>Ga0209986_10004381_pt1 | contig 11951 bp, 14 predicted proteins | sample BlataG_FD_183168 | JGI IMG/M metagenome (GOLD analysis project Ga0209986, IMG submission 183168) | Deep subsurface microbial communities from Black Sea to uncover new lineages of life (NeLLi) - Black_00105 metaG (SPAdes) (version 2) | ecosystem: Environmental > Aquatic > Marine > Oceanic >...
AATTGCCTTACTTTAGTGCATAATTTGCACCTACTTAGGGCACATAAGTCAGTTAGTCTCATCCTTTTTATAAGCATCTTTACCTACCCAATTCTTTGTAGACGGAATAGATCAACTTATTTAGATAACCCCGCCCAGCTTTTTCTCTCACTTAAAGGGCTTGGCACGAAAGTTGCTATATAGAAATTGGTGAGAGTTGGACACGGGTCTCACCCTTGAGCATGTTGTTAGTATTGATTTGAGTCTCACCAGAGGAGATCCTCATGAATTCTATCCTCATCGTAGATGATGATGAGCGCCAGAGAAAGCAGATCTATTGGGCCCTCAAGGACTATTATGAAATCTTTGAGGCGGTGAATAGTTTAGAGACTCTTCAAATTATAAGTGCACATCCGGTCGATTTGGTACTTTTGGATCTGCATCTTCCTCCTCGAGAGGACACTCCCGAGGAGGGGATGAAACTCTTAAGAGAGATCAAGAAGGTTCACCCTGAAATCTCAGTGGTGGTGATTACTGCCGATGGTGACAAGAAAACATCCCTGGAGGCTGTCAAAGACGGAGCGTATGATTATTTTACCAAGCCTCTTGACCTGGAGGAGGTGAAGGTTGTTCTTAAAAGAGCTCTTTACATGCAAGGCCTGCAGCAGGAGAATGAGCGTCTGCAGCAACAATTAGAAAACAGATACACCTTTACCAATATTGTGGGAAAGAGTCAAAAAATGCAGGAGAGCTTCAGATTAATTAAGAAAGTAGCCCTGAGTGACTGCCCGGTTCTCCTGCGGGGAGAAAGTGGAACCGGCAAGGAGCTGGTGGCTCGAGCTATTCACTACAACAGCCCAAGGATGGAGAAGACCTTTGTGCCGGTCAACTGCGCCGCTTTACCTGAAGCCCTCCTGGAAAGCGAACTATTTGGCTACGAAAAAGGGGCCTTCACGGGAGCGGGTGCTAGAAAGCTGGGGAAATTTGAGGTAGCCTCTGAGGGAACCATTTTTCTGGATGAGATCGCCGATATGAGCCTCCCCATGCAGGCCAAGATACTAAGGGTGGTTCAGGAGCAATCTTTTGAAAGGGTAGGGGGAACAAAGTCCGTAAAGATTGACTTTCGTCTCATTACCGCAACTAATAAGGATCTAGAGGAGGCAATGGCTAAGGGGCTCTTCAGGGAGGATCTCTACCACCGTTTAAATGTGGTCACTGTCTACCTTCCTCCGCTGCGTCAAAGGAAGGAAGATATCCCCCTCCTGGCAAACTGTTTCTTAAAAAGATATAATCGAGCAAATGGCGAGAAAGTAAAGACTATCCCGGCTGAGGTTCTGGATCTATTAGTGGATTACGAGTGGCCGGGTAATGTTAGAGAGCTGGAGAATGTTATTGAAAGAGCTGTGGTTCTGAGCAGCAATGGCGTTATTCTACCGGAGGATATTTTGTTAAGACCGTGGAAGAGTACTTTGGATTCAGAGATCATCTCGTCTCCCCGGTCTATTTCACTCGTTGCAGGGGAAAAAGCACTCATCCAAAAAGCCTTGAAGGCCACACACTGGAATCAAACCAAGGCAGCAAAGCTATTGGGAATACATCGAAATACCCTGCGACGAAAAACAAAGCATCTCAAGATCCATTAGAACAGGAAAAGTACTCTATCGTGGGATTATTTCATTAGGAGAAAGGGCCCCCAAGCTCCGAAGACTAATTAGGGGTTGTCAATAATGGAAGCTGATAAAATGAGAAAAAAAATAAAGAGTGATCAAAAAAATATCTTGGTGGTTGATGACGATAAGAGTGTACGAACTACATTTTCAAGCGTCTTAAGAAAAGAGGGCTACCGAGTAACTGCGGTAGAAAATGGCTATGAGGCGATAAAGGCTATAGATGAAGAAAGTTTTGATCTTGCTCTGGTGGACCTTAGGATGCCAGGGCTGGATGGAATTGAAGTTTTAAAGAAGATAAAGAGTAGAAGACCCCAAACCCGAGTTATTATTTTTACTGGGTATGGTTCGATAACCACCGCAGTGGAGGCTATCAGGAAAGGAGCCACCGACTATCTTAATAAGCCATTTTCTCCCCCTGAGCTAAAGGCCGGTGTTAAAAAAGCACTAGAAAATGGCAGCGACTAACGAAAATCGCATTTAAAGAGATTTAAAAGTCTGCTCTCCCTTGGAAGCTTCTTCTGGAAGAGCTGTTTTGATCACTTTTTTCATTTCCTCTAGATCGAAGGGCTTGACGAAATAATAGAAAATACCTTGTGCTCGAACCTTCCTTTCTGTTTCCACTGAGGTGTCCCCAGTGATAGTGATGATGGGAAGGTACGGGCGTGCCTTTTTTATGACAGGAATTGCGTCGATGCCACTTATTCCGGCCATATGGATGTCCAAAATCAGGACATCGACAGTTTGCTTCAGGATCTTCTTAATAGCCATAGCTCCACTTTCTACTGTCTCAACCTCATAGCCTTCCTTGGCAAGTTCTTCTCGCAAAAGGCCTCTGATAGATTCATTATCATCGGCAACTAATACAGAAAAAATCTTATACTCTTCCTTAATATTGATCACGATATCCACAATGCGAGCAGTTCCTGCTAGTACCTCTAGCACTCCCCGCAATTGGGATCCTTTTATGTTGAACACAACATTCATTTTACTCTCCTTTAATATTGAAATTTTGCAAATGTAGATGCTTCCTTATCTCCCGTACTCCCCCCAACCTTTAGCCATAATCTCTCAATCAAACTTCTGCACGGCTGGCGACAGGAGCTCCAGCGCGTTCTTCAAATGTGAGCTTCTCTCTGATCTGCTGATGGTGCTTCATCATTCTGATACGTGCAAGAAGACGTTCAGGATTTGCGAATAAAAAATAATCTTTGCTTTCATTCCCTTCCAGCGAGTTAAGTAAAATAAATTTAGGGCAACTTTTTTGCCAAATTGTTATTAGAAAATGGGAGAAAATGGGAACGGGATTATTTTCCGTCTTTCAGCCTTTTACAAATCTCATCATTAAATGAAAAAATTAGGGGAATACAGATTTAGATTTTTATTTTAAATTAAATATGTTACAAAAATATAACAAGACAAGGAAGACTAAGGGTGGCAGGTGAGCGGGAAAAATGAGCTTACCTCTGAGGATAGATTGAGGCTGGAGGAACATTATGTTCGTAACTGATCTCTTTGGCTGGACCTTGTTAGTCTGGCCAAGACGGTGAAGGTCGTGTGGAGAGAGGAAGGGGTGTAGAGAAATAACGATAGAGGTTTTAAAAAGAGTCAGGGAGAAATCCATAGGAGACATCTCAGGTGGATTGATAGGCGCCTTTTACATAGAATTCCTCTTAGGATTGGAGAACTGGTAGTGACCGCACTCGGATACGCGTTGCCTCAAGTACTATAATACTTCCCTGTTCTAGTACTTCACGAATATTCCTCAGGTTAGCGAGAAGGAGAGCTACTTGCGATTTGGGTCGTTTCTGTGGATGACGCAACAGAATTACCGAAGGCTTCTTTTCATGTCGCAATGCTAACAGCGTGCCAAAGTGGGTATCTGCTGAAACTATAATGCGATCTTCAATGAAAGCTCTCTCAAATATTTCGGTATCCGGAGTAGACTACATCCTGTAGTCTCGCACATGTACTGTATCATATCCAGCTTGCCTTAGTCCTTCAGCAACAATAGGCGAAAGAGCGTTGTCTATCAAGAACCTCACGGGGCACTCACCAGCGGGATTTCTCGTTCTCTTACTGCCTCGGCGGCATACTGTAAGGCCTGGCGAATATCTTCGGACTCAAGGTCGGGAAATGCCTTCAGTATCTCCTCCTTACCCATCCCATCAGCTACCATTCCTACTACTGTCGCTACGGGGATGCGCAATCCCCGGATACAGGGCACTCCCCCCATTTTGTTTGCTTCAACAGTAATGCGGCTAAATTTCATCTTTGTTATCTCCTATTAGTTTTTCGGGTAAAACAAAGGTGTTGAATAAGCGTGAACGAAGACATTATTATCATATACTTTTTTGGTTAGATGTCAATCTTTCTGCTAGCCGGAAGATCAGACAGGAAGAGTTGGAAAAAATGAGAGGATATAGAAAGACTATTTTAAAGACTCTTCCCGGGATGACTGGGCTCTGGCAGGTGCACGGGGAAAATGAGCTTACCTTTGGGAATAGATTGAGGCTCGGGAAGTATTATGTTCGCGACTGTCTCTCTAGTAGGGCTTTGTTTTCGACGTAAGACCTAAGACAGTTTTTTTACTCTGGAGAAGGAAGGTATGTAGGGGCTGGCAAGGCCATTTGGTGGGAGAAATTGAGAAAGGAAGAATAGGATGGTTCATGCTGATGTTCATTTTAATCTTATCGCAAAACACACAGAATTAAGAGTTGAAAGCTTTCTTTCGTTAATTCAGCGTAAAGAGGATTAAACCCAACGAAGTCAACAAACGCGGGGATGAAAGATTGCCCTAAAGAAAAATGTTTGTGGAGCTTCTTTTAACTGTAGTCTCTGGCGACACTCCCTTGCTAGCTAAGAAAGTGAGGATTCTTCCCCCCCAAAGGCGTCGCGCATCAATTTACTTTGACGTTGGTAGGCTAAGTGGGGATTATCCGGGTGGGAAAGAAGGGCAATCTCCTGAGTTAACAAACGAGCCAGATGCATAACAAAAGATAACCTTTCCATAAATCTTCTTAGCCGGCGGACCTAAATTTTCCAATCCAAAGAAATCCCTCTTGATGGTTATCCCTTTCACCTTGCATTGAATACCTGATTTTTCTTTGGGGGAGGAACTTGAAGTGACTAGAATGATCTCCCCATAAACTGTGCCAAATTTGGTTCCCTCTAAGAAAGGAATTTTTTTGCCGGCTATATACTGGGAGGATAGTCTCTTGCCATTAACATAGACAGAAAAATTGGGAGCTCTAAGAGGCACGGTCTCCATGAGGTGAGCCCTCACATCGGAGATTTTGAAATGTTTAATTAATCCGGCAAGGGTGACTCGGGTCCCATTCCTCTGTTTAGGGTGAGGGGCCTGAATCTTTAAAGGAAGGTGCCAGACATCCTTATCTTTCTCCCACTCCTTCTTGTCAAAGGTTACCGTGGCCACAAAATTATCCTTTTTCGTCCACACCTCAAATCTCTGGCAGGCAGAGAGGCTGGAGAATTTACCGATGCCAAATTGACCGATCATCTCCCGGGCAAATCCAGGGGATTTTTTAAGGTTAATTATTCTTGCCCCCAGGGGTACATTTCAGCATCGGAATTTCGAAAGTTCCTTTAGATTGGTACCCAGTAAGGTGTTCAAATATCTTGTGGTCAAAGGATATTAGGGGAGAGAAAATGGGGACAGGATTATTTTTTACTTCTTTGAAAAAATGTTACCAACCAAAATGTTCTCCGATAACTCCATCTACTTGGTTTAAAATTTCCTTATCTTCAATAGCTCCTATTTTATTTAGTAGTCTTTTCTTGTCTATGCTTCTAAGTTGCATAATCATTATCTTGGAATTATCATTTAAACCAGCCATTCCTTTTGAGATATACACTTCAAAGGGATAGACCCTGTCTACATTAGAAGATAAAGGAGCCACTGTAACTAGGGGGGAGTACTGGTTGTGAATATTGTTAGAGATAATTAAGGCAGGCCTTTTCTTCTTTACTTCGTGTCCAATTGTAGGATCGAAATTAACCAGATATATCTCTCCCTTTTTAGGATATGCCATCGCCGGTAGCTCCATCAAATTCTTGATTTTCTTTTTCTATTTCAGCGTAGGCCTCTTTATATGCTTTTACCAATACCTGTTTTTTCATCTTCTTAAGTTGTTTTTTTATTGTTTCCGCTATAAATTTGCTTCTTTTCCTTCTGGGTATTTCCTTTCTTAAAGTATCTACTATTTCTTTTGGTAAAGAAATAGTTACTTTCTCCGTTGTAGTCATATTTATTCCTCCATCTAAATATTACATCTATTTATTACATAATACTACAATTCTATTCGCTGTCAAGGGGACACGTTCGCTGCGCCTGGTTAGCTACAATGGGACTGAACACTTTATGGATAGGGAGTGCTGGATATTCCGGTGAGGGGAGTGTGGAAAAGGAAGGGATTCAACATAGACTAAGCTACTGTTAGCTCTCTCAACGGAACTTGAATCATTTTCTTGGGTTTTTTCTTTGAGTGCACTAACCTTTCCATCTCCTTTACAATATCTGCCTTGAAGTACTGCTCCCCGCAAACTTCGCAGACTCCAGCAGGGACATTCTTGATCACAGCGACCAGTTCATCTCCCCAACGATAATCTACTGTGATTCTTTTTTCTAAAACTTCACCTCCACAAAAGTAACATTTATGATAGATCCTGCCCATAGAGTTACCTCCTTTTCCTGTAATTTTCAGTCCAGTTATTAGGCCGTTTAGACGGATCATAAACGGTGATAAGTAACAATTCCTCTGGATCGACCTTTATCGTACATACTGCATGAATTGGCCTTTGACCAGAAAACCCTAAAACCAAGCAACTGGCCCCTCGAGGGTCATCGGGGTAATCTTCTATAATTTCACAGTTCTTCAAGGCATCCCCTAGCTCGTTAACAAGAATCATATCAAGCTGGCGTTCCCTCTCAGCGTGTTTTGAGAACTCATACTTTCCTTCGGTAGCGAGCTTTCTTGTCTTTTCTTTATCCAAAGTTTTCTACTTCCTGATCGTAATTCGTCCTTTTTAAACTGCGCCCTGCTGCTACCATAAGAAACTGGGAGTTATAAATCCATTTTTAGCATATAGTAACTCCCTGTTCTGTCAAGCAGACGAATCAAATCACCCAACCGAAAGAAAGCTAGCTGGTGTTTACCCATAAGTGCTAGAAACAGGTAATAATCAGTACTTTTGGCACTGTCTCTAATGCTGATTTGACAAAGGAAAAGGGAGATTTTATGTAACCCTTTAGTGCTGGGCTTTACAAAGAAATCTCCCTGCTATAAAGATCAAAAACAGCACGGGAGATTACCAATGGAAACTCTCATCTACTTCTAAGGAACGTTTGGCTACCTCAAAAGGTAGTCTTCTAAATAACAGGGTAAAAGTTTCATCTAAAATATAGTCCGTGGTATAGAAAATGGGACGGGGTTATTTTTCGTCATTCAGTCCCTTTCATAAATCTCATTACTAAATGAAAAATTAGGGGAATATATAGACTTATTATGATGCCTTGGCAGGATTTCCTCGTAAATCCAGGGTTAAGGCAGGATGGAGCTTCCTAAAAGAGATGTAACGGATGAGATAAAATTAGAAGGTTACAGAAACTCCTCAGAGCTCATTTTCATAGGCTTGTATAAGAGTCTCGGCCGTCTCTACTACTCTGGATATACTCTCTTTGGCAATTTGAGCGTGAAAGTCATAGCGCGCTCTGTTTCTTAAATCTAGACCCAGATTTACCTCTCTTCCCACATCCTTTCCTATAATTCCTGACTTTATATAAATTTCCCCAAACTTTTGAATAATTCCTCCGTGAGTCTTGGGTATTTCACCCAATCTTAGAAGGAGCAGACCTTTAATGCATAACTCACAAGCATTGTAGGCCCCATCAACTCCTAAACGCAAATCATTCGCCTTAATAGAATTTTGGGCTTCTCTCAGATATTCCCTTGCTAGATCCAGGTAATTCTGACTCTCTTTTCTTAGCAATTCTTTCTGGGGCATCTTGTGTATCTCCTTTCCTCGAGTAACCACACTGTAAATGAAATTAGAATTCAGGTAGCGCAGCTCATCTATACAATATACTAAAGGCTCTATACTTTCACCGTGCTTCAAAGCTGTTTGGAAGGATAAGTCAGCGCAAACTTCTCTCACTTTATTTAGCCTATTAGAAGAGAAGATTAAAACATCGATATCGCTTTCTTCGTCTACCTCATCTCGAGCGAAACTGCCAAAAAGGAATATTCTACCGATATCTTCCTTTATCTCGCTATTTAAAAGATGGGTAAGAAAATATTGAAAGGCTTTTTCCTTCTTTTCTCTTTTGGTTATGACCATCGAGTTCCTGCTCTCCTTTTCCTTCACTTTTCTCTTGCCTTGGCGTTATTATACATAATTTTTTAGCACTGTAAAGATAAAGTTACCTGGTAGCCCTGGGATGAGGTTCTCTTGACTAAAAGTTTAGTTCTGCCAAAATAAAAGGTGAAGCGGAGATCCTTACTTTTTTCTAAAGAGGAGAAGATACTTTTGTGATCTCTGATCTACGGGAAAGAAAATCGAAGGCTCTGGAGTTTTTTCTCGAGCGTCTTTTACAAAGTGAGGTAAAAAACTCTATTGGGAAGATTCTTTTGTTTGGCAGTTTTTCTCGGGGCCAGCTAAAAGAAGGTAGTGACATTGACCTTCTTATCTTTGTTCCTAATCAGTTGGATGAGGTTGGTGATGCCTGCGACACTACATCTTTTGAGACGGCGGTTCAATTCGGTGAAAGCGTTGAGCCTCTCATTTTTTGCCTGGATGAGCTTAGATATCCTCATTCCTATTTTTTATTTAAAGCAGTTAAGGAAGGCAAGGAGTTATACGCTATGAATGAAAGAAAGATGCGGAAAGAAGAGGCTGTGGGCTATCTTGATCTAGCAAAAGAATATATGGATTTAGCAAAATATAACCTCTCTGGAGGCTACTATCGAGGAGTCATAGACGCTGCCTATAATTCAATAGAATTATGTGCCAAAGGCTTTTTGCTTCTCAGGCTAGATTCTATCCCCACCAGTCATGGAGGAGTCGTTCAAAAATTTGGTGAGCTTTACGTCAAAACCAAGATCATCTCCGATGAGGTAGGAAGAGGTCTGAGGCATAGCCTTCGCCTAAGAAATAGTGCTAGATATGAACCACATGCAAGAATTGCTAAGGAAGATGCTGAAAAGATAATGGATCTGGCCAATTCTCTGCTTAAACTTCTGGGACAGGAAGTTTGAGGAGATACGGAATTTTTATTTGACAAGAAATTTTTCTTTGTTATAATAATTATGTTATGCCCTGTCCTTTAAACTGGTCCCGTGAGGCTGGTAAGGAGGTAAATCCGGTGGAGTGGGGAAAAAGTAAAGATTTCAAAAAAGCTAAAGGTTTTTTAAAGCTCTTCCTGCTAAAAGAGGAAGGGCTTTTTTATAGGGAAAAATGGCTAAGTTAATGGACAAGGATGAGATTCGGCGATCTCTTTTGCGTCTTTCTCATCAAATTCTCGAGAAAAACAGGGAAATAGAAGACCTGGTGGTGGTAGGGATTCATCGCCGGGGGGTGACTCTGGCGGAGAGAATAAGCAAGATGATAGAGGAAATAAAAGGTAAAAAACTACCCACCGGCACCCTTGATATTACCCTCTATCGGGATGATCTTACCCGAATCGCTTATCAACCTGTTGTAAGAAACACCAATATTCTTTTTCCCATAGATGATAAAAAGGTGGTTCTGGTCGATGATGTTCTCTATACAGGAAGAACTGTGAGAGCCGCCATTGATGCTCTTATTGATTTTGGGCGTCCAAAGAAGATCGAACTGGTGGTACTCATAGACCGAGGCCATCGCCAACTTCCCATTCGGGCTGATTATGTGGGTAAAAACATTCCCACCTCTCCCGAGGAGATGGTCGAGGTAAGGGTTGAAGAGCTGGATGGAACCGATGAGGTACTCATTTTGAAGAGGACCTAAGGATGGTTTTTAAGAGAAAGGATCTTTTAGGGATGGAGGATCTATCCAAAGAGGAGATTCTCTTTATTCTCAAGACAGCCGAATCTTTTCGAGAGGTCCTGGAACGACCCATCAGAAAGGTTCCAACCCTCAGGGGTAAGACGGTGGTTAATCTTTTTTTTGAGCCCAGTACCAGAACCAGGATGTCCTTTGAGTTAGCAGAAAAAAGACTCAATGCTGATGTTTTAAATTTTTCTGCCTCTAACAGTAGTGTAGTCAAGGGAGAGACTTTACTGGATACTGCCAGAAATATTCTGGCTATGAAGGTAGATTGTCTTGTCCTTCGCCACCCCACCCCAGGAACTCCCCATCTTTTAGCCAAAAAACTTCCTGTTTCGGTAATCAATGCTGGTGATGGAGCTCATGAGCACCCTACCCAGGCCCTTCTTGATCTGTACACTATTCGAGAGCGAAAAGGAGATGTGGAAGGATTAAAAATTGTCATAATCGGTGATATAGCCCATTCACGGGTTGCCAGGTCAAATATCTGGGCTTTGCAAAAATTGGGGGCGGAGGTGAGGGTTTGTGCCCCTCCCACTCTTATACCTCCTTTAGTTGAAAAAATGGGAGTTAAGGTCTTTTATTCGCCAGAAGATGCTCTAAAGGAGGTCGATATTGTCATGATGCTCAGAATCCAGAAGGAGCGTCAAAACACCGGGCTCCTTCCTTCTCTCTCTGAGTATATAGAGCTTTTTTCTCTCACGGAGGAAAGACTGGGCCTTGCCAAAGATGATGCCTTGATTATGCATCCTGGACCGGTCAATCGGGGAGTAGAGCTACCGGCAAAGCTGGCTGATGGGAAAAGGAGCGTCATCTTAAATCAGGTAACCAATGGGGTAGCGGTAAGGATGGCCGTGCTCTATCTTCTATTAGGAAAAAGTTAAGGAACTCTTTATGCCTCTTTTAATTAAACACGGAAGACTGATAGACCCGGCTACTAACTACGATGTGGTAGCTGATATTCTCATCGAGGGAGGAATAATAAAAAAGATAGCCCCAAAAATTAATCGATCCTGCGATGAACTTATAGATGCTACCAATAAAGTGGTGGTCCCGGGACTTATTGATATGCACACCCATCTTCGAGAGCCCGGAAGAGAAGATGAGGAAACGATTCAGTCAGGAACCCGGGCGGCAGCAAAAGGGGGGTTCACCACCATCTGTTGCATGCCCAACACCGATCCTCCTATTGATGATCCTTCGCTGGTGGAATTCATCTATCAGGAGGCTGAAAGAGAGGGATCAGTTGAGGTCTTGCCCATAGCAACCATTAGTAAAGCTAGAGAGGGTAAGAATCTATCTCCTATGGGTAGGTTAAAAAAGGCTGGAGCGGTGGCCTTCTCTGATGACGGAGACTGGGTGGCTGATTCTCATCTTATGAGAAGAGCCCTAGAATATGTCAAGATGTTGACTCTACCCCTTATCTCTCATTGTGAGGACAGGAGACTCTCCCAGGATGGAGTCATGAATGAGGGATATATTTCTACCGTTCTCGGCCTGAAAGGAATGCCCAAAGAAGCTGAAGAAGTAGCCCTTTCCCGAGATTTGGCCCTCTGCCAAATGACAGAATCACTTCTTCATGTGGCTCACCTTTCCACCGCTAATGGGGTGGAATTGATTAGGAAGGCGAAAGTATCCGGAGTAAGAGTCACCACCGAGGTTACGCCTCATCACTTTACCCTTACAGATAGAGAGGTAAAAAGTTTTGACACCAACACCAAAGTAAATCCTCCCCTGAGAGGCAAGCGCGATGTCGAGACTCTAAAAGAAGGTTTAAAAGATGCCACTATCGATGTTATCGCCACTGATCACGCTCCTCATCTGGTAGAGGAGAAAGAAAAAGAATACAGCGCTGCTCCTTTCGGGGTAGTAGGTCTTGAAACTGCTCTGGGCCTGGTAATCAAGGAATTGGTCCAGACCGGGACTCTCACTTTAATGGAGGCTATAGCCAAACTGACCATAAATCCAGCCCGAGTTCTCCGCATTAATAGGGGCCTGGTAAAGGAGGGAGCCAGGGCAAACTTAACCATATTTGATTTAGAAAAAAAATGGTTAGTTACCGAGGATGGTTTTTTTTCCAAAAGCAATAATTCCCCCTTTTTAGGCTGGGAGCTTCCGGGCAAAGTTGAATGGACCATAGTGGGAGGAAAGGTGGTTTATCAAGATGATTAAAGTGAATGGCGGGGAAAAATCCGGGAGTGGTACTATCCTTCGCTGTGCAGTTAGCCTGTCAACTTTGCTAGGGGAAGATCTATTTATCCA
>Ga0209986_10004382_pt1 | contig 11950 bp, 7 predicted proteins | sample BlataG_FD_183168 | JGI IMG/M metagenome (GOLD analysis project Ga0209986, IMG submission 183168) | Deep subsurface microbial communities from Black Sea to uncover new lineages of life (NeLLi) - Black_00105 metaG (SPAdes) (version 2) | ecosystem: Environmental > Aquatic > Marine > Oceanic >...
GGGCAGCCACAATGCCGGCGGTGATGTAGGGCCCGGCGTCTCCCGGCGCGTGTGTGGGTATGGGCACTTCTAGGAGATCTACATCTCCTCCTGAGACGGTGGCCCTGTCCAGGAAATCCTCCTTATGGTAAGAGGGCCTGCGGGGTTCCTTCAGGGCCTCGACCAGCCTCCTCTTGAGAACCGGCAAATCAACGCCCAACGAGAAAGCTACTCTGCCATAAGTAGAAGCCAGGCCGCTCAGGACGGACGCACCCTGGTGTCCTTCGAGATTGTGGAAGAGTGTGGCAACACCATAGCGCTCCTCAATGGCGTGTGCCACGTTAGCCAGTCCATGGCTGAGGTTGACGGGCTGCGAGATCTCGATCAAGTCCCCGTGCTGCGCCAGTTTCTCCACCAAGCCTTTGAGATTCTGTTGTGACATCCGTCCGCTCCTTTATCGTAGTGGAGGCAAGTCCAGAGCCGTGAGCGTCTCCTCGTGGGGCGCTCCATCCTCGGTCCAGTTTCTCAACTGATAGTATCGTCTCTTGCTGTCGAAATACGTGGCCGGGTCTTCCATCCCGGCCACGATTCGGTCGGGAAGGACGTCCTGTTTGGAAGAGACTCCAAGCCCAACGTTCATCATTCTCTCTAGCTGAAAGATGCGTTCTCCTGCCCTCTTGAGGGAAGCCACTGTGTAGTCCAATCCTGTGACGTACCGCAATGCAGGGGCATAGACTTTGTATCCCAGGGTGGCATGGAGAAAAACGCACATGATGAGGGAGTCGCGGACGCTCCCCGAGTCCTGACGGTCCTTCACCATGTCGGCCAACTGTTCGGCTGAGAACTCCGTGCCGTACACCTCCGGCCTCACTGTCCAGGCACGACTGTGGCATCCACCTCGATTGTTGGTGGAGTAGGAAAGAGCCATGCCCATGAAGGCTCTTGGGTCGTAGGCTGGCAACTCAAGCCCCTTCACGTGCATGCCGAAATTCACGCCAAGACGTGCTTGGGCCGCACGGACCCCTTCGGCCAGGAGGTTTCCTTCGTCTTCCCTGTTGGCGATCTTCTTTATCAAAGACAACACAGGCCCAGGAGAGTCGAAGCTGCCCAGATGCTCTCGGTAGAAGCTGATGGCGTTTCCTGTGGAGATCGTGTCAAGGCCGTAGTCGTTGCACAGTTCGTTGGCCTTCACGATAGTCGGGTAATCGTCCACCACGTTTTCCGGGCCAAAGGCCCAGAGCGATTCGAACTCTGGGGCTTCCACCTCCACGCCATCTATGATTACATGCTTGCGACAACGAACGGGGCAATGGGGACAAGTTGTGCTCCTGGTGACGTAGTCCTCGAAGATCCGCTCCCCATACAGCTTATCAGCTCTGTCGAAGTAGCGTTGCTGATGGTTGGCCGTGGGCCATCCTCGGAAGTCATTGACAGGCCTCACGAGCTCTACGGTTCCAAGCTTGCCGTGAACCTCCATTAGTTCCTCGTTGGCCTCGACTGCCTCGAGAGCATCCCTGACCAGACGCGTGAACTTCCGCGGCTGACTGATGGTTGCTCGTTGGGTCCCACGCACCACCAGCGCTTTGAGATTCTTGCTGCCCATCACGGCGCCCAGACCACAGCGGCCTGCCGTGTGACCCTCGTCGGCACGCACACAAGCCATGTGAACTCCATTCTCGCCAGCGGGTCCTATGAGCGCTACTTGATGGCCGGGGTAGGCTGATCGAAGGAGCTCCCGTGCCTCTGAAATGCGCAAACCCCACAAGTCAACTCTGGGAATGACCTGCACCACGTCATTCTCGATGTGCAGGATGGATGGCTCGGGTGCTCGATTGCGCAGTATGTAGGCGGCACTCCCTGTGCGCGCCAAGGAGTTGCCCAAGCGCCCGCCGATCCATGTACCTGCCATCAGGTTTGTTAGCGGAGAGTGCCCATAGAAGATGGCGCGGTTGGCTCCCGGCATGCCAGTGGCGTTCAGCGGGCCAACTGCAACAATCAGTGGACTGGATTCCTCAAGAGGTTCGCTTCCATCCTCGTGGAAGTCATGCATCAGCTTCGCTGACAGGCCAAGCCCCCCAATGTAGCGCAGTTGGGTTTCGTGCGATACACTCAGTTCCTCTACTCGTCCTGTGGCCAGGTCTATGGTCTTCGCGTTCATTGGGCTACGCCTTTCGAGCCACGATCACCACCATGGGGCTGGGGTCAGGCAGTGGACGGACGACCGGGTCCACGAACCCCGCGTCCAGCACCCATCCTTTGATCTCCTCTGCCGGGTACGCTGCTGCGCCTTGATTCTCCAGCAGCATCACCAGGGAGAAGATGGCGCCCACGGGTGGACTGGTCTTGTCAGCATCCAGAAGAAACTCGTTGATGATGACGAGCCCCCCCTCAACCAGGGCATCGTGGGACTTGCGTAGCAGTTCCCTACACGACGCCACGGGATTGTCGTGTAGGATGTTGGCCAGCAGAATCACATCATAGCCTTCGCCCAGGCTAGCGGCCTGGTAGTCGCCGGCCTCGAAGGAGATGCGATCACTCAGGCCATTGCCAGCGATCATCTCTCTAGCGAGTTCACGCACTGGAGCGAGGTCGAGAACTACCGCTCGGAGTTGTGGGTTTCTCTGAGCCAGCATGATGGAGTAGGTGCCGACTCCACCGCCGACATCCAGCAGGTTCTTCCGACCGGACAGGTCAACATAGTCGGGCAGAGATGTGCCAAACAACTGGGCCAGATCGTGGAGGGCCAGGAGGAAATTGCGAGCGGTTGCCGGATCGCGTCGTAGGCGTTCGGACATCGGTGTCAATTGGGCCTTGTCCTCGCGAACAGCTTGTGCCAGGCGTCCCCACGGACCGTAGAACTCTTGCTCCTTGGCCACGACCCGCCCCAAATAGTTGGGCTTACCCCGTACGAGGAAGGCCTCGGTTAGAGGTGTGTTGTGGAAGGTCTGCCCCGTCTTGTGCAGTAGTCCCACGGCGACGCAGGCGTTCAGCAGCATCTCAGTAGATCTGCTGGAAGCTCCCAGGCGCGAAGCCAGATCGGCTGCGGACAGACCGGCCTCGGACAACTCGTCGAAGATGCCCAATTCGTTGCTGGTCATGAGCACCATCGAGCCTTCGTATGCGGTCAACATCTCGAATAACGGACCGGGATTGAGGTCTGTCACGTCGTCTCCTAGTTTAATGTCGTGAGACGTGGAAGTCCTTGGCCGACTGCTCGGCTTGATAGACTTCCATCCCACGTAGTAGCGCTCGGTCCAGGTCGCTCAGGGGAGAGATCTTCTCCCGTGTCCTGTTCCACAGCTCCCGCGCCTCGAACAAGATGGCGTCTTCGTCCACCGTGAGGAGTTCTCCACCTTGGACCACGACTTTCCCGTCCACAATGACAGTGTCCACCGAGCTCCCGTTCTCACAGTAGATCAACTGTCGGAAGGCATCGTTGAGTGGAGTGAAATATGATGAATCCAACCTCAAGAGCGTGAGGTCGGCCAACATGCCAGGCTTCAACTCCCCCAACTCGCCCGTAAGCCCCAGTGCCGCTGCTCCGCCCCTGGTGGCCATAGTCATCACATCCCTGGCTGACAACCAGCGACGGTGGTCCACTTCCCGGGCGTTATGGACAAGGGCGGTCAACTTCATCACATCGAAAAGAACCTGGTTGTCGTTGCTGGCCGAACCATCAGCGCCGAGGGCCACGGTGATCTCTCTCTCCCTCATGGATGGAATGGGGGCGAATCCACTTCCGAGTTTCATGTTGCTGGCTGTGTTGTGAACGACCACTGTCCCGGTTTCCGCCAGGATATCCATGTCGTCCTCGTCGACCCAGACGCAGTGTGCCAGAGATACATGGGGACCGAGGAGCTTTCGCTCAAGAAGGGTCGACACAGAAGACCGACCGTACAGCTCTCTGCATAGCAAAGCCTGCGACTTGGTCTCGTCAGCGTGCATGTGTAGTCCGCTGGCAAACCGGGCAGCGATGTCGGCGGAACCCTCCAGCACCTCGCTGGAGCACCATTGCAGGCCGGATGGCCCCGCCAGGCATCGTAGCCTGCCGTCCTCGGACAGGTGCCACTTCTGGAAGAACGACTCCAGCGTATCCAGATAGTCTGGAACGTCCAGGGCCGACTCGAAGTTGCTGGCGTGGGCGGTGAGTTCCGGATCACTGTGGATGACGACGTCCATTTCCGGACGGAGGTCCTCGACCAGAGGCGCGACGCCGGCCCTGATGCCGACATCTCGGTAGGCCTCCATCACAGCATTGAGGTTCTCCATGGTCATCCCGCCATTGACCCAGAAATGGTCGAGGATGGCGGTGGTTCCTGCCCTCAACATTTCGATAGCACCGAGCTGTGCACCAACATAGGTCTCACGAGGGGAGAACCCCACACCCGACGAAAAGAAATCGAAAAGCCACAGTTCCAGAGGCACCTTTTCGGTCATCCCCTTGAGGTAGTTCTCCGGGGAATGGGCGTGGGCGTTGATGAGGCCTGGCACTGCCAGGCGCCCCTTGCCCGACAGCTTGCTATCTACATTGTCTCCATCAATGGGCGAGGAGGTGACTCTCGCGATACGATGATCCTCAATGAGGATGTTCATGTTCTCGGCGACGCTGTGCGCCGAGTTCTCGTCAAGGATGGAGCAATTCTCAATCAAGACAGTCATCAGAGGTACTTCCTAAGCTTCATAAGCGCCTGCAACAGATCCTTGACCTTTCCGATTCTCTGTCCCAGTCCCTTTCCTGAGGCAGACTTCACGTAGCCCAAGTCCTCGAGGACTACGTGGGCGGTATTGTGCCCTGGCACGCCGTTGAGGCCCCCTCCGGGGTGCACTCCGCCACCCGAGAGGTAGAGATCCTTGATGGGCGTTCGGTAGTTGCAGAGGGCAGGCGTGGGTCGATAACCAAACAACTGGTCCAGCGTCATGTCCATGTGATTGGGGTTCCCGGCAATGGCACCCGTCCGACGGTACCAGTCGAGAGGCGTGTGGATAATGCGACGTATCATCGCTTTCTTGATGTTAGGCGCATACTGGCCCACAACATCAATGAGGTGATCCGCTGTCTCTTCTCTTATGTCATCCCAGTTTCGCCCGCCGCTCAACTCGTAGGGGGCGAAGCAGGAAAGCCACAGTGTGTGCTTGCCCGGAGGCGCGAGACTGGGGTCTTCAGCAGAGTGAACGGCGAACAGGAAGGCGGGCTCCTCAGGGAACTCGCCTCGCTTGATATCGACGAACTCGCGCTCCAGGTAGTCCACGCTGGGGCACGGCTGGACCATACTCACGATGAACTCGGGGCCTCTCTCCCATCGCTCGAGGCTTGGCAGTTCGTCCAGAGCGCAGTCAACCTTGAACTCGGACACATTGGTCCCCGCTACTGTGATGTTCCGCACCTGACGAATCAACTGTGGGTCTACTAGGTCCTGATCAACAAGGTTGAGGAAGACGCGCTTGGCGTCTATGGACGACACGATACCATGTCTGGCTTCTATTCTCTCGCCATCGCGCAGCTCCACCGCAGTAGCCTTGCCGTTCTCGACGACGATCTTGGTCACCTTCGCGTTTGCACGGACTGTTCCTCCGTAGTGCTCGATGGCCCGAATAAGCGACTCGATGAGCATGCCGCCGCCTCCCCGGGGTCGCCAACCACCGGAGGAGTGACAGCCCGCCATGAGACACGGGGCGTACCCTGAGCCCGACGTTGACGGAGCGGTCTGGCTGACGGAGCCATAGTAGGACAGGGCTGCCCTCATGTACTCGCTCTCAAACCATTCGCTGACCACCGCACGCGGGCTGCTGAGGACAGTGCGGATCACACGGTCTGCGTCCACACCCACGGCTCCGGCTCCGTCCATAGCCCCAGCCAGTTCACCGAATGTCGGGGGCGCTCCGTAGCTCACCGCCCCGAAAAGGGCGAGAAGTGCGTTGGAGAACTCGACGAAATCCCCGTACGCCTCTGCATCCTTCTCCGAGAACTCGGCGATGGCCTCACAAGTCTTGTCCACACTCTTGTAGATGGGAACGGCGACACCGTCCAGGAAGGGGAAGAAGTACATCTCCTCCCTGACCATGTACTCCAGGCCGAACTTCTCCAATTCTAGGTCGGAAACGATGGGCGTTTCGACAACACCACCGTGCTCACTGGCACCAATGTTCAGTTTGAAGCCGGGAGCCTCGGGCAGGGCCTCTTCTGTGGTGACAAACCCCCCTAGAACATCGTGTTTCTCCAGCACCAAGACGTTCTCACCGGCCTTCGCCAGGTAACCGCCGCAGATCAGGCCGTTGTGTCCCCCTCCGATGACTACGATATCGTACATCGACATTCTGCCTCCTAGATAAGCGACTGTTCTCTGTCCCAGACTACTTTGCCGTCGAATTCCACCGTGATATCCTTGAAAATGGCATCGATGTGGCATGGTGCGAGGACCTTCCCACCAATGGCGTAGTTGCTGCCTATGCCGAGGTGTCCATGTCCCAGTCTGCCCAAATCCTCCAGGTTTGTGCTGTAGCGCCGCGCCTGTGGATTCAGACCGATGCCGAACTCAGCAGCATTGTAGGCCGTCTGGTCCTGAAAGCTCTCGAGGAGTTCCTTGAATTCCTCGGCCATAACGCCGCCCTTGACATCCACTACCTCTCCACCTTTCACGATGATCTTGACAGGCTCACGACGTGTCACCCCTACACTCATGATCCGGACATCAGCGACTATCACGCCTTCCGCAGTGCCCTCTATGGGCGAGATGTTGATCTCGCTGTTGGGTAGGGCGGCGAAGGTCCCTGGTTCGCGGAACAGTCCTGTCTCGTATTGGACAGGGCGTCCAGTCACCTCACCGCTGATGTCGGTGCCTGCTTCTGTGGTCAGACGCATCATCTTCGTCTCGCTGAGCAGGGCCCCCAGCTTTCTGCCGACGCGATCACACTCCTCGAAGTCGGCCGTGATGCCTCCCACGCAAAGGCAGTCCTCTGTGACCTCACACATGGTGGCTCCTCGCGCACCATTCTTGATAGCCTCGATCCTGGCATCGGTGTGCGTCTGGGACCAAGTGGTAGGCAAGAAGAAAACGTCTGCCCTGGCGCAGGCCCCAACGACGGGAGCGGGTGGCTGCGCCCCATGAGCGCCGGGAGGAGTAATCATGACGATAGTTGGCACGGCGCCGACGGCGTGAGCCGCCGCCGCCAGAGCCTCGGCGATGCGTAGCTTGTTGGTGTCGGTAGAGATGACGACGTCTTCTCTGGGTTTGACACCGGCGCAGTCCATGGCGCGCATCGCGCCTCGCATCATCTCAATGAAGCGCGAACTGCCTGGCACATAATGAAGATAAGTAATTGGCCACTCCACGGTAGTTGCCTCTCTCTCTAGTAGATGTTAGTGCTCCAGCAAACAGCCTTGGTGACTTGGGCCCACGTTGTCGGCGTAGAGCCGAAGGTAGCCTCGAAGCTTCCGCTCTGGCGGCGCCCAAACTGCCTCCCTGCGGGTAAGCTCATTGTGGTCCACGAGCAAGTCGATGCGCCGTTGAGGGATGTCTATCTCGATCACATCTCCGTCGGCCACCAGGGCGATGGGGCCCCCGTCCATTGCCTCGGGCGACAGATGGCCTACGCAGGCTCCCTTCGTCGCACCCGAGAATCTGCCATCGGTGACAAGAGAAACGGAGTCTCCAAGGCCCAACCCCATCAACGTGGCTGTTGGCATCAGCATCTCAGGCATGCCGGGCCCTCCTCGGGGGCCTTCGTATCGGATCACCACTACGTCCCCTGGGCCGATCTGACCGCCCCTTATCGCTCTCATGGCCGCCTTCTCTCCGTCGAACACCTTGGCTGGCCCGCGATGGACCATCATCCCGTCCGACACGGCGGACTGCTTGACCACGCAACCACGGGGCGATAGGCTGCCTCTTAGCACTGCTATCCCGCCTTCCGGCCTCAGAGGCTCATCCAACGGGCGGATGACCTCTGGGTTGCGGTTCTCCGCTAGGGATATGTTCTCCCCAATCGTCTTCCCGTTGACCGCCAAGCTGCCCAGGTGCAGCAACTCTCGCAGTTCATTCATCACCGCGGGCACTCCACCCGCCTCTTCAAGGGCAACAAGGCTGCGAGTCCCGCTGGGCTTGATGTCGCAGATGAAGGGCGTGCGGCGACTGATGGTGTCGAACTCCTCCAACTCCAAGTCCTGACCCAACTCATTGGCCAAGGCCAGCATGTGCAGCACGACGTTGGTCGAGCAGCCGATGGCCATGGCCACAGCGATGCCATTGCGGAGCGCCTCCGGGGTCATGATCATCGAGGGGAGCACGCCTTCTGCCAGTAGGCGCATGATCTCGATCCCGCTCTGCTTGGCCAGGGCTGCCTTGTTGCTGCTCACGGCGTGAGCGGTGGCGCAGCCTGGCAGCGACATTCCCAGGGCTTCGGTGACGCAGCTCATACTATTCGCGGTGCCCATCATAGAGCAGGATCCCGGCCCGGGACAGACACTAGCTTCGATCTCGTGGAGTTCGTCCGTCCCGATTTCACCCTTCAGATACTGCCCCAGGGCTTCCCTTGCCTGATACACCGCCAGCTCTCGATCCCGGTATTTCCCAGGCATCATCGGTCCCCCGGTGACAATGATGGAGGGGATGTTCAGCCTTGCTGTCGCCATCAGGGCGGCGGGGACGATCTTGTCGCAAGAGGCAAGGAGGACGAGGGCGTCAAAGCCGTTAGCGAGAGTCGCCACTTCCATGGAATCGGCGATCAGGTCGCGGCTGGGGAGGATGACGCGCATTCCGCTATGGCCCATGGCAATACCATCGCAGAGAGCGATGGTATTGATCTCGAAAGGGGTACCACCTGCGGAGGCGACGCCCAGCTTGACGGCTTCGGCCAGTGAACGCAAATGAACGTGGCCTGGGTTGATCTCACTCCAGGTATTGATGATCCCGATGAAGGGGTTGGAGAGGTCGTTGTCCGTCAGGCCGAGGGCGTGCAGCAGTCCTCTCTGGCCGGCGCGTTCCAGCCCCCCTACGATCTCCTGGCTCCGTGGCTTTGACATGTGTGTCCCTTTGAGACCCTACAGGCCAAATTCCTTCTCAGCTTGCGAGATGGCCTGGTCGGTGATCTCAAGCATCTCGTCGATTTCCGACTTGGTGATGATCAGCGGGGGGCAGAACTCGATGATATCCTCGACTCGACGCAGGATGAGGCCTTCGTCCAAAGCCAGGTCCATGATCCGCGTGCAGAAGCCCTGCTCCTCAGGGAAGCGCTCCCTCGTTTTCTTGTCTTTGACGAATTCGATGGCGGTGAGCAAGCCTAGTCCTCTGACTTCGCCTACCGTGGGGTGATCGCTCAAGCTCTCGAGCCCTGAGAGCAGGTACTTGCCCATGTCGGCCGAATTCTCGACCAGCTTCTCTTCTTCGATGATGTCGATGTTCACGAGGGACGCCGTACAACTGACCGGATGGTTGTTGTAGGTGTGCACGTGCCAGAAGGCCGGTATATCCTCGATTATCTCCTTCGTGGTCATGGTGGCGCCCAGCGGAGCATAGCCGCTGGTGATGCACTTGGCCATGGTCATGATGTCGGGCTCGATGCCATAATGCTCCGCGCCGAAGAACTTGCCTGTCCGCCCGAAACCACACACTACCTCATCGTCAATGAGCAGCACGCCGTGCTGATCGCATATCTCCCTGATTCTGGGCCAGTACTCAGGCGGAGGCACGATGCACCCTCCAGCGGCCATCACCATCTCGCCGATGAAAGCCGCGACGTTGTCAGGTCCCTCATGCTGGATGATCTGTTCGACGGAATTGGCGCACTGTAACTTGCAGTCGGGATAGTTGAGACCGAAGTCACAACGATAGCAGTACGGCGCCGACGCGAAGCGGTATCCCGGCGGCAATGGCTCCATGATCTCGCGCAGGGGAGACATGGTGCCGGTGGCCGCCAGCGCTCCCATGGTCGAGCCGTGATATGCCCTGCGTCGCGATATGATCTTGTATTTTCTCCGGTATCCTTTGCGATAGGCCCACTGCTTGGCTATCTTGAAGGCGGACTCCACGGCCTCCGATCCATCACAGGTGAAGAAGGTGAGCGTCAAGTCGCCGGGAGCCAGCTCTGCTAGCTTCTGCCCTAGCTTGATCACTGGCTCGCTGATGTAGCCGTAGGGACAGAAATAGTGCAGGCGGGATGCTTGCTCCTGCATCGCCTTGGCAATCTTCTGCCGGCCGTAGCCGACGTGCACCGCGTAGACGCCGCTGGCCATGGAATCCATGTAGCGCTTGCCATCCACGTCCCATACGTAGATTCCCTCGCCCCTGACAAGGACCAGGGGACCGAGTTTGGAGACCTCGTCCCTCGAGACGACTGGGAATACAACGTACTCCGTGGCCTTCGACCTCAGTTCCGCTCCTTGATCTGCCATGTGACACTGTCCTCCCGTCCTCATAGATTAGAATGGGTTGTACTAGATGTCCAGCGCGACCCTGGCTGCCGAGTGAATGGAGTGCCTGATCGAGTGCGGCTCCAGGCAGTCGCCCACTCTGTACACCTCAGGCGCGACATCGCTCAAGTCGGCTGCCAGGTGGTAATCGGATACCCTGCCCAGGGCCACCAGCAAGGTATCAAAGGCCAACTCGTTTTTCTTGCCAGCATGGGTGTAGGTCACCGAGTTCTTGCCGATCCTCTCGACCTTGACTCCGGTGAGGATCTGCACGCCCTCTTCATCCAGGTATTGTTGCAGCAGTAACTGGCGCCCAACATACTTGAGGAAGCTCGCGTCGGCGATGTGATCGCTCTCCTCCAGGACGGTGACATCCTTCCCTTGTCTGGCCAGGGACACAGCAGCTTCGGCCCCTTCGTGGCCACCCAAGACAACTACCTCGTCACCTGTTTCGGCTTCCCTCCGAAGATACTGGAGCAAGGTGACCACGTTGGAGCTGTTCACTCCAGGGATGTCGGGCACATACTCCTTGGAGCCAGTGGCGAGGATGACGACATCAGGTCTCTCCTTGGCGAGCAGATCTTCGTTCACCTCGGTGTTCAGCTCTACCTTCACGCCCAGCTTGTCCATCTGACGGCGCAAATGCGACACAATGTTGGTCAGTTCGTGCATGTAGAGCTTGGGCATGTCGGCCACAAGTGGTATCAGGCCCCCTAGTTGGTCAGACTTCTCATAGAGTGTGACTTCGTGGCCACGAAGAGTTGCCAGCCTGGCCGCCTCCATGCCGGCAACCCCTCCACCGACGATAGCCACCTTCTTGGCATCAACAGGCCGCCCTATGGCACACCTGTATTCCCTCTCTCGCGTCACCTCATAGTTGATGGCGCAGTCAGCCATCCACTGCACGATGTGACGGTACGAGCACCCCAAGTCACAGGCGATGCATTGCCTCACATCCTCGGGTCGGTCTTCGAGCATCTTTCTCGGCAACTCTGGATCGGCCAGGCTCTGACGTGCGAGGGAGATCATGTCTACTCTGCCGGTTTCAATGACCTGTTTCACAAGCCTTGGATCGTTGATCCGACCTACGCCGATGACGGGAATACCGACGACTTTCTTGACCTCCTCGGCCAGGTACAGAATGCTGGCTCGCGGCGTGTAGAGAGGTTGGATGTTGAAGTACACCCTCTCTTGAATCCCCGCCGATGCGTCGATGCAGTCTATTCCGAGTTCCTCAAGGAGAGGAGCATAGACCTTCGTTGTCTCCTCGAGCGTCAAACCTTCCTCTCCCAGAAACTCGTCGGCGCTGATTCTGATGAGCAATGGGTAGTCATCGCCCACGGCCTCGCGACAAGCTCCCACTATCTGCTTGACGAACAGATACCTATCCTTACCATACTTGTCGGTGCGCCGATTGCAGTAGGGGGATACAAACTGCGAGATGAGGAAGCCGTGGGCGCCATGGATCATAGCTCCATCGAATCCTGCGGCTTTGGCTCTCACGGCGGCCTGAGCGTAGCATTCGACCAATTCCTCGATCTCCGCCATACTCAAGCCACGGGGCTT
>Ga0209986_10004384_pt1 | contig 11947 bp, 11 predicted proteins | sample BlataG_FD_183168 | JGI IMG/M metagenome (GOLD analysis project Ga0209986, IMG submission 183168) | Deep subsurface microbial communities from Black Sea to uncover new lineages of life (NeLLi) - Black_00105 metaG (SPAdes) (version 2) | ecosystem: Environmental > Aquatic > Marine > Oceanic >...
AGGTAAGCGGCCGGGTGGCAAAGATTGTTGTGCAGAACAGCGAACCGGTAGAGTTTGGACAGACCATCTTTTTGATTGAACCGGATTAGCATCGCATCTCAGGCATTACTTGTCAGAAAAAATGACGCTAAGTGATTGCCTAACATAACAGTAGTAATTCGCAAACAAGAAAGAGATTCGGGGACACAATAATAGTGTGTCATCCCAGAAATAACTTGCAAAATAACTTGCGTATTGTGTGGCGGGGTGATCTTTAAATCGCCCCGCGTGACAATAGTTTTCCCGTCGGGTCTGAAGACCCGCCGGGCACGGGACTAAGCGCATATATTTCTGAGACACAACAGCAGCAGGTAGCTGGAAATGTCAGAATCTCGTCGTATCTTTCAAAGCAATCATTTCTCTGTTTAGATCAGGGGGTTGGGGATTGCTTCGTTGCCTTAAAACATCCCTCGACGTGAGATTCACGGTCCTTTTCAACAACCAAAGATGATATCGTCTCAAAGTTATAGTTGATTATTGGGCTCGCTCCGGTTAAATGCTCTGTGGAGGTTTAGCCGGAGTCGGTTACGACGCCCTGGTATGGCTTTCTGCACCAGGCTGTACGAAACACAGGATCGCCCGATATAAATAGGGTGGCTGTTCATAAAACATTGAAAAGGGATTTCCATGAATCTAAAACAGATGCTGGTTGAGATGCTCAACCGCAAGGCTTCGGATTTGCACATTCGGGTAGGTGTCCGGCCGTACCTGAGGGTAAACGGCAAGCTGGAACAGATTGCCACCGACCCGGTGACAATCGACCTGATGGACCAGGTCGTCTCGCAGGTCCTGAATGAAAAACAACGAGAACGTTTCTTCCGCAAGAATGAGATGGACCTGGCACTGTCGGTGTCCAAGCTCGGCCGTTTCCGCATCAATCTATACCGGCAGCGAGGCACCGCCGGCATTGCCATCCGCGCCGTCAACACCCTGGTACCGTCGTTTGAGGAGCTCAATCTCCCTGATACGATTAAGAAACTGGCCCAGACTCAGCGCGGTCTTGTTATTATCACCGGCACCACCGGCTCCGGTAAATCGACCACGCTGGCAGCTCTGATCGAGGAGATAAATTCCAGCCGCACCGATAACATTCTCACGGTGGAAGACCCGATTGAGTACATTTATCGTGATAAGAAATCGATCATCTCCCAGCGTGAAGTGGGCGGCGACACCGAGACCTTTGCCTCGGCCCTGCGCCATGCTTTCCGGCAGGACCCCGATGTCATCCTGATCGGTGAGGTCCGCGACCTGGAGACGATGTCGATCGCCTTAACGGCGGCCGACACCGGCCACCTTGTCATGACAACGCTTCACACCTTGAACGTGGTGGAGACAATTACCCGTATTATTTCTTTTTTCCCGCCCCACCAGCACCAGCAGATACGCCTTTTGTTGGCGGGGACACTCAAAGCAATTGTCTGCCAGCGGCTTCTCACCCGCGCTGACATGCCCGGACGGGTACCGGCCATTGAGATTATGATCGCCTCCGGGGCCATTAAGGAGTGCCTTATGGATCCCGACAGGACCATCGATATCCCGGATCTCATGGAGCAGGGGGTCGTGCAATATGGCATGCAGACCTTTGACCAGTCGATTATGAAACTGTACAAGCAGGGGCTGATCTCCTTCGAGGAGGCCATGAACCACGCCAGCAATCCGGATGACTTTGACCTGCGCGTAAAAGGCATCACGGGAACATCGGAAAGGTGGCAGGAAGAACCCGCCGGCGCGGGCGAACAAGAAAAGTCCGACGCTTCCGGGGACTACATGAAATATTAGCAGATGTGGGGCAACAGATGTAGTTCCTGTAGGGCAAGAGTCCCTGACTCCTGCCATTTTCAAAAAAAAGTTGATTATCTTCGGGAAACATATCATATTTCAACAGCCTGTGGTTTGAAAAGCGTGAATCAGGTGGGCGGTGAGCCTGGGTCCAAGTACCGAGTTCAGGTTTTTAGCTCGGGGTGTTGGGACTGCCAAGTGCAATAATCCAGTTTTCTGGAGCACCAACCTAAGTAGGATGCCGCCCACCGTTTTTTTCTGACTTGCAGCTCGAAAACCTTGCAGGTTCAACTCAGGTTTTCACGCCGAGCCCGATATGCCAAAAGCTTCAAATGTAAGGCAAAACCCTTCAGCGGTTTTGTAGATTGCGGCAGAGGCGCTTTGGTTTCTGCCCTACAAGACCATAGTTACTGAAGGGGAGGAGTCCCCGATTCTTGCCCTCGCTGACTTTCCTGTTGTCATCCGAAGCCATTTCATATATATTGCCTGCCGATTTTTTTAAACAAGAAGTAAAGGTGCCCTCGATACTGGTACTTGACAAAGGAAGCGATTGTTTACCAAGGTCTTAATTGCCAACCGTGGCGAGATTGCCCTGAGGATAATCCGGGCCTGCCGGGAACTGGATATGCGGACCGTCGCGGTGTACTCCGAGGTTGACCGTGACGCGCTCCATGTCCGTTTTGCTGACGAGGACATCTGCATCGGGCCTCCCCCGCCGGCCGAATCATACCTCGATTTCAAGCGCATCATTGCCGCCGCCGAGGTGACCAATGCCGGGGCGATTCATCCCGGCTATGGATTTCTGGCCGAAAACGCCGACTTTGCCGAGGTTTGTGAGTCATGCGGGCTGGTCTTTATCGGCCCGACGCCGGAGCAGATCCGGCAGATGGGGGATAAGGTCCGCGCCAAAGAACTGATGAAGAAGGCCGGGGTGCCGGTCATTCCCGGTTCTGATGGGATAGTCTCGTCATTTGAAAAGGCAAGTGAAATTGCCGATCAGATTGTCTATCCCGTGATGCTCAAGGCGGTTGCCGGCGGCGGTGGGAAAGGAATGCGCATCTGTCGCGATCTGGCCGAGTTGGAGCGCGGTTTTCATATTGCCTCAACTGAGGCTGGAAACGCCTTTGGCAACCCCGACCTGTATTTGGAGAAGGTAATTGTCAAACCGCATCATGTTGAGTTCCAGTTGGCCGGTGACGTCCATGGCAACTTCTTCCACTTCGGCGAACGGGACTGTTCCATTCAGCGCCGTCATCAGAAGCTTATTGAGGAGACACCATCCCCCTTGATGACGCAAGAGCTTCGGCAGGTTATGGGCGAGGCGGCTATACGCGGAGCGAAGATGGTCAACTATCGTGGTGTAGGAACCGTTGAGTTTCTCGTTGACGATGAACGCAACTTCTACTTCATGGAAATGAACACCCGCATCCAGGTGGAGCATCCCGTCACCGAGGAGGCGTACGAGGTCGATCTGCTTAAGGATCAGCTCCGGGTGGCGCTGGGCGAAAAGCTGACTTATCGGCAGGAAGAACTGCAACCGAGGTGGGCGGCAATCGAATGTCGCATTAATGCCGAAGATGTCGCCAAGGATTTTCGTCCCACGCCTGGGAAAATCACCAGCCTGCACATCCCGGGTGGGCCGGGGGTGCGAGTCGATAGCGCCGTCTATACCGGCTATCTGATTCCGCCGTATTACGACTCCATGATAGCCAAACTGATTGTCAAAGCGCGCACGCGCGAAGAAGCTGTCAAACGGATGAGGCACTGCCTCGATGAATTCATCGTGGAAGGTATTCCGACGACGATTCCGTTTCACCAGGAGATTTTCAGCCATCCGGACTTTGTAGCAGGCAAGTATGATCTTGCCTTCTTAGAGGAGCGTTTTCGGACAACGTCGGAAGCAGCCGAGTTGACCGAGATCGCAGTGACCACATCGCAGCCGGGTGAAGCAGAGAAAGAAGGACCAACTGTATATATAGTTGAAAGCGCCGTGGAAAGCGACAGGAGTAATGAGTAACAGTGGAGGGTTCAGGTGAACATACCGGCAGACTTGAAGTATACCGAGGAACATGAATGGGTGAAACTTGAGGACAATATTGCTACCGTCGGCATAACCGACTACGCCCAGGGGGAGCTTGGCGATATCGTTTTCGTGGAACTGCCAGGTGAGGGCGATAACGTAACACAAATGGAGCCGTTTGGGACCATCGAAGCCGTCAAGGCCGTCTCCGAGCTGTTCTCACCCGTGACCGGGAAAGTTATCGAGGTCAATTCCGCCCTTGACGATGATCCGATGGTCATCAATCACGACCCGTATGGTGACGGCTGGATGATAAGAGTTGAGTTATCTGACGCAACACAGGTCGAGCAGTTGCTGGATGCCGCCGGTTATAAGGGTATAATTGGCCAGTAGGATGAGGTTGTTCCACAAGTGGTGTGGACCCGCGTAGATGGCGGCCTTGTGTCGCCACAAGCCTTTGCGCTGGGCGGAGACAAGCCCCGCCCCTACGCGACTCTATCGACTTTTGGGACAGCCTCGGACCACCTGAACTTGTGCCAAAGTCCTGAAACAAGAAAGCCATAAACTAATTTATGCCGTACATACCCAACACCGACGATGACCGTCGGGCAATGTTGCAAAGGATAGGAGTCAAAGAGTTCGAGGAACTTCTGGGAGCTATTCCCGCCCAGTTGCGTTTGAACCGTCCCCTTGACATACCGGCGCTTTCAGAGATGGAACTGATGCGTGAAATCGAAGGGTTGTCGCGAGACAACCGCGAGGGGCTGATCTGCTTTGCCGGCGGCGGCATATATGACCATTTCATCCCGGCTGCCGTCGGGACCATTATCAGCCGACCGGAGTTCATGACGGCCTACACTCCGTACCAGCCCGAGGTCTCGCAGGGTACACTGCAGGTTATCTATGAGTTTCAGACACATATCTGCCGCCTTACCGGCATGGATGTGGCTAACGCCTCACTGTATGATGGCGCTACGGCCGCCGCCGAAGCCACCGTCATCGCAACGAAGATCACCAAACGGAACAAAGTCGTCGTGGCCGAAACAGTCAGCCCGCTTTATCGTGAAGTTATCGATACCTACTTGTCTGGCCGGGACATTAAACAGGCGCTGGTGCCGATGGACGCCGGGAGATGCAACCTCAACCGACTGAAGGAGATCATCGATGACCAAACCGCCTGCGTGCTGGTAAGCCAGCCCAATTTCTTCGGGTTGTTGGAGGATGTCGAGGCCGTTTCGGAGATGATTCACAAGGTTGGCGGGAAACTGATCGTGTCGGTCGACCCGATGGCCCAGGCAATCCTGAAAACTCCCGCTGAGTATGACGCTGATATCGTGGTCGGAGAGGGCCAGCCTCTTGGATTGCCCCTTTCGTTCGGTGGTCCCCTGCTGGGTTTCTTCGCGGCCAAAAAGGAACTGGTGCGAAGTATGCCGGGGCGCATCGCCGGTCGCACGACGGACGTCGACGGGAAAACCGGATTTGTCCTCGTGCTGCAGACGCGCGAACAGCACATTCGCCGGGAAAAGGCCACCTCCAATATCTGCACCAATCAGGCGCTGTGTGCCACCGCTGCTTCGGTGTACCTGACGTTATTAGGTAAAACCGGCCTCAAGAAAGTAGCTCTGCTTTCGGTGGAGAAGGCACAGCAAACAGCCTCGGCATTGTTCGACCTGGAAGGTTTCAAGCCATACTTCGACAGCCCTTTTGTCCGTGAGTTTGCCGTGAGGACTCCCGTCCCGGCTCGGCAGCTGATCCTGTCGATGGTCGAACGACAGATCCTTCCAGGTGTCGACGCCGGTCGCTGGTACAAGAACATGAATGACTGTTTGATTGTAGCCCTTACGGAAAAACGAACGGAGGCAGAGATCACAAGATTGGTGGAAGGTCTGAAGGAACTGACGGCCAGTGGTGTATTGTCCCAAATGTAAGAAGGAGCTGCCGGCTGACGTTAGCGAATGCTACTTCTGCGGCTGCGACCTGACTGATGCCAAAGAAGGCGACTGGGTCATGCTGGGTGCGATTGAGAGTAAGCTGTATGCTGATTTTGCCAAGGAGGCGTTGGCCTCGTATCATATCCCGGCCGTGGTCATTTCAAAAGATGGCTTTTTCGGCAGTATCGGGTTGCCTCTGCGGCCCTTCTACAACTCGAAGTCGGCCCCGTTTGAAATATCAGTCCCTGCTGTCTACCGTGAGGAAGCTATTGAAATCCTGGACATGATTGTCGGCGACAAATGGCGTAGAAAGGAAAAGTGAGTGGCCTTCTGTCCCAAATGCAGATATGAGTATGAGGTCGGCATGCTGGTGTGCCCGGATTGCAATGAGACGCTGATCGACGAGCTTCCCTCTGAAAAAACCGCCGCCTTGATGCCGGACGACAGTTGGATCGTAGTGGGCAACGTTGCCAGCGGGATGAAATCAGAGATCGCTAAGGGCTCGCTCGATTCCAGCAATATTCCTTCGGTAATACTTTCCTCAACGTTTGGGGCTTTCGGCAGGGGAATGGATTTTCACTTAGGACTTGCAAGTGCCCACGGAGCAGGGAATATCATCATGGTACCGCGGGAATATCGGGAGGAAGCGGCCCTGATTCTTGAGGCGGTGCTGGGTGATGACCTGATTCAATCGGAAGGACAATAACGAGTTGGCAACATCTGTATAAATGGAGCACCTATGAACAGAACCAAACCTATTGCAGCTCTGATGGTGATACTCGCTTTGATCGCGCTGGCAGCCTGCCAGGACTCAACCGAGGTCGTCAAGGCACCATATTTGACCGACGCCGCCCAGGCCACAGCGGAAGCAGCCGAAAGCGGCAGGCATGCTCTCATCTACTTTTATTCTCCCACGTGAAAGTGGTGCGAAAAGCTCGACACGGTCGTGTTGACGGATCAAAAAGTCATCGACTTTTTTACCAATGAAATGATTCTGACCAAGGTGAACGGCAAAGAGGACACGCTTCTGGCACAACAGCACCATATCGTGGGGTACCCGACGCTGGTTATGGTGGATACGAATGGCGACGAGGTGGATCGCATTGTCGGCTACATGGAACCAGACTCCTTTCTGACCGAGTTGAGAAACTATCAGAAGGGAATAGGGACACTGGCGGACCTTCTCCATAAAGCAGAAGTCAGCCCTGACCACTCCCTGTCGTTTGAGATTGCCAAGAAATATCACTATCGCGACGGGAGAGAAGAAGCCGTTACGTGGTATCAAAAGGTTATCGATGATAGCGATCCGCGCGACTCCCTCTCCGGAGAAAGCCGCATGGCGCTGGCTGATATGCATCGTCGGGCCAAGGAGTACGACTTTGCCGCCCTGGCATTCACCAGCATCATGAACGATTTCGAGGGAACGATATTTGCTGAAGATGCCGAGATCTGGAGGGCGTATACCTACCGGAAAAAGGGTGATACCACCGCTGCCATCACCGCCTTCGAAGAGTTCATCGAACACTACCCGGAGTCGGAAGATGTTGACTACGCGGAGAAACAGATTAAAAAGTTGAAAGGGGAAACGGAAGAAGAAGAGTAGCCGTAAGGCAGAAATCCCTGGAGGCTGTGCCATAGGTCCAGCGTCATCGCGAGCGACCGAAGGGAGCGTGGCGATCTCAATTGTACAACCGTTTCTGCAACAAGGGATTGCCACAGCGCTTCGCAATGACGGTTTCGGGATCTTATGCGGTCAAGAATCATACTTTTGTCACAGCCTCCCCTGACTCCTGCCATGGTGAACCGCGGGAGTGAGAACCCGACCTCAATGGCTACCGCCAGGTAGGAAGATTCATACCATGACTGAAAAGCTGTTGATATACGAAAAATCGGTGCGCGGCAGGAAAGGGTACAGCCTGCCGGACACCCAAGAGGCCGAAAAGGAGATTCTTGCCTTTATCCCGGAGAAGTTCCGGCGGTCGTCCTATGCCGAGCTTCCCGAAGTAACCGAGGGTGAAGCGATGCGCCACTTCATCGGGCTGTCGGTTAAGAACCATCATATCGACAAAGGCTTTTACCCGCTGGGGTCGTGCACTATGAAGTACAACCCGAAAGTGAATGAGACGGCGGCGGCGTTTGAAGGCTTTCTCGAGCGCCATCCCTTGTCTCCCGGCAGCTCCGTACCGGGTATCTTACGCCTGATGTGGAGGCTTTCTCAGTTCCTGGCGGAAATCTCCGGATTTGCTAACGTGTCGTTGCAACCAGTGGCCGGTGCCCAGGGTGAGTTCGCCGGTCTGTTGATAATGCGCGCATATCACGCGGACAAAGGTAAGAAACGGACAAGGATCATCATACCGGACTCCGCCCATGGAACCAATCCGGCTTCGGTAGCTTCCGTTGGATTCACCACCGTCCAGATCGCATCCAACGAGCACGGCATCATATCCCCCGAGGCCGTGGCGGCAGTGATGGATGAAGATGTGGCCGGAATGATGATGACCAACCCCAACACACTGGGGCTTTTCGAGACCTACGTTAAGGAGATTGCCGACATCGTCCATGACGGCGGGGGGTTGATGTATCTTGACGGCGCCAACCTGAACGCCAACATGGGCATTTTCCGTCCCGGGGACGTCGGTTTTGACATGATGCATTTCAACCTGCACAAGACCTTCTCCACGCCTCATGGCGGAGGCGGGCCGGGCGCCGGGGCGATCGGAGTAACGGCTGAGTTGGAGAAGTTCCTGCCGCTGCCCGTTCTGGAAAAGAAGTCACAGGGTGACCTTTTTTTCAATTATGACCGGCCACATTCTATCGGTAGGCTCCACAGCTTCTATGGCAACTTTATCAACTTTGTCCGTGCCTACGCTTACATCAAGACCTTAGGGGGGGCGGGACTGAGACGGGTTTCCGAGAATGCAGTTCTGAACGCCAATTACCTGAAGCAGTTGGTGCGCGAAGATTATGAACTTCCCTATGACAGCCACTGCATGCACGAGTTTGTCATTTCCGGGTCGCGGCAGAAAAAGTTGGGCGTGAAGACTTTTGACATCTCAAAGCGTCTGCTCGATTTCGGTGTGCACCCGCCGACCAATTATTTCCCCCTCATCGTTCCGGAAGCGATGATGATCGAGCCGACTGAAACGGAAAGCAAAGAAACCCTCGACTATTTCGCGTCGGTGATGAAGCAGATTGCCCGCGAGGCCGCCGAAGACCCGGAAACGGTGACCTCAGCTCCACACCTTACGCCGGTGCGCCGTCTTGACGAGGTCGGCGCCGCGCGGAAGCTGGACGTCTGCTACCTGGTTCCGTAGGGCAGAAGTCTCCGACTCCTGCCGATAATTGGCAGGTGTGAGGCACACCTGCCCTACCTGAGGACAGAGGACAGTAGGTCAGGACCCTTGTGGTCCTGACAACAGCATGAAACAAATAGTCAGGAGGACAAACCTCCTGACCTACGAGACCTGCATTATTTCTTGTGATTCTTACCGAATCTCCTTTCTTGAGAACATCGATTTTTTGCTTATGATACACCTGGAAAACGTTACATACCGCTACCGCGACGACGGCGAACCGGTACTGCGAAACCTCAATCTCGACATACGGGCCGGCGAGTCGGTGTGCATTATGGGAGCCAACGGCTCCGGCAAGTCGACGCTGGCCAAAATCCTGGCCGGTTTGATTGACATCAAACAGGGGCACGTTTCTGTCGAGGCCGGCGACACTTCTCCGATGCCGGTGGGCATTCTCTTTCAGAACCCGGACAACCAGATGGTCTCCGTCACCGTCGAGAAGGAGATCGCCTTTGCCCTGGAGAATCTCGCCGTCCCCCAGCCAGAGATGGAAAGACTCATAACGGAGACCCTCGAGCGGTTTTCCATTTCACACCTGCGGTCGCGCTTGACAAGCGAACTCTCCGGCGGGGAAAAGCAGCGGGTGGCGCTGGCGGGAGTTATGGTCTGCCGGCCGCCGATTTTAGTGCTGGATGAACCGGATTCCTTCCTCGATGAAAGCGGCAAGGCCACCCTTATGGAAGAGCTGGCCAAACTTCGTCAGAGCAATCCTTCGATGATCCAGATTCACATTACCCAATACCCCAGCACGGCGGAACGATACTCCCGGCTGATCGTCCTGGACGGTGGAACTGTCGCCGCTGATGCCGCGCCGCAGAAGATTTTTCAGGATAGAGCCTTTTGCATCAAGACCGGGCTGAACTTTTCCCTGGAGAAAGGGCGGCAGATCGTTATCCCAACTAGCTCTGTCAACAGTGCTGCAAAACGTCCCCCGAGCATAAACAAACTGGCGCTGCGAAGGGTCTGCTTCCGTTACCCCGGAGGGCGTGAGGTACTTAGAAACATCAGTTTCGGCCTTGAGAAGGGAGAAGCCGTCGGTCTGGTTGGTCCGTCGGGTTCGGGGAAAAGCAGTTTGGGGCTTCTGCTCTGCGGCCTGTTGAAACCCGGTTCCGGTTCTATCAAGTATCTCGATGACAACCTTCAGTCAGTGCCGCCTGACCGGCTTGTCGGCCGGGTGTCGGCGGTTTTCCAGCAGCCGGAACGGCAGTTCTTTTTGCCTACTTGCTCGGAAGAGATTGCCTTTGGCCCGAAAAACCTTCGCTGCTTGCTAAGCGAAGCGGAGATCGAGGCCCTGTTGGCCATGGTCGGATTGGAGCCAAGAATATTTGTGGCGAAGGATCCTTTCACTCTCTCCGGCGGGGAAAAACGTCGGCTGGCTTTTGCGGCGGTGTTGTCGATGTCACCGCAGTTTGTGGTCTTTGACGAGCCGACCTGCGGGCTGGATCAGGAGGGAGTGGGGCGCTTTATCCTGCTGGCCCGAGCCCTGAAACAGCGGGGCGTGGGGATAGTGATTATCACCCACGACGGCGATATTATAAAGGCTCTGACCGATAAGGTACTTTACCTGAAAGGTGATTCGAGCTGGATCGAGTTGTCCCGGACGGAGTTTTTCGAGGGGGATGGCTGGGCTGGCGTTGTCTCCCCGCCCACCAGTTGTGAACATTTTCCCAATAAATAATCTCCAACAAATAAATGATCTTGACTCACAGCCAAAAACCATTATAATCACCTTTCGAAAGGCCACACAATGGTGCGGTGGGTTTTGTCGACAAAAGTGGCTTGCCACCTTTTAAGGTGATCCTGTGAGGTCACTAAAGGCAGACGACAGACGATGTCTGATTTATACAAGTTGCATCACTTCAATTATCCCGTTGGGAAATCAATCATTTCTTATAAAACAATTGGAGGCGTTAATTGCCTGAACGATCAGATGCCATCCTCGATGAGAAAAAAATAAGCCGGGCACTCACCCGCATCGCTCATGAAATTCTCGAACGCAATTCCGGTGCGGAAACGCTTGTCATTATTGGCATCCTGACCCGTGGGGCGCATCTCGCGCAGAGAATCGCCGGGATAATTGAAAGTTTGGAGGGGATTAAGGTGCCGGTCGGCCTGATGGACATCGGCCTCTATCGTGACGACGTCCACTCCAAGCTTGACCAGCCGATTGTTCAAAGAACCGACATACTCTTTCCGGTCGTTGACCGCAACGTCATCCTGATAGATGACGTGCTGTTCACCGGTCGTACGGTCCGAGCAGCGCTGGACCAGATCATTGATTTCGGGCGACCGAGAACAATCCAGCTGGCCGTTCTTGTCGACCGCGGGCACCGGGAACTTCCGATAAGGGCCGACTACGTGGGAATCAATATTCCCACCTCAAAAACCGACCGGGTAGTTCTGGAAGTTATCGAGAAAGAGGGAACCGACCGCGTGTACGTCATAAGGGACGACAATGCCGCTGAGAAAAAGGATTCGAGCGCAAAGACCGAAAAGAGCAATCGCACCGGGAGGGAAACATGAGCCGTCTAAGCTCCCGGCATCTGCTGGGATTGGAAGAAGTTCCCAAAGAGGACATCACTCTCATCCTGGACACCGCGGAGACCTTTCGGGAAGTTCTTGACCGCACCATCAAAAAAGTTCCCACTCTCCGCGGGATCACCGTTTTGAATCTCTTTTATGAGCCGTCCACCCGGACCCGCATCTCCTTTGAACTGGCCGAGAAACGATTGTCGGCCGACATTGTCAATTTCACCGCCTTGACTTCTTCGGTCGAAAAAGGGGAGTCGCTTCGCGATACGGTCCAGAATATCGAGGCCATGAGA
>Ga0209986_10004385_pt1 | contig 11946 bp, 8 predicted proteins | sample BlataG_FD_183168 | JGI IMG/M metagenome (GOLD analysis project Ga0209986, IMG submission 183168) | Deep subsurface microbial communities from Black Sea to uncover new lineages of life (NeLLi) - Black_00105 metaG (SPAdes) (version 2) | ecosystem: Environmental > Aquatic > Marine > Oceanic >...
AGAAGATGAAATAAAAGCTGTGAAGACTCGGGGCGGGGATAGAACCTTAGCGTTGAAAGATGGCAACTTTATTGGAGAAATAGCTGGAGAAAGAGTATATCAATTCAGTGTAGAGAGAAAAGTACCAGTTGCAGATGAAACTCCTGCACAAATCGAAATCATGGGGAGAAATTATCGGGCATCAATCGTTAGCTTTTTAGAGTTCAAGCTGAATGTTCGCATTACAGGTTTTGATGGTGAACGAATCCCTTTTGCTCTTTTAAAAATAGATGCAACATATGTGCTCAAAAAATTGAAGGAGGCACTATCATTTTTGAGTTATAGATCTAAGAGTGTAAATTTGGCATTGAAAGTATTTAACCAGATTCCTCCAAAATGTGGAGAAGGGAATCCTGCGTTTACCTTAATGGATAACAACGGAAACGGACCTGACCCTTCTCAAGCGAGCGCTATAGAGGCCTGCCTTGGAAATGAAGTTTCTTTTATTCATGGCCCGCCTGGCACAGGCAAGACAAGGACGTTGGTCAATGTAGTAAATGACTTTGCTAACAATGGAAAGAAAGTTTTGGTAGCTTCTCATACCAACATCGCTTGTGACAATGTAATAGAGCATTTTATTAGGTATGACCATGATAGAACAGTTGAGAATCTGCTTAATAGCGGTCAAATTGTCAGAATTGGAACGCCCGTTTTACAGAAGCCAACTATAAAGTCGCTTACGATTGATGAAATATACGAACGTTTAAGCAAAAAATTAGAGGAAGAAAAGGAAAGACTTACTGATTTAGTAAATTCTCTAATTGAAAAGAATGAGAAATATTACGAATACCAACAAATTTTCTTAGAATGCGAAAAAACAACCGAGAGGATAGCAAGTTGCGAAGAACATATTTCTGCAAGTAAAGATATTATAAAAGATTACATTCGGGAAGAACACGAACTGAATCGGATTATTTCTGAAAAGAAGCGACTGTTATCCATCGCAGAAAAAAGGAACGCGATAATTAACTTTTTCAAAGGAACAAGGCCAAAGAAACTGAGATTAGCGGTTGAAAATTTGAATACTAAAAAAATGGAGAAAATTAGAAGTCGACTTGACGAAGAGAAACGGCTGAGTTTTCTTTCAGACGAGCTTGAGAAACTCAATACATCTCTCTCGAAAAATTTGGAGAGTCTTCCACATGCGATAAACATAGAGCAGATAGAAAGTGCCTTAGAAGAAACGGAAAGCAATTTAGAGGAAACAAGGGCAAGGATTGTCGATGTTGATGATAGGATTTCTAAATTAAATGAAGGAGTTCTAAATAATGCAAAGATTATAGTAAGTACCTTAGCAAAAACCTTTACAGACCCAATTCTGATGAATATTGAGTTTGACGTTGTTGTTATAGATGAGGCCAGCATCGCACCTCTTCCAATGTTGTTTTATGTATGTTCGTTGGCTAAGGACAAGGTGCTAATATTTGGAGACCCCAAGCAGTTGGCGCCCATAAAATTAGCTAACACAATTGCCGCTGAAAGGTGGCTCAAAAAGGATATATTTGAAGAAGCAGATGCGATAGATGAGGATTCAGATGACGGTCGTATTCGGAGTCTTGGTAATCAATATAGAATGCACGAGGAAATATTTCGAATTGTAAACAGCAGATTCTACGGTAAGTTGCATAACATGAGACGAGAAACCGACAGTAGATATAACAACCTTATTCCAAAGCCTGAACATAGAGTCGTAATAATAGATACCTCTAATGCAAATGCTTGTATGTCAACTGAAAAGACAGGACCAAAATCGTGGTCTCGTTACAACCTTTACCATACTCAGATAATCGAAAGGGTTCTTCACGATTTAATTGATGGCAATCACGTAGAACAGGACGATGTGGGGATCATAACTCCTTATAGAAGCCAAGCTAGTTTTGGGAGAGAAGTATTGATGAGTTCAGGGTTTAAAGGTGTGGACTTAGGAACCGTCCATACCTTCCAAGGAATAGAAAAGAAATATGTAATATTTGACCTTGTAGAAGCACCGGGTGCGAGAAGAATTGGCGTTTTAGTAAACGATCAACACGAAGTATATAAAGGAAAAAAGCAAAGCAAGAATAATGCGAGGAGATTGCTTACCGTAGCGTTTTCAAGGCCAAGGGAGAAATTAGTGATAATATCTCATAATAGGCATATGTTAAGCAACTTGCCTGAGAATTCAGTGATCAGAAATATTATAGCTGATTTGGTAAACCGAGAGGCAGTCATAGATGGGGCTTTACTTGTGCCCTATTATGTACCAGCTGATGAATCACCGGGCGTCGCACTGTTCGAGGAAGAGGAACTGTTAGGAAAAGAAGCAGTGTTCAACCAAAGGAGTTTTTATCCACATCTGATTAAAGATTTAAAAAATGCTGAGAAAGAAGTTATTTTTATATCGGGCTATATGACCCCCAATCGTATAGAAAGGTTAATGCCTCAGTTCACCCATCTTTTGTCCAAGGGAGTAAATATCAAGATATTTACTAAACCCCCAAGGGAACAGATGAGCAGAGCCCAAGAGTTAGAAGAATTACACTACAGTCTAAGAAATATAGGAATAGAAATATACCAACATTATGGAACTCATGAAAAGATCATTGCTATCGACGGTCATATATTATATGCAGGAAGCTTAAACGTGCTTTCTTTTAACCATCGCTCAAATGAAATGATGATCAGAACCGATAGCACGTCAAAGTTACAAAAAGTCTTCTCTGTTGTAGCTAAGAACTATCCACGATTGAAGGACTACCTCACCCAAACGGGGTATATACCTCCTGATGAGGTGGTCGATTTAACACCAGAGAGATTTCAAAATATTTTGGACGCTGTGCGGCCTAAACATAAAGAAGTCCCTAGAACCGAGCTAGACACAATATTATATTACAGGAGTATGCTCAAGAAACTGAGATGGGTAATTGCAGACGACAAAAGGATCCCCATTATGGCTATCTTACATAACAGAACTATTGATGCTGTGCTTGATAATCCCCCCACGACCGTTGAGCAACTCTTGGCGTTGCCAGAATTCAAAAGAAACAGAACCAACGTTAAAGGCTATGAACATATAATATTGAATATATTGAAAGAATATAGCCAAACAGTTAGCAAGAATAAATATACCTCCAAAGACTCTATTTAATTAAGCAAGTTTAGACCAGCATGAGGTGACAAATTGATAGCTGACTCGTCCTACGTAGCGGCTCGTCCTTCGCGGTAAAATAAATCCGTCCAAACTGCGAAATCCGTGGTCTAATTAAACTTACCCTTATCGCCCAAATTAACAAAATGTTAATTTGAAAAATGTGCAAAAAAATGCGCATTTTTGCGCATATCTGGTCAACTTTGGTTAATTTTTGTCAATTTCTGCGCACTTTTGGTTACTTTTTGCTTACTTTTCACCACTTTTTTCTTGCCTATTTTACCCAAATCCTGCAAACTAACTATCGCCCTGCATTTTTGCCCCAAAAACTAACATCCTCTCCAAAAAAACTCAAAAAATCGCGTTTTTTCCTAAATCAGGATAATTCTATTTTGGAATCATGTCAACCTGGGTAAAGCAGTTTCTGCTTTATTTCCGCTCCTTCGTCGATGTGGTTTCCCGGCTAAGTACTTTGCGGCTCCTTACCGGCTGAATATCCCTCTCTCCTCAATCGAGCCTCGATTCAAGAGACACGAGTCCCGGACGACTATTGTGCAACATTAATCGGCAGGTCCTGGGTTATGCTCTGGCGTCTTTTCCTCCGGCGAGTTATCGCTCGTTTCTCATAGGGATGATTTGTTGCTCCGTGCTCAGCTTCGATTTGATTGTTTCTCGATGCTACCTGGACGGCTTCGAGAGCTGTAGCGGCGAATAAATCGGCATCTATTTCCTGCCAGAGCCCTTCGGCGCGATTGAACAGGCCGCCAGATACCATTATCCGCATATCAGGCCAGGCGTTTATGGTTCTTATGCAGTCTATCAATCGCCGGACATCCGGCGCCTGTTTTGGAGCGGTGCCGTAAATTAGCAGGATGTCGGGTGAATATTCGTGAATGAAGGCCAGAATATCATCGTTGGTCAGCCCTCCCCCGAGGAATTTTACTTCCCAGCCGTCACTTTCAAACAAATCAGCCATCATTTGAGCGCCGAGCTCCTGTAGTTCTTCTGGTGCGCAAGATACAACTATCTTTTTGTTTTTGCGGGGCCTGCGAGGCAGCTTATTTTGGAGCTGGTCAACAATTGTCCGATTAATTCGGGTCGCCAAATGCTCCTTGGTGGAAGTGATTTTGTCCGAGCGCAATAACCTTTCGATTTCCACCATAATTGGCCAGATAATATCGATGTAAACAGAATTGGCGGGCGTACCGCTCTGGAGCGTTTCTTCAATGACGGTTCGGCAGGCTTTTTTATCTCCCAGCAGCAAGGCGTATAAATAGTGTTCAAGGATTCCTTCTTTTATCATAATTTGGTCTCCAAGCAAGTCTCTTATTTAACGCATATTGCCTATTATGCCACACGAGCGCGCTCATAAGGACGACGTGTTAAGATAGGCTATATACTGCTACGAGCAATATAAGTATCGGTGGACAGCAGGAAAAAACTTTAGTAAAAATGGGAGGTTTCTGTTGGATTGTGCAAATTTATCTATATTATTATGTTTCACGTAACTACAGTTTTAGCAGATGTTTAGAGTGAATATTTATGCAGGGTTGGTTTTTGCGTGGCACTTTTTGTCAGGTTTTAGTCCCAATGCGTCGGGGACAGGATACTCGGCTTTGTTTCTTCTCGATATATAAAGGCCGCATCGGAATTAAAAAAATGGGCCTGGGGAGCGTTATTTTACCTAAAAGTGCTTGTTAGAAAAGGCCGGATGTGATATAATACCAAATGAAAGTACTGGTAGTCGTTTTCCCCGGACAGGTTACGTTCTTGTGCCGTCTTGGATGAGCGACTCGATATATGCACACCCAAACTATGTTATAACGGTTTTTATGGGAACTATTACAGGTTAAAGGTACGTTACAAGGTTTTTTAGGAGGTTTATTATGTGTAAGAAAGTGTTTTTTGTAGTTGGTTTTGTTGTAGTGGTAGGGCTGGCCGGTAATGCAACCGCTGCAATAAGTTGGGACAATGACAGCGGCGACAACCTCTGGAAAACGCCGGAAAACTGGAGTGCGAATATTGTTCCCACCGATGCCAACATTGTCAATATCAAGATGATAGATGCAAATGAATGTGTTATCGATGCTACCCACACAGGCCCAGACGCGGCAGTGGCTAATAAGGTGAGGGTTGGTAACAGTGGCAATGCTGGCGACATGCGGATGACTGGTGGAAGCCTTACGGTCATAGGCAACTCGAGAGTGGGCAACAATGCGTTCGGCAGATTTTATATGGAAGGTGGCACCGCAGTGCTTAAGACGCTGTACATTGCTCAGCAGGCCGGTGGCGATGGCAGCTTTATGACGATGACCGGCGGCTCTTTTGCTACAACCGGCAACATTCATGTTGGCAGGCAGGGTGGTACCGGCACCCTTAATATCGATGGCGGCACCTTTGATGTGGGTGGAGACCTGCGCATCGGCAAAACAAACAACGACATCACGGGCACAGGTACCGTGATAATAACCGCTGGTGTCACTAATGTGGGTGATGACTTGCAGATTGCGTTAGACGGCTCTACAGGTCACTTGCAACTGGATGGTGGTACTATTAAGGTATCGGGTGATCTGGATAGGGAAAGCGGCGGCACCATAGATATCACCGGCGGGACGCTGGTACTAAGTGGCGATCAGGAAAGTAAGGTTGAAGGGTATGCCAGCGACGGCTGGATTACCGCCTACGGCGGCAACCCAAGGGCTGTGAAAGCCGAATACGACTCAGGTACCAACAAGACCACGGTAACGGCTGATATGAGCATTCTGGCACTTGCCTGGAACCCGAACCCGGAAGATGGGGAATCGGTAGAGCTGACACCTGCCAGTCCCACTGTTACTCTTAGCTGGTCGGATGGTGATTATGTGGCAGGGCCACCCAAGCACAGAGTCTTCTTTAGTGACAAGTTTGACGACGTGAACGGTGGCGTTGGTGGCACGACCCAGAATGACAACAGCTATCCCATAGTGGTTGACTTAGATAAGACTTACTACTGGCGAATAGACGAGGCCAATGCCACTACCAGTTGGGATGAAGGCGAGGTCTGGAGCTTTGAGGTGGGAGAGTACGTCCTCGTGGATGACTTTGAGGCGTATGAGGGTACGTCTCCGCCAAACGACCCGAACCTTTTGGGCACGTGGGCCGATGGCAGCGCCAACGGCACCGGCTCGACTATCTCGCTTGGGGATGAGTTTGTCGGTAACTCGATGGAGTGTGTATATGACAATAACCAATCGCCGTTCTACTCCGAAGCTGAGCTGACGTATGATGCCGCCGGGGATTGGACCGCAGCGGGCGTTAAGGCGTTAGAATTGTGGTTCCACGGCGATGTTAATAATTTAGCTGAGCAGATGTATGTGATTTTAGAAGATGCAGGCGGCAAAAGTGCAGTGGTGGTACACGACGACCCGAACGCCCTGATACAGGAGGACTGGGAGGGCTGGCAGGTCTGGAATATCGCCCTTCAGGACTATGTTGACGCCAACGATGTGAACTTAGCCGGTATCAAGAAGGTCACTATCGGTATTGGTGACGGTGTTGGTATTGGCGGTTCAGGTGTCGTATCTTTTGATGATATTCGGCTGTATCCGCCCAGATGTCTGCCTGAGTATGTTGGAACCAGTTTCGATAATGATTGCGTTACCGGCCTTGAGGACCTTGAGGTAGTTTTAGATGGCTGGCTGGTGAGCGACTACAATGTTACAGCCCAGGAGCCCAACGACAATCGTCTGCAGGCGTACTACAAGTTTGACGAGACCTCCGGCACGAATGCCAGTGATTCTTCAGACAAGGGCCGTCACGCAACGGTGGATGCAAACGGGGCGGACGCCTGGGACGCTAACGGCTATGACGACTATTGCCTGGACTTTAACGGTACCTTCGGCGTGTCGGTTCCGAATGATGTGTTTAGCGGAATCTCTGGTGAAGTAACGATTTCGATGTGGGTACACGTTGATGTGAATGTGAATCCGAACACTATTGGTCGTGCGGAATTCGGCGCAGGCCCTGCGGACCCGAACGAGTGGTGGGACCGATTGACCTGGATACAGGAGGAGCCGGAGGATTATATAGGCCAGTGGAGTCACTATGCCTTTGTGAAGGATTCTGATGACGGTATGATGCGGATGTATCATAATGGCCTGCTGGTAGCACAGAACGTTGATGCGACCCAGCTAATGGATGGTGCTGAGATAGGTCCATCCGTCATTGGCTCTGCTGTTGATGCCAACAGCGGTTACTACGAAGGTAAGTTGGATGAGTTTAAGATTTACGACTATGCTCTGTCTCATGCTGAGGTGTTGTACTTAGCTAAAGGCGGCGGCAGCGAGTTATATCAGCCGTTGCAGCCGGTCCTATCGCCCGTTGACCCGTATGTGGATGGCAGAATCAGTTTTAAGGACTTTGCAGTTCTTGCGGAAGTGTGGCTTGAGAAACAACTGTGGCCGTAATCGGTGTTGACACAGGGCTGAATGTTAGTTAGCCAGAGAAGTTGTATTAATTCGGGGTCTATACTGGTTAGTTTGGTATAGACCCCGCTTGTATTTATGAGGGGCGCTGCTGGCCCGGCACGCCGGGGCACGAGCTTGTGGGGGGAAGATGTAAACTGAATCCTAAGAACTGAAGTCTGTCAACTATGCGGAAGGTTCGGACGGTGTAAAAAAGATTTGACGGTAACTCGGAAAATCATCAGCGTTTTAAGTGGATAAAATGCAAAAGAACTGTTGATTTTTATCACGAGTCGTTCCACAATATCTCGGTTTCAAAGAACATCGGCGAAAGATTTGCTGTATAAAGAAACAGTATATTTTGTAGGGATGTGTGATTTGTGCATAGAAAAGTGAATCCTATTCGAGTTGATTGTTAATTTTTTTGGAAAGGAACGTTAATCATGGAACTTAAAGAAAGCAAGACGGAGAAGAATCTGTTGGCTGCGTTTGCAGGTGAATCACAGGCAAGGAACAGGTATTCGTATTTTGCCAGCCAGGCCAGGAAAGAGGGGTATATGCAGATATCGGCGATATTTGAAGAGACGGCCAATCAAGAGAAGGAGCACGCCAAGCGAGAATTCAAATTTTTGAAGGGTGGTGAAGTGGAAATTTCGGCGGCATTTCCGGCTGGCGTCATCGGTAGCACGCTTGAGAATTTGAAGGCGGCGGCAGCGGGTGAGCATTATGAAAACACTGAGATGTATCCGGCGTTTGCTCAAGTAGCGGAAAAAGAAGGATTCGACGAGATTGCCGAGGTTTTCAGGAATATTGCAATTGCAGAAAAACGTCACGAAGAAAGATACGTGGCATTGGCGAAGAACATACAGGCAGACAAGGTCTTTAAGCGAGAAAAACCAGTTCGCTGGGTCTGTAGAAACTGTGGCTATGTACACGAAGGCGCCGAAGCTCCCGAAGTATGCCCGGCTTGTGCACATCCACAGGCATACTTTGAATTAGATGCTCTCAATTACTGATAGTTGATGAATATATTGTGAGGCAGTACTACAAGGAGAGATTCTGTTATGAGACCGATTAAAGCTAACGTGTATGCGGTTGGGGCGATTGACTTCGATGCCCGACTGTTTGACAGGCTTATTCCACTGCCTGATGGGACAAGTTACAATGCTTACCTGATTAAGGGTGGTGAGAAGACGGCGCTACTTGATACAGTCGATCCAGCTAAGACAGAAGTTTTATTGAACAATCTTGTCAAGGGTGGTGTTGACAGAATCGATTACGTGATTGCGCATCATGCTGAGCAGGACCACTCCGGCGTCATACCAGATATATTAGCGTTCTATCCCGGCGCAAAGGTGGTAACAAATCCGAAGTGCAAGGGGATGCTCATTGATTTATTGGGCATTGACGAGAATAAATTTATTACGGTCGATGATGGTCAGTCACTTTCGTTAGGTGATAAGACTCTGCAATTTATTTATCTTCCGTGGGTGCACTGGCCTGAGACGATGGGGACATATCTTAAAGAGGATAAGATGCTATTTCCGTGTGATTTTTTTGGCGCTCACCTTGCTTCAAGCAGTCTGTTTGTGGATGATGAGGCGGTTGTTTATGAAGCCGCCAAGAGATATTACGCAGAGATTATGATGCCGTTCAGGAAGCAGATTAATTCCAACCTTGCAAAACTTGATGAGCTGGAAATCGAAATAATAGCACCCAGTCACGGACCGGTGCACAATCGGCCTGAGTTCATCGTTAATGCTTATAAAGACTGGGCTTGTGATACTGTCAAAAATGAGTTGGTATTGCCTTATGTTTCGATGCACGGCAGTACGGCTAAAATGGTGTCATATTTTGTCGAGGCCTTAATTGACAGGGGTATTACCGTAAGGCAGTTTGAGCTGTCAACAGTAGATATCGGCAAACTTGCGATAGCGCTGGTCGATGCGGCGACTGTGGTAATTGGCTCGCCCACGGTGCTGACAGGCCCGCATCCGTGTGCGGCTTATGCAGCATTTTTAGCTAATGCACTTCGACCTAAGACTAAATTTGCTTCTATCATAGGCTCTTACGGCTGGGGCGGCAAAATGGTCGAGCAGCTGGTGGCTATGATGTCAAATCTCAAGGTCGAGATTCTCGAACCGGTGTTGGCAAAGGGCGAACCCAGGGATGACGATTTTGCTGCGTTGGACAAGCTGGCCGATGAAATCCTGGCAAAGCACAGAGAGCTTGGAATTGTAAACTGAAATTTCCAAATTACGAAAGGATTGATTATGGCTGAAAAACTTCAAATCTATAAATGTAAGGTCTGTGGCAATATCGTGGAAGTTCTTCACGGCGGGGCAGGCGAGCTGGTTTGTTGTGGTAAGCCGATGGAAAAACTGGATGAGAAAACGGCTGATGCTGCAACGGAAAAGCACGTGCCTGTAATCGAAAAAATCGATAGCGGCTACGAGGTAAAGGTCGGCTCTGTACCACATCCGATGCAGGAAGAACACTATATTGAATGGATCGAACTGCTGGCTGACGGAAAGGCATATCGGCAGTTTCTTGAGCCTGGCGATGCACCTGAAGCCGTATTTAATGTTGAAGCAACTGAGGTCAGCGCACGGGAGTACTGCAATATTCACGGGTTGTGGAAAGGAGAGTAGAGATGGTCAGCAAAAAAATGGGAGAAGCCTTGAACGAACAAATCAACGCAGAGTTGTATTCGGCTTATTTATATCTGTCGATGGAGGCCTATTTTGAGTCTGTGAATTTGCCTGGCTTTGCAAATTGGATGAGAGCCCAAACGCAAGAAGAGCTGATGCATGCGATGAAGATTTACGATTTTGTAAATGAACGGGGCGGCAGGGTTATGTTGAAGTCCATAGCGGCACCTCCGACTGAATGGGAATCGTCGGTAGCCGTTTTTGAAGCCATCTACAAGCACGAGCAGAAGGTAACCGGACTGATTACCGAGCTGGTAAATCTTGCTATCTTGGAAAAAGACCATGCTACGAACAGCTTTCTGCAGTGGTTCGTTAATGAGCAGGTTGAAGAAGAATCGTCGGCTAACGATGTGCTACAGAAGCTAAAAATGCTGGGAAACGCGCCGGGCGGGATGTTTATGCTTGACCGTGAATTAGGCCAAAGAGTATTTACACCACCGGCTATGGAAGGAGAATAATAATGGGTATTACATTCAATGCAGATGAAATCTTCGAAATGGCTGAAGAAATTGAGAGAAATGGCGCAAAGTTTTATCGTGAAGCAGTGCAAAATACCTCGGACGAAAAAATAAAGAAAATGCTTCTTGATATGGCTGCTATGGAAGATGAGCACCTGGAGACTTTCCAGCAGATGAGGAAAGAGCTTATCGCCGCCGAGAAGGAAATGGTAACTTTTGACCCTGACAATCGGGCTGCACTGTATTTGCAAGCGATGGCTGATGCCCGTGGATGGGAAGGCAGAATAAGTCCGATGCAACAGCTGACCGGCAGCGAAACGATAAAGGATATTCTTGAGATAGCTCTCAATTCTGAAAAGGAGTCAGTTGTTTTTTATCTTGGCTTAAAGAGCTTGGTGCCTGTCAGGGCCGGCAGGGACAAGGTCGAGGCGATTATTATAGAAGAACTGGGCCATATTACCGATTTGCTCAACCAGTTAAAAGCTTTGCGATAGCAGACAGGGGCGAAACCGTTTCGCGAGGTGCAGATGTTAGATTTGGATTCGCTGTTTAATTTAAGTTACGGTATGTGCATAGTCAGCTCGAAAAAGGGCGGCAGATTCAATGGGTGTATTGTCAATACGGTATTCCAGATAACGCCAGAGCCGCCAATGGTGGCGGTCAGCGTTAACAGGCAGAATTTGACCCACGAGTATATTACCGACAGCAAAGTTTTCACCGTATCCATTCTTGCAGAGGGTGCACCTGTATCGTTTATAGGCAGGTTCGGTTTCAGGACCGGCAGAGATATAGACAAGTTCGAGCAAGTAAACTACAGGATAGGCCAGATGGGCGTCCCAATAATTATTGATAACACCGTGGGCTTTCTCGAGGCGGAAGTTACCAATGCGATTGATGTTGAAACGCACACGCTATTTATCGCAAAGATAGTAGCTTGCGAAACACTTGATGACAGCCAAGAGCCTATGACGTATGCTTACTACCGCGATATTAAACGGGGCAGGACCCCCAGAACTGCTGCTACATACCACGAGATGAAACCAAAGATAAAGGCAGGGGAAGGAGTAAAAGACATGAGAAAATACAAATGTCTTCTGTGCGGATATATTTACGACCCGGCTGTGGGCGACCCTGATAATGGTGTCGAACCCGGTACGGCTTTTGAAAAC
>Ga0209986_10004386_pt1 | contig 11946 bp, 13 predicted proteins | sample BlataG_FD_183168 | JGI IMG/M metagenome (GOLD analysis project Ga0209986, IMG submission 183168) | Deep subsurface microbial communities from Black Sea to uncover new lineages of life (NeLLi) - Black_00105 metaG (SPAdes) (version 2) | ecosystem: Environmental > Aquatic > Marine > Oceanic >...
ATGTCCTAACAGAAACACAGTTTAAACATCTAGTCGCCTATGCTTCCGAGAAAATGCAAGAAAGAATTCCTTTTGAACTACAGCAGAAATTAATGGCACACAGGTAAAAAGCACAAAAGCTGAAACGTGGCTTTTACGCTGTCGTGCATTGATAATCATCCGGGGCTGACGGCAACATCCAAGGCAACTTCACCCTGTCGTCTATTTTTGTAGAAACTGCCTAACCGAGCTTGTAGCCTATTTTCCGCAGAAACACCTTTCTTGCTTTAATGTCTTCTTCGGTTTCTATGCCTTTGCTCTTCCATCCATCAACTACGCCGATTATTCCTCTGCCTTGCTCAGTTTCTGCAATGATAACTTCCAGAGGATTTGAGGTGGCAGCGTAGATTGTGCAAACTTCTGGAACGTTCTCGATTTTGTCTAAGACATTTACGGGATAAGCGTTCTTCAGGAAAATTATAAAGCTGTGACCACAAGCAATTTCGTAAGCTTTCTTCGCTGCTTTTTGCCGTAATTCCTCGTCATTTCCCTCATGCCTTACCAAGCAAGGACCAGAACTTTCACAGAATCCTATTCCAAACTTTATGTCTGGCACAGAGTTAACCAAGGCTTCATACAAGTCTTCAACTGTTTTTATGAAATGGGCCATGCCCAAAATTACGTTGCAACCTTCTGGCACTTCAACTTTTACTGTTTTGAAATCAAGCATGGTTAAGCCTCATGCCAGTTTTAGTGTGAACTTGTTCTTAAGATTTAAGCAGTTTTGCCTTTTAGCTTTGCAACCTTTACAGCGAATAATATTGTGCCTAACGCCACTATGATTGATGATGCATAGAAAGTGTTTACATACGCCGTGTGACGAGGCAACCCAAAACGTTGGGTTTGGATGTCTGCAAGCGGTCCACCCACCAGAAGCCCTGCAGGACCCCAACCTAAAGCCATCACTGTATTGTACCTGCTAAAAAGTCGACCCCTTTTATCTTCTGGTATTATGTCTCCGGCAAACGTGAACCCTACTGTTTGCATCGTCCAGAAACCTACTCCGTTTACCCCATAAATCAAAGCCATAGCCAAAACGTTAGAAGCTAAACCGTACAGAAATGGTGTTAGGACTGCTAAGCTCAATCCAACAAAAATAGTTTTAACTCTTCCAATTTTGTCTGCAAGCCACCCGGATAGCAGGCTTGTTAACATCCCACCCAAAGTCCAAGCAGTTAATATCAAGCTTTGTTCGGAATCACTTACGTTTAATCCTTCTGGAAGTCTAAGGAAAATGAGGAAAACCTGGCTTATACACGCCACTCCCATCACTATTATAATCAGCGATATGAGAAACCACTTGTAAATCTTCTCATTATGACCTACAGAAGTTTTTTCCACAGTGTTTCTTACAACTGGTTTTTCTTTTTTTGCCTGTGACGCTTTTACAGACCTTGAAGCTATCCACATTATTGTTGCGCTTGCAAATAACATCGCTATGACAATGTAGAATATTGTTCCGTGGCGAAAGCCTTCTCCGTTGCTGTAGAGAGAACCAGCGAAAACTATCCCTATCATCCTACCTAGTGAAGCGATAAAGTTTAGTAAGCCAACGATTCCCCCTCGTGTTTTGCTTGTTGTTACGTCCGTCAAGAGTGCAGCCCATCCAACATCTGACATGGACCAGAAAAATTCAAGAAACGCAAGCCCAAGAATTAACGATACTCCCGCTGTAAAGTTCGCTTGTGCGTCTAGAAAAGATTTGTGGATTAGGAAAACAACGAAGTACGTCAGTGCCGCTATGGATTCGCCTGCAATAATCAGTTTTGTCCTAAGCCTGTAACGATCGGATATCTTTCCCCACAACAAGTTTTGGCCTAGTGCAGAAGTCATCATGTTAAGCGTACCCATCAACGTTGTCCAAGTCACAGTCTGCATCAAGTCGAAAAGATAATTTATCATAAAAGTGTAAAACACGCCTCTTCGGACAAAGGAGAGAAACCGGAATAGACCTAGACTCAGAAAAACGCCTTTTTGAGTTGGTTGCTGTGTCGTGTCCACTCTTTCTCCGCCTCTTTTAGGGTTAATTTACAAAAGGTTTGTAGCTCTAAAGCGTTTTTGCTGTTCTCGTTTTCTTTTTGAAGAAAAGCCAGTTCTTGTCTCCCCTAAACCTTAGTAACACATAGTCTCCGCTTAGCCTTTCTCCGTGTAAAATGAACTGTATTTTGTCTTTGCTTCTGTGCTTAAGCGTGTATGTACCTTTGTCCCATATCTCAACTTTTCCAGCACCGTACATGCCTTCAGGTATTGTTCCCTCAAAATCTATGTAGCTAAGCTCATGGTCTTCAACTTGAACTGCAAGCCTTTTAACACCAGATTCTGTTGGAGGCTCTTTCGGCACAGCCCAGCTCTTCAAAACACCATCCATTTCAAGTCTAAAATCATAATGCAAATGCATAGCATAGTGTTTCTGAATAACAAACCTTCCAGATGGCTGAGTGGACATGCCTCTTCACTCATGAAGTTGAGGAAGGTAAGGTAAATAGTTTAGCGTAAAGATTAAAAGTAAATAGTGTTTCAACAAGTTTGAGTTAATCAGGGCCGGTAGTTCAGTTGGTATGAATGCCTGACTTGCACTCAGGAGGTCGGGGGTTCAAATCCCCCCCGGTCCACATTTAATCTATTTGAAAACAGTTATTGCAAACTCTCAATAGCTTAATAACTCGTTACACATCTATTTCAAATGGTGAGGATGCTTGACCGAAGTTATCTCAGTTCTCGACCTTTACTGAAAGAACTTTATGAATATTTTGCCAAAATAGAGGAAATTTTAGCTACTTTAGAGGAGCTTATGAATAAAGAAGGGTTAGAGAGAATAGAAAAAAGCCTTGGAGACTACAAAAAGAAAGATTATGTGACTGCAAAGAAAATCTCATTAACTAACATTTTGTCAACTCTGAAACATCCATGAAAAGCCTTTTAGCACTCAAATAAACACGTAAAATAAATTAAACCAGTGAGAGAATAAAACAATATGACTTCATCAAAGTTTGAATTTTTGATAGCGGGTATGCCAGAAAAAGTTCGCCACTTAGAAGAACAAGGATTTTTCAGGGATGCAACTTGCCTAGTAAACAAAATTCTAGCCGAAAATAAGGGGCTTCCAAGCATGCTCAAGTCTAGACTTGAATGGGAACCAGAAAGAATTGAAAGAATAACAAAAGATTATGCACTAAGTCGAAAACAAGCCTTCGAGTCTCTTAAAAAACAGATTCCAGATTTGACAAAGAAATATTTTGAAAAATGGATACAGGAAGGCTTCATAGAATACAGAGAGATAGAGGGTGAAACAAAAATCTTCAACAATTTCTTGCCAAACTTGTTGAGGGATAACGCAGAAATCAAGAAAAGAGTTCAGCAACCAGACAAAGCATCTGAGCAGACTACGAAACTCATTCACAGACACATAGATACTATTATAGAGAATAGAGGAACTGCGGGAAGCCGATACGTAGAGCCTGTCAAAAACAGAATCTTGATGAGGCTGAAAATAAAGCCTAATGCAGTTCCGCAAGGAGAAATCATAAAGGTCTGGATGCCTTTCCCGCGCAAAGACCCATTGCAGCCGAAGATTAAGCTAATTTCCGCATCGCCTAACAATTATGTTTTAGTTCCTGAAAACAGCCTTCAACGTACAATCTACTTTGAAAAAGAAGCCACTAAGGAGGAAGAGCTTGAATTCCGAGTTGAATATGAATATATAACATGTGCCTCTCATCAAAATATTGATCTGGCAGAAGTGAGGCAATACAGCAGAAATGAACTATTCGAGAAGTACACCTTAGAACAGTTGCCTCACATAGCTTTCACGCCGTACTTGAGGAATCTCGCAGAAGAAATTGTCTCTGAGGAGTCTAACCCGTACCTTAAAGCATGGCGTATTTACAAGTGGATAACTGAGAACGTTAGGTATGCGCTTGTTCCGGAATACTCAACAATCGAATGCATCAGCAGTTATGCAGCACTGAACCTTAGAGGAGACTGTGGAGTGAAAGCCCTACTCTTCATAACCCTATGCAGAATCAGCGGAATCCCAGCTAGATGGCAATCAGGATGGTTTCTCAACCCGAACCGACCGAGCCCTCATGACTGGGCCCAATTTTATGTAGAGCCTTACGAATGGCTTCATGCAGATCCATCCTTTGGTGGACATGAAAAATCCGTAGAGAAATACCATAAATTCTATTTTGGAAACATAGACCATTTCAGATTAATTGCAAACATAGACATTTCTTCCGATTTTACTCCGCCGAAAACTCATTATCGATCAGACAATGTGGATAACCAGCGTGGAGAAGTTGAATGGAAAGGAGGAAACGTTTACTACGATAAATGGAACTACGAACTAAAAATTTTAGTCCATGAAAGCATTACCAGCATTCCATCATAAGCCTCATTCTCTTTCCTTTTGCAATAAAACAGACTTTATATTAAAGCTTAAAAATGAATCAGCAACTGTTAAGAATCAGATTATAAAATAACATATACAAACTATTTCTCGTGAAAGCTTATGAAGATTCAGAAAACAAAGCAAGGTGTAATCTTGGAATTATATGTTAAGCCAAGGTCGAAAGAATTCAAAATCGTAGCTGAAGGAGAAGAGACTATCGTTTTCTGTAAAGAGGAACCTGTTAAGGGAAAAGTAAACAAAGAACTGATCAAACAGCTTTCAAGGCTATTCCATAAAAACGTGAAGCTCGTTTCTGGCTTCAGTTCTAAACAAAAGACAGTGCTGATAAAAGACGCTGAAAAAACCGAAGTAGAACATGCTTTATTGCATAAATGAGAACATTGTGCACATTCAAGTTTTGTATTTCTTTGATGTTGAATAGAGAAAAGTCTCGAGCATCTAGAGAAGCTTGATCAAGAATCAAGTTTTGTCATGGAAGTCATTTTTTACATGAAGCTTCTCTAAATGAAACGTAAACTGCCATAGAGGGCAACTCAATTTTGAACCTTTTCCTCAAAAGAAGTCATTTTTGATTGCACCATACTTTGACTATGATTCAATTTTTAAGCGATGAACTCATTTTTGGTATGGTTTTATGTATAATTGTGACTTTGAAAAGAAGAATCGATTAGGGAAAGTCAATAACGAACTTATCAAGGAGCTTTCAAGGCTTTTCCCAAAGGAATGTGATGTGCGTTCTATTAGTTTTGAAGTTTGAAGCGTAGTATTGCTGCTATTCCGCCGAAAGATTTCTTCAGCATTTGTCCTTCTTCTGTTTCGTCAGAAATCATTTCTATCTCTGTGTTTGCTTGTTCTGCTAGTTGAGCGAAATTTTCTATAAGGTCTTGTTGTTCAGCTATGCTTAAGGCTGGAGCTTTGCAATTCGGGCAAGGTTTTCCGAGAAGATCTTGCTCGAAGTTTGTCAGCATTTGGCTCTTTAAGGTGTGTTTTTTCTCGTAGTCGCAAGCGTTGCATTTCACGTTAACTCGCAGTATATCTAGTCCTTCGGAAAGGAGTAGTGTTTTCACGGTGCCTGTTTCCAGAGCATTTCTGACCTCTTCTTCGCCGTATGTTGCCAATCCTGTGTCGTGTCCGACCTCGTAAAGAAAATGTTGCATCACCTGTTTTTCTTCTATGTAGCGTATTTTTCGCATTATCTCTGGAGCTTTGTCAACGATTTCTTTGACGCCTTGTTCATTCACGTAAGCCGTGTCAATTATGTCTATGATCTTGTTTTTCAGCACGTAATTTAGATAGTCGCCTTTATCGAAATCGTATTTTGTTGGTCCTGGACCACCAACTATCAATCCTTTCAGGTCTTCAATTGGCAAAAATATTTTGTCGGCATGTTCGCCCACCCTTCTGAAATACTCCTGCAGCCGCATCTCTCTCAGTCTTTCGTATCTTCTTGCTGATTGTCCGCCTGCGCGTGTTTTCCCAGGTACGCCTGATGTTTCCGTTCTGACTATATCAAGTCTTCTCCCGTGTAATGTTGCGAATGTAGCTGCTGAAGCATCTATGAGAAGTATGCCATACGTCTCCTTTTCCCTCAGCATTTCTTGCAAATGTTCCGTGTGGAATCTTGAATTGCATCTGTATAGGTAGATGCTTATAGGTTCGAGTGGAATGATCACATAAGTTTCGATTCTTTCGCTTCCAGCTCCATTCTGTGGAATTGCACCGCAGAAGATTACAAGTCCGTTTTTGGGAAGTTTCCTGAAAAGTTTGAGGCGTTGCTGTGTCTTCACAATGGCGTCTTGAACGTTTTTTCGTGTTGTTGTAGATTTTATGTTTGAAGCTGTTCCATATTCTTGTCTAAGCATGGTCATAACGTCACTTATTTGTTTTCCAGGCGGAATGTAAAGTGAAACAAGTTCGGTTCCACGTCCTTCTTTGCTGGCTAGAGTATCCAGTGTCTTTTTTAACCTGAATAGTTCCAGTGAAGTTCTTTTTTTGCTCAACTTTTTTCACTTGGGATTTTGGCTTTAAAGCTACATTGTGGGGCATCAAATAAGAGTTTGGGAATAAATGCTATGTTATGTCTAAGACCTCTTTCAAAAATGCCTTGTATGGACCGAGTCTGCCTCCGTAATTGCCAGCCGAGATTCTAACAACGCCTGGAACCCTTGCAGCAGCCTTTACTCCTTTACCCATGGCTCTTTTAACCGCTTCGACTGTCAAGCCGTTGATGACAACTTCGTAGACGCAATTCACGTCTTCTGGCAACTGGGAATCTGGTACAAGCTTTTTTAGTTGTGGGCAGAAAGGATGATTCGTGGAAGCTTCAAGCTTGTACTTTAAGGAGCCAGCTTTTGAGCCGGAACGGCAGATTCCACCTGGAAAGGGCAAAATAACTTCGCTTGTTTTGTTTTTGATGGCTTTCACTGCTTCTTCTGCCGCTTTAAGCCCTGAACCTCTGTCTTTGGCAAACATGAGAAAGTTTCCGCCAGCTACGGCTTTAGCTGCACCGAAAGTGTCTTCAACAATAAACTCGCCATCCATCACAGGTATTCTCCAAACCCTTTTGCCTCCGACTAAGCCTTTTCGTTGGAATCCATCACCGAACAGTTTTATGCTCCTGCCAATTTTTAGTTTTCTTTTTGCGTTTGGCATTGCGTCGAAGGCTGATGTTGTTGGGCACGTCATTATACACTGTCCTATGCGCAGTATCATCTGCTTTTTCAATTCAAACCTGTCTCGAGTGTATATTTGGATTAAAACGCCTATTCGGTTGTCTGGAGTTTTGTCAGCTGGCGCTATACCTTCTATGCCGGCTTCAGCTGGAGATAAAATTACGCTAGTAGCGAAACCAGTTGCAACTGCTGCTGCAGTCAAAGCCCACTTTTCACTGTCAGACGTTATTAATACACGGCCAGCCCACAAAGGAAACATTTCAGCGAAAGTGTCCGCAATTTCACAAGCGTTTCCATTTTCAGCCTTATACGTGAAAGTTTCTTCACTCATCGTTTTCTCTTCCTTTGCCTAGACTCCTATACAAACAGTGGGATGAACTTAAATTTTTCAGCTACCACTATATTGCTTAGTAGGGCAGCCAATATTTCTCCTGTTCAACTTCACTGCCCTTTTTCTCTTCAAACTTTTCAAGAACTCTTTTCTTAGCTATTTCATAAGCTATCTTATAATCAAATATTCCTTTCGGTTCCTCCGCAGCTCTTTTGATTAATTCAACTTCAATCTTGTTTTTGAGTTTCCCTATAGCCAACGCACCAATTCCAAGAATATTCGGCAGGACTTCCTCGCCGCCAGCCTCTGATTTTAACCCCTCAACCCCCAACGGTGGAATAGCGTTAATATCAACCACTATCTTACAGTTTTTCCCATATTCTTCAAGTGTTTCCAGTGGCAGAAGCTGAACTCCGGCAGCTCCAGCCGAGAGAATTATTTCCGCATTTTCTATGGCTTTTCCAATCTCTTCCGGAGTTTGAGCCTCAATACCCCGGGCTACCTCACTTTCAAATTCTTCGTTTATCTTTGTTGCCACGGAGGAGGCTCTCTGAAGCGAACGAGACGTAACAATAACATTTGCTTTTTCTGATGCATAGAGTCTTCCAGCTGTTTGTCCAACTGGTCCAGTTGCAGCCAGCACCGTGACAGTCTTGTTCTCTAGGTTTCCAAACCCCCTTTCAAGAGAAAGCTCCAAAGTTTTCGCAACTGCAGCAGTAGCTGTTGTATATGCCCCCCTAGGATCTACTATTATTGCAAGTTCGAAAGGTGGAAACATGCATTTTCTGATTTTTTCTAGAATCTCGTTTACACGCTTAAAGTCGTGTCCATTAATGAAGATTTTTGTGTGTTTTGCACCTTCCGGACCTCTTGGAAACATGGTGTCATAGACAATTTTTTCAGCGTCCTCAGCTGTTACGTTTTCGTATTTTAGTATTGCAGCAGCTGGGAAGGTGTCTATGGTTGTTAGTATGTCGAAGGAGCTTGCATGCTTGTCTGTGTCTAGGAAAATAAAGACTTTCTTAAGTTGTTGTGACAAGGTTACACCTCTTAGTTGTTAAATACTGCTTAAACGTTTAAAAATTGTCATCCTCTATAAGTTTTCGATGATTTAAAATATCAAAGAGCATTATCTGTGCGGTTAAATGTTATAGGAGGGTTGGATATAGTTTGACAAAGGTTGTTGAAAAAGGATTAAGGAAAATCGGTATAACAGTTTCTAAACCAGTTCTGGCTGTGTTGTGTACAATCTTCGGCATAATCGTAATAGCTTGGAAGGAATCTCTGAACTTAATAGTTGGCATCTTCTTCATAATAGAGGGCGTACTGCTGTTCACGGAGTATTTAGAGCTAAAAAAGCAACAACCACCGCCTCCACCATCGTAAAATTCATCTATCCCTCATTTTCATTTATTCGGCCAGCAATTTCAATTCGAGCAGGGGCAAAAGTAATTGTCGAAAACTGAGATTCAAAATCTTTTGGTGGTTGGAATTGATATGGTTTCTATCGCTAAATCTGCAAAAGAGGCAGGTTACAAAATTTATGCGGCAGATTATTTCGGTGACATAGACCTTCGACGCGTCTGTTCTGGGTGTGAGGCGATAATTGAACAGAAACGTGGAAAAAGTTGTGGAAGAATGGAATCAAAATTCAAAACAGAAGCTTTTTTAAAAATGACGAAATCTTTGCTTCAAAGATGCAAAATAGATGCAATACTGCTTTCTTCCGGTCTAGACGACTACTTTGATGTTCTGTACGGGTTAGACGAATTGGCTCCAATTTTAGGGAACCCTCCCGAAGTTATCGAGAGAGTCCGGAAAAAGACGGGATTTTTTAAAGAGCTTAAACGTTTGGGCATAACCCATCCTGAAACTGAAATTGTTAAAAATGTTGACGAGGCAAAAGCTGCAGCCGGTGAAATAGGGTATCCAGTTGTGGTGAAGCCTATCAGAGGCTTCGGAGGACTAGGCATAAGAACTGCGCAGAACTCTAACGAAATAGAAAGAGCATTTTTTGAACTTTCTTTAGTTGCCAAAGATGTTTTGGTTCAAAAATTCATCAATGGAATTCATGCAAGCGTATCTGTTCTAGTCGCTGACAAAGATGTCGAAGTTTTGACATTAAATGAACAATTGTTAGGGTTGCGTTTTCTTTTTCAGCAGGAACCCTTTGGATATTGTGGAAATATTGTCCCCTTATATTTCGCTGATTCGGTTCTTGAAAAATGTAAGTCTATCGCTGAGAAAATAGCTTTACACTTTGGTCTTAATGGTTCAAACGGTATTGACTTAGTGATTTCTAAGGAAGGCAAGCCTCACGTAGTGGAAGTAAACCCACGATTCCAAGGGACTGTGGAATGTGTTGAAAGGGTTCTTGGGATAAATCTTGTTGAATCACACATTAATGCATGTTTGTATGGTTCTCTGCCAAAAATAAAGGAAAAAAAACCAACCTTCTGCACTCGATTAATTTTGTATGCTCCAAAACGTGTCATAGCCCCTAATCTAACGGGTTTTCGAGAAGTTAGAGATGTTCCTCTTCCAGGAATTATAATTGAGAAAGGAGAACCTTTATGCTCAATCATAACCGAGGGAAAGAATCGAAAGATTTCATTCCAGAAGGCCAAAAAAATAGCAAAATCGATTTATGCTATACTTCATCAAGCTTAGTCTTCTGAAAAAGCCAAACCCATTTTTCGGACAGCCCTGAGTATAGAAGGTGTCACCATCACGCTTACCAAAGTAGATAACGCAGCCTTCGTTGATGTTTCAACAGCACCAGCAGCCCACCACAACTGCAGCATACTTACATCAAGCGCATAAATGATCTTGTAGGTTTGGCAAGGTACTAAAATGAAAATGCGAAACAATACGTCAGCTTCTAATCCGATAAAAGTGCACAGTGCAACGATGTATAAAAGGTGTACACCAACAGACTTGGTGTTCCAAAAACCTTTCCATTTTTTCATAATTACAATCGAGACGAGCAGACAGCCGAAGGCGAGATAAACGTCCCACATACCCCAAAAGGGCAGTTGCCACGAAACTGGTGTGGCAAAAAAAGCGCCCAACAAAGCCATGTAATAGGCCAACGCTATTTTCCATTTTCCCCTAAAAATAAGGCTTGAAATCATTGCGCCAATTGGAGCGCCAAGTGTGAAAAGGAATTCTGCGGAATCCCTGATATAAATGGAGTGGCCAACCATCACTCCAATGAATGTAGAAAAGAAACTTGCAAATGGCCCTAATATAATCCCGCTGATGGGTTCAGCTATGAAAATCCAACTATACCATACACTAGAGATGTCTGGAAGCGGTCCCATTAACAAGTCGCAAACTATGTTAAATGCTGCGAAAACGGCAATTAGCGAAATAAATGATGATTCTCTCAATTTTTCCATTCAAGTTCACTTACTAAGTTCTTGTTCACTTGGTTACTGTCGGTTTATCTTTTAAAATTAATATACTGAGAGGCGGTTTTCAGCTTACTTGCTAGGTTGCTAGGCGCTTGAGAGGACTTGGATGAGGAAAATTATCAATGCTGTAAAGGCACCTACTGTAAGCATTGCTACACCATAGAGCCAGCCGTTTTCCCTCGCCACCTTTCCAAGGTATATACCTAATAGGAAAAGGGCGGTCAACGATAGTGCTAATGAAAACATATAGGCATCTGTCATAGGCATCCATCCCACCGAAACGAGCATGAAAGGTATTAGGGAAATGATTGCTGTTAAGGCGGGGGATAACCCGTCGACCACGGCTACATAGAGTGTTACGAATCGTGCTGCTTCATATTGTATTGGGTCAACATTGTTGTGTGTTGCTTTTTCCATTTCTTTCAGGTGACGTTCCCTTTCAGCCTTTTCAGCCATGTAAGCTCCGAAGAAACCCGAAAGTCCCATTGCTAGACATGCTCCTGTACCAGCTAGGATGAGTATTTGCGGTTTTGAAACTCCTGCTATCCATGAACCTAAAACGATGCCGAAAGTCGTCATGGCTCCGTCGAAACCGTTCATTACAAAGTATCGCCTAGCTATACCAGTTGCCTTCGTGACCTTAAGGTATACACTAGCCTTTCTAAAGAATGATTTTAAAAGTTTACTCAACTATTGCCTCTACACCTTGAAATGGCGGAGTATTATTGCCCATATTAAGTTTCAAGTACTATTTACCGCAATTGTTAATATAAAGCTTTAGGAGTCTAAATGAGTCTCTAAGAAGAGGGATGTTATGACTATTGTCAATATACTGGAGAAACTTTCAAACGCTTGCGGCGTATCGGGCAGAGAAGACGAAGTCAGAGATTTAATGAAGAAGTTCTTGAAACCCTACGTAGACAAAGTCACAGAGGATAACCTTGGAAACCTTATTGGAATAAAGAAGGGAAAGGAAAACGCTCCAAAAGTGATGCTTGCAACTCACATGGACGAAATAGGATTACTTGTAAAAACAATTTCTAAAGAAGGCTTCCTGCAGTTTGCAAAAATAGGTGG
>Ga0209986_10004388_pt1 | contig 11945 bp, 5 predicted proteins | sample BlataG_FD_183168 | JGI IMG/M metagenome (GOLD analysis project Ga0209986, IMG submission 183168) | Deep subsurface microbial communities from Black Sea to uncover new lineages of life (NeLLi) - Black_00105 metaG (SPAdes) (version 2) | ecosystem: Environmental > Aquatic > Marine > Oceanic >...
CATCATGTCCCAAACCTCTTTCAACATCCTGCCTCTGAGTCCAATTAGCTTATCCCACTCCGCGCTTTGATACTTGGGGTCCTCGTATACATCCATCCGGATACCAGACCACCCACTTTCAATCAGCTCTTTCTGGACGTCATAGGAGCTAAGGTACCTGCACACCCAGTAACAAGCTTCGGGGTTCTTTGTGACCTCAACGACGCCGTTATTGAAGGTACCAATATAACCCTGCCCACGAACTGGACCAGGAGAAGGAGCAAACGCTATTTCAGCGCCCGGGACTTCAGCCTCAACCGTGAACGCCCACTGGTCCAGAGGAAGGTACAGATGAGGGTCTTCCATGGCAAGACCAGCCACCATTTGGGCAGTGCAGTAATCCCAGAAGCCGGTTAAACAACCAGGGGAACACCACTGGAGGCATTCCTTATATTCTGTTAACGCGTCTTTGAGTACCTGCTTGTTCTTCTTGGTGATAACATATTCGGTCGGGTTACCAGAAGCATCTCTCATTATGGTCAGCCAGTTACCACCAGCTTCGGGCCCTCTGCTCCAGATACGAACGCTAATCTCGTCATTTATCTCGAATCGGCCGGCCATCTGTGTCAAGCCATAGATGTCTTGCTCCAGGGGTTCACCCTTCAGCAACTCACCAGCGTTCCGGGTGAAGAACTCACCATGGTCGTAAACCTCGTCCCAGGTTGTGGCCGGTGCCAGCTCATAGCCATATTTGGCTTTGAAGTCTGCCTTCTCGGTGGGGTCCTCGAAGACGTCCTTACGATAGAAAGTGGCCTGCTGATAGGTGTAGTATGGCAACCCATATAGTTCGCCATCAGCACCACTGCAGCACCTTACAATCGCCGGATGAATCCCGGCAGTGTCCTCATCCAGACCGGCTACTCCTGCCGGGTCATACTTCTCCGCCATCTCCTGGAATGAATAGAGGAAAGGCGCCCACTCGTTGGTTGAAGAAGCCTCTATACAGATGACGTCATAGGCACCAGACTCGGCCATAAGCTCTGCGTTGACCCTCGGATAGAGGACCGACATGATCATCTCTTCGTACTCAATCGGCACGCCGGTTTTCTCTGAAAACATGTCCAAGAAAGGCGCCAGAGCGCCTTCGCCGACGTTCCCCTGCAGTACTACGAAGACAGGCTCTTTGTTAGCTATCTCCGGGACATCAGCCAGCCCCTTAAATGGTTTTACTTCCTCCTTTGGAAGTACTGGCTCCTCTGGAGGCGCCGCGGCCGGTGCACAGCCCGCTATCAACATCAAAGCCATGCACAGTCCTACCACCAGCAATAGTCCTCTTTTTTTCAACTTAACCCTCCTTCAATGATTTAGACTCCAGTACAACTTGTGACTGCTGTCAATCTTCACACCATTAGCACCTCCTTTCGGGCTTCTCCTGGGCTTTCCATGCCGATTTCATCATCATAGTACCGCTAACAGAAACAAGAATCAAGCTGACTTACAGGCTAATACTGTTCTCTTGACCAATGCCCTGGCTATTTGAATCTTGTAGCTGTTGTCTGCTAGCGGACACGCGTCTGCAACAGCTGCTTTGCCGGCAGCCTCCGCAGTTGACTCATCTATCGATTTGCCTATAATGGACTCCTCTGCCTCGATTGCCCTGCACGGGTTGTTGAATACTGCGTTCAAGCATATTCTGGCTGACTTTACTACCCCTCCTTCACTCTCAATTGCTGACGCACAGTTGACTATTGGGAAGTCAATAGACTTCCTAAGCGCGAACTTGATGAACTTGCTCTTTGTTCCAGCGCTGGGTGTCGGTACTTGAATCTCGGTCACTATCTCGTCGTCAGCCAGCAGTGTTGTCCTCTCTCCTTCTACCGCGAAGAACTTCTCCGCTTCAACGAGTCTCTTCGTAGTCTTAATCTTCGCATCCAGAGCTATTAGCGCTGGAGCCAGGTCTGAGTTGTTGACTGCCACACATCCACAATTGAAACACCTATTTGCCTCCGTTTGAACCTCACTCAAGGCCAAGCCGAGGACATCTTCAACATCTATACCCTTAACCCTGTCAGAAACCGGGAGCTCTGGCGTCTTGACCTTACTCGTCCTCTTGAGGTACGAACTGTTGAACTTCTTCGGAAGTTGAACAGCCTCTTTGTCCTTGTCTTCAACTTGATTTCCCACATTCTTGAGGGATCGATCTATTAAGCTGGCAGCTTCCCTACCCGCAGCTATAGCTCCCACGACCGTGGACGGGCCGGTGACGAAATCCCCTCCGACAAAGACGTTCTTGCCAAGCAAATGGCTAGAGGGATCTATCTTCAGCCGTCCATTCTTGTCCAGGAACTCGGAAGGAACGCAGGATGTATCCGATTCCTCCCCAATCGCCTTCACCACAGCATCAAACTCGGCGGTGAACTCAGAGCCCTCTATAGGCACTGGTCGAGGTCTTCCCGTCTCATCCAGAGGCCCCAGTTTCATTCTCACGCACTTGAGGCTTATTTTGCCATCCTTCTTTAACGCTTCGACTGGCAGGGTAAGGAACTCAAATGCGATGCCTTCTTCCTTGGCTTTCCTGACTTCCTCGCTTACGGCTGGCATCTCCGCCTCAGTGCGCCTGTAAACAACCACAGGCTCCGCTCCCATCCTCAGCAGCGTCCTGGCCACGTCTATGGCGACGTTTCCGCCACCTATCACAGCGACTTTTTCCCCAGGGACTTCTCTAACCCCAAGATTCGACTTTCTCAGGAACTCCAGGCCTGACATCATCAATTCCTCTCCCTTTGTCCCCGATGGCCTTTCTTTCCAAGCCCCGCATGCAAGGAACACAGCATCGAAGCTCTTCATGAGCTCCTCGATACTTGTATCCTTGCCTATATTGACTCCAAGCTTAAATTGGATTCCTGTGCCCTCGAGGGTTTTGATTTGCCTCTTGACAATATCCTTCGGGAGTCTGTACGGCGGTATGCCATAGGTGAGCAACCCGCCTGGTTCTTCCATATTCTCAAACACGGTTACGCGGTAGCCGAACCCTCTAAGATAATACGCAGCTGAGAGACCAGCCGGTCCAGAACCCACTATGGCCACACTCTTGCCAGTATCGATTTTAGGAGGTCTGATGATTTGGGTTGCATTGTCCAGAATATGGTCACCTACGAAGCGCTCGATAGACCTTATGGACATAGGTTCATCGAACTCACCTCGATTGCACTCTTGCTCGCAGAAATGGGGGCAGATCCTTCCTGTTATCGCTGGAAGCGGGTTGAATTGGAGTAGTATCTTGGCGGCTTCCATTAGGTCTCCATCCCTGATGTGACCTATATATGATGGTATGTCCACGCCAGCTGGGCAATCTGATGAACAAGGAGGACTGGTCACTCCGAGGGCCCCGAATATTGAATGGTATCTCTCCTGCCCAGTCATGGCGTAGCACACTCTGCCACCCTTCCTCATGCAGTTGAACCTGTTGTTGGGAACCCAGTAGTACCAGCACCTGGTGCTTTGACATATGTTTCCGCCGATAGTACCCATCTCCCTGATATGAGGGGAAGCCGTTCTGTGGGCCGCCTCTGCAAGCGTGGCATACCTATCCTTTACCGTCTTGTCCTTGGCTATGTCCTCAAGCCTGGTTAGAGCGCCGATCTTGAGTGTCCTGTCCTGTTCCTTGATATAATCCAGACCTGGAATAGTCTTGATATTGACTATGATCTCAGGGTATTCAGGGAGTATCTCGTCCTTCATCTGGCCGAGCAGGTCTGTTCCACCAGCGATCACCTCTGCCCTGCCCTTGGACTGCTTCAGGAGTGAGGTCGCCTCCTCTACAGTGGATGCGTTAATGTGTGTGAATTTCCTCATTTCATTCGCTCCCCTTTCCTAATGCTTGGAGTACCTTGTCCGGAGTGATGGGATAGTCATCGATCCGTTTACCTATGGCATTGTACACAGCCGGGCCCATAAGCCCATCTACCATGGTGGCAACGTCTTCAGCAATCCCAACAGACCCATATGGGCCCCATCCCATGCCAGTTTCGACGAGAATTGTCTCGATAGGTCCGCAATCAAGTATGGTAGGGACTTTGTAGTTGAGAAGGTCGGCGTTGAGCTTCACCCCGGTTTGCGGGTCCCATATCACCTCTTCGAATTTGTTCCTGCCTGCCCCCATATAGGTGCCGCCGTACTGCTGGCCTTCACAAGCTTCTGGGTTTATTGCCTTCCCGACGTCATTGACGTTGACAACCTTCGTTATTTCAACCTCCCCGGTCTCGGGGTCCACTTCCACCTCCATGAAATGTGCTTGCCTGCACAGGGGATGCCTAAGCGCAGCTTCTCCCAAGTAAATTCCTTGAGTATGCCAGGCCCAACCATAGACAGGCCCGTGGGTTGCACCAAAGCCATAGCGTCCTACTTCAACCACTTCCTTCACCGGCACTTTTCTCGATGGGTCGGCTTTGACATAGACCATGTTGTCCCTGACATCCAGGTCATCCCATTTCATACCTTCAAAAAGAGGTTTGTATATATGAGTTGCATACTCTCCGGTCTTCGTAGCCAACTCGAGAAGTCTCCGCTTTGCCTTCTTGGCGGCTTTCCTGACCACGTATCCATTAGCAGTCAAGTTCTTGGAAGCCCCGGGCACTGCCAGGAAAAAGGTGACATCGTAGAAGGGTCTGAAAGTAATGTCCTCATAGCGCACACCGAGCTCATCAGCGACGATCTGTGCATAAGCAGTCACAGCGCTGACTCCTATGTCAGAGTGCAATGACAGCACCGCGACTGAGCCATCTCTTTCAATCCTCACACCTGCGACACCTACTCCAGATGTATCAGTCCATTCGTGGGACCAACAGAATGCCATACCATGATACTTTCCGTTGGGAAGCCTCTTTGTCCCTGGCTTGTGCCACTTTTGTTCCCAGTCCATCGCCTTCTTGCCGGCTTCTATACACTCCTTGAGGCTGTCTCTAATCGGAAATCCATGGTCACGCTTGAATTCCGAAAGGTACGTCATATCTTTTCCATGACTACCATCGTTCTTCAGTGCCACGTCTGTCGGGTCAAGCCCCAGTGCATCCGCCACGTAATTGAATACCAGGGTAATGCAAAGAGCATTCGGGGTTTGTTCGCACCGATATGCGGCAGTGGGGCCCACATTCACGAATGCCCCACGGTTTTCCAGAAACAGATTATGAACCCTGGTGTTTTCATGAAAATGGACTATGCCATTGTACGGTATCCAGCCCGGGGGAGCGTTGGCGAACACGCCCTTTATTTGTACCGCCGTGATCGTGCCATCATTCTTTGCCCCTACCTTCAAGTGATGCACTGCGTGGTCAATATCTCCGCCGTAGAAATGGCTTTCTCTAGCATTTAGGACCAGCTTCACTGGTCTTTCAACTCGTCTAGCCACCAACGCGGTGAGGATGTGCGGCGCATAGCCCCAGCTCTGCCAAGTCCATCCCCCAAACATTGCTCCCTGATAAAGGCAATACATCTTGATCTTGCCCATGGGTATGCCAAGCTTCTCAGCCAACTCCTCTTTCGATGTATAGGGACATTGATGATGAACCCAGATCTCCAGGTTATCCTCAAGCCATCTGGCCACGCAACTGATTGGCTCCACACCAGCCCACGTGTGATATTGCTTTCTGGCCTTGAACTCGATTACTTTGTCGGCCTCCTTGAAACCTTCTTCCACATCACCTTCCTTGAACACAATTGGCCACGGATTAGGGCCATAATGCTGGTTGAAATACCACAGGTCGTAAAGCCCGTGCCTGTTGTCATCAGGGTTCAAGTCAGGTCGCGCCAAAGGCGCCCCCGGCTTCAGGGCTTCCTCCTGGTCTAGCACGAACGGGCGCTCCTCCCATTCCACCGCTATCAGTTTCAGCGCTTCAGTGGCCATCTCTTCAGTTTCAGCGACCACTACAGCCCCCAGTGGTTGTCCTTCAAAGTAGGCTGTGTCAGGAAGCAGGTCAAAGACATCACTCTCTTCAGCATGCAGTGCTTTCCACTTCTTCACTTCCGGATCGTCATATTTAAGCACATACCTGAAGCCTGGCATAGCTTCAGCCTTGCCTGTGTCCATGCTCTTGATTCTGGCATGCGCGTAAGGAGACATGAGCATTCTGGCATACACCATGCCCGGCAGTTGTACATCCCTAGTGTAGACTGCCTTTCCGCTCGCCTTCTCATAGCCATCCAAACGGCGTATGCCACGCCTGCCTACCGCGTTGAATTCCTCTGGTATATACTTGTCATGCTCTACGGGGTTTACGGGCATATCCTGAATCTCTTCGACCATCACAATCATCCTCGCCTAAGATTATTGGCTGCCTCTAACACCGCTTTCACGTGTTGAGGATACGTACCACACCTGCATAGATTACCCGCAAGAGCCTCTTTCACCTCTTCCTCCCCGGGGTCGGGATTCTTGGCCAGCAAGGCCTTCGCCGTCACCACAAAGCCAGGCGTACAGTAACCACACTGCATGCAGTGATGTTTTACGTATGCCTCGATCAGCGGATGGTTCGCCTTGGCGATTCCCTCTACGGTCTCTATGGCTTTCCCATCACACTCTATGGCCAGTGTCATGCATGACAGAATCGGCCTCCCCTCCATGATTACCGCGCATGACCCACACACGCCCCGGTCACAGAAGTCCTTGGCCCCTGTCAGCCCCAGTTCGTTGTGGAGGACGTGTTGTAAACTCCAGTTCGATTGAACCCTGAGCCGGTATGTCTCCCCATTGACGACAAGCTCTATAGGTGCTTCAGCTACTGCCACTCCCGCCTCTCTTTCTGACATGCTCACCTAACCTCCTTGTCGCCTTTCTAAGAAGTGCAGCCTCGCTTCATTCGCCCAGCTTCCCCAATGCTTCAAGTACTCGATCTGGAGTGATAGGATACTCATCAATCCATTTTCCTATGGCATTGTACACAGCAGGGCCCAACAGCGCAGGTATCATCGTAGGAGTAGCTTCACCAATCCCACACGCCCCGTAAGGACCGTGCCCCATACCTGTTTCTTTGATAATCGTCTCGATGGGTCCGTAGTCAAGCATTGAAGCGTACTTGTAGTTCAAAAGATTACGGTTAAGCAACACCCCAGTTTGCTCATCCCAGACCATCTCTTCGGTAAGCGCTCTGCCTAGACCCATGTATGTGCCGCCGTACATTTGACCCTCTACCGTCTCAGGAGATATCGCCTTGCCAACATCATTGACATTGACCACCTTCGTTACCTCGATCTCTCCGGTCTCGGTATCCACCTCTACTTCGATAAAATGTGCTTGCCTGCACAAACGGGGTCGCCCTGTTTCCAGAGCTTCGCCCCAAAGTCCTTGAGTGTGCCACGCCCAAGCTATGACAGGTGCCTCTGTCCAGAAGACGCAGGAGACGAAACTCGGCATCGCCAGGGTTACAACTTCCTTTATTGTTTTTGCCTTCTCCGGAGCTGCTTTCACATAAATCATACTATCCTTGATGTCCAATTCATCGGCCTCCACTCCCTCGAATTTCTGCGCAGCCAGCTCCAGAAGCATCCCCTTGGCCTTTTTAGTAGCTTTTCTGAGCACATTTGCATTAGAGCATAGGTTACATGAACCATCAGGCGACATCAGCGCAAAACCATGGTCTAGGTTAAACGGCTTAATATTAACATCTTCATATCGTACGCCTAGTTCATCCGCAACAATCTGGCAATAAGCAGTCCAGGGGTTGACTCCGATATCAGACTGTTGACCTATGATGCTCACTGTTCCATCATTCTCAAACATCACAGCCGCAGAACCTGTTCCTCGCACGTCATCCCAATCGTGATTCCAGGTAAAGGCTATGCCGTGCATCCTTCCGTTGGGAAGCCTCTTCATCCCTGGCTGGTGCCACTTCTTATCCCAGGCTATCGCCTTTTTGCCAGCTTCTATGCACTCTCTGAGGCTATCTCTATCTGGAAATCCATGCTCACGCTTGTATTCCGAAAGGTATGTCATATCGTGCCCGTCACAGCCATCATTCCTCAACGCAACTTCCGTTGGGTCAAGTCCCAGTTCGGCCGCTACACGATCAAATACCAAGGTCAAGCACAGGCAGTTTGGAAGCTGCTCACATCGACACCACCAAGCGGGCCCTTTGCTCACGTCTACTGCTAGACCTTCGCATTTTAGATTGGGAATTCTGGTGTTATCAATGAAGTGTTCAATGCCAGGTGCACACATGTACACGGCGAATATGTTTCTTATTTGTACCGCAGTGATTGTTCCGTCGCTCTTGGCTCCTACTTTGAAGTAGGTGACTGCCATGTCACCGGATTCACCATAGAAATACTCACTTCTGTTATATAGCAACTTCACTGGCCGCCCGGTTCTCCTGGCCAACAATGCAGCCAGAACGTTCATCCCATTCTCAGAGTTATTAGCAGGATTACCTCTGCCACCGTATGCTCCCCCCTGATATAATGAATGGACAGTGATCTTGTTCATAGGCAAATTCAGCCATTCAGATATCAGCATCTTTGCATGATAGGGCTGCTGCTCATGTACCCACATCTCCAGGTTGTCTCCTCTCCACCTAACCACAACGCTGGGTGGTTCTGCGCCCGCCCATAGATGTGCGTTCCGCTTGACTCTGAACTCAACTACCTTGTCAGCCTCCCTGAAGCCCTCCTCCACGTCACCTTTCTCAATTAACCCTCTCTCGTCTGCCGGGTGCTGTACTATGTTGTTATCAGCCCCAGGGCGTAGTATGTACGCATCCGGCTTCAATGCCTCCTCTTGGTCCAAGATAAACGGCAACTCTTCCCATTCCACATCTGTGAGTCTCAGTGCTTCATCGGCTATTTCCTCGCTGTCAGCGGCCACTACCACCCCCAGAGGTTCTCCCTCATACCACGCTTCGTCACCCAGAACGAGGTGTATTGGTTTCAATCCCCAGCTGGCTGCCTCTGGAGTCACCCACTCCGGACCAAAATAACTCCCGTTAAGCTCTCTACCCTTCACTTCTGGGTCATCGTGTCTGATTACAGCTCTGACGCCTGGTAATGCTTCAGCCTTACTCGTATCAATCCTGGTAATCCTTCCGTGAGCGTGGGTAGACATGAGTACTCTTGCATAAAGCATGCCCGGAAGCTGTACATCCCTCGTGTAAAGTGCCTTCCCGCTTGCCTTCTCATAGCCGTCTAAACGGCGTATGCCGCGCTTTCCTATCTCACTGAAAGTAATAGCTGGGATATCCGCCCCAACCCGGTACTTCCCATCAGCCTGCAGTCTCTCGTAATCTCCTAGCGTTTCCTTCGCCATATTAATCATCCTCGCCTAAGATTATTGGCTGCCTCCAACACCGCTTTCACGTGCTGGGGATACGTGCCACACCTGCATAAATTGCCCGCAAGAGCCTCCTTCACTTCTTCCTCCCCAGGACTGGGATTCTTGTCCAACAAGGCCTTTGCCGTCACCACAAAGCCAGGCGTGCAGTAACCACACTGCATGCAGTGATGCTTGACGTATGCCTCGATGAGCGGGTGGTTTGCCTTGGCGATTCCCTCTACGGTCTCTATGGCTTTCCCATCACACTCTATGGCCAGTGTCATGCACGACAGAATCGGCCTCCCCTCCACGATTACTGCGCATGACCCACACACGCCTCGGTCACAGAAGTCCTTGGCCCCTGTCAGCCCCAGTTCGTTGTGGAGGACGTGTTGTAAACTCCAGTTCGATTGAACCCTGAGCCGGTATGCCTCCCCATTGACGACAAGCTCTATGGGTGCTTCAGGTAGTGCCACTCCCGCCTCTTGTTTTGACATACTCAAATCACCTCCTTGTCACCTCTATAAGAAGAGTAACCTCGCTCTACCGGCCTGCATTGTGCAAGAAGGAAGGCTGGCAAGCCAGTTCTCGCAAGTGCTGTTTGGCCCGTCTTGAACAACGCGCCGTGGATAAGAAAATCCAGATGGGAAGAAAAGAAACAAAGTGGCAGAAAACAACCAAAGCTTTGCGTATGTAAATTGACCCGTATGAAGAGTTTCAGTATCCCTTCCTGACCTAGCCTTGGCTTGTTGGCGCGAGTGCATATTATAATTGCCGTGTCAGTCCTTGTCAAGGCTCATTCTGTACACCTTTGTATTGGCGCAACACGGGCCCCTGTTCATGTTTCCGCCATTTTGCCATCATCCAAGCGTTCAAAGGAAGTGCCACACCACCCTATGAATAAGATGGAGACATAGAATGGGGGCAGAGACGCAGTTGAAAAGCGGCTGGTTGCAGTGTATCATACTCATCAATCAAGCATCTAGCACCGGATGGATTTCAGAGGCCAAGAGGGGCAGCTCACAATCCAGTTCGGAGAGACAGTACTAATACCGGAGGACGGAATGTAACAACACTTCGGATACGGCAAGACTCGTATTGAAGGAGGAGACATATCAACAGGCTTGAGTCTTCATGGATATCAACCGTACACAGGAGGTCTATGAAATGAGAACAAAACTAATAGCAATTGTGTTGGGGGTGGTGATATTGTTTGTCGGAGCCTGTGGGCCAGCCCAAGATGCTGGAGCACCAGGCCAAGGGGAGATTTTGGAGCTTAGCAGAGAGGCCTTAGAAGGCGGAACTGTCATCACTGTTCCGCCAGGAGAAGTGCGAATCGTACTTGTATGCATACCGAGATATCAGCGCGTGACTGGAGTGCACTGGCAATCGGAGGAGAACGCAGAAATAGAGTCCTGGATAGAGGATGCTAAGGAAAACAAGATAGATGAATCTGGCAGAAAATCGAGCCACGATTTTGTTACTGAGGTTGGACTTCGCGAAGGACAGTACTACATTTTTCTAAGCAATGAATTTGACTCAACTAGTGCCAAGAAGATCTCGCTTCAAGTTGATTGGTACGGCAAGTACCTTGGAAAGTAACCCTTCAGGGACTCCTTCTAACTGTTCATGAACTAACGAGCATCATGACAATAGGAAACGGATAGAAAACCCTCCGGGGGAACATGGCATATTGGCATATTAGCACATTCGAGAATTCATTTACCGCAGCTAAATGAAAGGACTTGAGGATGAACATCTTATTCTGTTGTCACGGTTTCCCAGATGCTTTGGAGGCCTTAAAGAGGCATGTCTCCAGTCAGCACACGTTAACGGTGAAGGATAGTTCACGGCCTCTCGAAGAACAGACTTCAGACGCAGAGGTGCTAACCTGTCTAGGCTTTCCTGACAAAATAACGCGAAAAACAGTTGAGTGCGCCCCCAGATTGAAACTGATACATCAGTTTGGAGTGGGCCTCGAGGCTGTTGATATCGAAGCAGCTAGCGAGCGTGGCATCTATGTTGCAAACACACCGGGTGTTAATGCTGTGGCTGTCGCCGAGCATACTTTTCTTTTGATGTTTTCTCTTGTGAGGAACCTGCCAGCCGCCATTGACGCTCTTGGAAGTGGGAAATGGGGACAGCCTATTGGCGGGGAACTCTATGATAAGACCCTTGGCATCATAGGTCTGGGGAAAATTGGTGTTGAAGTCGCTAAACGAGCTTCTGCCTTTGGTATGAAAGTCCTAGCTTACGATCTGTACATTCCGGAGAGCGTATTCACTGAAGTGGGGGCCAAGCAAGTTGGCTTGGAAGCATTGCTTCGTGAATCGGATATTGTCTCGCTGCACACACCTGTGACGGACGAAACCAGAGGCATGATCGGCAAGAAACAGCTTGAGTTGATGAAAAAGACAGCCTACCTTATCAACACAGGTCGAGGACCACTAATAGACAAGGACGCGCTTTACTGGGCTCTAACAAGCGGTGAGATCAGGGCCGCCGGTTCAGATGTTTTCTGGGTTGAACCACCAGACCTCTCCGACCCCATTCTCAAGTTAGAAAACTTGGTTCAAACGCCTCATATAGCCGGAGTGACTTACGAAGCGTATGACACTATAGCAAGAACCATCATTCAAAACACAGATCGGGTGGCAAGAGGACTGCG
>Ga0209986_10004389_pt1 | contig 11943 bp, 15 predicted proteins | sample BlataG_FD_183168 | JGI IMG/M metagenome (GOLD analysis project Ga0209986, IMG submission 183168) | Deep subsurface microbial communities from Black Sea to uncover new lineages of life (NeLLi) - Black_00105 metaG (SPAdes) (version 2) | ecosystem: Environmental > Aquatic > Marine > Oceanic >...
CAACTGCCAGCAGGGACAATCGGTTGATTGTCGTCATGAGGAGGACCTTTCAAAGAGAGGAAGCTTGGGAAGATATAGAGCTGCCAACCACGCTTTGCAAGCAACTGCGGGCGATCAGTCGGTCGGAAGCTGCGACACTACCCGCTGGGGACCATCGGGGATTTTCGTGGGTCGTTGGTCTTTACCGACGCGTCGGGGCGGTTCCCATGCCATTTCGCCGGACGTTCGCTCCGGTCATCCTGACCTTCACTCACTCGACCGAAACCTCACTTCGCCATCCCGGCTCCGTTCGGTTTCCGACGCCGCTCAATCGGCATGGGAACCGCCCCTCACCCACAATGGTTCCCGAAGAACCCCCGCTGGCTCGGCGTGGCTCGGCATCGCGAGGAGCCCTGCAGAATACGATCGGCTGGCACGGCGTTTCCCGCGGCCGGTTGATCGGGTGGCTCGGCATGTGAATGATTGTTAACTGTCCGTGGAAAAAGCCATCCATGGCCCTTGCCCGCGAATGCGGGCGACAGGCTGCCCACTTGGGCAACACCCGAAAACGCCGAGGGTTTTCGGGGTTGCCTATCGCCGCATCCTGCGGCGGTAGACTTCTTCCACAGTCTGCTAAGACAGCGTTGCGGCGATGGCCTCATGACAGCTAGGCGGAGAACAACCGATGGTGCAGTTGCAACCGGCCCGACGGGTCGTGATCGTGGTCGATGCGGTGCTGCGGGAGCGGGTGATTGGGGATCTCTCCGCCCTGGGGGTTGGGGGCTACAACTACAGTTTCTGCCACGGCAAGGGGGTCCATGCCGTCACCGGCAGCCGGAACTGCGACGGCGACCTGGTGCGGATTGAGATGATCACCTGCGAGACGATCGCGGCCGCGATCCTCGACTATGTCCACGAGAAGCAGGGCCAGCAGTTCGGCCAGTATGCCTTCTCGGCCTTCATCGACACTGTCGAGGTTGATCCTACCGACAAGTCGTTCGCCAAGCACGGTTGACGGCCTACGCCGGCAGCCGGGCCACCGCCGGGCAACGCTCGACAATCTGCTGATCCCAAGTCAGGAGCGGCACGCCGAGGTCCTCAGCAATTGCGACAAACTGGCTGTCGTAGCCGCTCAGGCCCGTCCGTCGAGCAACAGCCAGGACCCGTTCAGGGGGCAGCTCGTAGAGAGAATCCCCAATCAATTCCAACGCATCTTGGACGATCTCGATGACTTGCGGGGCTGCAAGCAGCGACTTGCGTTCGTAGGTCGCCAGAACATTCAGCAGTTCGTCGAAGAGGAGCCGAGGGGCTACCCAGTCGCTGTCTGTATCGAACAGTCGCTGGGCAACCTCTGAGTGGTCGCCGCGAATGAGCAGATAACAGACGACATTGGTGTCGACAGCGATCATTCGTGGTGGTCGTCGATCGCCTCAGCAATGCCCCGGTCATCGAGTATCTGCGGCATCGCCGCGCGTCGAGCAGCAATCCGCTTCATCACCCCATGGCGTTCATGCTTGCGGGCGGCGACTGCCTGCTCCAGTACGGCCAGCACATACTTATTCAGACTCCGGCCCGTTTCCTCCGCAGCACCCCGCAGCCGGGCGTGAAGTTCTGGCGGAATATCTTTGAGGGTGATGCTTGCCATGGTTGCATTATGCAACCGTGGCGGAACCGAGGCAAGTCACTGGCTCGGGCGGATGCATCCAGAGTCCTGAAGCAGCTCAACGTGTGAACCAACAGAGAAGGTCCTGAGATGGGTGCTGATCGAGGCGGATCTACGCCCCCTTCGGCCGAAAGGCCTGGACCCGGGCCGGGTCGGTTTCGAGCCGGGGCGGCTGCGGATTGCCGGTGTGGATCAGATCGACGCAGTAGGGGATTGCCGGGAAGATCGCGTCGAGGCACTCGCGGATGCTCTTGGGCCGGCCCGGCAGGTTGACCACGAGCCCGCCGCCACAAACCCCCGCCGTCTGCCGTGAGAGGATCGCCGTCGGCACATACTGCAGCGACACCTGTCGCATCAGTTCGCCGAACCCTGGCAGCAGCTTGGAACAGACCCGCTCGGTCGCCTCCGGTGTCACATCCCGCGGCGCGGGGCCGGTGCCGCCGGTGGTGACGATCAGGCAGCAGCCAGTGTCGGCCAGTGCCTGGATCGTCGCCGCAATCTGGTCGAGATCATCGGGCACGATCCGGCTGTCAGCCTGCCAGTGCACGGTCAGCACCTCGTCGAGGTAGGCCGTGATTGCCGGGCCGCCCTCGTCGGCATAGTCACCGCGGCTGGCCCGGTCAGAGACCGTGATGATGCCGATCCGCACCGAGCTGGGTGCCGCCGTCTCCGTCTGCTCGTCGCTCACCCGAGGATGCCCCGCTGTTCGAGCAGCTCCACGATCGCCTCGACACAGCGGGCGACCGGCAGCTCATCGGTCGGCAGGACGAGGTCGGCCTCGACCGGCGGTTCGTAGGGGGCCGAGACGCCGGGAAAGTTGGCAACCTCGCCGGCATCGGCCTTGGCGTACTGCCCCTTCTCGTCCCGCTGGCGGCAGACCGCTAGCGGCGCGGCCAGATGAACGGTGAGGAACCGTTCGGGGCCGACCAGATCGGCCGCCTTCTGCCGGGTTGCCTCGTCTGGGGCAACGAAGGCGGCCAGCACGATCAGCCCGGCGTCGTTGGCAAGCCTGGCCACCTCGACCGACCGGCGGAGATTCTCGCTGCGTTCACTGGCCGAAAAGCCGAGGTCGCGGCTGATGCCCAGCCGCATCGCCTGGCCGTCGAGCACCATCACCGCCCGGCCGTCGTCAAACAGCCGTCGCTCCAGGGCCCGGGCAATGGTCGTCTTGCCCGAGCCGGTCAGGCCGGTGATCAGCACTGTGGCCGGCTGCTGGCCAAAGCGTGCCTGCCGCTCCGCGGCGGTGACCTCGCTGGCCGCGGCGGTCAGGCCTTCAGCGGCCGGCTCGTCGTCCCAGTGGGCGGCTCCCTCGTCCCGCTCGCGGTCGAGGATCATGCCGGCCCCGACCGTACTGTTGGTCAACCGGTCGATGATGATGAAGGCCCCGGTGGTCCGGTTGCGGCGGTAGGGGTCGTAGGTGATCGGGGCTGCCAGGGTGACGCCGCAGCGGCCGATTTCATTCAGCGCCAGGGTCGGGGCCGGCTCGCGGTGCAGCGTGTTGATGTCGACCCGGTACCGCAGCGAAGCGACCCGGCCTGGCGTCACCTTGCTGGTCTGCTTGAAGAGATATTCCTTGCCCGGCACGAGAGCGGTCTCGTCCATCCAGACCAGCATCGCCTCGAACTTCTGGTCGACCCTGGGGAGGTTCCCGGCCCGGACAATCATGTCGCCGCGGCTGGAGTCAATTTCGTCCTCGAGCGTCAGCGTGACCGACTGGGGGGCGAAGGCCTCATCCAGTTCACCATCGAAGGTGACGATCGACTTGATCCGGCTCTTCTTGCGGGAGGGGAGCGTGACGATCTCATCGCCCTTGCGGATGATCCCGGAGGCGATCGTGCCGGCAAAGCCGCGGAAATCGAGGTTCGGCCGGGTGACGTACTGCACCGGAAAGCGGAAGTCCTCCATGTTGCGGTCGGAGCCGATGTAGACCGTTTCCAGCAGCGTCATCAGCGGCGGCCCCACATGCCAGGGCATCTTCTCGCTGTTGGCCACGACGTTGTCGCCCTTCAGCGCCGAGATCGGCATGAAGTGAACATCGGGCAGGTCGAGCCGGCTGGCAAAGTCGGTGTAGTCCTGCTTGATTTTGGTGAAGACGGCCTCGTCATAGCCGACGATATCCATCTTGTTGATCGCCACGATGATGTGCTTGATGCCCAGTAGCGAGACGATGAACGAATGCCGTTTGGTCTGGGGCAGCACGCCGTGGCGGGCATCGATGAGGATGATGGCCAGATCAGCCGTCGAGGCACCTGTCGCCATGTTGCGGGTGTACTGCTCATGGCCGGGGGTGTCGGCGATGATGAACTTCCGCTTATCGGTCGAGAAGTAGCGGTAGGCGACATCGATCGTGATGCCCTGTTGCCGCTCGTCTTCCAGGCCGTCGGTGAACAGGGCGAGATCGACCTCCTCGCCGGTGGTGCCGTAGCGGGAGGAGTCTTTCTTGATCGAGGCGAGCTGATCCTCATAGATCATCTTCGACTCGTAGAAGAGCCGGCCGATCAGGGTGCTTTTGCCGTCATCGACGCTGCCGCAGGTGATGAACCGGAGCAGTTCCTTCCGCTCGTGCTGGTCGAGGTACTCGTCGATATCGGTGGCGATCAGGGCGGATTGGTGGGACATGGTATGAGTGGATCGGGGGGAGTTTGTGAATGAAGATTCTTCGTGGTTCGTTTCTGCAGCGTCGGGGCTTGGCCCATACCATTTCGCCGGACGTTCGCTTCGGCCATCCTCGCCTCCACTCACTCGACGGAAACTTCGCTTCGCCATCCGGGCTGCGCTCAGTTTCCGACGCCGCTCGATTGGCATGGGCCAAGCCCCTCACCCGTTAGGTTCTAAGAAGAACTCTCACAGGGAGAGGCAATCAGGGATGGCCATGGTCGCGTGTCGCCCCGGCAGGAAGCCGGGTGGTCGGCGACAGAACCCTTGGCGTTCTGTCCGCCGACCCCAAGCGACCGGGGGCCAGGGATGGTCCCGGTCGCGTAAAGTTAGCCTCGCCCCGGCAGGAAGCCGGGTGGTCGGCGACAGAACCCTTGGCGTTCTGTCCGCCGACCCCAAGCGACCGGGGGCCAGGGATGGCCCCGGTCGCGTGAAACTAGAAATATCCCTCTTTCTTTTTTTTCTCCATTGAGCCTGCCTCATCGACATCGATCAGCCGGCCCTGGCGTTCGGAGAATGTGGTCAGCAGCATTTCCTGAATGATCTCGGGCAGCGTGGTGGCGGTGGAATCGACCGCGCCCGACAGCGGGTAGCAGCCGAGGGTGCGGAAGCGAACCCGCCGCATCTCGGGCTGTTCGCCCGGCTCAAGTTGCATCCGGTCGTCATCCACCATGATCATCACACCGTCCCGCCAGACGATCGGCCGCTCGGCGGCTAGGTAGAGTGGCACGATCGGGATCTGCTCGAGGTGGATGTACTGCCAGACGTCGAGTTCGGTCCAGTTGGAGAGCGGGAAGACCCGGATACTCTCGTTCTTCTTGACCTTGGTGTTGTAGAGGTTCCAGAGTTCGGGTCGCTGGTTTTTGGGATCCCAGCGGTGGAACTCATCACGAAACGAAAACACCCGTTCCTTGGCCCGGCTTTTCTCTTCGTCACGGCGGGCGCCGCCGAAGGCGGCATCGAACCGGTACTTGTCGAGGGCCTGCCGCAGGGCCTGGGTCTTCATGATGTCGGTGTGGACCTTACTGCCGTGGTCGATCGGGTTGATGCCCTGGGCCCGCCCCTCTTCGTTGGTGTGGACGAGCAGTTTGAAGCCAAGTTCTTTGGCGATGTATTCGTCCCGCATCTTGTACATCTCCTGGAACTTCCAGGTGGTATCGATGTGCATTAGCGGAAAAGGGGGTTTGGCCGGATAGAAGGCCTTTTCGGCCAGCCGCACCATCACGGCCGAGTCCTTGCCGATCGAGTAGAGCATCACCGGGTTGTCGAACTCGGCGGCCACCTCGCGGATGATGTGGATGCTTTCGGCTTCGAGCTGGCGGAGGTGGGTCAGGGAGTAGCTGGTCATCGGAGCTCGCAGGCGGGAAAACGTCGTTACCTCCACAATCTAGGCAAAAACCCGGAAACCGGGCAATTCCGGCGGCCATTGGTTTTTTGAGAGGTTGTGAGCCACATCAGAATCGCTCGCAAGCCGCACGTTACTGCCCACGCCAGGGATCAATGAGATCGACGCCGCAGCCGGTGTAATCGGCGGTGTTGTGGGTCGCCACGGCAAACCCGCGGGAGCGGGCGATGGCGGCGAGCTGGCAATCAAACTGACTAATCGGGCGACCTGCTGACCGGCGAGCTGCGGCAATGACCGCGTAGGCAGCGGCTGACTCCCGGTCAAACGGGAGGATTCGGCCGCGAAAATCCCTGTCCAACATCTCATTGATCGCCCTGATGAGCCGGTCGCGATGATGGCCCGCTGGCAGGAGGGCCGCGCCGTGGCGGAGTTCGGCTTCGCTGACTGTTGTGAGATAGACGTCGGCTGCGGCTTGCATGGCCAGCCATTTTTCGACCGTCGGCGCTGGCGAAGGCCGCATCAGTTCGGAGACGACATTGGTGTCGAGAATGATCATCGCCGCGGTCGATTGAGTCGGGGCGGCTCCCGAACTGGTTCCCGCGTGGGTAGTTCAACCTCAACACCGCCGAGAGCGGCAAACCGTGTTCGGATGGCAGCCGCCAGATCGCTGGGTGTCGGCGGTTCTGAAACGATCTGCCGGAGTATTTCTCGGGCCTCTTCTTCCATGGAACGGCCATGTTCGGCGGCCCGAATCCGCAGCCGCCGCTTGAGGTCATCCTCGAGATTCCGGATCGTAATGCTGGCCATGGCGTGGCTCCTCTTCTAATTGCAACGGTAGTCATTGATTGCATTGCAATCAATTTCGAGGTTGCTAGACCGCATCCGGACTGCGTGTATCGCCGGCTCGGGGGCGGCAAAAGTCTCGTCGCGGAGCGAGGATACTCCCAACGCTCCTCAAGTGTATGCCGACCCCTGAGCCTCCCTTTCCTGGATTGCCTGATCGTGACTACGGTTCACTCGGATGCGCGCTATATCGATAGCTGCTGATGAATCTAGGTTCTGTCTGAAAAGGCTACCGTTGGCCTGAGAGCGAGCTGCTTTGGTCTCTGGCAAGGACGGCGAAGCAGCCAGATTGCAGATCTGACGATGGAGCCGGACGTAGCCAGAGGGCAAATGAGCCGCTCGAAGCCAGGTACTGAGTTTTCAGACAGAGCCGAGGCGACTGAAAGCGGCTTTTGACCAGGAGTTAGATTGTCAGCGCGGCGGGAGCCTCTCACTGTGGGCGTAGCCACAAGCCGGCTGCTGCCAGCGTTCGGCTGCACGCAGGTTTGCCCATCCCGAGGAGCCACCGATGGCCGCCCGCCGAGCCGACGACGACCCAGATGCCGCCTTTATCGCCGAACTGATTCGGCACCAGCGGCGACTCTATCTGTTCATCGGGTCGCTGCTGCCCAACCCCTCAGACATCGAGGACGTCTTCCAGCAGACGTGCCTGGCACTCTGGAAAAAGCGGCAGCAGGCCTTGCTGGCCGACGATTTCTTCGCCTGGGCCTGTGGCTTTGCCCGCAATGAGGCCCTCCATGCCCTCCGCAGCCACCGCCGCTCAGGGCAGGTCTGCCTGCCACCCGATCTGGTCGCCACCCTGGCCGATGAGTTCGTGCAGGACTTGGCCACCGAGGCAGACGACCGGCTGACGGCGCTGGCCGACTGCCTGGCCAAGCTGCAGCCGCCGCAGCGCAGCCTGCTGAAGCGGTGCTATCAGGGGGCCGAGACGATCAAGGCGGTGGCGGCTGAACTGACGCTCTCGCCGGCTGCGGTCACGATGCGGCTGCAGCGGACTCGCCATGCCCTGGCCCGCTGCATCGAGCAGGCCCTGCAAGCGGCAGCCAGGCCGACGGCACCGCGGAGGCAGCAGCCATGAACCCTCCCGACCAGGTGCTGGCCGACAGCTGGCCGCCGGCTGATGCCGAACTGGTGAGGCTGACCACCGCCTTCTGCGACGGCCGGCTGACGGCGGCTGAGGGCCGACAGCTGGCCGAGCTGCTGCGGGACGATGCCAGCCGGGCGGTCTATCGCCGGCTGGTCTGGCTGCATGTCAATCTGCTGCGGCTCTGGCATGAGGGCAAGGTGACGCTGCCACCGTTGCCACCGCCGCCGGCGGAACGCCGCTTCAGCCTGCCCCTGCCGGCAGGCTGGCTGGGCCGGGTGGCTGCTGGCGTGCTGCTGGCAGTTGGGCTGGTCGCGGCTGGAGCGGTCAGCCAGCAGGCCGGTGGTCTGCAGCGGCTGGTTGCCATCTTGCAGCCGCCACTGGTTGAACAGCGGCCGCCCCGGCAGGCCGGCTCGATTGCCGAAATTATCGCGGTAGAGCAGCCTGTCTGGGCTGAGGGGCAGCCAGCCCGCGGCCGCTATGCCAGTGTCATGCCGGGCGACCGGCTGTCGCTGCTGGCCGGGCTGGTGGAGGTCGCTGCCGACACCGGCGGCCGCATTGTGCTGGAAGGCCCGACCGACCTGACGCTGCACGACCCGGCGGTAGCCCAGCTCGATCGGGGCCGGGCGACTGTGTCAGTCGAGGGGGCGTCGGCTGGTGATGGCCAGCCACGGTTCACCCTCACCACGCCGTCGGCCACGGTCACCGACCTGGGCACGGCGTTTGGGGCGTCCGTCAGCGACACGGGCCAGACAGCCGTCACGGTGCTGGCCGGGCTGGTCGAAATGCTGCCGCGGCAGGCGGGGGCGGCAGCACTCAGGCTCACCGCTGGTGAGGCTGGGGTCACGGGGCCACAGCAGTTGGCCCGCCGGGTGGACCCGCCCGCTGAGCGGTTTGTGCGGTCACTGCCGCCGGGGGGCAGCAGTCGGGCGGAGGCCCTCAGCCGCTTCGGCTGGGACCAGGCCCCGGCGACCGTCCTGCTTGCCGATGCATTTACGGGCAGCGGTCTGCTGGCAGGCACGCCGCCCGGTGCCCGCGGGGGCGTCGGCGAATTGGCCTGGCGGACGCCCGCGGCGGGCTGGCGGCTTGACCCCGACACCGGAGCCCTCGTCGCCACCTCCCATGGTCTGGCAACGCTGCCGTTTCAGCCCGAGCCCGGGCATCGCTACCAAATCTCAGTGACGATTCACGCCACTGCCGGCGGCGTCGGCTGGGGGGCGATCGGCTTGACCGACGACGCTGATAACCCCAGCTACATTCCGCGCGGCCCCTGGCAGGTCCAGCGGCACCGCACCGATGCCGAGGCCAATCGGGCCTACGCCGGCCCGGGCCAGACCCACCCGGTCGGCCGTGGCGACCGCTTCGGCGGCGAGCAGACCCGCACCATCCTGCTCGACACCACCGGCAGCCGCTGGCGGGCGGTCTTTTTCGTCGCCGGTACGGTGCTGGGTGAAGCTGTGGTCGATCCCAAAACTGCCGCCAGCGGCTACGTCTGCCTGGCTGCCTTTCCCAACAGCCGCATCGAGTTCCGGCATTTCAGCGTGGCGATGCTGCCCCGGTAGGTGCGTCACCGAATCTGCAGCAGAGCCTCTCAGGCGTCGAGCCGCAGTGAAACGAAGCTGCACCCGCCCACCCGTTGTAGGCGGTGAGAACGTCAAGGCACGGAAAGAGACCGCTGCAACTTGAAATGAGCGGCAGTTTCCTGATCTGAGCACACCCGCCCCTGCTCACACCAAAACCTGAGCACGTCGGGACAGATATCAAACCCAGTTGCCCAGGTCACCACACCATGCTCGAGGCGGACAGCGGCGAACGCTGCTTGCTTCCGAAGAGGCTCTACGATCGGCCCTGTGTGATCAGCCCAAAAAGCCTCGAAGTCTAGAACCGCCGTCAAACCATCAGAGTAGACGACTTCAATCCGCTGATTTCCAACGCTCCGGACACGGTTAACGGAAGCTTTCATATGAGCGGCTCAATTTTCTTAAGCGGAAGCAGTTTTTCACGTTTCAGCCAGTTCGCCTCAAGTTCTGCCCGATGAAGGCTGGTCCACTCCTTCACGAGCGCGGCGGCGCGACGGGGCAGACTTCCCGCCATCACGTCGCCCGTCGCAATCTCGACCTGTGCTTCTTCATCACCATATGTCGCGTGGAAATGCGGAGGCGAATGGTCGACGAAGTTCATTGTGATTCTGATGCCGTAGAACCGTGATATTTCGGGCATCGCCGGAAGCCTTGATTCCAAGCAGTTTGGCTCATGCACCTCGAATTGTGAGGACACTTTTGAGCTCAGGCAAACTGACGGCTCACACCCGCGGAACCAGAGAGCTGGCTTGCGGTTACCGCCTCACGCAACATGACGTCATATGATACCAGCATCAAGATCAAGATAGGAGGTGACGCATGAGTCGCTCCAAGGTCGCAGTCGAGGAGAAACTCGACCGGATCGAACGCAGTCGTCTGGCTCGTGAATGCACCAAGCTCGACCGCGAATTCGAAAAGTCGCTGGCTGAGGAGGGCCTGTCGGAGAATCCGTCGGCATGGCCCGCATACTGAGAGGCGAGATTCGCTGGGCCGGGTCACTCTGGAGGAACTCGCCCTGGCGGTTGAAGGCCTCGATGAAATCGTCGGCGACTCACCAGCGCGGCTTCACCAGCTCAAGTCTTCTCCAACAGCCGCGTCGAGTTCTGAGATTTCTTCGTCGCAATGTTACGGGCCGAGGAGATCCTCGCGGAGCGGGGTCACCTCCGGGCCGACTCGATCAGCGGCACGCCAACACGCTCTGCGGCCGACCGCAGGCTACCGTCGTCGCAGAGCAACGGCAGGCCCAGTGAGACTGCCAGATCGAGGTACACGGCATGGTAGGCAGTCAGCTGATGCGGCCGGGCCGTCTGGGCAAGGCTTACGAGGTTGCGTGGAACCGGCTCACCCACGATATCGATCTCCAACGATTCAAGCGCCGCCAGCAGGCGGCTCCCCTTCGCCTCGCTCAGCTCACGCCGCCGCTCGCGGACGAGAACCGCATTCACCACTTCCAGCCGCCACAGCCAGGGAGCGACGAGATCGAGTTCCCCAATCTGGCGATCGAGAGCGGTCCCGCGGCCTCCCTCATCGAAGACCCACGCCAGCGTCACCCTGGCATCGGCCACACATGCGGCCATCAATGCCGGCCCGCAGCGATCAGGTCGCGAATCGCCGCGGTGTCGATTGGCGGAAACGATGTTCGCAATTTGGCTATTTCTTGGATGGCGTCCGTCTTGCTCACGGGGTGATCGTGGCTCCGCCGGCAGGGAACGATCTCCACGACCGGCACACCCCGGTTGGTCACCGTGATCGGCTGGCCGGTTGCCTGAACCCGCTCGACGAGTTCAGAAAACCGGGTTTTCGCGGCGAAAATGCCGAACTCCTCAGCCATGGAATACCTCCCAGCTTCAAACTAGTTTGCTAGCGAGTCAACGGTGTCGGGTCACCGACAGGGGGTCAAGCAGCCAGCGACCAATCGCCCTATCCGGCAGATTCCCGCCGGGGCGGGAGCAACACTCTGTCGGAGGGTGTTTTTCGCTTGCTGTCCAAAATTTTTGCGTCCCTCATCTCGTCGTTGTTGCCTGTAGAGAGGAATGCCGTCATGAACCGTCCAAAATCATCGCCCGGGTTTACCCTCATCGAACTCTTGGTCGTGATCGCCATCATCGGCACGCTCGTCGGCCTGCTGCTCCCCGCCGTGCAGGCCGCCCGCGAGGCGGCCCGGCGGTCGTCGTGCGTCAACAACCTCAAGCAGTGGGGTCTGGCGATGCACTCGCATCATGACGCGCTGAAAACGTTTCCCTATTTCGCCCAGCGGCGAAATGATCCGGAGGTCAACACGGCGGGTGGCTACTCAGCGCGAAGAACATTCGTCGTTTCGCTCTGGCCTTATATCGAGATGGCCGACTTTTACAGCCAATGGAATGTAAATGCCAACTACAACAGCGGGACGCCTGCCGTTGGTGGCGGAAAGGCCAACCGGGAACTCACCAAACTGCCAGCGTCACTGTACTACTGTCCAAGTGATAAGCCGGGGGCGCAACTGCGGTTTAGTGCCGCGCAACGTGGCAATTACACGAGTTACGGAATGGTTCGCGGAAACTACCTCGTTAACGTAGGTCCTACGCGATATTACGTAGCGGGAAGAGTCGCACCGTTTGGGATGATCTCTGCTTCGGACATGGGTAACTTTATACCGTTTCGCACAAACCTAAGGGGCATCACTGACGGAAGCTCCAAGACCTTGTTAATGGCTGAAGCAAGATTTGCGCCCGCTGACGAAGTTGACGACCATCGAACTTTGATGCTCTCCGACTACGGTAGTTTTTTCACTGCAGCAGCACCTCCCAACAGT
>Ga0209986_10004390_pt1 | contig 11939 bp, 6 predicted proteins | sample BlataG_FD_183168 | JGI IMG/M metagenome (GOLD analysis project Ga0209986, IMG submission 183168) | Deep subsurface microbial communities from Black Sea to uncover new lineages of life (NeLLi) - Black_00105 metaG (SPAdes) (version 2) | ecosystem: Environmental > Aquatic > Marine > Oceanic >...
CCCCCTTTCTTCATCAATCAAAGAGGAAGGTAGAGGGAGGGGGACATTCTATCCTCAGAATCGTGCGGCTCTGCCAACCTCATCTCTCTGAGAACCACTCCTTAAATCCCATGAATTCACCCCTCATCGGTCACTATTTCGTTATCTTTAATTTCGTATACCTCTCAGGTGGTCTTGTAGGAACGTTTCAAGCAGCATGCAAGGTGCTTTGGGACAGTTGTCTGAAATGCGGTCATCTACAGCCAGGCTTAGCAATGGTCAGCTCGCAAAATTATCTGGACAGCAAGGATTATATCCTTATGTTCACGGTAACAATAGAAGATCAGTGAAACGTGGTGTTGAGTGCTCAGCAGCAGCAAACATTAAATTGCCTGCTACTCACCTCCAAGCTTCAGAACAAGCCCTGGAGCAGCTGAAATCTACCAAAACAACGAACCGTAAGTGTCATGATAGAGATCTATATAGATATTCCTTGAGATCATCCCTACCAAGTCCCATATTACTTGGTCTGGATTATTGGCTAACGCTATCATATCTTTTGGTTTCCTGCAGGTTATGCCATGGAAAAGAAGAGCAGCATCATCTCCATTGGCCTCACCATACATAATGCTCCAGTAGAATTGCGTGAAAAGCTCGCTGTCCCCGAAGCAGAGTGGCCAAGAGCGATCGATGAGTTGTGCAGCTTCCCTCACATTGAAGAGGCAGCCGTTCTCTCCACATGCAACCGTATGGAAATCTATGTAGTAGGACTCAGCTTCCACAGAGGAGTCCGTGAAGTCGAGGAATGGATGTCTCGCGCTAGTGGAGTCCCACTGGAAGAGCTCCGCCCCTACCTCTTCCTCCTCCGTGATAGAGATGCTACCAGCCACTTGCTTCGTGTCTCTGGTGGCTTGGACTCACTAGTTTTGGGTGAAGGACAGATCCTTGCTCAGGTGAAGCAGGTTTACAAGGTAGGACAGAATAGCACTGGCTTTGGTCGCCAATTGAATGGTCTGTTCAAGCAGGCAGTCACTGCAGGCAAGAGAGTCCGCTCTGAAACCTCAATCGCAAGTGGGGCTGTCAGTGTCAGTAGTGCAGCTGCAGAGTTGGCACAGCTCAAGCTTCCAAGTCATGACTTTAACGATGCCAAGATCTGCATCATCGGTGCTGGTAAAATGTCTCGCTTGTTGGTCAAGCACCTCCAATCCAAAGGGTGTACCAGGGTCACAGTTTTGAATCGCAGTCTCCCTCGTGCTTAGGCGCTCGCTGATGAGTTCCCTGAAGTTGAATTTGATATCCGTCTGATGCCTGATCTCATGGCCTGTGTTGAGGCCAATGATGTCATTTTTGCAGCATCTGGCAGTGAGGAATTGCTGGTACATTCTTCTGACATTGCCAACATGCCTGCCGCCTCTGATAAGGTTGGTGGTGTTCGCAGATTTGTAGACATTTCAGTGCCACGTAATATTGCTCCTGATATCACTCAAGAATTTGGTGCAATTGTATATAATGTAGATGATTTGAAAGAAGTAGTAGCAGCTAACAAGGAGGAACGTTCACGTGCAGCAGCAGAGGCAGAAGTACTGCTCAAGGAAGAACAACTTGCATTTGAGGCATGGAGAGATAGTTTGGAGACTGTTCCCACCATTAAAGCACTCCGTGGCAAAGCAGAAGCTATTCGTTCTGCTGAATTGGAGAAGACACTGAACAAATTGGGAGATGGGTTGACCACCAAGCAGAAGAAGGCAGTAGAAGAGCTGAGTAAGGGTATTGTCAATAAGTTGCTGCATGGACCAATGACAGCATTGAGATGTGACGGTGCTGATCCAACTGCAGTGACACAAACATTGGCAAATATGGAGGCTTTGGAGAGAATGTTTGAGTTAGAGAGAGCGTCAGCTGCTATGCAAAGGTGATGGTGAATGGGGGAGGGATGAGAGAAAAGTGGTTATTTTATGAAATAGTAATATATAGTTAAATGAGATGACAATATAGTAATGCACTTATACTAGCAATTACAATACAACACTGCTAAATCAGAAAACAGAGAAACCTAGCACTACTCGTCTTCCAGGTTCTCGCTCGTCCACCAGCAAGAGTCACTCAAAAGTCGTCGAGGAATTGGAAAGATGGTTGATTTCTTTAGTAGTAATTAGCGCTCTTTAATCCTTCAAGATGGGCGTCCAAAGTTTACTTGTCAATAAACATGCATGTTTCACAGCTCCACTTTGCTATAAAAAACAGAAAACAACACCATCCTCTTTTCATCATCATCCAAGTGCAATGTCTGCAAGTTTACAGACAGCAGAGCCTGGAAAGACACGTGTAGGGTTCCTTGGAATGGGCATCATGGGAAAAGCAATGGCCCACAACCTGATAAAGGCCGGATATGATGTTACCGTATGGAACCGCTCCTCATCCGCCTGCCAACCTCTTCTCGACCAAGGAGCCACCCTCGGTTCTTCCCCTGCTGCAGTCGTAGACGCTACTGACATCACCCTAGCCATGCTGTCTGACCCTAGAGCCTGCGTAGAAGTAGCACTAGGCCCTCAAGGAGTCGTCAAGGGACTCGCTTCAGGTAAAGGCTACATTGATGTTTCCACTGTTGATGCAGCAACAGCAGCACAAGTAGAAGCAGCTGTACACAAAGGTGGTGGAATGTATTTGGAAGCACCAGTATCTGGATCTAAGAAGCCTGCAGAAGATGGTCAATTGATCTTTCTCACAGCAGGTGACAGAGCTCTTTTTGACGCTGGAGCACCGCTACTTGATGTCATGGGCAAGGCCAGTTTCTACCTCGGAGACAGCGCAGGAAATGGAGCTAATATGAAGCTGGTGGTCAACATGATCATGGGATGTATGATGGCTTCATTTGCTGAAGGTCTTGCACTGGCTGAGAAGAGTGGATTGAAAAAGGAAGACCTGTTAGAAGTGATAAAACTGGGAGCAATAGCAGCACCAATGTTTAGTATGAAGGGCCCGACAATGATACAGCAACAATATGCCACTGCATTTCCATTGAAACATCAACAGAAAGACTTAAGACTGGCTTTGGAGCTAGGGGGTGCCACTGATCAGAGGTTGGATATTGCCAGGGCTGCTAATAGACTGTATGAGGATGCAATGGGCGGCAATTATGGAGATGCAGACTTTAGTGCAGTGATGGAGGCTGTGATGAGTAAAGGTATGGTAGATGTTGGTGAAGATTCAGAGGCTCAACGAAGGCAGCAATTATATGAAATTAGAGCAGAAGCTACCATGCTAGTAGAGTCGATAGAAGATAGGGCTGTGGAAGCAGTAGAAGCAGCTCAGGCAGAGGCGGCAGAGGCAGTGAAAGAGGTGGAGAGGTTGCGGTTGGAATTGGAGGGATTGAAAGGAGAGAAGTGAATGAGGGACTGGAACGAGACACGTCGGAATGAAAACATATTAATCGTGGTGGTGGTGGTATAATTCAAAAATTGATTCTTTCCCTTTCTCATAGACTTGCTGTCAAGCCAAACCATTCAAAAGCTTTTATCAACAAAAATTCAAAGAGAGTTACAGAGTTTACCTTCCTTCCTTCCTACCATGTGATCCGCTCACACCTTTCTGGTGTGTTTCCTTTGATTTCACTTTCTTTTCATTTTGTTTCATTTTGTTTTCTTGCATGGAAAGCAAGAATCTGTTTTGGACCCGGCCTGACTCAGTAAGTGAGAACACAGGTTGTAATAATAATAATAAACCTGCTATGTCAAAAATTGACAGATATAGTGTCGTTCTTCTAGAAGATCTCTCTGAATGAGTCGTTGGGGTTTGGGAAATACAAGAAGATGGGAGGATGGCAGCCATCACTGGCTCAGATCAAGTGAATTTAAATCTATCAAAAGGAGAATTGTGCAATCTGTCGTAGATAATGAACACTGTTCGTAGTAATTCCTGCCACCTTGATTTGATCAAAAATGGGACTGGCTCTCGTCTCCTCGTCTTGCTTTTCTCGCTCTTGTGTTGTTCACTGTCAGTAAGTGCACAAGTTTTAAATGAAACTAACCTTGCTGTCGAGCAGAGTACGTGCCAGATTTTTTTTTGATTGCTTCACTCCGACCACTCTCACTACGACTGCCGCTATCTCCTCTCCTTTCCCTCTCCCAGTGAAACAACAAATCACCCTCGGCGCCGAAAAGATAGGTCCGTATATTGGTGAGAACTGCCCATTTGAAAACCTTGCTCCCTACCCCTACATCAATGAGACCATGGGAGAGCTCCAGCGCATCCAGGTTGGGCCAGTAGAGTATGGGTATTATCTCTTCGGGGAGAAAGACTCTGAGCTCCCTCCACTTGTCTTCATCATAAAGTGGACTGGCACGATTCAACAGTGGGTGCCCCCCATGTTGAAAGCTGCAGCAGATGCCAGAGAAGTACTTGTATTTGATAATCGAGGTATTGGTGAGTCATTCGACGCCAATGAAGCTAACAATGGTACAATCACAATCAAAGGAATGGCTGAATCAACCCTAGACCTAGTCAATTCACTCAATTTAGCTACCCCAGACATCTTCGGGTGGTCCATGGGGGGTGAGATTGGTTTGACCATGGCCGCTCTGTATCCAGACAAGATAAGCAAGGTTATTTCTCTCGCAGGTGATCTGGGCGGTCCTAATATTGCCATCGAAAATGAACCGCAATACGAATATGTTGATGATGTCCTTGCCAACCCAAGTCAGGATCCTAAAGCCTCTGCAGCCAAGCTTGCAGCACTCTTCCCCGCCTATCTCAACAACACTGAAAAGCCACTGGAGTCAGCCTGCACATTCATACGAAGTTTCGTTTCTCTCCCTGGAGATCCAGCCACTGGCCAGAACATCACATATCAAAGCTTGGGAGAAAATGCTTTTATGAATGAAACGTATACCTACGATGGTATCTCAAAATCTACTACACCAATTCTTTTGATAACTGGTGCTGAAGATGTGGTAGCACCATATCCACAAGTGTTTGACGCAACAATGAGGAGGGTGCCGGCGGGCACTTTGGGAGTCGTGCTGCCGAATACTGGCCACGGAGCGATGTACACCTATCCTGAGCTTATAACAGAGCTGACGAATGCTTTCAGTAAGGCTGATGCAGACGATGCTTTAGAAGCTGTGAAAAAGGTGACAGATACATTACCAGGAAGTGTGGTGAAGGTTGCTGGTGGCGACTCCCCCGCCCCGCCTCCGCCCTCTGGTTCTGTTCGTTCCAAGGCGATGGTCCTTGGGCTGGTATTCTGTGCCTTTGGTTCCTTTTTATTTAAATAAATCTGGAATTTTCTATTTACATTTTCCTTGAATTCATTACCAGTTTCTTTCATACTTTGTTACCAAATGCTATATTGAATGTATGAACATCAACGCCTGATTTGGGGAGTTCCGACTGTATTTGTGACACTTGTGACATTGGACAACTGAAAGAGAGAGAGAGAGAGAGTGGGAGATGACCGGTCGACATGGGAGTCTCCAGGGAGAGAAGATAAACTTGTTGTTTCGGTCGTATCCCTCAGTCTATGTAACATTTTGCTCTTAATCCACTATTTACACATCATAACGCGTATCCACGTGTTACAAAAGGAAACAGCAACCACAACAAAAGCAAACATCACCACAGCAACAGCCGCAATGGAAACAGCAATGGATCCAACAGTCACCCCAAGAAGAAGAACAAGAGGGATATTGAATGCTACGGCTGCGGTGAGATGGGGCACATCAAGAAGGATTGCCCAAACCCAAAAAACTAATTGGAGGGGTGGGTGAGCTCAGCCCACGCCCTGACGCAGAGAGCACGATGGATGGCACTAACGCCCAAAGCAACGTTAGTAGGCTACTGGTCCTCCAGGTAAAACTCAATGGAGATCCCATCCAGCTACTGGTAGACACCAGGAGTGATTTAACTCTTGTCTCAGATAGATACTGCAACAAGTATAGTATACCAACCACAGTGTTGAAGGGAGTGAAACACACTCCGAGACTGGAGGTCGCGCCTCCGTCTCAGGTTCCACTATCAGCAAAGTCGTTGAAGAAACAGATGCTGAAGGAAGATGTGGACGAGCTCTTCTTGGTGATTATAGACAATGCACCAAAGATACAAGTCTATGCTGCAACTCCTGACGGGGACGCCTGTTGGGATGTGTGCAGTGTAGAGGTTGATCGCAGTGCAACTCCGATGGTACAAAAACCAGAAGAGGCGCCGGGAAGCGTCAACACGGTAATGCACATTGATAGCGTGACTCCTTATATAGCCTTGGCTAGCTTCCTCCTAGCTTCCTGCCTCACGTGAGGGAACCCACACTTACATCCAAGATCAATCAGAATCTTTACTGGAGCACCTTGCAATGTCCCGTTGATGACGAGTGGTCTCTTGGCTTCTGGATGTTCTCTTTTGCTCATGTCGTGAGGGCGTGGGTTGAGCTCACCCACCCCTGCTACTAGTTTTTTGAAGGGCACTCATTGGCATAGTGACCCTTTTCCTGACAGTGGAAGCAGGTTATGTCCTTCTTGTCTCTTTTACCATTGCCTTTGAATTGGTTCTTGTCTCTTTTACCGTTGCTTTTACCACCAGAGATGAATTTGAACTTGGATTTGTGTTTTGGCCAACTGAGAGAGGTCACCTTCTGTCTCTTGAAACCAGTAGTAGTAGTTTCACTGTCAGCCTTCTTTTTGTTTTGCTTTACTCTTGTCAGGTCCTGCTCAACTTTCAGTGCCGCAGCGACGGCCGCCTTGTAGGTGAGGCGATCATCACCTCTGAGCTGATCTCCAATCACCCAGTTGAGGTTGGTGAGAAACTGATCTGCCATGAATACATCATCAATTGGTGCTGGTAAGTTTCTTCTGATAGCTTCTAGCTTGGATGAGAGTTCAGCCACTGACATTTGATGTTGACGTAGGGTACGCAACTCATGGAGAGCCTTCACCTGGAGTGTGCTGCCTTCCCAGCGCTGCTTGAGCTGAGTGATGAAGTCGTCGTAGTCCACCACATGATCTTGAGCAAGGTTTGCTGCCTCAGCTTCTACTCCTTCCCACCACAGTTGTACATCAGAGCTGGTGAGGGTAAGAGCTTGCTGTATCTTGAGCTCTGAAGAGATGGTTGGCACAACTTTAAACCAGTTGCGAAGGGTAGTTGATCAACTGGTCATGACCACTTGTCTACCGAGATTGACTTGTGTTGACTGTCCTTGGGGGTTGCCAATGGGTCAAGGATGGGAGGTTTGGCTTGGCTTTTGAGCGTTGCCAGGATATCACGGACACTAGGTGGCATCGTGAGAGATAATATCACCAGAGAGTGAGAGAGAAAGAGTCTCAAAGTGGGGAATGTCTTTGGAAATCGTCGGAAAAATATTCGGACGAAGCGCTGTTAAGTAGTTTTTCTGTTGATTTAGACTATTCTAAGGTGGTGGGCAGTATTATATTATTCTCAAAGGAATACTAACGTCTATTTTAACGATTTTTTTATTTTTTTTGGTCAAAGTTATTTCTTTCACTATTAATATCTTCCTAACACTATGAAAATGAAATCCTGCATCCAGCCTGCATTCACCCTGCAGGAGGGGGTTTAGAGCAGCCTGCATCCAGTCCGAAAACTGCGATTAAGCACAGTTTTTAGATAGACCCAACCCATCACCGCCATGTCTCAAAGCCTGCAGCCACAGTTGCAGCCTGCAAAGAGCCTTCAAAGAGCCATCAACACCCCCTGAGCCTGCACTCACCCTGCATCCAGTCTGCAGACAGAATTGCAGGATTTCATTTTCATAGTGTAACCTTCAGCTGAAACCAAGTGTAACGAGAACCTGTTACTAGGCCTAGGGTTACATATCTTATGTATGGAAAGGTCCCCATTAATAAGAAGAGAAGGTAAGATATATAGGTCTCCAGCTTCCCAATGGCCTGGACGAGGTTGACCAGTCGTCTCCTTATAACCTGAGCGGCTGTGTGGCCCAATGCCTGCAAGCCAATCCCAATACAGCGTCCAAAGTGACAGTTGCTAGTGCAATGGCAACGTACTTAGTTGGTATACTGCGGAAACGTCCTGCTGTTTAACAGAATAAGAACAAGCAACAACCGCAATCGCAACCACAGCAGCAAAAGAAAAAGCAAAAGCAAAAACAACGGCAGCAATCAAAAGGAAAAGAGCCAGCTGAAACGAATGTAGTCAAAAAAGAAGTTACAAAAAAGAATAAAAAGAAGAGTACCAAGCCCACTGTATCTTGACCTGGTCTTAATGTAGGAGCAGGAGCAGGAACAGCAGGAACGTCAAAGAGGGGTAAAGAGAAGAAGAAACTGAAAGAGAAATCAGCGACATCACTTCATCAGAATAAAAAGTATGATGGATCCTGGTCTTCTTTCAAGGGATTCAAAAAGGCAGCAGCTGTGAAGAAGTAGTAATGATGACAAGTCTTAGATTCAGGCACAACAAAAATTGTAGAAAAAGTTCTGTTTGTGTACATGTGTGTATTCTCTTCATTTAATTTTATACGTGACCAAATGTTCGTCAAAATACCGACATCAACTAATACAGGTATAATTTAACTCTACTCAAGTCAAACAAATAGCGAGACGGCAATAAAGGCAACAGACAATACCACCATGCTGCTGCTCATCTCAAAGACAGACGATTCTGGAGGTGGAGGTGGTGGTGCTGGCAGACCATTGGGGAAGAAATCTTTGACAGCATCCTCCCAAGGAGCTGCGTTGTAGATACACACATCAGGGCACTTTGGCAAATTATCAGGCAGTTTATCAACCATTTCTCTTGCTTCATTGAATGCCAATAATTGGCCCATTTGTTGATGAACTGGAATATGGCAATGAAAAGGCCATATGCCAGGGTTGTCGGCAACAAAGCGTACCACAACCCACCCTCCTGGAGCAACAGTGACGGTATCGCCTCGTCTTGGATTGTCATAGTTGAGGAGATCAGAATCAATAGTACTAGTATTGAAAGTACCATTTCCTTGTCCTAGAACGAAGAAACTATGCCCGTGGAGATGCATTGGGTGCTGTTCTTGAGCTGTTCTGTTGGCTCCAGCAGGTACACGGTAGTCACCTCCAAAGGCATTGGCTGCATTGTTTTGAATGACTATATCAACGACATCTTGGTACATCAGATCAACCAGCTGTGTTCCAGCCACTGGATTTATCGACATGGCTGGCATGATGCCATTACTACTGCTACTGCTATTTGCTTCCCCAATTGCCAGGTTGACAAACACAACATCTTCTCCATTGCCTTCTTGCTGCGCCAGCCCGGGCAGCGTGGCATTACCAGTATCAAAGTTGCTAGCTGAGGTCACTGCATTCTCTGCCAGCCATTGCTCATCTCCAGTCAGTGCCAACAAATCCTTGCAAGAGGGGTTCATCAGGTTGACCACATTACTCATTGCCCAACGAATCTGTCCAGTTTCCTGCAACAATGGTTGGGTAATTTGGACTGAGACCCTTTTATTGGGTGTTTTGGGGGGTTGGGAGGTGTTGGTAGCTCCGACAATCTTGTTGATGGTACCGTCAAGGATCCATGGTACTGGGTTGGTGCCTGGCTGAGGAGCTGGAGAAGAAGGAAGGTTAGATGATGATGCAGCGCCCTTGTATTTCAGAACCCCATAGCCAGCTGGGGATCCTGGGCGGAAAGCAGCTCGAGATGAAATCCAATACAATCCAGGTTCTGCATCAGTAACCAGTTGAACATCATAACGCTGACCAAGGTTGATGTCAATACAAGCTGCCTTAGATGCAGTATCATATGGCAGAGTGAATGGCGTCACTGGTTTTGCATCGGACGCTACAATGGTGGCATTCTTGTGTCCTTCAAAGCAAACAGTCTGATACACCAAGCTCCCAGCTCCAATTAATTTAACTAAATAGGTTTGATTGGGCTCTACTTCCCATTCAAAACGAGTGGCACAGTCTGCTTTGGGGCTGCACACAGGCTCAGTGGCATTGTTTGTCAGTGCACAATCGGTAGCGCATCCCTGCTCGTTAATCATCAACGAACGAGGGTTTCCAATCCAAAAGAACGCACCAGTTTGGTTGGTCTGCATGGCGGGATCAAATGGAAAGTTTAGCCCCTTGGCAGCCTCACCGGCTACTTTAGTATACCAATCAGACAAGAATAGTATATTTTCATACAGTGATGGTACTACTGGTACTAGTGAGGGGGAAGATTCTTTTTCTTTGACAATCAAAGGACCACGCATGCCATCACTCATAGAAACACCATTGTGGGAATGCCACATGTAGGTACCAGGGTCGTCCTTGACAACCCAGCTGTAGGTGAAATTGGCCCCTTGGGGTATGGGGCAGTGGCTCGTGTAGGAAGCTCCATCCAGCCAGGGTACACCCTCAACGTGGAGACCGTGCCAATGAAGGGAGACGCCACCAGAAGAGACTACTGGGTAATCGTCTCCAATGTCGTTGATAACAGTGACTGAAAGAGTCTCTCCTTGGGTCACTTCAAGGGTGGGGCCGCCAAACTTTGAATTGACTAGGATGGCCTGTGTGTAAGGTGATAATGGTGGGTGAAGAGAGGGAGGGCTGAGGTTGATTGGCGGGGGTGGTGGTGGTGATGATCTGTTTTTAAAAGATGCAACAAAATTTGGGCATTACCTGTCGATCACCACCACCATCGGGGTTGGATTGACCAGTTGAGAGCTTAAGAACGTAAGAAGAATCCGCAAGAACGCTATTTGCAAGCAAAAGATATATTAAGGTGATTCCAAGCATATTTGCTGTAGAAGTGATAAATTAACCACCACGTCAATTTGCAGTTTATAATGCGAGCAATGAATAATAAGTCCTGGGAATGCAGTCCGTTTTAAGTTTAGTCGTCACTGTCTGTTGCCACTGCCAAGATGTCCCCCCACTTTTTCACACGAGCCAGGGAACCTGCTGGTAGCCCTGATTTCTTCTATCAGCAGCCCCCCAGCAGAGAGGGCTGTAACCCACCAGCAGGTGGCTTTAGAAGGGCCAACCGGTCCAAATAGCGGCATTCTTCACCTTTGATTTTGGTATTTCAATATGCTGTAACTAAGTATACCTGTTCCAATGCTTAGGCACAAACGGAACGGTTATTTCACAAACTTTTGATGATGATCAGATGGTTCTTGAGCGTGCATTTTCCGAGCGAAATCGGGATATTAGGGGCTAGAATGAGCCTTGAACTGTGACATAGATACATTTGTGGACCTTTAAATCGCCAAAAAACTCGTTTACAGGATAAACATTCTGCATTGATTGCTCCGTCCACCATTTTGGATCGCTTTCATTTTGTTTATTATTATCCCGCTCGCCATGGCAGATGAAGGTTTTGTGGGAAGGTATGGCACTACATATGTTTATGAATGGGCTCTGCGCCGGTCACCCAGTCCAGTCATCGTAGTAGAAGATATCATTGTAGATCCAAATCCTAGGAATCCAAGACGCCAGAGAGTTGGAGGGACGGTGAGGCGACCGGGTATCTGTTTAAATCGGTTAGTAGATATCCCACCCGAATGGCTAGAGCCAGTAGACGTTGTCAACCTGCGGTTACCCGAGGATCATCCCATTGTCCCCGACGCCGACGCCCTGGATGAAGATGATGAAGATGGTGCACAGGCCCCAGCTGAAAGTCCCTCCACTGCTACTGCCCGTGCACAGAGAGCACTCCAAGGCTGGTTTGGTAGCAGGGAGGGGCTGGTAGTGAAGCACATACAGTTCTCACCATTCTTAAGAAGTAGGGAACATGTGAGTGAGCAACTTGCCATCTTGGCAAGCATGCCCCAAGCAGTGATTCAGAGACTCAAAGACAGAGACATGCAGTGCAACTGTGGTATGCTTGGTGTGTTACTGGAAGAAAGAAGTCAAAGAGTGCTCTATGTCACGGAGGTTTCCAGGTTTTACCTGCAACTACCTGTTTGGCAGTGCCCAGATATTACCTGCCCTTTCCACCAAGGCTTCACACTGAGCCCTCAACAGCTAGAC
>Ga0209986_10004391_pt1 | contig 11939 bp, 8 predicted proteins | sample BlataG_FD_183168 | JGI IMG/M metagenome (GOLD analysis project Ga0209986, IMG submission 183168) | Deep subsurface microbial communities from Black Sea to uncover new lineages of life (NeLLi) - Black_00105 metaG (SPAdes) (version 2) | ecosystem: Environmental > Aquatic > Marine > Oceanic >...
TATTTCAAGTGATTGTGCGATTTTCTCTGCCGGCTCGGGTGAATCAAAGCTGCCGGACTGGCCAAGGCCTGATTCTCGTGCTATAGAATCAGCTAACTGCACGACCCGGGCTATTCTCGCTTCAGGTATACTGTTAGAGATACTCGCAACATCACAGTGATGGAGCCAGATAGCAAGGGTAATTTGATTTGGCAGGTGCCACTTTTGAGCCAGACGCTTGCCGAGAATTGTGTGATCTATGCCAAGATGTTTTTGCTCTGTGGTACAGGCACTGGAACCTGTTGATTTTGCCGCTTCGATAATATGAGCAAAACTTTTCGGCATTGCCTCCTGGAGCGCAAGTTTTCCAATATCATGAAGCAAGCCAGCACAGTGAACCAACTGGGGATTCATGCGAGGTGATATGATTTCGGCGATATCTTTAGCACAACAGGCAACTGCAAGGGCATGAAGTGCAAGCTCTTTCCTAAGCAGAGTTCTGTTGTCGTCGGGGTCGAAGGCTCCAAAAACCTTGACAGAAAAAAAAACGTCGCGAATAAGGTGTGCAGGCAGCTTGTCAAGTGCCTGGCGAAGCGGAAACTTTTCCTCAAACAAGCTTAAACCCTGCTGGTGGATGAGCGAAAGAGTCTTAGTGATAAGGGCTGGTTCTAATTCAATAATATCAGCCATAGCAGAGGGTGAGAATTTGGGTTGCAGGAGCTTGGGAAAAAATTGTGCTGCAACTGAGGGCAAGGTCGAAAGCGAATCGAGCTGACGAATAACAAGCTCTACTTGGCGAGCAGCCGTTGGGGCAGCATTTTCATCCGGCATTTAGTTATATCCTCGTACTTAGTGGTTAGTATTTGTTCCTGGGTTTCAACCAGAGTGTGTCATTACGACCGAAGCAATCCAGTCATTAACGATTATTCACCACTCTATTTCATCTGTAAAACAGCAGTGATTTTGTCGGTAAGTTCCGTGATATTAAACGGTTTTTTTACGAAATCTTCGGCACCGGATTTTAAGAGCTGGTCGATCTCATCCTGTTTTACAACCCCGCTCACGATAATAATTTTGATGTTTCCGAACTCGGGATTTTCTCTTATCGTCTGGCAAACGATATTTCCATTGACATCGGGCAACATATAGTCGAGCAATATCAGGTCAGGTCGGAACCGCTGGGTCGATATCCCTGCCTCATAGCCGCTAGATGCGGTTTTGATTTCGAATCTACCATCGCGGACTAGAACGTCCACAATAAGCTCGACGATTTCGGCATCATCATCAACAACAAGAACCTTCTTTTTGCCAGACTCAAGGTTACCAAGGGGAATATTGTTATCCTTCATAAACTTGACGAGATTCTGGCGGGGAATCCTCCGGAATTTTGAGCCGGGAATACGAAATCCTTGCAGTCTGCCGGAATCAAAGCATCGGATGATTGTCTGCTGGCTTACCTTGCAAACTTCAGCGGCTTCGCCGGTTGTAAATAAATCCTTCATCCTGTCTATCCCTCTTCCTCAACCAAATCCTTTGGGTACAAGGGCTGTCCAAATTGCCTTATTATCCTAATTTAACTACCGGACCTTGGATTTGTCAAGGATAAAAATGTTGAAAAACCGAAGTTTTAGCTATGAAAGGCTAAATTTTATCAGTCTTTAGGGGAATTACGGAGGATTTGGTAGAGATTTTTCGGGCTTGACCCCTCAGACAGCAAAGTGGCGGAAGAGATCGATAAAAGAACAGGCATCCAGAAAGCCATCCCGTTGCCTTGGCCAATGGACAAACTGATATCGATTTTTCCAGCTTCGGCCCTCATCGGTTAGTGAAAGAACCAAAGGCAGAAAACGATCAAGAAATGAAAAAACAAGAAATTAATTTGACATGTTCTGGTTCATAGGATTTTGGTTAATTTTGCTGCACACGGCGATATCACCCATACCCGCATTATGAAAAGCAAAGAGCACAAAATCTCTTCAGAATGATTCCGTCAGCCCCGGCGCCAGTCTCGATGTTTTTGCTTGCATGCAAATTCTGCGCTCGTTCGAGGTATCTCTATAGGAGGGCTTGCTGCCTACCCACCCCGAAGCAGTAGAACCTGCTTTTAATTTTCTTGCAATATTGCCCGCTTAGATGTAAAGTAATGAAAAACTTATCAGAATGCTTTTGTCAAAGATAGTATCCTAAACCACAACGAAATAACTGGGCAACGTAGTTATACTACAAACTACAGTTTTGCTGTAGCCAAGGTTGTAGCAAGAAAGAATAAAAGGCCGAGAACCAACTTTGAATGTAAAATCTAAAAATTGTTATGCCAACGTAGCTCAACGGTAGAGCTCTGGTTTTGTAAACCAGTGGTTGTCGGTTCGAATCCGACCGTTGGCTTTGCAATCCCTTGTATCAAAAATTGTTAGAATCTTCCAAGTATTCGGCCGCAGCATCTCTGGAGAAGCTTACGAAAAATAAAAACAAAAAATTGGATGATGCAATTCGCTAAAAAAATATGTAAAATGAGTTTTTCTGAAGAAGATCTAACTTATGGAGAAAAATATGGAAGATACTTGTGAAGATATAGCTAAAATGATTGACCATTCTTTATTGCGTCCCGAGCTTACAGACGAGGACATTGTCAAAGGTTTTGAGGCAGCTAAAAAATATAACGTTGCAACCGTTTGTTGCGGACCTTCATCAGTTGCCTTAGCCAAAAAATACCTCGAAGGTTCAGGCGTAAAAGTTACTACTGTCGTCGGGTTTCCCAATGGCTATAACAAAACGGAAACTAAAGTCTTTGAGGCTGAACAAGCCATCAAGGATGGCGCGGTTGAACTTGATATGGTTATTAACATTGGGAAACTATTAAGCAGAGATTTTGACTATGTAAAAAGCGATATAAAGGCCGTTGCAAATGTAGCACATCGTCAGAATGTTCTGCTAAAAGTTATCTTAGAAAACTACTATCTTACCGATGAGCTCATCGAGGTTGGTTGTAAGCTCGCAGAAGAAGCCGGAGCCGATTTTGTAAAAACCTCAACCGGGTTCGCTGCGGGTGGCGCAACCATTGAAAATTTAGAGCTTATGCGGAGAAGCGTTTCCGATAGCGTACAGATAAAAGCGGCCGGCGGTGTGCGCGACTTAGATATGGCTTTGAAAGTCAGAGAAGTCGGCTGTACGAGATTCGGAGCAACAAGAACAGAAACTATAATGGAAGAATGTTACAAAAGAAGCGGACAAAAATAGATGACCACTTGGTTAGAAGGCATTGTCAACCGGGAATAATATTCAAAAAGGATATACATTGTATGAGGTAAAAAATCATGAGAAATAAACACTATCCAAATTTGTTCACTCCAATTGAAATCGGCACTATGGTAGTACCAAATAGAATCGCAATGGTCCCAACGGACATAAGCTCTGCCAATGCGGATGGCTCTGTAAACCAGAGGGTGATTACCTATCATGAGGAAATCGCCAAAGGAGGTTGTGGATTCATTATTGTTGGTGCGACCACGCCTGATAAGGCAACAGGAAGGCCAACGGTTACCTGTCTTGCAGCGGACGCAGATCCGTTAATTCCGGGGCTTGCCCAATTAGCCGAGGCGATGCACCGCCACGGGGCTAAATGCGCCGTTCAGATACAACATCCCGGCCGACAGGCCGCCTGGCCCCGCAAGAATTTGATGTCCGCCAGTGACCATGTTCTGGATGTGCCCGGCTCTGCCGGCCATGAAGTCATCTATGCCGAGAGCATTGCCCAAGGCAAATCGATACGCGCCATGACGGTTGAGCAAATATATGATCTTATTGAAAAGTTTGCCGAAGCTGCCTGGCGAGTCCAGCAAGCAGGTTTTGATTCTGTGGAGCTCCATGCTGCCCATGGGTATCTGATAGCACAATTTATGAGCCCGTTCGTAAATAAGCGAAACGACCGCTTCGGCGGGAGTTTTATCAATAGAATGCGTTTTACGATGGAGATCGCTAACCGAATTCAAATGAAATGCGGGAGAGACTTTCCCTTAGGTATCCGGTATTCGGGCGATGAATGGATAGAGGGGGGCCGAACACTCGATGAAAGTGTTAAGGTGGCCAAACTTATGGAAGAAATGGGTTTGGCATACGTTGATATTAGTGCGGGGATATTTGAGTCACCCGGCACAGTAATGGACCCGATGTATTATCCCGAAGGCTGGAATACGTACACGGCGGAGGAGGTGAAGAAACAAGTCAAGATTCCCGTCATTACCAGCCATTCACTACGAAATCCCGACCATTGCGAGAAAATCCTTGCAGAAGGGAAAGCGGACATGGTTGGCTTCAGCCGCCAGTTGATAGCTGATGCCTACTGGGCCAACAAAGCAAAGGCAGGCAAAACAGAAGAAATCAGAAGATGCATTTCCTGCCTTGTTGGCTGCTGGCAGGAATCTTTGATGATCAGGCGAGATATGAGATGCGCTATCAACCCGGCCGTTGGTGACGAACGGTTTATTCACTTACAGCCTGCTAAAAAAGCCTGTAAGGTGGCGGTCATAGGTGGCGGACCAGCCGGCATGGAAACAGCTCGTATTTGTTCTTTGCGCGGGCATAAAGTGACAATTTTTGAAAAAACCGGTGAGCTGGGCGGCGCTATGCTTTACTGCTGCACAGTACCCGGAAAGAACAAGATGCGCTGGTATGCAGATTGGCTCCGACAGCAGATGAAAAAACTCAGTGTCGACGTAAAATATCGCACAGAACCAACTGCGGCGAATCTTAAAGACTATGATGTCGTATTGCTCGCCTCAGGAGCAGAAGTTGTAAGGCCTGAAATACCAGGAATTGATTTGCCCATAGTCGTGACCTTTGAGGATTTGCTGCGCTGCAAGAATACAAAATGTGAATATTATCCAGATGATAAAACAGAACCTGCAGAATGCGGTCAGGAGGTATTGGTCTGGGGCGACCACTTCGGAGCTGCCGATACTGCCGAGAAGCTCGGTCACGCCGGCAAAAAGGTCACAATTGTCACTGAAAATCAAGACTTTGCTGAATGGATGGAGCCCTGCCATCGGGATGTGATGATGAAACGGTTCGCCGGCGGTAACGGTGAAGGCCTGAAGAGCAAGACATACGCCTATGCTGTTACTATAATTCCCAACAGCTCTGTGTTGGAAATAAAGAAAGATGGTACGGTAGTTATCATCAGCAATGAGTTTGAGAGGTCCACGGTAAAAGTTGATACGGTCGTCCTTGCCAAGGTCGAATCCAACGACAGTGTGTATGAAAGCTTTCTGGAAGCCGGTCTGAATGTAGCCAAGATTGGTGACGCCAAAAAGATAAGAAACGTAAGAGGAGCTGTTACAGATGGTGCGAATGCCGCTCTGGTGATTGAAGAAGGCGCGATACTCAACGCCAATAACGGATTAATTTCAAATTTGCCAACAGGGATTGAACTGTCGTAATTAGCAATTGGTTGCTCGAATATACCTGTTAGCATTTACCAGTTACAGTGAGGAAAAGTTAATATGGAAAAAGTAAAGGTCGGTGTTATTGGAACGGGCTTCATTGGACCTGCTCACATTGAGGCGCTCAGACGCTTGGGAAATATTGAAGTCGTCGCTCTGGCTGAATGTTCTCAGGAAGTGGCCAAGTCAAAGGCCGAGATGCTGGGCATTGAAAACTATTACGGCGATTATAAGCAGCTCCTGAAGAACCGGGACATCCAATCTGTTCATATCTGCTCGCCAAATTATCTTCATTATACAATGGCTAAAGAAGCGCTTGAAGCCGGCAAACATACAATCTGCGAGAAGCCACTGGCTATCAGTGTGGCTGAAGCTGAAGAGCTTGTTGAACTTGCCGACAAAACAGGTCTTGTAAATGCCGTGAACTTCAACATTCGCTATTATCCGCTGATGAGGCAGGTCAAGGTGATGGTTGAAAAAGGCGATTTGGGCGATATTCTTGCCATCCAGGGGTCATATCTACAAGACTGGCTTTTCTATCAAACCGATTACAACTGGCGGTTGGAGCCAGAGATGTCCGGGCAGTCAAGGGCCATTGCTGATATAGGCTCGCATTGGATGGACCTTATAGAGTGCATCACAGGTTTGGAAATCGTGGAGGTCTGCGCTGACTTTGCAACCTTTCACAAAATCAGAAAGAAGCCATTGAAGCCCATCGAAACCTACGCTGGTAAAGTGCTGCAGCCGGAAGATTACGAAGATATGCCTATCAATACGGAAGACTATGCAACCGTCCTTTTCAGATTAGAGAACGGCGGCCGGGGCGTAATGACTGTCAACCAGGTCGCTGCCGGCAGAAAGAACAGGCTCTACTTTGAACTGGACGGATCGAAACAGTCAATTGCCTGGGAATCCGAGACGCCAAACCAAATATGGATTGGCAGGCGTGACGGCAATAATGAAGTGATGATGAGGGACCCTTCCTTAGTGTATCCGGAATGTCGGGGGGTAATTGATTACCCGGGCGGACACAACGAGGGGTTCCCGGATACATTCAAGCAATTGCTAAAGGAAGTATATGCGGATATATCGGGTGAGAGGTCGATTGAAGCCTCTTATCCGACATTCAAGGATGGGCTCCGTGAGCTTATTTTGTGTGAGAAGATTATCGAAAGTAATAAGAATAGAGCGTGGGTTAAAGTTACATAACAGGAGCTATATAAAATGATTAAAATCGGTTTCGTAAGTGCAATCTTGGCTGACCAAACGTTCGAAGAAGTTATTTCTTTTGCCGCTGAGAGCGGATATGCATGTGTCGAAGTCATGTGCTGGCCCACCGGGAAGGCGGAAAGGCGCTACGCAGGTGTCACGCATGTCGATGTTACAAACCTTTCCAAAGACAAGACCGACAGTATTCAGAGGCTCTTAAAAGAAAAGGGTATCAGTATCTCCGGCTTAGGATATTATCCAAATCCTTTGGAAGCAGACGACAAAAATGCGACAGCCTATATCGAACATATCAAGAAAGTAATTGATGCCGCGAACCAATTGGGGCTGGAAAATGTAAACACCTTTATTGGCAGAGACCATCAAAGAAATCTGGATGACAATTTTGAAAAGTTCAAGAAAATCTGGCCGCCTATCGTTAAACATGCTGAAGACAGGAAAGTAAAAATCGGCATTGAAAACTGCCCCATGTTTTTCAGCAACGATGAATGGCCCGGCGGAAAGAATATGGCGTCATCTCCAGCTATCTGGCGAAGAATGTTCGAAGAGATTCCTTCAGCGAATTTCGGCCTAAATTACGACCCTTCTCATCTGGTCTGGCAGTTCATGGATTATGTCAGGCCTATTTATGAGTTTAAAGATCGCATTTTTCATGTACACATTAAAGACGCCAAGGTGCTGCGTGATAATTTGAATGATGTTGGTATTCTCGCCACACCCTTGTCGTTTCACAGTCCAAAGCTTCCCGGTCTGGGTGACGTTGACTGGGGCAAATTTTTCTCGGCCCTAACTGATATAGGATATGACGGCGCAGCCTGTGTTGAAGTTGAAGACCGGGCTTTTGAGGACTCTTTAGAAATGCGAAAGCGGTCCTTAGTTCAAAGCCGAGAGTATTTAAAGCAGTACGTTTTGTACTGATAAAAACGCTTATATAAGAAATCAAGGCCATTTTTGGGAAGTTCCTAAAAGCGTCCTTTGCTTAAACAAACCAAGACACAAGGGGTCAAGGTCTTTCTTCCAAGCCCTTGACCGAAGTACTACCGGCCACTATGGAAGACGCAGATACCAGAGATATGTACAGCCTTATGCGATCTCCCGTAAGGGGCAACATTTTACGACTTGACCTCCCCCAAAATAAAGGTATAATCTCCGCTAAAAAGCTTTCTGGAGGATAACAAGAATCTTCTTTATAGGGATTTTGAGTGTAAAAAATGCAACGCTGTTTGTTGCCGCCATAGAAGGCTTAATAGGCCAAGACCGGCAAAACCAACTATGAGATATAATTTATGAGGAGAGTTGTTATGAAAAATAACAAAGACACCAACAAAGAATCAGTATCACGCCGCAATTTTTTATATGGTGCGGGGGCCACATTTGCAGCCTTGACTATTGTCCCCAGCCACGTTCTGGGATGGGTAGGTCGTGTCCCTCCCAGTGAGACAATACAGGTTGCCGGGATTGGCATCGGCGGCGTAGGAAGCGGCCAAATACGGAGCATAAGTCAGCAGGCAAATACCAAGATTGTCGCACTGTGCGATGTTGATGATGTGTATGCAAAGAAAACATACGATAATTTTCCAAAAGCAAGAATATACCGCGATTTTCGGGAGATGCTGGAAGCCGAGGACGATAAGATTGATGCGGTGTACTGCGGAACACCTGACCACACCCACGCGGTCATCAGTATTCCGGCGATCAAAAAGGGCAAACATGTCTGTTGTGTCAAGCCTTTGACAAGAACGATTTTTGAGTCTCGAACTCTGGTCAAAGCGGCTCAGCAGGCGAAAGTAGCCACACAAGTGACAGCATCATCTAATACCAAAGATAGCGCCTGCCGGTTATGTGAGATGATATGGGATGGGGCTATCGGCGATGTACGTGAAGCTCACTGCTGGTCGAATCGTCCCTTATGGCCACAGGGCATGTTACGGCCGCCATGGAAAGATGAAGTCCCAAAGACTTTAGATTGGGACCTATGGATTGGCCCGGCTCCAATGCGACCCTTCGTGTCAGAGTGGCGCGACGGTGACCTAACATTGCACCAGGTCAAGGCGAGCAAAAGGCCACGCGCGGCAGTATATCATCCCTGGAATTTCCGAGGCTGGTGGGACTTTGGCACAGGGGCACTGGGTGACATGGGCTGCCATCACTTCAATACGGTGTTCAAGGCTCTTAAGCTTCGCTACCCAACGAGTATCAGCGCCAGTTCAACAAGGGTCTATGATGAAACTGCACCATTGGCATCCATTGTTACTTTTGATTTTCCAGCCCGCGAGGGGATGCCGCCCCTGCGGCTCTTTTGGTACGACGGCGGTCTAAAGCCACCACGCCCACCGGAGCTGGAGGAAGGCCGGAACCTGCCGGCAGAAGGGAACATGTATGTGGGGGACAAGGGCAAGATATTAGGGACAAGAATAATTCCCGAATCGAAAATGAAGGTCTACAAGCTTCCGCCCAAGACGTTGGAGCGCAGGTCAGGAACCTGGGGAGAGTGGATTGAGGCCATCAGAGGCGGACAAGCAGCAGGTTGTAACTTCGACTGGGCAAGTATTATTACCGAAGCAGTTCTTTTGGGTAATATTGCCATCCGCAGAGGCAAAAAATTGAACTGGGATGGAGAGAGTATGAAGTTTACGAATGACAATAGTGCAAATAGATATGTCAAGGAAACGTATCGTTCGGGTTGGTCTTTATAGGCCAGGAAATAGCAAGTATTAGTATGTTTGAGGGCATTTAGTATGAGACGTTTGAGTAACTTTCGTATTTTTGTAGCGATTATCGTGGTGGCCACAGGTGTTTTATGCTCAGCCGAAACCAGCTTAGCTCCCGTCAATATTAGTGCTCCGATTAGCATCAGCGCTATCACGTCGTCAACTTCCACAGGCGGGCTTCCCAAGAAGTATACCGAGACCGTTACTCCTGTGAGTGGCGGAAAGATTACCTTTGATATGGTGCTCATTCCTGGTGGCGAGTTTGTAATGGGCAGTCCAAACAGTGAAGCAGAGCGTAAGGATGACGAAGGTCCGCAGCACGAGGTTCGCCTTGAGCCCTTCTATCTCTGCACGACGGAGACTACCTTCGAACTGTTTTATGATGCGTATTATGAAGAGACAGTCCAGAGAGACAGAGACGCAGCCGAGACCAAGGAAGATGTAGACGCGATCACAGGGCCGACACCCATCTATGGTGACCCGACAATGGGCATGGGCGGCGGAACACACCCCGCCATCGGATTGACATGGCACAACGCCATGACGTTCTGTAGGTGGCTGTCAATGAAGACAGGCAAGAAGTACCGTTTGCCAACCGAGGCCGAATGGGAATATGCCGCCCGTGCCAGCACCAAGACTGCGTACTTTTTCGGCGATGACCCAAAACAGCTCGCGGCCTACGCCTGGTTCGAAGACAATTCCGACCAAACCACGCATGAAGCAGCAAAAAAGACGCCTAATCCCTGGGGACTCTACGACATGCTGGGCAATGTACTTGAATGGGTGCACGACTTCTACCGCCCAACCTCCTACGCCAAGACAGCCAAGAAGTCGCCAGTCTTGAATCCCAAGGGACCTAAAGAAGGAAAGGTGCATGTGGCTCGTGGTGGTGCCTGGGACACTCCAGCCGAAGACCTCCGCTGCGCCGCAAGAGCATTCGAGGAGGACTGGTGGCGTTTCGAGGACCCACAGGAACCTAAAAGTAAGTGGTGGTTTCCTAATAAGGGCTTCATCGGCTTCCGTGTGGCACGGTCTGTTGAGCAGGCAAAGTCTGAATCGGGTAAATAATTTTGCTTATATTGTGCCAAAACTTTCACAACCTCAAATATTTTGATTAAGGAGATTGATGATGAAATGCCTAAATTGCTTCTGTATGTTATTGTTGTGGTTGGCTGCAACTTCGAGCCTCTTGTACGCGGCGGAGCCAATCTTTGTTCCGGTCAAGATAGATGGGCCGGTTCATGACCCTGCGAACGACAGTTACTGGTTCGGTCCGTTCAGTGAATGCTGTTCGGTCTTAGATGTTGATGGAGACGGCGATCTTGATATTGCTGCCGGCCGAAACTGGTATGAAGCGCCAAGCTGGAAAAAACACGAGAACTTCCGTGACGGCGCCATGACAAATGGGCCGGAAACCGACGACAACAGCGAATTCTCGATGGATATCAACCGCGATGGGCGAAAAGATATCGTAAGCTCGGGCTGGATGTACATGAAGGGAGCATTTTGGTACGAAAATCCCGGCAAAAACGACGTGAAATGGAAATCCACAAGGATTCACTTAGCCAAGTCTATGGAAGGAATCATCCACGGTGATATCGACGGCGACGGCGATGATGATATTCTTGTGAATCACTGGACTTTAGAATCCGGCCAAGGCGTTACCTGGCTGGAATCCATCGGCCGAGAGCCGTGGCTAAAAGAGCACATCATCGGCACAAAAGGAGATCTTCACGGCAACGGCCTCGGTGATATTAACGGCGATGGACGGACCGATATCGTTACTCCAGCCGGATGGTATGAAGCTCCTTCCAAGCCAACTGAAGGTGAATGGATATTTCACGCCGACTATACCTGGAAAGGACCGGCCTCTCATCCAATCCTGGTCTATGATGTCGACGAAGACAGACTAAACGACATTATCATCGGCGCCGCTCACAGTTACGGCTTGGCCTGGCTTGAACAGGTCGTCGATGCCAAGGGCAAACGCACTTTCACAACACACTGGGTCGAGAAGGATTTCGGCCAGTTCCACACTATGGAGCTTGGCGACCTCAACGGCGATGGTAAACCTGACCTTGTAACAGGCAAGCGTCTGTTTGCCCATCACGGTAATGACATTAGCGCATTCGACCCGCTGTTTGCCTTTTGGTACGACATCCAGGGCGGCAAGTTCGAACGCCACGTGCTTTCCTACAACCATCTGCCCTGGTATTCAGAAGAGGAACGCCTCAATCCACCACCCAACGGTGCCGTCGCAGTTGGAATGAAACTGAATATAATCGACCTCGACAAGGACGGCGACAACGACATAGTGATCGCTGGAAAGACCGGCCTTTATGTCTTCTATAACAAGGGCTACCCACCATCGCCGCGTCGTGAGCACAAGCTACCGCCCCACGACTCTTACGACACATGGAGGGAATGGCCCGGTTTCAAGCCACTATTCAACAGCAAGGACCTAACGGGCTGGAAGATACCACAAGGCGACAATGGTCACTGGAAAGTAGTCGACCGAGTGATTGACTACGATGCGCAGTCCGAGACTCGCGGTGACAGGAACTTGTGGACAGAAGAGTCGTTC
>Ga0209986_10004392_pt1 | contig 11939 bp, 10 predicted proteins | sample BlataG_FD_183168 | JGI IMG/M metagenome (GOLD analysis project Ga0209986, IMG submission 183168) | Deep subsurface microbial communities from Black Sea to uncover new lineages of life (NeLLi) - Black_00105 metaG (SPAdes) (version 2) | ecosystem: Environmental > Aquatic > Marine > Oceanic >...
GCCCACGATGTGTAATCTTGTGGTTACTTTTTGGAATGACTATATTGCGGGCTGCTGAGCGAGGTCGCGACTCACATATTTCACCTCGCTGCCCTTGCCATCCGTTCTTTCTCCTCCTTTTTGCTTATCGAATGGCATTTCTTGTTTTTTGCCGCATTTATTATCTCATCTGCAAGGCATTGCTCTATACTTCGCCGGGTCTTGAATGCGCATTTCTCTGACCCATGCGCGATGAACAGCAGTGCCAGATCTACTTTTCGTTGCGATGTTACATCCACGGGCTTGGGAACCATTATACCGCCAAATCGCAGTCTGATTGTCTCTTCCCTCGGACCCGCGTTTTGGATTGCATGCACAAGCAACTGAACGGGGTTCTCCTTTGTGCGTTCATAAATCAACTCAAAAGCATTCTTGACGATTTTGTATGCTTTTAGTTTCTTTCCCGTGTTCCTTTCCGTTCGCATTAATTTGTTAATGAGCCGCTCAACCACGCAAACTTTTGCCTGCTCAAACTGCTGTTTTGCATGTCTGCCTCCGCTATGCAGCATAGATACCGGCTGGAGACTGGTATGCCTTTCCACGCATATATCCTGTATCTCCACTTCCGAAATGTCCCATCTATCAAATATTTTATCAAATACCATTTTTACGTTTTCTATTTCTTACCTGAGGACTTTCTCCTTCTTTCCACTTATTAATTGATCTAATGCGATGTCCGTTACCGCCACCACCTTGAACCTCACACCTGAGAGGTCTCCATACGACCTCCCTTTTCTTCCACCCATTCCTACTATCAATACCTCATCATGCTCGTCTATAAACTTTATTGCACCATCTCCAGGGCAAAAAGCGGTAACCTGCTTGCCATTTTTGATTAACTGAACACGAACGCATTTGCGTATTGCTGAATTCGGCTGTTTCGCTTCTATCCCTACCTTCTCCAGGACAATAGCCCGTGCCATGTGCGCCCCCTCCATAGGGTCAGCTTTCTTAGCCGATTTCAATGCTCTTCGAACAAAGCCAGGATTCTTCCACCTGGACTTCCTGTTGCTATTCTTCGCCTTCCTTGCTGCGTATAGTCCTCTTCCCATCTTATATCTTACCTCAGTTTGTACAGGTTTGATGTTTCAGGTTTGGGGTTTGAGCCATCTGACCTCTCATACCTCATACCCCACACCTCTCTACACTATACTATTATCACGTTATCTATATCTTGATTTCTTTTTACTAATACATTTACCTTCTTTATCTTCTCGCCGTTTCTTCCTATTGCAATGCCCTTGTCCTTATTGAAAACCTCCACGTATGCACATCTCTGCCCATTTCTGGTCAACAGCTCTACGCTCTTCACATAAGCAGGGCGAAGCAGGTTTTCTATGAATTCCTTTACATCTGCGGAGTACTCCACAAGTTCTATCTCCTTTTTTAACAGTTTTTTTACCTTGGTTACATTCAAGCCTCCCTTACCTATCGCTATGCTCATGTCCCCATTTTTTATCACCATTGTCACCTTGTTCTCTTCGTTATTCACCAGGCAATCCCTAACTCCTGCTCCTGTAAGATGCTCAAATACTCCAATATACCCTATTCCCTCCGTATCTAACTTTACGGTCACTTTCTATCACCTGTTTTTTTCTTTTTCAATAAGCCGTAATATGTCCGCTTTCCCTGTATCAAGAATGCATAAAGAAGCTATCGAATAAGGTTTACCACATGCAAGCCCAAGTTCAATGCTATTAACAGGATATTCATAAAAAGGGATATTTCCATTTTTCTGCTTAGTTATTTCTTTGAATCCCTCTTTTATCTCTCCAGGGCAGTTAGAAGCGTAAATGACCGCCTTTACTGCTTCTTCTTCCACCCTCAGCGCTTTTAATGTCTCATTCGACCCTATCAATACTTTACCGCTTTTTAGCACTTTTTGTAATTCTCTGTTCATATCGGAAATTTCAACTGACTTGGTTTTTATCTCTGCCATTTATTTTGTCCTATTTTGTTGTATATGAACTATAACCTCCTTCTATTTAAGACACAGATTTACATAGATTAAGCGAGTTTAGAGGTTTAGCTCGTTAGCGGCTCAGTCCCTTTGACCAAACCGCTAAACCACCAAACCGCTAAACCGCTATATTATCCTCTGTGTAATCTGTGTAATCTGTGGTTATTCTTTTTTAGCCTCCTCTTGCTACCAATTCTATTGCTCCTGTTCCCAATTTTATGGGTTGCCCCACAATCACGTTTTCCGTAACGCCTTTTAACTCATCCGTTTCGCCATACATAGCTGCCTCCAGTAGATTGTCCACGGTAACCTCAAAAGCGGCTCTTGAAAAAACGGAAACTTTCCCTCCCGCTAACCCATGCCGCCCTATCGACTTCACTTCCCCCTCCATCGTCATCGCATCAGCAATTAACGTTACATGGCGGACATCCACGTCCAACCCCTGCTCCTCTAATGTATTCATCATCTCATCAATTATCGCATTACGAGCTGCTTCTATGCCCAGAACATCTGCTATTTCCGCTATGTTGTTCGTTGTTGTCCTGCTGAAATCTACGCCTTCAATCCCCCGCACCTTTTTCAGTGCCGAGCCCTCGGTGTACAGCATATATTCACCATCTCCTTCGTTTTCTCTTCTCACTATTCCACGCATTATTCCTTCTATTCCCTTCACCGATAGGTTATTCACATCCTTCTCAAGCTTTCGCAACTCGTGGTAGGGCTTATTCGGCACATGTATTCGCAATTTGCCATCTTCCGTTTCCTCTACGTGCACACCCGAATCCATACCCTCTATTTTTTCTTTTACTTCTTCTTTTTCTATATGCCTTCTCTTCAATTCCTTTTCGCGTAGCGAAATCCACACCGACATATCCTCTCGGGACACGTCTATTTCGCTTTTTATATCCCTTATATATGTCTTTTCTATTTCCCTTGCCAGTTCCTCTGCCTTGTTTCTATTCCGTGCATACTCCCCGGTTAACTTTATCTTCATTGCCGGTGTAGAAGGTTTTTTCCTTGCATCTAATACCTCTATTATTCGCGGTAATCCCAGCGTTATGTATATCGCACCAACACCCGCGTAATGAAAAGTTCGCAGTGTCATCTGAGTTCCCGGCTCGCCGATAGACTGCGCTGCGACTATTCCAACCGCTTCCCGTGGCGCCACCTTTGCTTTGTTATATTTCTTTGCGACTCCATTTAAAATTGCATCCAGCTTTTCACTGTTTAGTTCTATCCGTATAGCCCTTAACTTCTTCTTTAATTCGTCTTTTATGCGTTTTGGTATCTCGCTTTCATTCACCTTTAGCTCTATGTCCCCGAATTTTATCTCGCCTTCCTCTTCTCTGCCCGCCATTCTTATTATATCTTCTGCGCATCCCTCTTCTACCTCCTCGGAGTCTAATAGTTTATCGAGCCCCGCGGTTAGCTCTGCCAGCATAAACTCATCCCCTATTTGTTCTGCTATCTCTTGCTCTAATCCTGCTCTCGTCAATTCTTTCGTTACTTCTTCCTTTGTTTGCATAGCCATTATGCTTATGCTCCTGTTCCTGCCATTACGTCTTTTATTATCTCATCTATGTCTACCACTTTACCATATTCACATGCAGAAGGCTCCACGCTATCTTCGCCATATTTAAATTGCACGATTGTATCCCTTGTTTCCCTTACCGTTTCATCATCTTTCACTTCGAGGTCAAGTAAAGCATTAATAAGCCGCCTCTGGAAGTATCCACTCTGGGAGGTACGGACTGCGGTATCCACTAATGCTTCTCGCCCGCCAACAGCGTGGAAGAAATATTCAGTGGGTGATAACCCTTCCTTGAAAGAAGGTTTTACAAAACCATGTGCCTTTGCACTGCGGTCAGCAGGTTTAAAATGAGGCAGAGTTCTCCCTCTGTATCCCCTCTTTATCCTTTCGCCCCTGACGGATTGCTGCCCCACACATGCAGCCATTTGCGTTAAATTGAGCAGTGAGCCACGGGCACCTGACTTCGCCATAAGCACACCTGCGTTTTCTATTCCGAGATACCGCTCTGCGATGCTTCCTGCCTCATCTCTTGCACGACCAAGAGTCTCCATTATCCGCAGTTCCAACGTCTCCTCTACCGTCCTTCCTGGTAAAGCCTCGAGCTCTTCCGCCTCATACGCCCTTATCAACTCGTCAACTTTGTGCTCCGCCTCACGCATCGTCTCTTCTCTTATTTGCTGCTCCCCTTCTCTCGGTATGTCCTCATCACTTATGCCAAAGCTAAAACCAGCACGCAGGATATAATTGGTAGCAAGCCGGGCGAGATCGTTTATAAACTTTTTCGCTGCTTCTTCCCCGTATTGTCGGATTATTCGGTCAATTATTTTCCCCTTGAACGAGCCCACGGCTATTTCGTCTATCACGCCCGATTCCAGATTCCCGTCTCGTATCGTAACCCCGCCGACCTTACCCTGAAATTGTAAATTCAATCCCGCGGGTAGTATCATGCTGAATATTTGTTTCCCTGTCCAGTAAGGTCTGTCCTCAGACCCCAAACCTGAAACCTTAGACCTAAAAGTTCCCGCAGGCTCTCTTAAATCGTCTATATCTACCCCCTTCAGTATCTCCAGCGTTTCTTCACGGTCAAATTTCTTTTCTCCATACGTAAGTAAAAACAGGCTTGAGACGTGGTCGTGGATACCGCCTATAATCGGTCTGCCAAATCGGGGTGATATTATGTTGTGCTGCACAGCCATCAGGATCTTCGCTTCTGCCCTCGCTTCTTCGGTCTGCAATACGTGAAGGTTCATCTCATCACCGTCATAATCAGCGTTGTATGGCGGGCAAACAGTAGGATTTAACCTGAATGTCTTACCGGGCATCACACGCACATAGTGCGCCATTATGCTCATTCTATGTAGCGAGGGCTGTCTGTTGAACAGCACGATGTCCCGGTCACGAAGATGTCTTTCCACCTTCCACCCAATGTCCAGCTCCTCTGCTAACGTCTCGTAATTGGTTTCTGTTATTTTTACCTTTTTACCATCTGCTCTTCGTACATAATTCGCACCCGGATGTTCGTTTCCCCTTCTTACGGTTTCCTTCAGGAGGTCAATGTTTCTTTCAGTTACGTTAACGTTGACGGTCAACTCTTTTGCTATCGCTTCGGGCACACCGACTTCGTCTATATCTATATCAGGAGCGGGTGATATAACCGTTCGAGCGGAGAAATTAACTCGTTTTCCCGATAACGACCCTCTAAATCTGCCTTCTTTTCCTTTTAGTCGCTGTGTCATTGTCTTAAGTGGTCTTCCACTTCTGTGCCTCGCAGGTGGTATACCCGCAATTTCGTTATCGAGATATGTACTTATGTGATACTGAAGAAGTTCCCAGAGGTCTTCAATTATCAATTGTGGCGCACCAGCAGCACGATTATCCATAAATCGGTGGTTGATTCGTATGATATCCACCAATTTATGCGTTAGGTCATCCTCGCTTCGTTGCCCACTCTCTAACGTGATAGAAGGTCTTGCGGTTACTGGAGGAACGGGCAATACCGTAAGAATCATCCACTCGGGTCTCGCACTTTTCGGGTTCATTCCGAAGAGAGCTATATCTTCATCAGGTATTTTTTCAAGTCGTTCTCTCACATCACTGGGCATTAATCTACGCTTTCTCTCTTTTTCGTCTATCTCTATGTATGTAGAGGGTTTATCAAATTTTATGACTCGCTGAGGTGTGCCGCAGTCAACAGTTAGCTTACCATTTCCCTTTTTGACGATGTATCTCTTATCTTTGTCCGTTATCAGCCATTTATTGTCTGTTTCCTTTTTAATGGACGGATTTTTGCTAAGCGCATGTCCCTCAGTAGCGAACTTCCTCCTCAATTCTTTTGAAATAACATCTTCACCTTTGTTTAAGATATTCTCTAATCTCGCATCCGCGGCGAAATCGAATAAATGGTCCCCACAATGACTGCATACCGTGTGTTTCGCTGCTTCTTTGAACATACGCTTCACCGCTTCGCCAACGCCGGGTTGCTTCCCTTTTCCCAGTTCTATATCATTTAAAAAACGCCCCTTTTCGCCCGCATCGTAAACGTTTAGTTTCCCTGCCTCTTTCCTGATAATAAATAGTTCCTTATCGGTTATTGCCCATTCGTCGTTTTTCTCTTTTGTGATGCTGGCGTTAGTCGAAAGCGTGAAGCCGTTGTTAGTGAATTCCTTGTGCCATTTTTCCGAGATGATTTCTCGCTTCAAGTCGTGTTCTAACTCCATATCAGAGACATAAAACAGAAAATACGCATCTTCCAGCAAAACCCTGCCACACTCCCTGCATGTCGCACTTAGCATTCGATAAATCAACTTTGCATAGCCTATGTGTATAACAGGTGCAGCAAGCTCGATGTGCCCAAAATGACCAGGACATTCACCCATCCGACCACCGCAGGTTTTGCATCTCAACCCGGGGTCAATAACTCCAATTCGCTGGTTCACCAACCCCATCTCTATTGGAAAGCCGTCTTCACCATAGGTATCAGCAGTTATTATCTTCGCCGCACTCATCTTCCTTATCTCCTTTGGCGATAGCAGTCCGAATTTTATCCCTTTTATTCTTTTCGTTCTCATTTTCGTTCACACCGTCTCCTCTAATTCCAGTCTCGGCGCGATACACAGCACTTTCAGCTCATCCAGCAGAAGCTTGAATGCATAACTCATTTCCACAGGGTATATATCGGTGTCCGCACCACAGTTTGGACAATATGCGGACCCTGTTTTCTGGTCCCTCGATGCAATCATACCACAATGTCCACAGACCAGTTCAACAACGCGGTCAGATTCATCCAATAATCGGTCCTTCAGCGAAATCGCAGCTCCATAGCCTATCAGTACATCCCTTTCCATCTCGCCGAAACGAAGCCCGCCTTCTCTTGCTTTCCCCTCTGTGGGTTGCCTTGTTAATATCTGCACGGGGCCCCTTGCACGCGCATGCATCTTTGCCGATACCAGGTGGTATAGCTTTTGATAATACACAACGCCAATAAAGACATCGGCTTTTATTTTCTCACCGGTTGTTCCATTATACATCACTTCCGTACCCGCAGATGAAAACCCCGCACGCTTAAGCGCATTTCTTAAGTCTTCCTCGGGCTCACCGGTAAAAGCGGTTCCATCTATGTTTCTTCCTTCCAATGCGCCCACTTTCCCGCCTATCATCTCCAGCACGTGCCCCACCGTCATCCTCGATGGAATGGCATGAGGATTTAGGATCATATCAGGAATGATTCCTCCTTCCGTAAATGGCATGTCCTCCGGCGGCACAATTAGGCCTATCACGCCCTTCTGACCGTGCCGGGATGCGAATTTATCACCTATCTCCGGTATCTTCTGGTCTCGAACACTGAGTTTAGATAAACGTCTGCTGCTGCTCGATTCCATAAGCACAACCGAATCTACTGTCCCCTGCTCGTTAGAGCGGGTACAAATGGAAGTATCTCTTCTTTCTAAAGGACTTAGAAGTTCCGTGCTTTCCTCTAAAAACCTTGGTGGGCTTGTCTTCCCTATTAATACATCGTTTGGTGCCACTTCCGTTTCCGAATTTATTATCCCATCCTCGTCAAGCTGGCTATACGCTTCATGGCTCCTCACGCCTCCAATCTCCATATCAGGTATCTCAAATCTATCCACCTCTCCGCCGGGATACCGTCTCTCTTCACCTTCATAGCATCTGAAGAAATGACTTCTTCCCAATCCACGGTTTATTGCAGCGCGGTTAAAAATCAATGCGTCTTCCATATTATACCCTGCATAGCTTAAAACGGCAACGACAAAATTCTGTCCCGCCGGTCTTTTATCATGTGAAATAAGATCTGCAGTCCTTGTTTTTACTATCGGATTCTGCGGAGACTGCAAAAGATGTACCCGTGTATCAGCACGGGGTTTATAGTTTGCCGTTGGAAGCCCTAAAGATTGCTTCAACATCGCACAGCCCATTGTGTTACGCGGTGACGAATTATGGTCGGGATACGGAATTAACCCTGCAACAATGCCTAAAATCAAAGATGGGTCTATTTCCAGATGCGTATACGTATACTCGTCCCCTCCATTTGCGTTTGTTAAATCCTCTTCGTTTAGTGCTATCAGTGCATTCTCCTCCTCTTCTGCGTCTAAATACTCGATTACACCTGCCTTTACCAGTCCATCGAAGTCCATATCGCCTTTTCTCAGTTTGTCAATGTGCGATTCGGTAAGCAGTGGAATTCCATTTTCCACTATTATAACTGGTCTTCTTGCCCTCCCCCTATCAGAATTTATTATTATGTCTTTTCTATCCCTATAGTAGGCGACATTCACCTGAGATGATAGTTTACCCTTTCTTCTCTTTTTTCTCACTGCCTCCACAAATGTATCAGGCTCGGTCGAAAATCCAACGAAATCGCCATTCACGAATATACGAGTTCGGTTTTCAGCGCTTATTTGTAAAGAGCGAGCAGGGGGAATAACACCGAGTTCAAATAACGTATTTTTGAAGTTCTCGTGGTCTTCTCCTACGGATAATTCAACCATCTGCGAGAAATTCTTCACCAAACCGCAATTGGGACCTTCCGGCGTCTCAGTTGGACATATTTTTCCCCATTGTGTAGGATGCAAATCACGCGCTTCGAAGTGCGGCTGCGCCCTTGACAGGGGAGAAATTATCCGTCTCAGATGGCTCAACGTAGCTATGTAATTGCTCCTTTCCAGCAATTGAGAAACACCTCCTCTGCCACCCACCCAATTTCCGGTTGACAATGCATGCCGTATTCGTTCAGTGAGCACATCCGTCCGAATCGCAGTGCTGATTTTCAGTTCGCGGTTTCGCATATTCGCACGTTCCAGTTGATACCGCATATCGCGTACCAGCCTTGTGAACGAGACCCTGAAGAGGTCTTCCATCAGGTCGCCTGCGAGTTTCAGTCGTTTATTTGCATAATGGTCTTTATCATCTTCGTCCCTTCTACCCAGAGAAAGTTCATAACATGACTCTGCCATTCTTCCTATGAAATGCGCCTTCGCTATCCATGTGTCAAGGTGAGGGAGGAAATAACGGTCGAAGATATAATTAATGCGCCTCTCCCGGTACTCCTTTGCCTGCGTGGATGCGACTTTACGACCCAGCTTATCTATTGCTTCCTCTTTTGTATGTGTCTCGCTCTCTTCTATGTTATCGTCACGGATGTATTTACGTATTTGTGGGTCATCGGAGACGGCTCTTAATATCTCCTCATCACTTTCGAGTCCCAACGCTCGCATAAGCATAACGAACTCTATTTTCCGACCGACAGCGGGAAAAGAGACCTCAAGCATGCCTTTTTTACTTATCTCCACACGTGTGGGCACTCGGAATCCTTGTTTAAGAGAAAACACTTTAGAAACGGCGTTTTTAATCCCGTATTTCTCCTCGAAATTCACAAATATCCGATTTGGTGCGAGGTCTTCCAGCGTGATTATTACGTGCTCGGAACCATTCAGGATGAAATAGCCTCCGGGGTCAAGAGGGTCTTCGCCGTTATCAATCAACTCCTGCTCGGAAAGCCCGTAAAGGTTGCATCTTTTTGATTTCAGCATAATTGGGAGGCTGCCAATTTCGATTTTTTCCTCCTCGCATTCTGCTTCTATCTCTGTTTCCGCCTCCGCCTTTGTCTCTGTTTCGCGGCTTTCGTATTTCTTTACCAACTGCATCCCCAGATATATGGGGGCGGAATAGTGTAAATTCCTTAATCTCGCCTGTGCAGGGAAAATTGATTCATAAGAACCATCTGCTTCGCTTGTCTTTGGATTGCCCACCGTTATTTTACCGAGCCTTACACCCATTTTATACCTTCCTTTTTCATCTTCAGCCGAGATGGAAGTTTCTACATACGGCTGCTCATCTATTATTTTTTGCATGCCGTGCTCGAGGAAATAATTAAAAGAATCGAGCTGATGCTGTGCTATTTTCCCACCCTTTAAGTATGCTTTTGAAATAACGCTACGGTCTATCATATATCTCCCATCACATCCTCTTTCCTTTCGTTTTATTTTATTCTGTTCTATTCTATCCGATAACCAACCGGTAAAATAATGCCGTTCCCGCTGTTCTGCTTTGCCTTTTTATTTTCACTACATCGCCCGCATCTGCTTTTATCTCCTTTATCACAGGGTCAGATAATTTTATCTTAGGCAATTGTACCCTTTTTATTTTATATTTATCCAAGAGCTCCTTTATCTCTTCTGCCCCCATTATCTCGTGCTTGGGTACCAATTCATGTTCGAGTATAGAAACTTTTTCCTTTTTCATTTGTTTTGGCTATACTGTAATTTATTTATACTAACGGGCTCGACGGGATTTGAACCCGCGACCGACGGGTTAAAAGCCCGCTGCTCTACCTTTCTGAGCTACGAGCCCTTTTTAGAGATGCTTTTAACATCTCAAGTGCAGCGTCTACCGCTTCGCGTTTGTTCTCTTCCCTATCCCCCTGGAAGATATATTTCTCATGGTAGACGTATTCTTTTGTTGCCAATGCTATATAAACTAATCCAACGGGTTTGTCCGGCGTTCCCCCAGTGGGTCCTGCAATGCCCGTGGTTGCAATCCCGATATCGGCATCCAGCAGCTTTATTACTCCGATCGACATCTCACGCGCGCACGCTGCACTCACCGCGCCTTTTTCTTCCAGGGTCTTCTCAGCAACATGTAGGATTTTTTGCTTTACCTCATTTGAATAAGCCACGATGCCGCCTTTATAATAGTCTGAACTGCCCGAGACATTTGTTATTCTATGCGATAGCAGTCCACCCGTGCAAGATTCTGCGGTACCGAGACTCAGCCCACCCTTTCTTAGCTCGTCCCTGATTGCTTCTTCTATCGGAATTTTACCCTCTCCCTCTCTCTCCATCCCCCCCCTCATTCGTTTTTCCTTGTTATCTACAAAAAAGCTTTACCAAAGAAATATCATTGTTTGTTATACTATAACATAGGCTTAGCCCTATGAGGCACCACATCTCACTTTTACTGCTACACCGTGCTCGAACTTTTTCATCTCTTCTCCCGATAGCATAGCTTTTCCCGTGGCAAGTAGATTATCGTGCTCATCCACCAATATGACCTCATCGTAAGCCCGTATCGCGGGGTCGGCGTCTATTAAGTGTTTGCAAAACGCGGTTCCCCCGTCCTTTATAAATTCACTGCTCTCTTCGTTCATAACCACTCGTATTCCGGGATATTCAAAAAACCGGTGCAATCTCTTTGCTCCTTCTATACTCAGCGTTAGTAGTCCGTCAACGCTCCTCAGGGTTGCTATTCGCGTTCCGTTATCTTTTATCTGCGATATTCTTCTTGTCTTTGAGAGCATAAATTCCACGGTATCCGTATCAGGGAACAGGGTTTCACCGGCACCGCGGCCAAATTGATAATCCGCTATGGTTCTTGCCGTTTTGAGCTTTTTATTCCTTTCCTCTTCTTTCATTTCTTGTGGCTATATGCAATTTCTCTTTTAAGTTTCTCTTTACTAAGAATATTTGGATTGAACTTATGAAGAAAAGGAGGAGAAAAGGAAGAATAGAAGACATTGCCTTACAGCGGATAGAGCGGCTGTTCGAACTCGCAGAAGCCGATGCGAGAGAAAATAAGATGAAAGGGAGAAGCAGGAGGAGTGATAGATACGTGCAGCTTGCACGAAAAATCGGGATGCGGTATAGGGTGCAAATACCACATCATTTAAAGATGCGAATTTGTAACGGTTGCTATGCCTTCTTAGTCCCGGGTGAAAATGCACGCATTCGCCTCCGAGGCGATTATATCACGACAACTTGCCTGAGGTGTGGTAAGCAGATGAGACGACCTTATAAAGGACTTGGGGAATAGGGAATAGCCAATAGCCAATAGCCAATAGCCAATAGCCAATAGCCAATAGCCAATAGCCAATAGCCAATAGCCAATAGCCAATAG
>Ga0209986_10004393_pt1 | contig 11937 bp, 29 predicted proteins | sample BlataG_FD_183168 | JGI IMG/M metagenome (GOLD analysis project Ga0209986, IMG submission 183168) | Deep subsurface microbial communities from Black Sea to uncover new lineages of life (NeLLi) - Black_00105 metaG (SPAdes) (version 2) | ecosystem: Environmental > Aquatic > Marine > Oceanic >...
AACATATTTAAAAGGGGTGCAAGAATGAATCCTTTAAACCTTCTTATTTTAACAGTAACAATAATAATGGCCATATATGGCCTTTATAGTTGTTTTAAGCAATGTAAACATAAAGACAGTTTACCAGATGATAACTATTGTGTAGACTGTGGGAAACAACTAAAAGAGGTGCAAAAATGAAATTTAGAACATTCAATGAATATTCAGAAGAAGAAAAAATAATCTTTTTATATTCTATTATAACAGAAGAAAATTTGGAAATGTTTAAGGAGGTGCAAGAATGAAAATACAAAAAGATTTGGAAAACTACGGCTATATAGCTACAGATGAATTATTAACTTTTTATTTAAGTGAAGTTGAAAAAGTTGATTAAAATAAAGTAAAAATAGCCTATTGCATTGAGGCTTAAAAAATGCAGGACGTGAAAAAATGGTAAGAAAATACACAAATAGATTATTGGAATTGATAGAAGAAGGAATTTTAACCTATGAAATGGTTTTAAGTGAGATGCTTTGTTTTTTAAGTGAAGATACAATTAAAGAGTTTTGTTTGGAAGCGTGGGCGAGTGAAAATACTTATTTATTTAAGGGGGTGGAAGAATGAATAAAGAAAAATTCCAAGATGCTTTAATTAATGCGTGTAATGGTTGTGCTATTCAATCTAACGGGTGGCCTTGTGGAACGTGTTTTTTTTCTATTAGTGATAATTTAAAAACTAAGCATTGGCAAAGCGTTTTATATTTTAGAGGAGATTATAAGAAAAGCGAATTAAACCATTTACCCAAAGATATTAAACCTTTTCTTAAAGAAGTTTATTTTTTATGTGGGGGGCAAGAATGAAATATAAACTAACACAAGAAGAAATAATAAACCAGATCCAAGAAGCTAAACGGTTTTTAAATGTAATTTTAAAGGAAAAGGCTTTAATTCTTGCAAATCTTAAACAACATTCCTTAAAACAAAAGCACTACCAGAAGATTATATTAAACCTTGCAGAAGAATTAAAGAAGTTAAGTGAGGGGGTGGAGTAAATGGGATTACCAACAGATCTATTTAAATGTTCAAGTTGTGGGGGGCAAGAATGATTAATAAAATTCCTTTATGGATTAACGAAAATATGCCGAGTGTAGTTACTTATGGAGTTGTCTTATTAATAGCATTCCATTTAAACGGCTATTTTAAGGTTGCTCAATATTTAGGAATTGGGCTTTTGTTAATATGTGTTTTTAGTTTAATAATCTTGTCAGGTTATACAATAGGTTTTAAATTAGCAAAGTTAACAAAATTTTAAATACATGTTTTCTTTTTTTAATTTACAAATTTGTGAGGTATTTTATAAAATGGCAAGATCAATAAAACAGGATAAGCAACGTTTAGCTAAAAAACCAGGTAAGCGTAAAAGCAAAAATGGAAAGACTTACTACGAAAGCAGGCCTAACCGTTCAGATAAGAACAAAAGAAAAAGGCTTTAAGGCCTTATTTTTATTCTGGGGGAATTTATGACTAAACATAAATGTAAATTATGCAAAGGTGAAACTGAACTATGCTATTTTAATATAGATTTTAAGAGATATTGTGTTTGCTCTTGTTGTGCTGATAATATCTTAGTCCAAACAATTCAATACAATCTAGGTAATAAGTGGAAAACATATAGAGAGTTAAAAACAGTTGTTGAATTAAGAAATATAGGTAAATGAATAAATATAACTAAACTTATAGATAATATGTTTCGCAATCTAAAGAGAATGCGAATCAAAAGGAAATATTTAAATATATGTAGGCACTCTTAAATTTCGTAAAATAGGGGGATTTATACAAAGATGACTAATTATAATAAATTACCGCATGTAATTACACAAGAAGAATTCCATAAAGTACTAACAGGTACAAAAAAGAAAGAACATAAATTAGCTTTTAGTTTAGCATTTTTCTGTGGATTAAGAATCTCAGAAGTTTGTAAACTACAACCGCAAGATGTTGATCTAGGCAGAGGGATGCTTTTTATTAGGCAAGGCAAAGGCAATAAAGATAGATATGTTCCCATACCAAAACCAATTAGAAAAGGGTTAAAATATCTTCCTGTTAAAGTTGGTATTAGGGCACTCCAAAAAAGTATGAATAAAATATCTGAAAAAACGATTGGTCGTAAAATGAAATTTCATTCATTAAGGCACTCAAGTGCCACAAATTACCTAAATAAAGGAATGAATATCAGAGAAGTTCAACAATTATTAGGCCATGCACGTTTAGACACAACAATGATTTATACTCACGTAAGCCCTGATGATATTAAAAATAAGATGGCAGATATTTGGGGGTAGGCACTCAAGGCATTAATTTTTTCATTATTGCTTCAATTACATTTACTGTAACGGCATTGCCTAGTTGTTTATAGCGTTGTGTGTCGCTAACGCCTTCTGACCAACCATCTGGGAATCCTTGTAGGCGTTCACATTCAGTTGGGGTTAAACGTCTAATTTGATTTGATGCTTTGAATATTTTTTCACCAGCACCTCTGAAATAATCCCTTCCAGTTGAGTGTGCTAACTCTGTTGGTAATGTTGGGTGAGTAATCATAACCCCATGCTTATCTTGCCCAGTTAAAGTAAAGCTTGGTTCTCCATCTTCTTTGAACCTTCTACCATTCTGTCTTTTATTTTCTCTATTTGGAGTTAATACAGGGAATACTTTATCAAAAGATTCTTTACCTTTTTCAGTTACTTCTAAACCTTCAGAAGCAAGTGATTGTAACATTTCTTCTCTAGTCATTCTTAAACCATATAAACCAGTTTTACCCCCTTGACCACCACCATAAGCATTTAGAGTAGAAGAAATCCCATCTATTCCATAAACAGTATTTCCTTGATGACCTGTATCTATTTCTTTAATGATTTCAACAGTTTCTCCTTTGACTTCTCCGAAAGGTAATATTTCTGGTCTGGGTTCTCCTCTAATACTTCCGATAATGAACACCCTTTCTCGGTTCTGGGGAACTCCAAAAAATTTGCTGTTAAGAACCATCCATTGAACTTCATACCCCAATTCATCCAGCGTTTGAAGGATTGTGGTAAAAGTTTCCCCTTTGTTGTGATTGAGTAAGCCTTTGACGTTTTCAAGGAATACAAGTTTAGGTCTTTTAACTTTAAGTATTCTTGCAATGTCAAAAAACAATGTGCCTCTGGTATCTTTGAAACCTCTCCTTTTTCCAGCAATACTGAATGCTTGGCAAGGAAATCCTCCACAGAGCAAATCAAAGTCTGGTAATTCATCTGGGTTAATTTGTGTTGCGTTTCCATAGTTTTTGTGACCTCTAAAGTTTTTTTCATAGGTTTGAATTGAGTATTTGTCAATTTCTGAAAAACCAACACATAATGAGGTGTCCTCTGTAGGCAATAAACAAACTTCTTGTTCATCAATATTCCTGTTCCTCCTTTCCCTGTCTTGCTTGATCTGGGCAAGTTGTTTACTATCCATTGCTCTTTGTATTCCAAGTTCAAAACCTCCTATTCCACTAAACATACTAAAATATTTCATTTTTCTTTCCTTCTCTTTAAACAAACTTTACACCCATCATCATAATATGCACCACGATTATTTATTTTATGTTCAAACCAAGCACAAAAAAAAGAAAAAAATACTAATGCTATGCCTATAATAATAAATAAAGTTTTAACTTTCAATTATGATCTTATCCCAATTACTTACATTTAAAATTGGTTCCTGAACATATTTTGCAGTAATACTTTCTTCAGTAAGTCTTTTTACTTCACTACTCCAATGTTCAGTAGCAATATTAACTCCAACTTTATACCCAATTCCAAAAATTGCAACACAACAAATCAATAATAGTAAAAACAAAGCTATGATTAATTTTCCAAAACTTAATTTTTCAAAGTTCATTTAGTACTTAACACTCCTTTGATTGTTTTATAAAAAAGTAACCCAAATATAAAACTCGTTAACCAAAAAGAAAACATATACTTATTATACCATAAATACAACATAGACATAATAAATATAAATGCAATTAGTATATGTATTTGCCATTTTTGCCAGAATGTTCCTTCTTTCTTGATACCCATAGCCCAATTCATCATATCTAATTTAGTATCATTAAGATTCATATTAGCACGTTTCAATCTTTCTTCAATTTTCATTTCAACCCCTCCACCAATCGTTTTTTTCAGCCCACTTATATAATACCCATATCATAAAACCAGTTATTACCATAAATTTTAGAAACCCACTTCCAATCAATGTTTTTCCTACTGTTATTGCCATTATTCATCCTTTTCTCTTGTTTTATTCAAAACTATTAAAATATATAATTGGAATACGAGTATAAGATTTATTCCAGTTAAGGTTACAAAATGTTGGTTTTTTGTGACAATATAAGCAACTGCAGCAAGCAAACCAGAAATTCCAAAACCTATACTATAAATTAATATAATTATTTTATTCATTTTTATCCCCTTTTATTCTACAACTATGGTCAATAACATATATATAGAAGGTAACTAATCCTATAATAAACGGTAGCAAACTTACACCCACCACTTTTGCCACAACCTGCCTTTTCATCTCTACCGTCACCTGCCTCGCTAATTCTACTGTGGGTGGATTTTTACTTATTAAGAAATTATTGTATGCAACAACCCCGCGCATAAATAATATAGTAACCATCATGTTCATCATAATAAATCTGTTCCTAAAATTTTTACTTCTACTATAAGCAAAATATAATCCCCAGTAAAGTAAGAAATTAAAAAGTACAATACCCCAAATTCCAAATTTTGAATAAAGAGGATTACTCTCAAGGTATTGTACTAAACTACCTAAACTTAGAGTAGTATAGAGATCAACACTAAAAGCTATTGCACTTAATACTAAAATTAAATACAGGCCTTTATTGTTTCCCCCCATTTTCTCTACATTACTGTTTGTTCAGGGGCGATATTTTGTACTGTGAGTTGCCACTTGTCTAAAGTTTTACCATGTTTCACAAATCTATAAGTTACGGAATGATTATCATTTTCAGTATTCCAAACTGTGTAACTTGCTTTTACAACACACTTCCCATTCTCACTAATTTGTTTAGCCATATCTTTTAAGATTTGTGGCAAATCACTAAATAAACATTGGCTTTCTTTTTTAACTAAGAAACCTTTTCTATATTCTTCTTTCCATTGTTTTGGTTTGTGCGTGATAATTCCTGCACTTGTATGTATTCTTACTTGCTTTACTTGATCCATTTTTGTGTAATCTTCAATTACTTCAATTTGAGATACTACAAGTTGTGCTTCGTTTACATATTCCATTTCTTTTTTTTCTGTCATTCTTTTTTTCTCCTTCCTTTGATAGCCTGTGTTGGCTTGTGGAATGTCATTTATTCCCTTATCAATCTCTTTATTGTAATAACCTATACCAATTCCCCAACCTAGCAAAAAGCCATACATAAATAAAGTAATTTCCCATATCATTTCTTCACCTTTGTTATTTATGGGGTTGCCTTGAGTTGTTTATTGTATTCCTGACAAAACCAACATTCTTCATCATGCTCTTTTAGATGTTGTTTCATTTCTTGTTCAGTTATTTTCATTCTTTATTCTCTTTTGTTATTTCTAAAACACTATTAACAATATCTCTTGCTTTTTTCTTGTTAAATCCCTCTTTTGAATTAACTAATAATTCTATGAGTTCTTCTTTTGCTTTGTGTAATGTATCTTCCACAATACACCAACTAAACCATTTGACTCCATCTTTGAAAATATCATGACCTAATGATTCCATTTCTTTTTTTAAATCCATTTTTTTCACTAGTTAGGCAACCTTTCCATTATTTTTCTTGTTTTGCGAAACTTTATGATTATTGTTTATGCTTATGAAGTCTAAGTAATTTCGTATTTTACTTGGAATGCGTAATAATAAACCCTTACCAAAGCAGATGCAAGGCCTTAGTAAGGGAAAAGAGGTGATGGTTGTTCTGTTATCTCAGAACAATTCTACACCAGGTTCACAGCGTTAGCTCCCCTGTAGTGATGTGAGAGATCAATCCCACACCATTGGCCTAACAAAAAGATGGTGATTTTTGAAACGGAAGAACGTGTCGCTTCTGGTATATTTCTTTTGCTATCTAGCCTTAGTAACCTCTCATTCTTTGTATTTGATCTTGCATCTTGATTCTGTCTAATCTATGTAATTTTGTAATATTTACTATTTGTCTTTCCATAATATCAATTTTAGTTTTTAATAATTCAATCTGTTCATTCATTATTTTAAACTGGGTAAAGTAAGGGTTTGGTATTTCTTGGGGTATCTCCATCATTTTCTCCTTGATATTTTTGAACAATCGTTACAAATTATCATTTTCTCTTTATTTGTAGTAAATTTTTCATTACACCATTCACATCTACGTTGATAATTAAATTTTTGTGGTAAATTAATGTGTTTTTTATATGTAAATCTCATTTGTTAATCTTTATCTCTCTTTCTCTTTCCAATTTTAATATTCTTTGAAGTTCTTTTATATATTCAAAGTAATCTTTATTTCTAAGTCTAAGTAAATAATTGTTATCTTTTAATAATTCTCCAGCTTCTTTCATTTTAACCAAGTGATATTAATTGTTTCATAAAAAAACTGAAAAACGAAGAAATATATAAACATTTCGTGAAACTGAAAAGTAGTTACATATTTTAGAAACATTTATATATTGTTTGTTATTATAACAACTATTCAACAATGATGAGGTTTAAAATGGAATATGAAAAATTTTATGGGAAGTTAAGAAAAACAAATGCAGGTAGTTTAGAAGTAACTGTTCCTGCTCAAGTATGTAAGTTTGCAGGCTACAAAGAAGGAGATGAACTTGTATTCATGTGTAAGAAGAAAGAGGATCAAAATGAGAAGTAAAGAAAAAATAGTCAAAGATTGTTGGGGCTACCAAGCAGATTTGGTTGATGTACTGATTGACATTAGAGATTTACTTAGAAGTAAAGGGGAAGAATAAAATGGCATGGAGTAAAATTTTTGCAACTGATCCATCTATTATCCAAGCTGTGAGAAAAAAGTATTGGTATAGAAAAAAATTAGAGGTGTTAAATGGAAAAAACAAAGAGGATAGAGAAAGAACTTGCCAAGAAAGGTATTAATACCAGTTCAACAGGTGCTTATTTCCGACCATTCAAAGAGTATATTGATTTCCCTTCATTTGATGTTTTCATTGATGATGGATCAAAATATACACAAGAACAATTTGATGTTATTCGTGGCTTAGTGTATAAAGACACTACTGTTGCTTTAGCAATAAATAATTTGAAGGATGCAGTAAATTATTTGAATAAACAAGGATTTAATGAATACTCTTGGCCAGGTTTCCTTGACTATAAACAAGGTTATGGTAAAAATAAAAGAGTTGCAAGTATAAAACAAGACATTGAAGCAGGCCTAATTAATTTCCAATCATACAGAGATAACATAGTTAAATTTTGGGAATTGCAACATTTCTTTTATGATAAGGCAGGAATTTTCTGGTTATGGAATTACAACACAAAATGTTATGGAATGGTTGATGAAGTTGAAATTATTGATAATTTTGACCATCACTTTAATTTCTATGGTGCAACAGTTCCTTCAACATATAAAAATAATTATTTGGAAGCATTAAAGCGAGTTGGTAGATGGAGAATACCAAAGAATCAACCTAAGTATTGGATCCAGTTTAAAGACAAAGTATTTGATGTTAAGAAGAAAGAAGTAATTGAAGCAAAGGAATCATTTTTCTTTTGTAACCCTATTCCATGGGAACTTGGTGAAACTGATGAAACTCCAGTAATGGATAAATTATTTCAAGAATGGGTGGGTAAAGCATACACACAAACATTGTATGAAATTATTGCATACTGTTGTTTACCAGATTATCCAATGCACTTAATGTTTTGTTTGATTGGTTCAGGTCGTAACGGTAAAAGCCAGTTCCAGAGAGTTATTCAGAATTTTATTGGCAACAGTAATATTTGCAGTACCGAACTTGATTTGCTTATTGACAACCGTTTTGAAAGTGCCAAACTTTTCAAACGCTTAGTTTGCACGCTTGGCGAAACCAATTTTGGAGTAATGAAAAAAACTTCTTTGTTAAAGAAACTAAGTGGTGGTGATATGATTGGTTTTGAATTTAAGAATAAAACACCATTTGATGATTACAACTATGCCAAGATCATAATTAATAGCAATAGTTTACCAAGTAGTCTTGACACTTCTGATGGTTTTTATAGGCGTTGGTTTATTATAGATTTTCCAAATGAATTTCCTGAAGGCAAAGATGTTGTTGTAACAATCCCTGAACAAGAATACAAAAACCTTGCAAGGAAAATAGTGAATATACTACCAAACCTTTTGCATATAGGTAAATTTACAAACCAAGGAAGTATAGAAGAACGTAGAAAAGCATATATTATGGCGAGTAATCCATTACCTTTTTTCCTTTCCCAGTTTTGTGAAAGAGCAAATGATGCTTTCATTAAACATACTGATTTGTATAATGCCTATACTGAATACTTGGTAATTAAGAGAAAACGTAAAGTTAGTAGGAAAGAATTTAGTGACATGCTTGCTGAAGAAGGTTTATTTAGTCGTAAAACCACTATTGAAATGGAAAATGGTTACTTCATTGAAGGAGTTTCTTTGAAAATGGATTGGAAAGTACAAATTCACAGTTGTGACAAAAGTGACAAAAGTGACGTAGTTTCTAACTTACTCTATACTCTCTCTAAGGACAAAGTGAAAAGTATGTCACAAATGTCACAAATGTCACAAACACCGTTAAATGTTATTGAAAAAGAAATAATTACCCAAGAAAAAAAAGAGCATTTAACAAAAGAAGAGTTTTCAGATTTAACTGTAACTCAACCTGGTGAAGTGTTATTTCATCTTGAAACCTTTGGAAACAAAGGAGAAATGAGCATAGAACAACTTATTGAAGATTTGGGTATAAGTGAAAAGTTCATTAACAAAATGCTTTCTGATGGCTTAATATTCAGTCATAAGGCAGGGTGGGTAAAGAAGTTATAAAAAAAGAAATAAAAAATATAATTTCACGCTAGAAAAGCCTTTGTAAGTATAACAACATTTTAATTGTAGAAAGAATGAAAAGATAAGTGGGGGAACCGCTTACCAATTCCTTCTTTCTACGTGAATGTGAAATTTAATTTTGCCTAAAAATAATTAAAAAAAAAAAATTGGTTGTTTACCTTCTTCTTTGGAATAATGAAACAAGTCCTAATAAAATACTACCAATTACAGCAATAATTATTAGAGGTACCCAGCCAGGGATTCCTTCAACCGCACTCTGTAATGTATGTGTTGCATTACATGCTACTGAAGTTCCACCTCCTCCTGCTACTAATGAAGAGTTCCCTGTACACGTAACACCTTCAATAGCACCAACCTGTTCTGTACCTTGTGCCATTATCAAGAAAGCTACAACTAATACAATAGCCAAAGTAGCCACACCTGTTGCCAGGGCTGCTAATTGACTAAATACTTGTCCTTTCTTATTCAATCGCTTCATTCTTGAATACCTATCGGTTTCTGAATAGAGCAACTAAACCTAGTAACATTGCACCAATTACAGCAATAACTACTAATGGAACCCATCCAGGAATATCACTTGCTGCATTTGTTAAAGTTGTTAAAGATGCACTTGCGTTCGCATCTGCTGCAACAGTTGCATTAGCACCAGTTTCACTTAGGATCAGGAATACTACAACTAGCGTGATAGCCAAAGCAGTAATACCTACTCCTAGCTGTGCTAATTGAGAAAAAACCTGCCCTTTTTTGTTCATTTTCTTCAAAAAGTTTTTCATTCTCATTTTTATTTTACCTCACTATTAATATATACAATACAAATATTAGTATATATAGTTTCGTTAACGCTAGGTTTTAGACCATGCTGCTACAGAAATTGCCGAAAATATTGAGAATACTAACACTACCCAGAAATTTCCAATCAAACCCATTGCCATAAGTAGAATTGAAAGTATTGTACATATGAATAATGATGCTGTTGCGGCTAACCTGTTGTTGTCTGTACCGAACACGAAACCCATGTAAAGAATTACACCTATACCAATTACTAGCAAAGTTCCTAACCATCCACCCATAAGTGTATTGTTCACTCCTTGCGTGAAATTAACTATGTCTGTACCGTTCTGTACAATTCCTGTTAAGTTATATACCATCAGCCCTTAATCCTCATTATAATAAATATTAATCCGAATATGATGAATATTGATATGAGTAGCACTGTTAAACTTTGGAATATAGGGGGTATTCCTAATATGCTTACGAATAACAATAGTAATTCTCCAGCTATTTCAAATGGAATAGTAATCAGCCGTAATGAACTGAACACTCCTTTAAACATTGAATTTTCTGTAGTGTCGTCATCAATTTCCCCACCAATAATAAAACCACTCATACTGTCTGAAAGATTAATTAATTTGCCTGTACTACTGTTAAACTCTTGAAGTTCACTGGAATCTATGTTTACTCCTTCATAATTTGTATTCAGGTCACTAATGAAGAAGATGGAACCCATTACCATCATTATGAAAAGTATAATTCCCGTTACAAATTTGTCTAATCCCATTCTAATTCTTTGACTTTATTAGTACAATTACCCCCATTATTATAATCCCAATAGTAGCTCCCCATCCTAAATATATTACTCCAAGTATTCTTGAAATAATAATTGCTATAACTGCCAGTAATACTGAAACTTTTGGATTCCACATACCAAACATTACCAGGAACAGTATTATTAAAAATGTTACAAATAAACCCATTAAACCAAATTCTAGTGCACCGTAATCAAAACTTACGCTTTCAGTATCTATTGGTGTTAAAATACCATCAATAACAATGTAACCAGTTGCAACGTAAGTAGCAGTCCCTACAGGAGCAGGTAAAGTGAATGCTAAATTTCCAGCAGCAGCAACATTACAATTTGCACCTGTGGTTAGAACTTCTTTACCTGTGATTGATGTTCTTACCACTTCCAAGCATGCTTGTGTTGCTGTCCCACTTACATCATTCCAAGTATAATCAAAAGTTAATGTATTGTTAGTCCAAACAACATTCCCTGAAACATCTCCTATTTTATTGAAAGTTTCAAAGAAATTTGAACCTAACCCAATCCTAAATTTCTTAGTTAATGAATCAATTATTGTGTTGTCTGTTTCTAATTTAATAACTCCTTCCTGTTCAATGATGAATTTGTACTCTTGTGTGTTAAGTATAATTTGTCCCCAAGCATTACCATCGGAATCAGTTTTCAGAACTTCAGTTACTTTAGATGTGTCTGTTGCAATATCATAACTTAGAATTTTAATTATTGTGTTTGGTTGTGGGTTGTCGTTAAAATCTGTTACTGTAAATTTAACTTGCGTAGTGCCTAAAGTTAAGTATAAGTTTAGTAATTTGGTAATATTATTGATGCTTGCATTGTTGAAGAAATATAATTTCTTACTATAACCTGGAGCTTCATATTCCATCTGTGCAGTTGTAATAAAACTATCTTCATGGGAATTAATACAAATACCATAACTATTGTCTGAACCGCTTGCATCTTTCTGCCCAGTACCGCCACTCGGCCAACTTAAGTTAAATATTTTTGAATTGGCTGTGTTACTTGGGTAAACAATAAAATTCCCTTCTAAAGTCCCATTCATCCTTATATCACTAGTTTCGTTAATTATTGTGATGTTGTAAGCTCTTATACTGAAACTACTACAGTTGTCTACCAGAATTTGTGAAACGTTCTGTGTGAAATTTAAATCTCCAATTTCTTGCCCACCTACGCTGTCAATTACATAATGCCAAGTAACGTTTCTTATTTCAGTAGCCCCAGTGTTAATTAATGGTGTTACGAATGTAGATGTA
>Ga0209986_10004394_pt1 | contig 11936 bp, 10 predicted proteins | sample BlataG_FD_183168 | JGI IMG/M metagenome (GOLD analysis project Ga0209986, IMG submission 183168) | Deep subsurface microbial communities from Black Sea to uncover new lineages of life (NeLLi) - Black_00105 metaG (SPAdes) (version 2) | ecosystem: Environmental > Aquatic > Marine > Oceanic >...
GACTGGTGAAGAGGTCCAAGGACTTACCTAAAAGGAACCTGGTGAGAGTTGCGTTAACTGAGGAAGGACGTGAAATCTATGGTAACTGTACCAAGCGAGAATCTATGCATAAAATAATGGCTTCGCTGGATAGCAACTTGCGCCAACAACTAATGGGATGCTTAGAGAAATTACGCGATGCGACGCTGAAATATCTGGGAGAGGAGTGGGAAATGCCGTTTCCATACTAAGGGTCATCGTTGACTCAATAGAGTGATGCCCAGGTCTTCTAGAAGCTTCCCTTTTCATGCCTGACACTGAGACCGACAACATTGCTAAAGGAGGTGGGAAATGAGGTAGTTAATTAAATACCCAGGGTGACTAATTTTTTAGGAGGTTACTAAATTGAAAAGAAAAAGACTATTAATGCTAATTGGTAGTGTTTGTCTAGCCGTGATGCTGGCACTGCCGCTGGTGGCAAGCTGTGGTCCAGCAGCACCAGAGGGGGGTGCCGAGGCTGAGCTAGAAGCGAAGCTAGCTGCAGAGAAGGCGAAGGTCTCTAGTCTGGAGGACGAGGTTGCCGACCTGGAGGATGAGATTGCCGGGCTAAGAGCACCAGGTGAGGTATATGAATGGAGACTGGCTGATGAATATGGCGCCGCGATGACTAGCTGGTGTCTCGACCCCCTTGTTGCTGATATTAGCGACATGAGCGGTGGGCTAATTGAAATTGAGCTATACTCTTCAGGAGTGCTAGTACCGGATGACCAGGCGCTCGATGCCTTAGATAAGAATATCATTGATATGGCACGTACTGCGTCAGCCTACTTTGCTGATAAGATGGACACTGCCATGCTTAATTGTTTGCCCTTTATTTGGCAAGATGCTGTAGAGTGCGAGATACTCCTTCATAAATTAGGGCTTGAGGACATTATCCGTGAAGGCTATGCTGATCTTGGCGCTTACTATCTATGCGAAAGTATGTCAGGTCCATACTATATGTTAACAAACAAGCCTGTCACCTGTATTGCAGATTTACAACCGCTCAAGATCAGGGCTACCGCCACTAATACTCCCTGGCTAGCGGAGCTAGGGGTGTCAAGCACCTACTACCCTGCCGCCGAACTCTACACTTCATTATCTACAGGTATTATTGATGGGGCTATCTACGGGGGAGCGACTGACTACACAGACCTGGGGCTATTTGAGGTTGCCACATATATTATAAAGCCGACGGTTTACAATCCAGCATGCGACCTGTACCTAGTAAGCCTGGACCTGTGGAACTCACTACCTAAGAATCTTCAAACAATCCTGACCGCAGCAGGTAGGAAAAACAGCCGCTTTATATACAATGAGTTCACGAGAAGAGAGAGTGTCGACCTGGCGGCGGCCAAGGAAACTTATGGCGTCACTGTAACCCATCTTCCAGCTGAAGACCAAGCACTGATATTCCAAGCAGCCGACAAGCAGTGGGATGAACAAGCTGCACGGAGTGAGCGTACTGCAAGAGGAATTGAAATTATCAGAAGCTGGCACGAAATTATACGCGGCAAGTAGGAAGATTCGGTCTGCCGAAGTTCCCGGTGCACAAGCAATATTTGTCACTCGTGGTCGCCTTGGCTCCTAGAGAGGGGGCTAGGGTGGCCACGAAAACAATAAGCTTAAATCAAGAAAGGGAAAGTTGGACTAAGTGCCGGAATTAAAGCGTGTCCTCAGCACAATTGATGCCATAAGTAAGTGGTCAGGCTATGTCGTCATGTTCGGGACACTGGTGATAACTCTTTTTCTAACCATCGAAGTGGTAGCCCGATATGTATTTAATGCCCCTACTCTATGGGCTACTGAGTCTACCTCCATTGCTTATGGTGTTATGGTACTCATCGCCGGAGCGTATGTCCTTCTCACCGGCGGGCATGTCAATATGGATGCACTATATAGCCGCCTCTCCCCAAGGAAAAAAGCCGCTCTGGACATATTTACTTCTGTTTTTTTCTTTACCTTTTGTGTCATATTGTTGCGGAATGGAATTCCATTGGCAATTAAGGCTGTAGTATTGCAGGAGCACTCTCAAAGTGCCTGGGGAGCCCCATGGTGGCCAACAAGGATAGCAATACCCATAGGGGCTTTCTTAATACTGCTTCAAGGATTAGCTAAGTTAATCCGTGATTTTCATACTGCTGTGACGGGAAGTAAGTTGGTATGAGCATTGAACTTATTTCGTTATTGATGTTCGGCAGTATGATATTACTCATATTAAGCGGATTACCTATAGCTTTTGGCTTAGGTGGTCTATCAGTTATATTTGTTTCTCTGCTATGGGGTCCTGAAGCAATAGAGCTGATTCTCTACGCAACCATGGATGTGCAAAATATGTACACTATCGTGTGCGTTCCTGGTTTTGTCTTCACCGGGATTATTCTACAAAACTCTGGCATTGCCGATGACATGTTCGACACAATACGAAAATGGTCTGGCCGACTCAAAGGTGGGTTGGCAATCGGTGTGGTGATTATTTGTGCTCTCTTCGGCGCTATGGTAGGCATATCTGCAGTGGGTACCCTGACTATGGGGCTCATTGCCCTTCCGGCTATGCTTAAACGCAGCTATGATAAAGAACTAGCGATGGGGACCATTCAGGCTGGAGGTGCACTGGGTTGTCTCATTCCGCCTAGCGTCGTCTTCGCTCTTTACGGCGTTATCGCCCGACAGTCAATTGGGCAACTGTTTATGGCAGGGCTTTTTCCTGGGCTGCTGCTTGCCGGTTTATTTATTATCTATATAGTGATAAGGTGTCATTTTCAGCCCCACCTCGGGCCTGGACTCCCCCCTGAAGATAGGGTTTCCTGGAAGGAGAAGTTTGTTTCCCTCAAGGGGCTTACATTTCCTTTCCTTTTAATCTTCCTGGTTCTGGGGCTAATCATGCTGGGTGTTACTACCCCTACTGAAGCCTCTGCCGTAGGGGCTATAGGTAGCATTATTGTGGCTATTATTCGTCGGAAGTTGAATTGGCCTATGTTGAAGGATGCCCTCCTGAGTACCATGAAACTCACCGCCATGGTTGCCTGGATCTTTATAGCCGCTCTGTCCTTTAGCCGAATATATACCGGCTTAGGAGCTGTTGGGCTGCTGGCTGGCTGGCTAGAGGGTAGTGGATTGGGACCTTGGGGTACCATCATACTGATGCAGGTCAGCTTCTTTCTTATGGGATTCGTCTTGGATGAACAGGCTATGCTTTTCATTGTTGCTCCTCTCTATATACCCATAGTTGCCGGCTTGGGTTTTGACCTCGTGTGGTTTGGGGTTCTCTATGTCATGAATACAGAGATGGCTTTGTTGACACCGCCCTACGGTTTCAACCTGTTTTATATGAAAAGTATCGTTCCTAAAGGTATAACCATGATGGATATTTATAAATCGGTCATTCCCTACGTAGGGCTTCAAGCGCTGGGGTTAGCCATGGTCATGATATTTCCACAAATAGCCATGTGGCTTCCAGGCCTGGTATCGGCTGGATTAGCTCAAGGTCCCTAATTTCCGTAAACTCAAATAAGTGGATAGCCCAAGGTTTGGTGATACGATTAAATATTAAGGAGATATTGAGATGGCTATTACCAAGAAGGAACTTACTGGAAAGGCTCAAACTGTGTTGGGCCCGATTGATGTGGAGGAACTGGGAATAACTCTACCTCATGAACACTTTCTTCTTGACATGGGGGTTTGGTTTGACCCGCCCAAAATAGCCAGCGAGAAGGCACTGGCATACCAACCAATCACCATGGAAAACCTCGGCTGGGTGCACTATAACGAGTATAAGAATCTGGATAATGTGCGATTGCTGGATGAAGAGTTAGCCATTAAAGAAGCTATGCTATTCAAAAAAGAAGGCGGTAAGACAATTGTTGATGTCACCAATGGTGACCTTAGCCGTGACCCTGCAGCCCTAGTGCGTATCTCCCGGGTTACAGGTCTCAATATAATTATGGGCTCAGGCTACTACGTAGGTGAGGCACAGGGGGAGGACTTTGACCGTAAGTCTGAAGAGGAGATTGCAGAAGAAATTGTACGAGATGTTATGGTAGGAGTTGACGACACAGGAGTACGCTCTGGGATTATTGGGGAGGTTGGCGGCTCATGGCCTTTACAAGACAGAGAGAAAAAGAGTTTGCGTGCTTCTGCCCGTGCTCAGAAACTTACGGGGGCACCAATTACTTTACATACCGGTCGTAATGAAGGTTCACCACTAGAAATGAGCCAAGTGCTGGGTGATGCTGGCGCTAATATGAGCCATGTGGCGGTAGGGCATTTAGACCGCGAGGTCTACTCCCTCAAAAGTCTCTTAGACTTAGCCAAGGGAGGTTGCTATCTTCAATATGATGGCTTTGGAGACACAGTATTTTACTCGCTGCATCTTGGAGTATACGATAGGCCAAGTGATATACAGCGCATCAGGCAAATTATGGAACTCATTGACAAGGGATATTTAAACCAGATTCTCATATCGCATGATGTTTGCCTGAAGACAAAGCTTGTTGCTTATGGCGATGGTGGTTATGCCCATATCTTGTGCAATATCGTACCTCAGATGCGAGCCAGAGGTGTCTCCGCAAAAGAAATACATACCATACTAGTGGAAAACCCGAAACGCTTTCTGCAGTTTCACTAAAAGTGAGACGGGCTCTGCCAGGGAAAACTGAGGTAAACAGGGGTTTTTATAATCTTTTACCCTTAGTTTTTGATTCCTCCCCCTCCCGTGTGGTAGCCTCAGCTGTAATCGGGCAAGTGGCATCCCGTCTAAAAGACAAAAAGGGAAGAAGGTGGTTAGGTAGAAACATTCGGTCTTACAGAGCAAAAATAGCAACTTGGAAGAAGTGTGGAGTACTCTTAGCGATTACGATTATGATTTTGATGGAAAGACAGCCCCCATGAAGTGGAGGATTAACGCAGCGATTGTTCGAGAAGTCATATTGCTACAGTCATAAGCAGGACAAAAACAAGCCACGTCAAAACCGACCACCCTCCCCCTTTTAGCTATCCCAACAAGGGTCTGCTGGACCTCTAGGAAGCTCAACCCACCTGGTTCCTGAAAGGTTGTGCCCGGTGCCACCGATGGGTCCAAAACATCGACATCAAGGCTTACATAGATATTCTTAGCCTCGGGAATACTCTCTACCACCTTACTAACTCCCATCTGTCTGAACCTATTAGCTGTAATGATTTTCTCACCATACTTCAAAGCTGCGTCATAGGCTTTCTTAGAACTAGGTGGTAAAGGAGCTCTGAAGCCAATCAGCGTTATGTTATGAACGAAAGGAAGCTCAGAGCAGCGCCTAAATGCACTGGCGTTGAAGACTTTTACCCCCTCTTCCGTCTCATCTTCAAAGTCCAGGTGGGCGTCAAGATACACAATATCAAGAGGTTCATATTTCTCAAAAGCTTTTACCACCAGAAAGGGAATCGTATGGTCCCCCCCGATGACCACGGGAAGGCTACCGCGAGCCAATATCTGCCTGACCGTTTTAGCTACCCTCTCAAAGTTCCCCTCATTTTCAGTAGGTAGAATATTTACATCACCGCAATCAGCCATAGTAACACCCTTTAATTCCTCTACACCAGTATCAACATTGAACCACCCACAAGCAGCCTCAGCCTGGCCATCGTCGGTATAGGAATATTCGCTCTGGGCTTGGCGGACTGCTGCCGGACCCCACCTAGTGCCACCCCGGCACCATCTTCTCGAACCGTAGTCGAAGGGAAGCCCTAGGAAGGCGATATCCGCTGAGAGTTCATCAAGATTGCTACAGGTAGGCATACCGAATAGTGTCTTAACCCCTGATAGAACATCCCTCGTTTTTTTTCTCACTGTCTTTCTCCTTATTCCTAAATTTTCGGATTTTGGGGGTTTTCAGTCCACATGCTGGTGCCAATGCTCTTTAATTGAGGTCATCGTTCCTCCAGTAATGCTTGCTCAGCAGCAGCTTTTGCTTACTATAAAACTTGCCGGTGAAAATCCCCCTTTGAGTATTTCTTTTATTCCAGGGCGCATTAGCCTTAGTAAAGCACCCTCTGCTATCCTTACCTTCTACCGCTGCTATTTGTCACCCAAGCGCAAAAACTGTTTCAGGAAGCCATAAGGCTAACTGCGGGAAGAGTAGAACCAAAACTAACACAGATGCTTGGATTATTAAAAAGGGCCAAATAGAACGGTAGATATCTGTTATGGTTACTCCAGGTGGAGCCACTCCCCTCATATAGAACAGACAATAGCCGAATGGAGGAGTCAAGTAGCCTAGCTGCATATTAATTATGAAAAGAACTCCAAACCATACTGGGTCAAAGCCAAAAGCCATAAGAATTGGGGCATACACGGGAATTGTCAATGTTATCATAGTTACTTCTTCTACAATGCAGCCTAAAAGCATGTAGCTTAACTGCATAAATACAACAAGCATAATGGGTGACACTGTTAAGTCTGTCAATACTCCGCGGACTAACTGGGCAGTACCTATATCAATAAATATAGTAGCAAATATTTTCGCCCCGAAAATTATCCACATAATGATACAGTTAATTACAAAAGTTCGGTAGCATGCCTCTTTAAATAGCTGCCAGCTAAGTTTGCGGCGAATAGCAATGGAAACTAAAATGGCAACAGCTCCTACAGCAGCAGATTCCATAGGGGAGGCTATACCCAGAAAGATGGAACCTAGCATGATGACGATAATAACAATAGGTATAATTACTCCCCGGCTTAGAGCAAGCTTCTGCCTAAAAGGTAGCCTGTCTTCAGGGGGCACAACGGGACCAAGGCTCGGTCGAAAATGACATCTCAGGCCTATATAAGTCATATAGGATGCTGATAGAATAACTCCTGGGATAAGCCCCCCGGCAAACAACCTTCCTATAGATGTGTGTGTCAACATACCAAAGATGATGGCGGTAACGCTGGGAGGAATGAGGATTCCCAATGCTCCACCAGCCATGATAGGAGCCAGTGCTATACTTTTGTCATACTTGTACCTGAGCATTATGGGAAGGGCGATAACTCCCATGGTGATTACGCCAGCAGCGGCTACTCCTGACATGGCGGCAATTACAGTGCAAACTACCACTGTGGCTATGGCTAGGCCGCCAGGTACCGCTGCCAACCAATGGCGTATAGCTGCATATAGTTCTTCTGCTAGGCCAGACTTTTCCAAGAGGCAAGCTATAAAAATAAATAGAGGCATCGCAACCAGGGATAGTGATACCATTCCAGAATAGACCTGCATGGCAGCGATAGTAAGCACACGCGGACCCGCGTAGATAAAGCCAACTACTATAGCGCTAGACCCCAAAGTGAAGGCCATGGGAAAGCCTAGAGCCAAACCAACAAAGAGGCAGGCAAGGAGTATAATTAGCAGTGTAAGAGGAGTCACTTTAGCTCTTCCCTTTTAATAACTAACCAGAAATTTCGTATAGCTAGAGCCAAAGTTTGAAGTAACATTAGCAAGGCGGCTAGAGGTATACATATCTTAACCGGATATAGTGGAGAACGGAACATGGTACACGTAGTTTCTCTGGCTAGTGTAGAGCTTAGTGCCATGTTAAACCCCTGTATAAATATGAGGATGAGCAGCATAAAGAGAAGGGGGAAGGCTATTAAATCACAAATTGCCTTCCCCCTTTCTGAGAACCGGGCATAGATAACATCTGACCTAATATGCTGGTTAAGCAAAAGGGCGTAACCACCACCAATAACTGAATAGGCAGCAAAGATAGAGCAGGTTATTTCATGCGCCCAATGCGTAGGTGAGTTAAATCCATATCTTAACACAACTTCATAAGTCAGTATCAAAGTCATGAATATAATGAGCACACTGAGAACCTTCCCGGTGTGCGCATTAATCATGCCAATAATACGCAACAAACATAAAAGATGATTACGCATCCATTAGGCCTGTAACTAAAACCACTATTTTAGCCCGGCTAGCTCGGCTATACCTGGCTCGTATTTGACTAGGAAATCTTGAAGTATTTGGAATGCTTCCTGACTGGGCGCATCAGTGGAGAACTCCTCTGTAGCATCAAGCACTGCCTTCTGATATGCGATAATATCCTCAGCAGACCAGTCTATCACTTCAATTCCGCGCTCTTCTGCTATCTCCCAAGCCTCGGCATTAACCTTAGCGCCATCGTAAATTGCATAGGTGTCTGCCGCTCCAACCGCTGTGCTTACTATAGCCTTAAGGCCATCAGAAAGTTTGCTCCATTCCGTTTCATTTACCGCAAACCAGTAAGCCATCGTGTCTTGCGTATAAGGCTCTCGAATCCAATAGTCAGTGACATCATCCCAGCCCATTTCCAGGTAATCTGAAGCACAGGCGTAGGAAATGGCATCGACGAGGCCAGTGGCTAAAGAGGTGTAGCATTCCCCCCCTGGGAACCACGTTGTTGCCGCCCCTAACGACTCCCAGGCTCCAGCGTCTGCTGTAGCCCCAGTCCTATACGTTGTCCCTGGAATATCTTCTATACCATAGATAGGAACTGTTGAAGCAGTGCAACAAAACTCTCGCGTAACAACTACTGGTGTGACAATGTGTATACCAGGATAATATTTGTCAGTTTCCTCCCTTATTAGCTCAAGCACCCGACCATTATCCTCATATTGAAGATACTGCCTAATCTCCCAGGGTTTATATAGGACATGCGAGGCGTTGGATGCCAACATATAAAGAGGAACTTTACCTTCCCAGTAGTCAAGATAGAGAAACATCGCCGGAGTTGCACCCGTGGAGACGAATTCTATCTGTTCTGGCACAGAACATAGCGCCCCCGGTAGCGTGGGCTCAGCAACTATCCGCCCGCCTGACGCCTCGGTTATGTAATCGCATATATTACACAAGCAACGCCAGTGGATTCCGGCACTTGCCCAACACGATGGCTTCCATTTCAGCACCTCAGCCGGTTTTTTCAGGGCTGCAATCTCGTCCTCCAGGTCGGCAACATCATCCTCCAACCCAGCAGACTTCGTCTTTTCCGCAGCTAATTTTGATTCCAGGGCAGCAATTTCCTTCTCGGCCGCCTCTGGTGTCGCTGGAGCACAGCTTGCCACCAGCGGCACTGCCAGCATCAAAGCTAGACAAACACTGCCAAGTAACGTCAATAATCTTTTCCTTTTCAATTTGATAACCTCCTTATTCTTGAATTTCTGGTAGCTCTGTTTTTCAATCCTTTATCTTTATCAGTATCACCCCCTTTCCGGGTCTCCCCGCTTAGTCTTCATAATCCCTCGGCCTTTCTTAAACCACTCCTCGTCAAAGTATCCTTACTTTATTCAGCTTTTTCGCTTCTGGCTTCCTCAATCCACTCACCATCCATTTGATAAACTTTTTTAGTAATACAGTATTCTAATAACAAATCATAGAGTTTGTCAATATCTTCTCAGGCAATAGCTCAATCGCTTGGATTCAAAGGTGCCCAGCTTCATGACATTCGCTATGCTCATGCTACAATCTTGTTAGCACGAAAAATTGATAAAGGCTTGGAAGGTACTCCGACCGAAGAGCAAACTGAGGTTCGCCAGGAAAATATCGGCAAAATGCCGGCAAATTTGCCTTGAGAGGCTATTCTGAGGTAAAATTCAAAGCTAGGAGGGGTGTCCGAGTGGTCTATGGTGACGGTCTTGAAAACCGTTGTTCCTGCAAGGGGACCGTGGGTTCGAATCCCACCCCCTCCGCCATTTTGAAGCTAATTTTACAGGATAACCAATTATTAAGGCTCCCTATAAATGGGGGCTTTTTCATTTTTGCTAACGGATTGCTAACGTAAAAATAGATTTGTACATTGATAAAAAGAAAGAACTCATGTTATATCTTTATTAGTTTATTAGTCATTACATACGACCTACCTTTGGATGTTATCGTATAAATAGCTGTAGAACCATCTAGTCCGAATGACCAGGTAATCATTTTTTCCTGTGTAAGTTTCAGTGTACAATATCTGGCGGCTTCAGTAACGCAATTGAGTTCGTTACAAATTGCCGTTAAAGTTCTACGGTTTCCCTTGGAAGTTTTAAATAAATATAGCAGGACTGACTCTAAACTCTCATCGAGTCTTTCCGATGTTGGCTGGGGTATTATAGAAGGTGGTGTAGAAATAACTGTAGGAACACCTGATTTTCCCTTCTGCCGTTGCACTATCGATGATTTCCACTTCATCAAGGCTCCACTTATATTTTCAGACAGAAACCAGTTATTCTCTGATAAGTCTTTCTCATATATGAATTTGCTTATAGCGCCACGGTCGAATATACCTCTAGAAATCCCTTTATGATGAATTAATAGTAAAGGCAAGTTCTTAGAGAAGGCCAAGGCAGCTTCGATATGATTCCACTCAGTGGGAAGTGAAAAATCATTTTTATCTGATCCTTTGATATTACCCCTTATTACGTATATTTGAGGATATCCCAAGATGATGGCACCTTCACATTTATCCATTAATCTTATCACTTCAACAAGTGGCGACTCAGTAGGATAGTCGGTGGAACCTATAGTTCTTGGTTTCAAATCGTGAGTACCGAGAAATGCGAGGAAACCATTTAGGCCTTGTTTAAATTCCTCTGCTACAATAGTGGGACGACTAATAAAAACATCTATCATTTATCAAGTTCCAATATTGGTTAATTCAACACACATTATATATGTATGTATTAAATAGTCAAGGTAGCGAGAAACTATTGCTTATTATGAAATAGCAGCGATTTCTTCTTTTGTATGCTTTGTAATTACTTCATCAAACCTGTTTGCAGCTGTTTCTTGAAGTCCGGGAGCAACATGACTATAGGTATCAAGGATTATCTGGATACTTGAGTGTCCCAGCCTTTCCTGGACAATCTTTGGATGAACCCCTTGCTTTAGCATTAGCGAGGCGTGGGTGTGACGTGCGTCATGCAACCGGATACCACTCAGGCCCACGCGTTTCGCTAACCTTATCCAAGCAAGAGTTACGGCGTTAGGCAACTTGCCACAAGTCGCCCTAAAGCCACGTTCACACATGGCGGAGAAGTATACCATATCACAGTTTAGTGGCTTACCACATTTTGGGCATCGGCTTAACTCGGCTTTTGTTCCCGTTGGTATTGGCTTGCCTCATCCGTGCAGAAGGCTTAAATCTCTGCAGCTTGCCGATTCTAAGGCGGGGTGCCACTTGCCCGATTACGGCTGAGGCTACCCACACGGGAGGGGGAGGAAGCTAAGCTAACAGGGCAAAAATAGCACCTCAGTTTCCCATGGCAGAGCCCGCCACTCTAGTTATATCTTTATCCCCTTTTTGGATATACATGCTCAAGGCCTACTTGAGCAAACCAAGTCCCCTCTACTTCCTTGAGTTCTTTGACTAAATCCTCGGACAGCAGCTTTGGTTTATAAGTTTTTAATATTTTGAGGGTTTTTTCGTTTAACAGTTCCTCACAATTCTTTACACCTTCGCCTTTTACCAAGCTACGGTCAAAGACCGTTGGCACCCAAAATTTACGAAAATGCTTTAATGTGTGAGCCTGGGAAAGATAGTCCCCTCTCGGTCCCACACGCTCAATAAGGTCAAGGGGAAGGGTTTCATCATTGATTTCCAAACCACCCATCATAACCTTGACCATCTCAACAACCTCATCGGTAAGGGCTATGAGCTCGGGGAATACCATCCTCGCATGGTATGCCAGACCTGCATCGTGAACGAGGTCAGCCCCTGATAATACCGTCATAAGAATTTGATAGGTGATTTCTACCCCTGCCTGAGCGCCAATTACATCGGCGTCTGTGCACCCAGCGGTGCCGAACATAGGAAGCTTGTAGTAATGACTCATCTCTGTTAGTCCTGCAACAAGAATACTCATTTCTGGAGCACCGTAGGAGAAAATTGTCGTCTTCATGTCCATAATACTGGGCAAGGAGCCAAAAATAACCGGTGTTCCAGACCTC
>Ga0209986_10004396_pt1 | contig 11931 bp, 14 predicted proteins | sample BlataG_FD_183168 | JGI IMG/M metagenome (GOLD analysis project Ga0209986, IMG submission 183168) | Deep subsurface microbial communities from Black Sea to uncover new lineages of life (NeLLi) - Black_00105 metaG (SPAdes) (version 2) | ecosystem: Environmental > Aquatic > Marine > Oceanic >...
ACAACCACCTTGCCTGTTTTGACAGCTTCACCGGAAGGACTTGAAAGAACCGGTGTTCCTGCACTGTCGACCTGCTCCGGGTAATCTTCAGGCAGGTTGAACGAACTGACCATGTGTCCGTTTCCATGATCGTCGATCTCAATAACAGAACCGAAACGGTAGCCCAGACTATCACAGACGGCATGTAATATCTTTCTGATGTATTGTCTGGGTGGGGTGTGACTATCGATTTCGTTAATTCTATTTCTTAGCTTAAGCGGTAGTGTGCTCATGTCGTCTGTCCCTTTCTTAATGACGGGTTGACAGGGCAGTACATCTGCGGATCTCCCGTCGTCCGGAAGGTGCATTCGTTACAATCGGGATACTTTCCAATCTCAGCCTTGCGCCCGGTGGCCGATTTCAACACGATTTCCGGATGGGCTACCCGGGCTTGTCTCAACGCCACGAGGTCTGCTCTTGAAGAGGATATGATCGATTCAGCCGTTTCAAGAGACAGGACAGAGCCAACAGCACAGACAGGTATCGTCGCATACCATTTCAGTTCCAAAGCAATCGCCACGTGCGATATTTCGCCCAGCGAAGCAGACGGGATGATCCGCTCCACCGACTCGTACGCACCGGCAGAGACGACAATCGCTGACAGAGTATCCGGCGCCCCCCAGCTCTTCTCGACATGGTAGCAGGTGCAGTCAGCTCTGCGGCAGATGTCGGCCACCACTATTCGGCCAGTTGTCGGTTCTTCTTCAGGTGTAGCTCCGCGTATTTCCCTCTGGATACTAAAGGCCCAAGGAAGCCCTACTTCATTGCTGACAGGTCTTACAAGAAGGTAGGTTTTGCTGTCGGACGTCACGTCAAAAGTAATGACGCCTACAACGACGGTCGCCAGCAAGGCGGTCAGTGTAGTTGCCCTCATGGTGGTATCCAGCTTACTTAACTCTCTTTCATAATAATGCACCTACCTGTCTTTGTCAACACTAAAATCTGACTACCTTGCCACGCAGTTCAAGTGGAATATTTTGAGTCGGTCTCAACACAGCTGTTATCCTCCTTTCGTGAGTTCTTCACGCGGATATGCCATAATTCTCTATCCAAAAATTCCGAACTTACACAAAAGGAACTACGCAAGAAGATTTTGTTTTCCAGAAACTCCTTGCAGGATGGGCCGACTATATTCAAGACCGAACCCTGCAATGGCACCTCACGGAGGCTGTTGACGTGCCTTTCCGAGACGGAGTTATGTCACGATAGATAGTCCGCTGTGTGACTTCGCATTCGCTTGCCATCTCACTGACCAGTGCCGTCCCTCTATTCCTGATCATGTTAACCAGGTATATCAGTCGCTCAGCTTTTGTCATAAACGCGTATCCTCTGAAGAGTGTTCGTACTCCCCAGGTACTTGCCCTCAACTGTTCTCTTGCTCTGTACTAAGGCTGTACCCGTAACATCCGTTCATCTTTCACAAGGCAAAAGCTAACGGGTACCCCTGACAGATGGTGTCAGTCTATCTTTCAGTACTATGGTAATGGGCTTGGCAACTTGGTAAGTCCAATCACAAGGTACTCCCTTAACAGTATCCTGTCACTAACGAGGACAGTAAACTTCTAATAGTCACGCAGCCGCATTCTTGATCACCCAGTTGATGAAATCGTCTCGTAACCCCCGCCATTTTGTAACCGCAAGTATATCAACAGCTTCCCTTCCAGGGTTTACGAGACGATAGAAAAAACTGTGTGGGGATAGAGGTAGGATCAATCCGGCTCACCCACCAGGACAAACCCGCCCCAGAAAAGTGGATGCGCTGATTTGTTGTTGCGGCGGCGTGTGAGTAAGACCTAAGGGCAGAAAAGCTTCTGGCCCCGCGAACTCAGTACGACCAGGCGCGAAAACCGATCACCCCGGATAACCCGAGATATACGGTAAGGCCAAGGAGAGCGAATGACACCAGGATGGCGAACCCTCTGGTGGCCGCCCCTACCGGTTTGGTTATGCTGATGACAGAGTACACTGCGCTCACCAGTGCCAATCCTGCAAACACAAGGGTTGACAAGTAGAATATCATCCTGCCGGTAGTCCTGAATCCCGATGTGAGCAAATCCAAAGTAGACTCCCATTCAAAAGCGACTACTCCAACCAATAGAGAGACCACAGATGCCAGCGGCAGGATGCGTATCCGCAAGTAAGGGGGGAGCTTTCCCTTCTTGAAGATTCGTTGGATAAGACAGAGGGGAACCCAATAGAGAGCATACACGAGCGTTGAGACGGCGGCCGCGACCGCTCCGACAAACAGCACGAGGTGAAGCACCGCAAACCAATATGGTCCACGTTCATAATAGCCTCTGCTGCCAGTCAGCACCAGGGTACTCGATTGATCGCTAATGAATGCCATGGTGGCGGACGGCTCAGACACGGTGCGGAATCTCGTCTCGTTGACAGGCAACAGAGCCTCCGCTTCACCGATAAAGGTCTTCATCCACAGAGTATCTCGCTCGACGAACAATGTTACGCCTGATAGCAGAATATCCATAAAGGCCGTAAATTGAGACCGTGAACTGAGGAACTCGTAGTATCACTCGTACTGGCGCAGGGTTGCGGGCTCAACGGTACCGACAGATGCCGGCGGTGTATCGCTCGAGCCTAACAGATAATCCAGACAGGCATCCTGAATGGCCGTTACGCCGCGGCCCTCAAGTTTGTTGACCATGCTTGTGCGCGGCGTACGTCCCCGTGCGCCGCGTTAGTATTCTTTTAACTAACCAAAATCCTTATCGATTTCAACGAGTCCTTTCCCTTCGCCCACCCGGTTCCCGGCGCTTGAATAGGGATAGTCAACAGTCTCGTAGGTCAAGCTCACTTGGGGCTTGACATTCGCTTTGTCACGCCGCGAGTCGGCGTGACCTACTGACTGTGGTCGTGACGAAGAACAATCCGGGCCCTTGGACATTGAGTCTGCTACGAACCGGCATAAGTTAATTATGTGTGATTTGAATGTACAGATCAAGTGGACCGCGGTAGACGAGGACGTCCACCGCGCGTAAAGTGTGTTGAGCCGTGACTGAGAAAACCTGAGTTCGATATGTGTCCCAGGTCCCCCGCTTGCCTCCGTCCTCTCCCTGATGGTGACAAAGAGTACGGGAACGACAGAAAAACCGATGAAGGGGGGTAGGAATCAGGTTTTCTGATAAGCGCCGGGGCTACTTGAGCAGCAGCATCTTCCTGGTTTTGATGAAATCGCCCGCCTCAAGCTTGTACAAATAGACCCCTGAGGAAACCTGCCTTCCACCGTCAGAGGTGCCGTCCCAGTCTGCTACGTAGCGACCGGCCGACATCGACTGGTCTACCAGGGTGGTGACCTTCTGACCAAGAATATTGTACACCGTCAGAGTCACGTGCGACCCGACCGGGAGTTCAAAACTAATCTGCGTCCCCGGGTTGAACGGATTAGGGTAGTTCTGGCCAAGGAAATAGTCTTCGGGTACCTGTGGCGGTTCAAGCGGTGGCATCCGGGTTCTATCCCTGACCACAAGCTTTCCTTTCCACAAGGGGACAAACGACCGCTGGCCGCCGGGAGGCGCCGTCAAATCCGGTACCACAAAGAAAAGATGACCGGCGGGTGGCACCAACGTTGAATCAATTACAATGGAGTCGTCAGCAGTCCAGTCTGATAACGTAAAGTAGTACGTTGCCCAGAGCCGGCTTTGGGTTGCCGGGGATACTCCGCCGCTGGTTATAGCAAATCCTCCAAAGATGAATTGCTGGGCGGCATTACTACTATCTACGTTATCCGCCGGATAGAGGAAAGTTCCTCCGTCAAATCTCGAGTTGGTCAGAGCCGAAAGCCTGGCGCTATCTAAGTGCAAATTCGGATTATCCCAGATGAATCCTGCCGTGGCCCCAAGAACCGTGGAATCGTTGAAAACGTACAATTTCAACTCGACGTTAAATTGCCCACGAGCTTCATCGGGCTGTGTAGCTACTGCCAGTTCGATGGTATCCCGGATGCCAGGGTCATTTTCGTCAACTGCGGCGGCGGTTGCGGCGAGCAGGGAAAGTAAGGCCAGTAGTGATCTCAATTGCAACTTATGTTCCTTTTTGCGCAAAGCTATATGTTTTCAGCGCCATTTCTATATCGCTACAGCGTGAATTGATAAAGTCTTATGCTGACATTGTGAAAGGGTGCAAATACCTTGCCGACCGGCATACATGGTAATTGATGACATTCGCTGCTAAACAATGGAGGCTCCTCAAGGAGCACTGTTAAACCGGCCTACTTGAGCAGCATCATTTTCTTGGTCTCAATGAAATCACCGGCTTCAAGTTTATAAAAATAGACCCCGGAAGCGACTTTTGTCCCGCTGTCGGAAGCGCTGTTCCAGTCCGCTATATAGCGCCCGGCTGGCATCTCCTTGTCCACCAGGGTGGTGACCTCCTGGCCGAGGAGATTGTAGACAGTGAGGGTCACATGTGACCTGACGGGGATTTCAAAGTTTATCTGCGTGTTCGGGTTAAACGGGTTGGGATAGTTCTGACTCATAGAGTATCTCTCTGGCAGTTCCCCACCGTCAACAACCTTGACATCGGATGCATGCTTTATGACAAGCGTATCTTTCCAGAGTGGGACGTAGTTTATAGTGCTACTACTGCCAGAGGTATCAGTAACTGCAGAAAATAGAAGTGGCACGACAGGGATCCCGGTGGAATCTTCCAGCACCCCCCATATGACAACTGAATCAGTCATACTCCAGTTGTCCAGAGTAAAATACCATGTTGCCCAGTGTTCACGCATTAACACTGGTGCCAAGCCTTGGGTGGATACCCTGTATGCACCAAACTGGAAGTTCCGGGAAATATTGGTGGAGTCTATATCACCACTTGAATTGTAGAAAGAAATGGCGCCATCGAAAGCTGTTGAGCAAACAGTCGAAGCGTGAGCACTATCCATTTGCAGATTCGGATTATCCCATAATATAGGTACTGTAACGCCCGTCAACCAGACTTCGTCATGGAAACAATACAATTTTATCGTAACATTTAGTTGGTCATTTGCAGGGTCCGGTTGCGTGGATAGCTCTAGCTCAAGGATATCCCGAACTCCGGGGTCTAAGTCCAAAACAGTTATTTCGACTACTTCACTGTCAACTGCCGAGGAATCATCAGCGGCTTTGAAGGTGACATCATATGTCCCAGCCTGGGTTGTGTCGGGTGTCCAATCAAAAGTACCAGTGCCATCCAAATGATAGAAAAACCGTGCCCCTGCGGGTAAGGTAGACTGCTCAACCCACACGAGTCGTATCGTCCCATCCAGATCACTGGCTGAGACATCAAAGATCAATTGCTGGCCCTCGGTGGTACCCTTCGGCCCAATGGGGTCAAGCACCGGTGGCTCGTTAGCTTCAGACGTAACTCCAACAAAAATAAGAAACAGCCAGGTTAAAGAGAATAATGGTCTTAGTTTCAATTTATGATCCTCTTTGAGAATAGATTCTTGATTCCTAAACTACTTCAGGTCGCCAATAGCAAACAATTCCCCTATCCCCCTGCTTTTTATCAGGCATAAAACACTCCACAAAACAAAGTCTATGTCTTACCTACCGTAACGAAAGACTATAGAAAACTCATAGTGGGAAGTTGTCGCCGGGGTTGCCTCATGATGAGCGTGTTATCTTCCAATAGCTTACAGCTGCCGCCATAACACTCAGAATATAGCTGTTTTTACCCAAAAGTCAACGATAAAAGCGTTATCGCTTCTCATTCGGTAATATCTTTGCCCATTCCGAGAAAGGCGCCAGGCTGTTCCGATGGTTGGGTAGTGCTTTGGCCTGTTTGTCGGCATGTCAAAAAACAGATTGACTTTTGGGCAGATTTGGCTATATTGCCAAATAGCCAATAGTTATGGAGGTCAGTTTGGATAACAAAACTAAGGCTCGCTTCGAAGCCCGGGCCAAGATACTCAGGGCCATTGCCCATCCAACGCGGCTTTTTATTGTACATGAGCTGTCAGAAACTCAGAAGTGTGTGTGCGAACTTACGGAGATGGTCGGGGCGGACATTTCCACGGTGTCAAAACATCTCGCCGTTCTGAGAAGCGCCGGTATTGTCCAGGATGAGAAACGTGGTTCCCAGGTCTTTTACAAACTCAAAGTGCCCTGTGTACTGAACTTTCTCAATTGCGTAGAATCTGTTATTGAGTTTTCCGCCAGAGAACAACTGGATCTCGTAAAGTGAAAAGCGACATCAACGGTTTCAAAGTCTAAGTTACACCGAGAGTACTGACACATGAACTGGAAAACGGAATGGAAACCCCTGGCCGTTATCGTTGCTGTGTTCCTCGCCTGTTTCTATCTCCCGGTGGGAACAGTCCGGTTTGACGGAGCGGTATCTGAAGCGCTGCACCTGGTCAAGTGGTATGCGCAGGAACATGTGCTTCTATGTCTGATACCCGCCTTCTTTATTGCCGGGGCAATTGCGGTGTTTGTCAGCCAGGCTTCGGTTATGAAATACTTAGGGGCCGGCGCCAACAAGGAGCTGGCTTACGGCGTAGCTTCCGTTTCAGGGACGATCCTGGCCGTCTGCTCGTGCACGGTGCTGCCGCTGTTTGCCGGCATCTATCGGATGGGCGCCGGTCTTGGGCCGGCCACGGCATTCTTGTACTCGGGGCCGGCTATCAATGTCCTGGCGATTATCTTGACCGCGAGAGTCTTGGGGCTGGAGCTTGGGATCGCCCGGGCTATTGGAGCAATTGTTTTCAGCATCATTATTGGCCTGTTGATGCATCATTTGTTCAAGAATGAAGAAACAGCGAAGGCCAAGGCACAGATGGCTATACCCGAACAAGAGGTAAGCCGTCCGCTGTGGCAAAATGCACTGTATTTCGCGGCTATGGTGGCCATCCTGGTCTTTGCCAACTGGGGCCAGCCGAATGAAATAAGTGGCTTCTGGCACATCGTCTACTCAGCCAAGTGGATTATCACCAGCTTCGTTTCAGCGTTGTTGGCCGTCATGCTGGTTCTCTGGTTCGGCTTGAGGTGGTGGAAAGTGGTTATTGCTGCAATTCCGACGGTCATTCTGGCGCTCCTGTTTCCGCACCAGCCGATGATCCCCTTTGCCGCGGCGGTCGTCGGCCTGTCAATCATCACCAGCACTGATAAAGGAGAGGTCGGTGAATGGTTTGCCTCTTCGTGGGGTTTTGCCAAACAGATTCTGCCGCTTTTGTTTTTCGGTGTGTTGATTGCCGGAGCGCTTCTGGGCCGTCCCGGGCAGGAGGGACTTGTCCCATCGACATGGATCAATCAATCGGTTGGCGGCAATTCGCTTTCATCAAACCTGTTTGCCTCGGTAGCCGGAGCCTTTATGTACTTTGCGACCCTGACCGAGGTCCCCATCCTGCAGGGGCTTCTCGGCAACGGTATGGGCAAAGGCCCGGCGCTGGCGCTGCTTCTGGCCGGACCGGCGCTGTCGCTGCCCAATATGTTAGTCATTCGCAGTGTTATGGGAACCGGGAAAACTACTGCCTACGTACTGCTGGTGGTTGTCATGGCCACGATCAGTGGTATGCTGTATGGAGCTTTCTTTTAATTGGAGGAACAAAATGAAAAAGATTGAAATCCTGGGTCCGGGATGCCCAAAATGCAAAAAGCTCGAAGAAGAGACCAGAATTGCCACGTATGAACTGGGTCTCGAATGCCACATCGAAAAAGTATCGGATATCCAGAAAATCACAGCTTATGGTGTGATGATGACACCGGCGCTTGTGGTTGACGGCCTGGTAAAAGTCACTGGCAAGGTGCCGTCAGTTGACGAGTTGAAGGCGATTCTCTCCTGAGTGAGAGTTTGTTTCTTGGAAGTAAGTTATGAGTGAAAACAAATGCTGTGGCGACTCACCAAAAGTGGTTTTTGCCTGTTCGGGAGCATCCGATATGGGGCAATTTCCGATCAAGCGGCTCGGCGAGTGTCTAGAAAGAAGGTGACCTCGATGGGCTGTCTGGCAACTATCGACAACCAGTTAGGCTTTGTTATGGACTCTGTTAAGGCGGCATCAAAGATAGTTGCAATCGACGGTTGCTCGGAAAACGGCGCCAAATTGACCCTTGAAAAAGCGGGCGTAGTAAATTTTCATCAGGTTCTACTCTCAGATCTGGGAATTGAGAAAGGGAGCTCACAGGTGAATCAAAAGCACACTCAAATGGTTTACAATGAAGTTCAGAAGATATTAGGTGATTAAAACAGAAGGAGTAAGAAAAGATGAAAGCTAAAACGTTGATCATAGCGACGCTCGTGGTACTTGTTTTCTCAGGTGCTGTTTATCTGCTTGCAACAGCGTCAAGTGAAAAATCGGAGTCCTCCAAAAGCAGCGATACTACTACCACAGAACAGGATTCCGGCAATGTCGTTTCCGACTCCACAGAATCTAAGGCTTCCACCGAAGTAACCGACAAGGTCATCGCATATTATTTCCACGGCAATAGGCGCTGTGGGTCCTGCAGAAAGATCGAGGCGTATTCCCGAGAGGCAATTGACAGCGGCTTTGCCGAGGAGCTGAAAGCGGGTAAGTTGGAGTGGCTTGTTATCAACATTGATAAACCCGAGAATAAACATTTTGTAAAGGACTATCAGCTTTACACCAGGTCGCTGGTGATTTCATACACCGAAAACGGAAAACAAACCAGATGGAAAAATCTTGAGAAGGTGTGGCAACTCCTTCGCAATAAAGCAGCCTTCATGAAATATGTTCAGGAGGAAGTTCACGTTTATCTGGAGGAAAGTTGATGGATCCATTCATTTTGGCTGCTGCATCCGCCTGTTGGCTGGGAATCCTAACTTCAATCAGTCCCTGCCCTTTGGCAACAAATATCGCCGCGATTTCCTATATCGGGAAGCGCGTGGGAACACCCAGAAAAGTCTTTTTTTCCGGTCTCCTGTACACGCTGGGAAGGATGCTCACTTATCTCATCCTGGGAGTACTTATCGTTGCCGGCATGCTTTCCGTTCCCGACTTAGCCAATTTCCTGCAGAAGTATATGAATAAATTTCTCGGGCCGATCCTGATTCTGGTTGGCATGTTTCTGTTAGGACTGATCCGCCTGAACTTTTCGGCATCCGGTATCAGTGAGCGGATGCAGAATCGTGCCGAGAAGTACGGTATTTGGGGTGCGGGATTACTTGGTTTTCTTTTCGCACTGTCGTTTTGTCCAATTTCGGCGGCCTTGTTTTTTGGCAGCTTGATCCCGTTAGCGGTCCAGCATGAATCTCGTGTCCTCATGCCTACGATTTACGGGATAGGCACGGCCTTGCCGGTGTTTGCCTTTGCCATTCTCGTCTCACTGGGCACGCGTTCCATTGGCAGAGCGTTCAACAAGGTCACCCAAATCGAATTATGGGCCAGGCGTATCACGGGCGTTATTTTCATTGTGGTAGGAATCTACTACTTATTGGTGTATGTATTTTAGTTTTGTCTGACAGGGTAAGTTTTTTTGTATCATGGTAGAGAATTCCCTTGACATTGAGGTATAAGGCTATATATTTCGTTATTTGGCGAAATATAGGAGACACAAATGCGTGATTTTATGTCTATCACAAAGGCCCTGAGCGACGAGAATAGGGTCCGGGCTCTACTCGCCTTGCATCAGAGAGAACTCTGTGTCTGTCAGATTATCGAACTGCTTGACCTGGCTCCGTCGACAGTCTCTAAGCACATGGCAATCCTCAAGCAAGCCCGTCTGGTAGAGGGGCACAAGAATGGACGCTGGATATATTATCACCTGGCCGATGGAAACGCTTCCTCTGAAGTTCGTGAAGCTATCGAATGGGTGTTCAATCACCTTTTGGATGATTCCAAGATTCGAAACGACGCTGAGCGCTTGAACGGTATTCTGAAACGCAACCCAGTGGATATATGCAAGCAGCAAAGAGATAAATGAAGACTGTTTCCCTTTATAGTAAGTCGTTGAAATAGGAGCAAGGAAGTAAATGATTAAGAAAGCTGTAGTATCAGCTGGCATTATCCTGCTGGCTTTGGCAGTTGTCTGGTATTGGGGTTTAGCCAAAGGCTCCGCGCCAACATCGAAAGGCTCGCTGCAGGCTGCAGAGACCTCCAACGAAACAATAGACAGGTCGACATCAGAGACCCCGAGCGCCACCGAGGACACTGTCGGTGGTGGAACGCCCAAGATATTCTTCCCAGACACCTCTCACGATTTCGGCAACGTTTCGCAAGGGTCGAAAGTCACGCACAAATTCATCGTGCAAAACATCGGTGATGCGCCACTCAAGCTAATAAAGGCTAAGGCAGGGTGAGGGTGCACGGCCGCCGTCTTAACCAAGACGGACATTCCCCCGGGCGGGGAAGGAGAAATCGAGGTCACTTTTAGCACTGGTCGTAAGAAGGGGAAACAGAAAAAGAGCATTACTGTAACGTCCAATGACCCGGAAAACCCAACTACGCGAATCTCTGTTATCGTTTTGATTGAGATTGAATTCGACTTTGAATCGTACAGCCTGAATTTTGGAAAGTTGAGGACGAGTGATACGGCAACTAAGAGCATTTTCATTCAAATCTTGGATCCTGAAAAAACAAGGATCACAGATATAACGACATCTTCCCCACTCGTGTCGGCAAAACGAGTAGAGGCTTCCGACTCCGCTGACAACCGCACCAGGATCGAGGTCGAGGTAACGCTGCTACCGGGACTGCCATCCGGAAGAGTCAATGAAACCGTCATTGCACATTCCAGCCTGGAATCTAAATCGAAAGCGACTCTTCGCTTGATCGCATCAATCGTTGGTGATGTCGAAGTGATCCCTGATGTGCTTCGGTTTGTAGTCAGCGACTCGAGTGGAAAGTCGAACCAGATTATCACTCAGCTGCTGAAAATTACAAATAACTCAGAAGACAAGCTGCTGCGGATTCTTGGAGTGCGTGATCCGGATGACCGGCTGCAGCTAAGCGTCGAGACTTTGGAGGATGGACAGAAGTTTGAGCTTACCGCCACCCTGAAACCTGAAGCTTTGGCCACGAGCGGTAACCAGACTGGCACGATCGTGATTACGACCAATAATCAGGAGCAAAAGGAGATTACAGTTCGCTACAATGTAGTGCGTCGAAAATAGCGCGTAGCTGTTTTTGCGGCAGAAACGGTTCGAATCCCCGACGGAATATCAATGCAGTTGATATTTCCTGCACATGGCAGAACCCTCAGGTTGCGCGACGGCAGGATCCTCTCAGGTAACGATGAGAAGGATAACGCTGTAACTTAGTCTGTTGGCGTTTCAACGGAAATTCTGTCTTAGAAATAAAGAAATGTCCTCAATACCGAGGATGTGAGACACCCTCGTGTAGGTTGTTGAGAATAGGGAGATCCAATGGTGGCAATGGAAGCCGGTATCACCAAACAGCCAAAAGGACTGAGCCACTTTGAAAGGCTTCTGTCTCTGTGGGTGGTGTTGTGTATTGGGGCGGGGATCGTTCTGGGAAAAACCGCTCCGGAAGTAGCAACCTTTTTGGACGGTCTGGCTATCTCGGTCAATAATGCCCCCGTGGTGTCCCTTCCGATTGCCATCTGTCTCTTCTTTATGATGTATCCTATAATGGTGAAAATAGATTTCGCCGGAGTCCTCAAAGCGGGTAAGAATGTCAAACCCGTGGGATTGACGTTGTTTGTCAATTGGGCCATTAAGCCGTTCACCATGTATGCGATTTCAGTTCTCTTTCTCGGTGTTCTCTTCCGAGGCTTTATTGGCTCCGAGGCCGTAGACCATGTTAAGATGCCTTTCGGTCTCGACCTGCCCGTGGGAGCTATGTACGGAGCCGGAAAGGTCGTACTGCTCGATGGTGTCAAGCTGCTTGAAGTGCCTTTGTGGCGGAGTTATCTGGCAGGATGCATTCTGCTGGGGATTGCTCCCTGCACCGCAATGGTCCTCGTGTGGGGGTATCTGGCA
>Ga0209986_10004397_pt1 | contig 11930 bp, 11 predicted proteins | sample BlataG_FD_183168 | JGI IMG/M metagenome (GOLD analysis project Ga0209986, IMG submission 183168) | Deep subsurface microbial communities from Black Sea to uncover new lineages of life (NeLLi) - Black_00105 metaG (SPAdes) (version 2) | ecosystem: Environmental > Aquatic > Marine > Oceanic >...
TCAGGGTAAATCATGAAGAGTGGTTTGATCTTGGAAAGGAGCCCCAGAGCCTTTGCGACAGAGCCCTGCATTTTGGTCTGACCTTTCGCCATGGCAACGGTTGTATTCAGCTTGCCTTGCCAGAATTTGTTGGTCGTTTCAGAGGTGCTCCATACAGATATCTCAGGCTCAACGTCTGAGTCAAAGGCCATTGTACCAATCTCACCGTCGGGACCAGGATCTCTGAAATTCATGGTCACATGAAGTTCCGGTTGTTCTATGTCGAACCTGACAACAACCTGCGATTTGACGAGCTTTCTCATAACCTCTTCATCTCGCTTTGCAAGCACCCAGAATTTTTCAAATACTTCTTGGAGTTGTTCACTATTTTCATAGAATGGCATAATATTGCACTCCGTTAGCTGCTTGAACCCATGTCTGGGTGAGATAGAAGTCTTTTGGGATATCGTATTTATTGAAAAGTAGCTTACACTAGGCACGGGTAGTGGCATTCGTCTATTTTCTCTGCTTCTATTCTCGACATGGAGTTTATCAGTAGGCAGAATGCTACTCAGCAAGAATCTAGATGCTTGCTGATGAATATCAGATGAGATTGCTTCTCCCCACATCAGGATAGGGTTGCAAACAGCTTCAATGAACTTGGCCAGTCTTGGATATTTATTAGGTGACTATTGAAGTAAAGACCCAGGTTCTCAGTATCACAGGTTGCTCTCAGACTTGGTGTGTGTTCAAAGACCATTTAGGCAGTGGGACAAGAAAGGTCACATCAAGTGCTTGCGAACTCCAGGTGGACACAGGACGATTCTGTTATCCGAGGTCAATAGACTCCTTGGTAAGCTGCACAGAGAACATATTGAAGACCCATCTCGAAAACGGTGCGCGGTCTACGCACGAGTCTCAGGCCATTGTCAGAAGACTGATGGTGATCTTGATAGACAACTCAAGGTCCTTACTCAGGAATGCAGAAAACGTTACAGGACCAGTCCTTTAGTCTTCGCTGACATTGGCTCAGACTCAACATGCGGCGGAGGGGACTCAAGAAACTCTTTACATTGGCACAGAGAGCAACTATCAGTACTCTCATCATCACACATAAGGACAGACTAGCCCGGTTCGGTCTTGAGCTCGTAGAACACATACTCGAAGACTACGACGTCAGACTTGAGGTCCTCTATCAAACTGAACAGCAGAGTCCACAGGAGGAACTTGTCACTGATATGATGGCACTCCTCGCATCCTTCTCTGGTAAGGTCTATGGACTCCGAGCGGGACAGACAAAGAGTATACAGGTCACTGCTCACAAAACCTCATTTCTCGAGTAACACCTTGACCTCATCAGTGGTTTCCTCTATTACGTCCTCATCAATGCCATATTGTGTGAGCTTGCAATGTATTTCTACCTTAATTATTGTAGGTTCATTTCCTCCTGATAATACACAAGAAGATGGACCGTATCTGCTGTGACACAATCTCTAGCAAGGTCCACTGTTGCAGACAGTCCTAAACATAAGGCCATGGTTAGTGCTTTTCCGGGGTTCTTGGGGCCCTTAATCAGCCCCATGCCTGTATTTCGCATGGTCTTTATAAATGAGATTTCGGGTTCGGTCAGAAATGGAAATTGCTTGTTGCTGAAACTGAACTGGGTAATTTCCTTTTTTAAGATACGAGTTTATATTATCTTGTTATGTATAATTGTGGGCTTTAAATATTGTACAGAGGACAGGATAACAGATGAGTGACGATGACACAAGATATCCAGTGCCAGTCCTGGGAGCAAAGACCCGGTTTTAGACCAAAGGCAAAACAAGACACAATGACTGGTATGTATAATTGTGGTTCTTCACGAACCACCTATCTTGTCGAGTCGTTCATCCTTAATTCTGCGGACAGAGTAGTGTCAAGAAAGGGAATGGGGAGAAGACCTGACCCTGCTTTCAAAGAGGGTGTTGTTCACCAGCACCAGCTACGTTTGATAGCAAAAGGTATTGGTAGAAAGGTGCGAGATATCGACCTTCAGACCTTTACTCATCACTTTGATAACTATGTCAAGGTGGTCAACATACTCCTTGAGAGGATTTATTCCAATCCAGACCGAGCGCAACACCTTGGTGAAAAACTCTCGGAGTATCGGGGACGGGCCTATACTCTATTGAGGAACGAACGAGACCTTTGCTATGAACGCAATGACGAGTTCAAGGAATTGATCTTTGAACGGTTACATAGGAACGCCCTCGAACAAACTGGAAGGATGGTCCTTGCGGATTATTCCAGACGACAACTGTTCATTGCAGCTTTAGAAATACTCCATGGTTCCAATGACGGTACATTACTTCTTCTAAGGCGAAAACGGATTCCCTCAGACCTCATTAGACGAGTCCGAGATTCCTGTGATGCTGTGAAGAACAATGGACCAGGATATCACTATGCTATGGGAGTCCTCAGGCAACTCCGTCTGGCATTTGATAGACATATTCTTGATATCCTGGGCATCAAGATTGGGTGGAGAGGAAGACAACGGAAGAAGGTCGCCTCACTCCTGAAAAATACTTCCAATGATTACCAACGAGTCACAGGGATCCTAATATCCCTTAAACGTGATTGGAAGAAGAATGGTTATCCGTTCACAACTCCTCAGCTCAGGAGTTATAGTCTGGACTTCTCAGCCTCGACTGAGAACAGTACTGGTCAGGGATACTGGTTTACTCTTGACTCAGAACGTGAGAATGAGGTGTTGCTCCATCTCAAGCTCCCCCCTGGTATTGAAGGGAAGGACCATGACCAATCACCCTACAAGAACAAGACCCTTACTTTCAGGTTTCTAAACTGGTTGCCTAGAGCTGCGACTGATGACAGGAGAAAAGCGGAAATTGCGGAACGGAATGGTGATACTCATCGAGCAGAGCAGTTACAGTTCAGGGCTGCAAAGTTCGAGGACATGCATCAACAACTCATGAACACCATTCAGTTCCAGCATGTTGCCCACAAGCTCTCACGGCTCAAACAGAGGAAAAGAAGTAGTCCTGAGGAGATCATTAGACTTGAATCCATGGCAAAACAGTTCAGAGAATCCCGGAGGAGTGCACCTCCAAGGATACTCCTGAGAAACGGTCGCGTGACACTGCAGATTCCATTCCTATCACCCAATAGTGAGGTGATATCACAGGTCTTGGGTGAGAAGGAGTATACCACGAGAGCTGGGGTTGATAGGGGTCTCCGTGCTCCTGTTGCTATCTCTGTAGAGAAGAACAGCTCCTTTGAGGACCTGCTCATCACAGTAAGTCATCTCGTGGAGAAACGCGAGCAGCTTAGGAAATATGCATATCGACTCATATCTATAGTGACAAGAAAAAAGGACAACTGGGAACGAAAGCGGCCAGGACTGTCATATCCAGGGCATGTCCTCAAAAAGGACAGACACATCAATGCCCTGTGGAGAAAAGTTCGTCGTCTTGACCGTGAGGTTGCCCGGATCATAGCTTCAAAGACAGTTTGGTTCTGTGAGGAACATAAAGTGAAAAAGGTGTTCTTCGAAGACCTCAGGAGCTTTCAAGCTCATGCAGGCTTTAAAGACCTGTCGTACAACCTCTCTTCAAACTTATGGGGGAGGATCATCGACACAGCGAGGTACATGCGGGAGTCCCTTGGTCACTCCAAGTACAGTGTGTGGACTGTGAATCCAAGGTACACATCTCAGACCTGTCATGTCTGTGGAGAGAGAGGAATACGAGTAGAGAACAAGACCTCGACCACTGAGAGAAAAGGCGGGGAGTACTTCTACTGTGACAAGTGTGATGTGCACTTTCATGCCGATGTGAATGCGGCTCGAAACATCATTCACGTGCAAGATAATGTGTCCAGTGCCGTCCCTGGACGGACAGCTTGATGTCTACGTTTGTCCAAGAAAAAATGAACGGCCATCTAGCTAGCCAAGAGGTACCGCTCCATTTCCCAGCCTGTGATGTGACTTGGTCCGGGATCGCCCGTAGCATCTAGGTACTCTGACCATTCCTTGGTTCGCATGTCCGCAATTGTATCCACCACACGGTCTCCCAGGGCACGCCTAAGCGTGGAGTCCCTATTCAGTTCATTTATTGCATGAATGAGGGACGATGGCAGACTTGCCACGTCGGTCTCAGATTCGAAGAGGTCCTCATCAGTCGGGCTCGGTGGCTCCAAGGACCTCCTGACACCATCTAGTCCAGCAGCCAGGATAGCTGCTATGGCTAAGTGAGGGTTGCAAGACGGGTCAGGACATCGGAACTCGATTCGAGCTTTCATGTTTGAGCCGTTGAACTGTGGCACTCTGATCATGGTGCTTCTGTTTCGTGGGCCCCAAGCGATTCGTGTTGGTGCCTCGAAGCCGGGAGTGAGTCTCTTGTACGAGTTGATCGTGGGTGCAACGATTGCAGCAAGAGCTCCTGCGTGAGTGAGCAGACCTGCGATGTAATGTCCTGCCATGTCTGAGAGTGCGCCTGCGTCGTCTGTTGCGAAGAGGTTCTTGTCGACGTCAATATCCCAGAGGCTCTGGTGTAGGTGCATGCCACTTCCATTGCATCCTACGAAGGGCTTTGGCATGAATGTGGCAATCATTCCCTCCTGATGGGCGAGCTCAGCGATGGCCAACTTGGACAGCATCACGGAATCTGGAATCTTCATAGCGGGTCCGCGCCTCAGGCAAATCTCATGCTGTCCTTCAGCAGCCTCATGATGATGTGCAGTCGTGGATATGCCCATCTTTCTCAATGTTCTTACAACTCGTCTTCTGAAGTCAAGTCCACCATCAGATGGAAGGACATCGAAGTAGCCGCCTCGATCTATGGGCGAGATTCCACTGGCTGCTTCCCTTGTGACCAAGAAAAACTCCAGTTCGCTCCCAACCTCCAAATGGTATCCCTCATCTGACGCTTCACTTAGAACTCTCCGTAGAATGAGTCTTGGATCAGAAGGGTGTGGCTCACCTGAGACCTCGTGAACCGCACATAGCAAGACAGCCACACTGGGGTCCCAGGGCTGCACAAGTGGGAGAGAGGAGGTTGGCTTTAGTAGCAAATCGCTTGAGTTTACAACCGCGTACCCGGGGACTGAGGAGCCATCGAAGTAGTAGCCATTACTAGCCACTTCCCTGAAGCTATCGTAATCTATCTCAATACTCTTCGTTGTGCCTAGGCTCGTGGTGAATACGAGTCGTAGGAAATCGGGTCCCTGATGTGTATCGTACATGGCATACTTGCTCCGTGGAAGTTGTTGTGTATCGATGGGTAGTAGAAACAGAGGCGCACTAATCCCTTGGTAACAGCCCTTTCAGGGCGTAGCGCATTGGATATCGCTCACTTTCCTATTCATATGAGATCAGTGCCTTCTCTGTTTCATAATTAGTAGCGTTTCAGGCGGGTATAAAATTTTCCTGCGAAAAACAGAAGATATTTCAGTTTCATTCTAAGATAGTAACTCATGACCGGAAATCTTCCGAAAGAGCTTGACCCAACTGACAAGAAAATCCTGGAGCTTCTCCAAAAGAACTGCAAGATGAGCATCTCCAAGATTGCCAAGGCTGTTGGCAGGGGCATCTCAGCAGTTCACAGCAGGGTCAAAGCTCTAGAGAGTGCGGGAGTAATCAAGCAATACACTGCGGTACTCGACCCAGTCAAGATGGGACGCTCTGTTCTTGCTATCATCCTCATAACGATAAGATACCGCATCCCTGGTAAAGAGGAAGTACTCTCCCAGCGAGAGTTCTGTCGGGAGATTGCGCATCACCCCTTGGTCCAAGATGTGCACGTATTGAGCGGAGAGTTCGATGTACTGCTCAAAGTGCGAGCACGCTCAATCGATGAGATGAATGAGTTCATTGTTGACTTCTTGAGAGGAATACCTGCAGTTGATAAGACGCTCACTATGTTCACAATGGACTCTTATCTGGAAACCCTCGAACTCAGAGACCTTCCAAGATGGACCACTTAAGGCAGATGAAGGTGTCCTACTGGGGCGGGACGCCGTAGTAGGTCATCATGTCGACCTTGGCTCCAGCTAGCTTCAGGTACATCCAGAGCTGCATCTTGTGCATTGCGATGTGACGGATGAACTCAGGCATGTAGTATGCCCAGTTCTTCTCGGACCGGGTTTCGTAGAATGGCTTGAGCTTATTTTCAAGTAGGTCTTTGTCAGACATGTCACGGAACCTAGCGTTCACAGTCGCGATGCCATCGTCGAAAACGGAAAGCATCCCGTCAAGGTCATCTCGCGAGAGCTCCTTCTCTTGAGCCTGTGCTTGCTCCACGGTTTCTATCTCCCTGGAGTATATCCTGTGATCAAGAGATGGGATCTGTGCGAGGTGGTTCGCAAGCTCTCTCAGAGGCTTCATTCCCTGCCCCGGAGTATAATTCATATCTACCGACTTGGCTGCAGCAAGGACCACCTTAGCCTGCCTGGCTTCGTGGTTGAAGCTATCCAAAAGCACATCCACTATCTTCGTCATTTTGGAATTTCTCTCCACTTGTGGTATGCATGAACTCCCTAGAAAAGTATGCCATCCCCGCACAATCGATAGTCCCAGTTCAATCACACTGCACGGATACGATGTTGGAAGGCACCTACGCGAGCCGAAACATCTACTCCTTCTTAATGGCCTTGATGATGACTGTATTAGGGATTACTGTGTTTGCTACAATGAATGCTTCAGGCATGTATTCCGAATTACGATACGGTACGGCATCTGAAGGTAGCATTTCTAGTTCCTCCAACGTATAACCCCTTGGTTCAGCAAGATTCTCGATACAAAATCCAGCTGAGATGAGTCCATTGATGATTTGATTCAGTTGCCATTCGGAAGATTCGAATGATGCTATCTTATCTCCCTTGTACTTGTTCCAGTCCCACTTCTGTCTAGTTTCATCGAAGTAGTTGGCAATCTTTGTGAAATCATCCTCTTGAAGAGCGTTTCCAAGAACTATCCAGGTTGGATGGTTCATGCAGGTTACGATTCGCCCATGTGGTCTGAGTACTCTCGAACACTCGCTGAACACTCGGTTAATATCAGAAGCGTAATTCATAGCATGTGAGGAAACGACCAGATCAAATGAAGAATCTGCGATGACTGACATATCCTCCATATCGCTCTTGAGGAATGCAGCTTGGGCTCCTTGACTCTCTGCGAGTTGTCTGGCAACCTCAAGTTGGTTCTCGGATTGATCAATCCCAGTAACTGACTTCGCGCCTCGTTTTGCCAAAACAATCGCGTTTTGTCCGCCTCCGCAACCAACCTCTAGTATGTCAAGACCCTGGACTTCTCCAATGATACCTAGCTCGTTATCTCCTGGTCCATATGGGTTATAGTGATAGTTCTCAATGGAGATTACTTGGGCTGATTGGTAGTAGGACGAAAGCTTGTCCCATGATTCTTCGTTGCGCTTATTTGACATCTTCAATCTCTCCACTGTCTGAGTGCTCGTACCTCTCGGTATTCAATTCATAAGGTTGACCATGTTAGTATTAATCCGTAAGACGGATGACGTGCTGTAAAGCGCTAATCGAAGGCGGTGCGACGATTCCTTTTTTCCCCTCCCTAACTTGGTGAACGTGTTCCGAACCCTTTAATTACCTCCTTGAGGCGGACCATCGCAGAATCGATTGCCCCGAAAGGGGTCAAGAGAGTAAGGAGAGTTCATAATTAACAATGAGTCGTAAGGTCTGTATCGCAGGCGGAGCGGCGACTCCATTCGACTATCCTATGCATATAACGCCAGAAGCTATGGCTGCCAACTGCATCGTTGAAACGCAGAATGATATTCCAGATTTCCATATGAGGGACCTGGATTTCATGGTGTATTCACATTTCAGCGTACACTTTGGTAAGCAGCTCTGTCCTGAATGGATCGTTCATGACCACCTTGGGCTAGTCGGCCTGCCGCACGTGCGAATTGAGAATGGAGGAAACACCGGGGGTTCAGCTCTTTTTGGTGCTTTCCTTGCAGTCAAATCCGGCCTCTTTGATGTGGTTGGTGTGTATGGCTGGGAAACCATGGACAACGTTACGCAGTCACAAGGAAGTGAGTTCATCGCTCTTGCCTCAGACACGAGGTATGAGGCCCTAGCAGGTGGCATCTATCCAATCTACTATGCCGCGATGGCCTACAAGTTCATGAAAGAGCACGACCTGACCGAGGAGGACTTTGCCCTCGCTGCTCTAAAGAACAGGAACTACGCTGCAGATAACCCAAGGTCACAGTGGTACCGTGGAGAATACAAGAAGTACAACAGGGACCTGACAGTCGATGACATCATGAATAGCAGGTTGATCAGTTACCCGCTCAAGCGGTACGACTGCTGTCTAATGAGCCGCGGTGGTGCATTTGCGCTCGTCACATCAGAGGAATGGGCAAAGAAGCATGCTGCCGGTAATTACGTCACTATTGACGGGGCCGGTCTGAGCAGCTGCACTATCAGAGCTGGTGACAGGATCGACTTCCCCGGCTGGAACAAAATGTACGGCAAGGGCTATCCTGACATGACTGAGTTTGCAGCATGTCGTCGCTCTGGTGAGGTAGCCTATGACATGGCTGGCATCGAGTACAAGAACGCAGCCAAGGAGGTTGACGTTGCTGAGATTCATGATGCATTCAGCTCCTCAGAGGTCCAGATATACAAAGCTCTACACTGGTGCGATAAGGACAACGTGAAGGAGTTCGTTCGCGAGAAGCAGACCTTCATGAACGGTGAAGTGCCCACGAATGTTGGTGGTGGTCTTATGGGCTACGGCCATCCAGTAGGTGCCACAGGAATCATGTCCGCTGTCGAGTGTATGTATCATCTCAACGACACTGCTCCAAAGAAACACCTGAGCTCCAAGACCTACGTCAAGGATGCAAACACTGGTCTTGTCAACAGCCATGCGGGTACTGGAACCAGTATCTCGAACTTCATTCTCAGGAGGCCATAAAGATGGGTGATAAGAGACTACACAAGATCCCTGACAAGGTCGAGTGGGACGACAAGCACTCCAACGAGTTCCGTGGCGATGTCAAAGAAACCGGCATTGGATTCATGGGCTATGATTGGGATTCGAGTACGGAGCAGTTCAAGGTCTACCTTCACTACGACCAATTGTATTATTGGAAGTACGCTGAGGTTTCAAAGCTCGGTAAGGGTTTTGTTGAAGGAGAGTTCTGGGCAACACAGTGTCCGAAGTGCGGCGACAAGTTCTTCCCGCCGCGTGTGAACTGTTGGAATTTGGATTGCGATTTGTCAAAATCGGTCTGGCGGGAATTGCAGCAGGAAGGGATTGTGCATACTTTCACGATTGCGGGGTGGTCGGGAAAAACATCTCTGAAGAGACTGCCCTTCGTTTTGGCTTATGTCATCGTTGACGGCTGCAACACTGCGATTGCCAACGAGCTTCGAGGAATAGATCCCTGGGACCCAGAGTTCGGAATGCCTGTCAAGGTAGCTTGGGCCCCCAAGAAAGAACGCCGAGGTACAGTCACTGACTGGTGGTTTGAACCGGCTGATGGTTGGAAGCCAGAACCGATGAACCCTGAGAAGGAGCGCATGAAAGAGATGTGCGCGCCTGTCTACGAATGGGTCAAATCAATGAAGTGAAATTTGATCCGAGGAGTTGGCGGTCTACGGACTGCCGACCTCTTCTTTTCTTTTTTGTTTCATGGTGATGGAGCATGGCGGCACACTCGCCTGGAATCCATATGACCCTCGAAAAGGGCGTGGGTGACTCACCTCCGAATTCTTGTGTTAACTGGCAGGGCTTGAGAGTTAGGAAAAGATATAGGTTAGCGAGTGTCAACTGGATATGGAGCGGTGTTGGTCATGAACATGATGCGGCGAAAGTTGAGTTCAAGAAACGCATTCTTGATTGGCATTGTTTCTCTTGTTCTTGGTGTCCTAATGCAGGCATCTGCAGTTTTGTTTGAAGTCATTCCGGCCATTGACACCGGATGGACTCCCATTATGCATATTGCGTTGCTTGGGTGTGCCATATTTCTCCCGCTTGGATACGTGACGCGATCAGATGACTCCGGAACCAGGATTGGATGGTCTCTTCTACTAATCGGGCTACTGATGATGCCTTCAGCCCTCATTCTCCACGGCAGTCTGGGGTCAGTTTCCATTGCATGGAGTGTTCTGACCGCCTCCCTCGCACTAGACGCTATCTTCATTGTCCTCGCTGGATTCCTCGTGTTTGCCTATAAACGAGGCCAGCGGATGCAGCTGGAAGGACAAAGCGTATCCACCACCACCTAATCTCGACTCTCATCTCATTCAGAGTGGTCAAAGAGAGGGCCTTCCTGCTCCAGTAGGAGTAAAATTGGAAGCCAAAGGAGGAAAGACAGGGCACTATCACTGACTGGTGGTTTGAGCCAGCAGATGGCTGGACGCCAGGACCAACGAACCCAGAGAAGGAGCGCATGAAGGAATTATGCACACCCGACTTAGGCTCCACTACATCTTCTTGATGAGGTAGTACTCCTTAACTTCATCTGGATACCCATCTGAAACTCCATGTGTGTTGTATCCCTGTTTCTTCAAGAAATCAAGGTTCTGAAATGAGAAGCACGCTATTTGGCCTGCGATGCACCCTTTCTCTTTAGCAAGTTTTTCTGCATGCATTAGGAGATCTTTTCCATATCCTTGACCACGATATCTCTCATCAACCCAGAGTTCAGCTATATGCATGGTCCCAAGGATTGTATAACCACACAGTCCTCCAATCACTTGCCCATCATCGTTCTTTATGACCAACTTGTATCCAATTTGGGGATGTTTCTTTAGCAAATCGCTAACGTGCTGGTCGAAACTACTTCCGAGCCCTTTGCGGACAATACTCTGTGATTCCTCAGTTGAATCTTCAGAGATGGCAAATCGAGTGGAGTCTACCTTCAGGGTTGATAATTCATCAATCGTATCTAGTCGTTTCATAAGGATAAGTTCCGTAATGCCATCGATGTATCCTTCATAGGTAGCTATGAGCTTGTATCCAACTGCTTGATAGAAATCAGGTGCTTGCCACGAAAACGTATACGTGTGTGATGTTATGCATCCGTTTTTCTTCGATAATCTCTCTGCTTCCCGAACGAGGTCTCTTCCATAACCAAGTCCTCGATATTTATCATCTACCCAGAGAACCTCAAGATACTGGGCCCAGAAAAGCGTACTAGTCAGAATCCCTCCAACGATATTACCCTCGTGGTCTTTGAGAACTAGACTAATCCAGTCTTTAGGACTATTGAACTCTCCATTAGTCTGTTCCATATTATATGCTTCTAATCCTTTCTGGAATTCTTTCACCTCGTCAACGGCTGGATTGGCAATGACACTAAATCGACTGGAATCCGAGTGCGTATTCATCCGAAGACCTCCCAGTTGGGATAGGAGGGTTTGTGAGGCTATTTCACTTAATACCTTTTGAATTACGCCACTATCGCCAACACCCTATGAATCGTAAACCCTGAGAAGGAGCGCATGAAGGAGCTGTGCGCACCAGTCTATGAATGGGTTAAGAGCATGAAATAAATCCGAAATCGAAAGAGCTGGTTGTCAGCTGACTTCCAGCTCGATTCACTTATTCTTTCTTGAATATCCAATCAGTATCTCTTCCATGATAGAGAAACTCATGGGGCTTCTGAAGTTGGGTGAATCGATATACTATCTAAAACACCTTTGAGTTTATATGTCAAGATTGATGTATCGACGTTTGATATGACTAGTAGAGTTGTTAGTGATGCTTGACCACAATGAGATCGTACAGAGAGTTCTGGAAGTTGCACCAGACGACATCAATCTCATTGTTATTTTTGGTTCAAGAGCACGTGGGGATCACTCTGAGCATAGTGACCTCGATGTTGCTGTAAGCACTTCAATTCAAAATGAAAAGCAACGTTTCGAGATTAGGCTTCAAATCATTTCACGATTGGAAGGACCAG
>Ga0209986_10004398_pt1 | contig 11930 bp, 14 predicted proteins | sample BlataG_FD_183168 | JGI IMG/M metagenome (GOLD analysis project Ga0209986, IMG submission 183168) | Deep subsurface microbial communities from Black Sea to uncover new lineages of life (NeLLi) - Black_00105 metaG (SPAdes) (version 2) | ecosystem: Environmental > Aquatic > Marine > Oceanic >...
GACTTAGGATTTCCTGAGGAAAACATTCTTCTTCAAGAACTGATGAGAAGGGACTAACAACAACAAATTAGAATAATAATCAAAACATCATCTGCTTCTCTTTAAATATCGTAATTTCAATAAAAAGAAATTAGATTTCAATGACCACGATATTTTATAAGGTAATTTTTAGGGGGATAAAAGGAGATTCATCTGAATCCTATTCACTTACTTTTAAAAATATTATTCAAGACAAACCTATTAATATACCCTCTCAATTTTTTTCTTTACTAAAGTTCTTAAGTCAAAAACAACCAAGTGTAATAAATTTTCAAAATATTAGAGAAATAGTAAAAATTGGTGATCCAAACGTCAATTATGATTTTAATTATTATATCGTGGTCCTTTACACCAGTCTAGCAGATGGAAAAAAGGAAGGATTTTTAGTAGGAAATTTAAAAAAACTTGGTGATATTCTAATTGGAATTTGGCCATTTAACCAAGAGAACATTTCTATTTCTTCAGAACACTTTTTAAAACAACTAAATCTTTTAACTGACGGTAATAAATTTAAAGATATTTGCGTAATTTATTCCTAAATTTTGCCCGTTTGAAGATTAAAAGATTTAGAAGTAACTCTCTTCGTTTTCCTTTAAAAATTTCATAAGCTCTGCTTCATTTGGCATACCAGATCTCGCTCCGAGTTTCTGAATTTTTAAGGAAGCTGCTGCATTAGCGTATATACAAGATTTTTCTAAGTCCCACCCTTTTATCCAGTAAGCTAAAGAAAAAGCGCCGTTGAAAGTATCTCCAGCGCCAGTAGTATCTATTATATTTTTAATATCATAAGTGGGTATTCTTTTTTGAAATTCATTGGTTGTTACTAGTACTCCATTACTTCCTAATGTAATAATAACGATTGGAATCCCCTTTTTAACTAAGATCTCTGCTGCTTCTTCAGGTATATTGCTGTTTGTTATAGACTTCGCCCCTTCCTTATTTGGAAGCAAAATATCTGCGTTCATAAGTACTTCTCTTAAATTGTTCCACCCTCTTAGAGCGATTTGGGCTTCTAGATCTATACTGATTTTGACATTGTTTCGTTTCGCAATTTCGATGGCTTTTTCAGTGACTTTTTGATGAATAATTGTAGTATGAAGAAGTTTAGAATTTGAGATGTAAACCTCATCTAAATCATCGCACTCAATTTTAGTTGTTTGCATATGAGGGGATTGGATTATAGTCTTTTCTCCTTGAACAACGAATATGAAATTAACTGGTGTTTTTTTGTCTACTAATTTTTTAATATGGGTTGTATCTACACTTTCTTCGATGAAATCTCTAATTAAATAATCTCCGTAAAGATCACATCCAACAGCACCTATAAATCCACTTTTACCTCCTAGTCTTGCAGTGGCTACCAAATAGTTTGCTGTTACTCCTCCTGGGAAATAATTCTCGCTTAACGCATCAATTTTTTCGTCAGGTTGTGGAAAGTGTGGTATTTCAGTAACCCAATCTAAAACTATTTCTCCTAATCCAACAATATCAACTTGTTTCATGGTTTCTTACTTTATAGTAAATTTTTATTTAACATCAAGTTAAAGATTAGAAACCATAAATATTATAAAAAATATACTAAAAGATAAAAGATTTTAACCCATAATTTCGTTTATTGCGTTTTCTAAATCGTCCTCTATGTTAATATCTTGGAAATTTGAGGCAGTAATCTCGTAAGAGTCACTGTAATCACTAAACTTTACCTTTCCTTTAATCATAATATCTCTTCCAACGATTTCTGAAGAGAATTTCTCTAATAATTTTTCGTAATCAGGAGTGTCTTTAACTTTAGCAATTAGTTCAGCTTTACTACCCACTAGTTTTTCTGCTGCTTCTCCAATAAATGTAGCTCTAATTTTACCGCTTTCATCTTCGATAATATGGCTGATGATCATTGTCAGTTTGCTCTCTCCCTTTTGGTCACAAGTACAGTTGTCAATTTTTCTTCTACAATTAGTACACGCTTCATAGAATCTGATATTCTTTAACTCACTTGAAATTAAACCTTTAATTTCAAAAAAACCAGAAGATTGTATTGAATCTATTTCTGTAACATTATTTGAAAAGGAACTTTGTTTTTCTTTAGAAGAACTTTCAGCAAGTTTTAAATTTGGAATCTTTAAGTCTATTTTTTCGATATTAGAGTCAAAAGACACCGTTCCTTCATTTTTTTCCCAATAAGTACTAAATCGGAGTGAAATATTCTTTAGCGAAACACCTTCTCCGTTCTTTAAAGATTTCGATAGTTCTTCTGCTTTTTCTTTCCACACATTAATTCTTATGCTATCGGTATCGTCACTTACCGTAAAACTTAATAAAGATAACTCATCTCCTGATTTTGTCGTAACCTTTCTCAAGTCTTCTACTGTAGTAATAACTCCTTGGAATGAGGCATAATCCTTCTCCTGTTGAAGTTTTTCGATCTTATTTATAAATTTCTCTTCTATTTTCAGATCTTTATCTTTTTTCGTTATTTTCGTCCACGAAGTTGCATGGATATCTATTCTGCCTTCAGCGTAGTTGCTTTTTCTAGGATTTAAGTTAGTCAACGAAATATAATCACCAACTTCAACATTTTCGATTTTTACGATATCTTCGTTCCAAAAAGTAATTCTTACTGTGCCTGTTGAATCTCTTAGTAATATCGAGCTTACACTACCATTTTGACCATCTTTTCTAATGAAATCTTTTACGGGGTAACGAGTCATTACCTTTCCCTCCGTTGATATAGAACCTAAATCCTCGTTGATATCTTTTATTGTTACCAATTGTTCTTTAATTTTTGGGTATTTATTGTAATCAACATCCTCAGGAGCTAGGCTAATTTTGCTAAATCCTCCAACATGAATTTCCACATCGCCGTTTCTTCCACTTTTTGCGGTACCATTAAGAATTTTAACAATTTCGTTTCGTTCAAAGCGTTCGTCTTTAAAAATAGTCACTTGGTTATCCCATAAAGTAATTCTTATATCACCTGTATTATCATGCAATAAAAACGATCCTACATACCCAGTTTCCCCATTACTTTTTTTAAAACTATTAACCCTGTGTATTTCCTTAATTCTACCAACAATTACGATATTTTTCATGTTTACTGTAATATCAGATATGTTTAACTCAACTTCGTTGAGTAATTCTTGATTCTCACTTGCTACATCTACACCTAACTCTTTGGCAATCACAAATAAAGCTCCTTCTTCCGAGATTAATCCCTTCAGTTCTTCTTTTTTCTCTTCTACTAAAGTTTGAATCTCATTTTTAGATAATCCAGTTTCTTCTATAATTTTCTTAATATACGCTTCAGTTTTCATTTCTTTCACAATCAATATAGTTTTGTTTATTCAAAGATAAATTTAGAATTTATTCTTTAAAAATAAAATTATTTAATAATTAATTAATCAGTATTTTTAAAAAAAAAGAGTATTTCATATTGGTAATTTGTCAATGTTATTTTAATTCAAAATTAATATTTTTGTCGTAAATATGGAAAAATTTCGAATCATACCGGTAATTGACATCCTAAATTCTGAGGTAGTTCACGCTATTAAAGGTGAACGAGAGAAATATAAACCATTAAAGTCAATAATAATAAAAAATACTGACCCAATAGAAATAGTAAAGAATTTAAAACTTAAAACATCTCTTCAAGAATTATATATTGCGGATTTAGATGCTATACTTAGAAGAGAACCCAATTTATCTTTATTAGCTAAAATTTTAAAAATTCCTGAAATAAAAGTTATGATTGATCCGGGTATTATCTTAACAAAAAACATATTAGAATACTCAACTTATGGCTTAAATTCATTAATTTTAGGATTAGAAACCATAAAAGACTTAAAAGTTATTTCAGATTGTTTAGAAATCATTGGATCACATAAAACAATTGTAAGCATAGATATGTACAAAGAAGTCATTCAAACAAATGTAAAAGAGATACAAAATCAGCATCCAATTGAAATTATAAGAAAAATTGAAGAATTGGGCGTAAAAAAAATTATTATACTTGATCTTTTTAAAGTAGGTCAAAAAATAGGCGGAATTCCACCCCTTTATCTAGAAATTAGGAAACAATTCAAAGGACAAATTCTAGTAGGAGGGGGTATTAAGGATATTAGAGACATTGAGGTGTATAAACAATGCAACTTCTCGGGAGTCCTAATAGGAACTGCATTACATGATGGGACTATAGAAATTGAAAAATTAAGGAAGATTAATTTAAATTAATCAATAAAAACCACACCAGAACCTGAAACATTTAAGGATTTTTTACACACGGGACAAGCATGCTTCATTCTAACCCAATCTGTAAAATGATCTTTGTGAGCCTTCGCTTCACAGATTGGACAACCCGCTACTTCATCGAAAATTTCAATATTCTTTCCACAAACAGCACATTTTGTTTTTGATGCAGTAGAAATCTTAATTACTTCTTTTTTTATGTCGAGCACAACATTTTCAGTATTTTCAGCGGTAGGGTTAATCTGTTTTAATTCAGTTTTAGTATCAACGCAAAAGATCGTTCCTTCACTATCGTCCTTCCGATTACCAATCCAAACTACTTTACCCTTGAAATAACTTGACCCTTCATTTTCTAAGGAAAGGTTTAATCTTCGATCTTCCATTACATAGGTTTGAATTACTTTAGTATATTTTAACCCATCTAAATTTGAGGATATTTGTTTAATCACATCAAATGGCTCTTTAAATACGTCATTTGTTATGTCTACTTTTGTGATTTCTTTCGGGGACATAATAAATTCATAATTTTTTTGATATTTAATAATAATTATTTAATTTAAATTTTTATATCACATTGTTCTTTATATATTTTGATGAAATTTCGTTTATCTTAAAACAAAAGAAATTTTATACCTTGAAGGATAAAATATCTATTAATAATTGAACCTCTTGACTATTATGATTTAATTTCTAATATTTAAATATTACACGAGTGATTATGCAAAAAAGAATCAAATTGCTGGTGAGCCCAAAATCCTTGGAAGAAGCTAAGGTAGTAGTTAAACATGAAGAAGTTGACTTTATAGATTGCAAAAATCCCCGTGAGGGGTCTCTTGGAGCAAATTTCCCATGGATTATAAACCAAATGAAAAATCTAATTCAGATTGATAGCTCTCAACTATTAAGTGCAACGATCGGAGATTTTCCTAATTTACCGGGCACCGCTTCCTTAGCAGCCCTCGGTGCGGCCGTAGCAGGGGCAGATATTATTAAAATAGGACTCAAAGGTCCATCAACAGAAAATGAATGTATTTTTTTAATGGATAAAGTAGTAAAAGCTGTAAAAGACTATAACAAAAATATAAAAATAGTAGCAGCAGGTTATGCTGATAAAATAAGGATGGAAAGTTCTCCCGATTTTTTATCTCTTCCTGTTATCGCAGCTAAATCAGGCGCTGACATCGTGATGCTTGACACTTATATTAAAGATGGAAAGGGATTATTTGATTTTCTTACTATTGAGCAATTAAAACTGTTTAGAGATATAGCAAAAGAATTAAATCTTGAAGTAGCACTGGCAGGAAATTTGAGGAAAGATTCAATCCCCCAAATAAAAGAAATCTGGCCAGATATAATTGGTGTTAGAAGCTTGGTTTGTGAAGGATACGATAGAATTAACGGAATGATTAAAGGAAATCTAATAGAAGAATTAAAAGCGGAGTTATATGGATAAGATTCTCGTACTAGAATTTAAAAATAAAAATTTTAAAATCGTCTTCTTTTTAGTTCATTTTAATAAGATTATTTTGGTTACAATGATAAATTCTTATTATGTATAGTAAAGAATTAGGAATAATTGGAACTGGGAAAATTGGATCTGCCTTGTTAAAAAGGTTGATATCCACTAATACGATTGATAAAAACAACATTATTGCATATGATATAGACGATAATAAACGGAATAAATTATCCGAGGAATTTAATGTCGAATACGCTGAAAGCAATGCGGAATTGGCAAAAACCTCTAAATATATCATAATTGCCGTCATACCTCAGGTTATAGATACAGTTTTGAAGGAAATTGGACCGATAATTACAAACGAACAAGTAATAATATCTATTGCTGCGGGAGTTTCTTTTAATCACATTAATAAAGTTATAAATCCCGAAATAGGATTAATAAGAATAATGACAAATACGCCAGCACTTGTAGGTGCTGCAGCTACCGCAATAGCCCATAACGAAAACATCAAAGATTATCAGCTTCAGTTTGTTAAAGGAATATTTAGTGCTGTGGGAATGGTAGTCGAATTAGAAGAAAGACACTTGGATGCGGTAACGGGTTTGTCTGGGAGCGGTCCAGCTTATATATTTATTATAATTGAAGCGTTAGCCGATGGTGGCGTTAAAATGGGATTACCTAGAGCCATCGCTTTAAAACTTGCCGCTCAGACCCTTTTAGGTTCTGCAAAACTTCTTTTAGAAACTGGTATACACCCCGCAGAACTGAAAGATATGGTAGCTACCCCAGGAGGAACCACCATAACTGCGATACATGAACTTGAGTCAGCAAAGATACGTGCAACTTTAATCAGGGCGGTTGAAGCCGCTACACTAAAATCAAAATCATTAAATTCGGTAAAAACAAATAATTATCAAGATTAATTTTTTAAATGTTTTTATTTATAAAATAAAACCCTAAAACGATTAACAAATTAGTTAATTCTTACTGTTTGCTATTCACTTTATTAGGAGTTTATATAATCTTTCTCAAATCATAACTTGATAAAAAAAAACGTATGAATGTTTCAATACAGCTTTAAAGTTATATATGAGCTGAGTTAAACACATAAACTTTAAATAAAAGAAGTGAGATAAAATGCCTGGTCAATCAAATATCAATCCATAAATAGATGTTCTATACATTATTACTAATAGTTTTTATAAGGACATCATATATTTCTTCTTCTTTTTTAATTCGTAGCATAAATAAACTTAAAAGAAATAGATTATCACTTTGAGGATTCAATTATCTTCAAAGGAAGTTTGAGACTCCCAAATTAAAACTTCCTTCTCTTTTTTCTTTGAACTTTATTGTCTGTTTGCTATCAATTTTTAATTTAAAAATTTTAATATCAGGTTTATATGTGTTATAAGTTTCTAATACTTCCTTTTCTTCTTCCTTTTTGCAAAAAGTATACACTGAACGCCCTAATTGATTCATACTTGCTCCTAGAATATGCAATTTGCATAATTCGTTTAGTAACTCCTTTGTTTTCACTAAACTTAAAAACTCCATTATGTGTGTTTCCTCTACAAATTTAAAAGAGATTTTAATAAAATTCTTGTAATTGGGTTCTATCATTAGATTGTTCAAAGCAACTTTGCCCGCTCGCTTAATTTCTGAACTTAAATTTGTATCTGATAGGATAGATTTCGTTTGGATTGCACCAAAAGACCCGCAAATAACTAGAAGATCGTCTGGACTTCTTAAACGCTCAATGTTACAAGGATAACCAGGTTCCTTTAAAACGCACAAACCTCCTCCTAATTGACCACAAACAGTCCCTAATCCCGTTTTATTAACTACTTCAGCAATATGAGCTATCCTTCCGCTTTCTAAATTTGTCAAGTTTAGGTTTAATAGCCTATTCAGACCAAAAGCTGTTCCTAATGCTCCTGAACCGCTTGCTCCGTATCCACAACCAACGGGTAAATCAAAAACGTGCTCAATTTTTACTTTTATGGGGTATTTAATTAGATTTTTAATATAATCAAATATGAAATATGTTGTTTCCGCTTTTTTGTCTAATTTTTCTTCGTTAATATAAATCGTACAAGAACTCTCTTCTTCTTTTTTAAGCTTTTTATAGGATATCGCTGTTTTTCCTACTCCACTTACGTTAAATCCAGCTCCTCGAGAGCCAATTCTTTCCGGATTTTCGATTGGAATCCCGTTTTCTTCATCTACAATTTCAAAAAATCCCGAAATGCGATGGGGGACTTCAACAATTATTTTATTCTTAACACTTACCATATCCCGTAAAGTTTTACTTTTATCAAATTAATTATATGTATAATTAAAAAATAAAAGTCAATTATAGTTTATTATGACAAAGAATATTGTGATAAAGTTTGGGGGCTCTCTTCTCTTTTCTGAAGGGGGAATTATAAATTATGAAAAAGTCACTGAATTCTGCAATATAATAAAACTTAACATGGATTACGATTCAATCGTTGTTGTATGCGGAGGGGGAACCGTCGCTAGACAATACATTAAAGCAATAAGAGAATTTACTGAGAACGAGGTATTATGTGATTTGATAGGAATTGATGTTTCCCGTATTAATTCCCAATTAATTATTACCAAAATGAAAGAATTAGCTTTTCCTCAAGTGCCAAAATCATTCGAAGAACTATCAATCGCTATTAGTTCACATAAAATTGTTGTAATGGGTGGTTTACAACCGGGACAATCAACTACATCAGTAGCTATAACGGTAGCAGAATATATAAAAGCAGAAAGATTAGTTATCCTTACGGATGTTGACGGCATATATGATAAAGATCCAAATCTTTATAAAGATGCAAAGTTAATAGAAAAAATTTCGTATGATTCCTTACAAAAATTAATTTTAGAATCCTCAATTGATACACAAGCAGCAGCTGGAGAATATCGTATTTTTGATGCCGTGTCTTTACAAATTTTAAAAAGAAGTAGAGTGAATGTATTTGTAATATCAGGGAAGAAACTAACTCAATTCAATAAATTATGGAATAACGAAAAAGAGATTATTGGCACAATTATATCAAAATAGGATTTTAAATAATAAAATATTAAAATTTGCATCAATTTACTAACATAGCAAACAACTTTTAAAATAAGAGAAAAAAGAATGTCTCAAGCTACTTGGAAAGATCAAATTAAAAAGAAGTGGGGACCACACAGTCATTGTCCAATCTGTGGAAAAGCAATGCCGACAGATAAACAGTTTTGTAGTCAAAATTGTAAAGATAACTATCATGGAACCAAAAAAAAGCAGAAGAAAAAGAGCAGAATTCAAATGCTATTTATGGTAGGTATGATGGCTGTTTTATTCGTGTTTCTGTTCTTTTTTTCAGGCCCCTAATATCAACAAAACTATTGTTATTTTGATCAATTTAAATCACAACATATAAATCTTAAAAATAAAATTAGAGTCAAAATCTTTCAGAATTCAAAGCAGGGATAACCAAGTTGGTCAACGGTGCCGGACTTTTGTGAGAATTGTTCTCACAACACGGATTCAAGATCAATATTAAATATTTCCGTTGATTAACGGAGTTTCTGATGAGATATCCGGTGAGATAGCTCTACGTGGGTTCGAGTCCCACTCCCTGTATTTCTTGCTTTAACATTTATGAGTAATTAGTTAATTGTTGCCATTTTTCGGTATGTCTTTTAATACCTCATTTAAAAAAAGTATTAAGGGCTTAGAAACCTCTTGATCGTCGCTTACAGATTTTAAAAATAGCAATAATAATACAGGGGCGTTAAAAAAGGAAGACATCTTTTCAACAATAATATTACTTAATATTTTTTGTTGAACTCCAAATAATTGATGAGTAGCTGCCGATACTTTCATTCCTTCAATTGAAGGGGGGATTCCTAAAGTTACATTTCCTATACCCATAGTTTCTTGGTCAGAAATAAGTACTAGATAACTTTTATGCAGTGTAAAGATTGAAATATGAATCTTAATTTTATCCAACTGCTTTGATCTTTCGATAATAGCCTTCATTTTTCGAGATAATATGTTAGGACTTTTTAAATTAGGTTTATAATCTCAATTCATTTATGGCTTCATTTACTCCATAATTCTCGTGAACGATTAAATAAAGTGCTTTCACAACCTTCCTAGGGTTTTCCGCTTGAAAAACGTTTCTCCCATACGCAACTCCTGCACCACCAACATCTATAGATTGTTTTGTTATTTCTAAAAGATCCTTAATACCTGCCTTCACGCCTCCCGCAATAATTACTGGGACCATACATCCGTCAACAACTTCTTTGAAAGAATCAGGATCTCCTGTCCAATTGGTCTTTACAATATCTGCCCCGAGTTCAGCAGCAACTCTTGCAGCAATTTTAACAACCTTAGCATCGTGTTCGTCTTCGACATTTTCACCCCGGGGATACATCATAGCTATAAGGGGCATCCCGAATTCTCGGCATTCTCGCGAAACTTTTCCTAATATTTCCAACATTTCTGGATCTGATTTTGTTCCAATGTTGATGTGCAAAGAGACGCCATCAGCTCCTAACTTAACAGCTTCTAATACATCGTTGACTAATACTTTGTAGTTTGATTCCGGACTTAATGAAGTTGAACCTGAAAGGTGCAAAATCAGGCCAATATCTGGACCATATCCTCTGTGGGCATAAAGTGGAATTCCTATATGACCTAAAACTGCATTTGCGCCTCCTAAAGCAACCTTATTAACCATATCTCCTAAATCTCTATCAATTCCTTTAATTGGTCCTTCAGTTAACCCATGATCCATAGGAATTATGATTGTCCTTCTAGTTTCCCTGTTGAAAATCCTTTCTAATCTAATTCTTTTACCTATATAACCAGAAATCGATTACTCACCTATAAAACAATGTCTTTATTATGTAAATTAACTTTAAAATTATATAATATAGTATAGAGCATATTTTTAATTCTTTTATAAAATTTTGATCTTTGATTTTTAATGTCTGAATCAAGTGAGAGCTTTCCTATTGATGAAAGTGGAATAATTAAAAGCTGTTACAATTGTAATATTCAAATTGTTGACGCAAGTCAGAAGATTTGTCACAATTGCAATACTATTCTAAATCCAAACGATTTAATGTGGAAAAACAGCTTTTTTTCTTTTCTCTGCATATTATGTATACTACCTATTCTTATCGCAGTTATTTCTAGCTTAATATCAAATTTGTAACAGAAAGAATTAGCCGTTTTTAAAAAAACGAGGATATTTACTTAGGAGAAAAAACTACATCTGAAATTCGTTGCCTACGTATGTCGAAATCATGATCAAGATGAAGTGTAATACAATGTTGATCTTTTTTCTTAGAATTTTTGTGGACATAACTTATGGGAACAATTGGTAATTCAGACTTTAAAACAAAATTTCTAGGGATGGGTACAGCAATTATTTCCTTACATCGCTCACAATTAACTAAAACGACCTTGTTTTTTACAGTCTTAAGCTTCTTCATTTGTGTTACTAAGTCGGGGGAAAGGCCAGGAGAACTAATCGTTATTTTACCTTTTTGTTTCGGTGATTCGGGAACTAATGGGATATCCAATTCGAAATCTTCTTCAGTTGAGAAACTTTTTTTAGTCATTTTAACAGAATCTTTTTTTGTTTTTACTACTTTTGTTTGCTCTTTACTTGTACTGCTAAATTGTTTTTTGGACGATTTATCCTCTGATTTGTGCTTATCCTTTTTGTTTTCTGATGAACTTTTACCTGGATTCTCCAATACTCTCACTAAACTTGGTAATTTATTTTAACTCTATGTGAATATATCTAATGAAAATTTATTGAAATTGATGTTAAAATCGAGAATAAAATTATACTCCAAATATTTGCCTTAATTCAGCGTAGATTTTTGAAAGCTCCGAAATGATAGGTGTATTATTTTGTTGAAGATAGTAATTGATGTATCCTGGTAATCCCTCACCATCCTTAATCCATTCTAAGAAGGATTGGACATCCCCTTTCAATTGTAGATCGATGTTCGCTCCAGCTGAGGCAGAGGGTTTGCTTGCACTTCCTAATTGAGCATTACCTGCCAGGTAGGTTTCTTTTGAACTTAGTTGCGAAAGTGATCTCGCTACATCCATCGTTGCTCCCATAGCTTCGCCGTCAGGTTCAAGATAAACAAGTAACTTATG
>Ga0209986_10004399_pt1 | contig 11927 bp, 11 predicted proteins | sample BlataG_FD_183168 | JGI IMG/M metagenome (GOLD analysis project Ga0209986, IMG submission 183168) | Deep subsurface microbial communities from Black Sea to uncover new lineages of life (NeLLi) - Black_00105 metaG (SPAdes) (version 2) | ecosystem: Environmental > Aquatic > Marine > Oceanic >...
GGCCTCAGTAGCATCCATACCTTCATTGATGCCGAGGTCTTTTGCTTTTTCATTTGCCTTTGTAACTTTGCGGTTTGGGAAGCGCTCGAGTGTGCCGATTGGGTTGTCCGGGGTGCTTTCGACTATCGCGGCGGCGACGCCGTACCCCTGACAGGCCTCGACATCAATGGCGGGGCAGGCCAAAAAGCCCTTAGAGCCGGTAACTAATAAAATGTTGAAACCTGACCATTTTGTCTGCACGCCCTCAACGAGTCCATTCGGCGTCTGAAACGTTTTTGTGTACACTTCCATCATTGTCTCCGTTAAAAAGCAGCTTTTAGACCAGGAACGAGTCGTTCGTCAACGGGCGTTTAATCAAACAGGTGTTCCGAGCTGTTCTTCGATTTCAGCCAGTTTTTCATCCAGCAGTTCTTTGGTCTTTGCCTCGACATTCAGCCGGAGCAATGGTTCGGTATTGCTGGGGCGACAATTAAACCAGAAGTCTTTATACTGGATGGCGACTCCGTCGAGGCAGTCGATTTTCGCATCACGGTATCTTCTTGCGAGCTCGTCCATTTTTTCCTGCTTGTCCTCTATCTTGAAGTTTATCTCGCCGCTTTGATAGTACCTGCGCAAGGGCTTGACCAGCTCACTAATCGGCAGGTCGGCTTCGGTAACGATGTTCAGTACGTGGACGAGGGTAATAAAAGCTGAATCGGCACAGTAGTTGTCGCGATAATAGAAGTGTCCGGAAAGCTCGCCGCCGAATACGGCGTGCGAGTCGCGCATTGCCTTTTTCATAAAGGAGTGTCCGACCCTTTCTCTTCGCGGCGTGCCGCCATTTTTGATAATCTCCTCGACGACGACCCAACTGCTGCGCAAATCATAAACGACCGTTGCCTTAGGATTGACCTTGAGAAAATAGGGCACCATTAAGGCGGTCAGTAAATCACAGCTTATGTTAGCACCTTTTTCGTCGACCATCATCAGCCTGTCGGCGTCACCATCGAAGCAAATTCCGAAATCGCAGTTTTCTTTTTTTACGGCCCTTTTTACATCAGCGAGATTTTTTTCGACGAGGGGATTGGGCGGATGTTTGAATTGGCCCGTATGCTCGAAGTTAAGTGGTACAATTTCCATCGGCAGGTCGCCGAAAACGGCGGGCACCATTTTTCCCGCCATTCCGTTTGAGGCATCAATGGCGATTTTGAGCTTTTTCTTGGTCGGTCGGCGAAATTTCAGTACATGACTTTTGTATTCGTCGGTCAAATCGCGTTTCTTGACTGAGGCCGTCCCTTTGGCTTTTGTGTGAGGCAAAGCGGTTGCGATATGCTGTATATCTTTTAAGCCGGTGTCGGCCCCGATGGGTATGGCGGCGAGGCCGGATATTTTGAAGCCGTTATACCTGGCCGGGTTGTGCGAAGCGGTAACCTGGACGCCGCCGCAGGTCCCTATGTGATTGATAGCAAAATACATCTGCGGCGTATCAATCATTCCTATATCGATGACATTTGTCCCGGTGGCATTCATCCCTTCAATAAGGGCATGGGCCAACTTTTCGCTGTGCGTTCTCATGTCACGTCCGACACAGACCGACTGAGCGTTTCTCTGGCCTCTTTGATAGCCGCGAAGCAGAGAGCGCAAAAACCGGGCCGATGCGTAGCCGATTTTCCACGCAGCCTCCATATCGAGCTGGTCGGGATACACGCCTCTTATATCGTATGCCTTGAAGATTGCAGGGTCCATTTTTTAGAATCCTATAACACTACGCGTATTCGTTTATGCGTAAATGAGTATATGTGTTTTCTTTGTCCTGTGGCGTACTAACCCATTTACTTTTTGTTACTTATAGCGATGAAACTGGAAATGTCAATAACGAATGTGCAAAGTCCGGAGATGGGCTTAATTGGCTATGTAATTGAGGTAAAGGCCGCCAAGGGTAACCAATACCCTGCATATACTTTTGATTATGACCGTAGCCCCTGACTTCTCGTTGGAGTTGATGTACCGCAGAACAAGCTCAGTACGAGTTCCAGCCGGAACAATATTGCGCAATGGCCCAGAGGGTCAGTTGATATTTCACGACGTCACCATATTTGTTTACTTTCCGGCGGCAGCTATCTTCAATGCCACTTCAGCGACTCGGCGTCCGAGGTTTTTAGCGGTGGCCATGCCGAACTCGTCCTCGGTGACGGGGGTCTTGCCGTTGTTCCAGACGGTTGCGCCGATGTGTGCGGTAGGCCTGCCGTCACCGACTACAATCATTTCCTGGCAGAGCAGGGCGGCCAGGACGGACTGAATGGCCAGCTCCTGGCCTCCGTTGCGGACTCCACCGACGGCGAGAACACCGGCGACTTTGTTGCTTAGCGCAAGTTTGTTCTTGCGAAAGGTCATGCAGCGGTCGAGGAAGGCCTTGCAGAGTGACGTCATATTGCAAAAATAAACCGGTGTTCCAATGATGATTCCTGCTACCTTCGGGTCCGAGAGTTTGGGGACAAGCTGTGGGAAATCGTCCTTTTGTCCCGGTTCGAGCGGCAGGCCGGCGGCCAGCGAGCCATCGATTTTCATACCGGCCAGCTCAATCAGTTCGACGTCGATTCGGGGGTCCACTTTTTCGGCCGCATCCAGACAGACCTGCAGCGAGGCGGCCGTGGTTTTTCCCTTGCGTGGGCTGCATGAGATTCCGACAATCCGAATGGTTTTGTCGCGAGAGCGGGCTGCCGCCTGAGCGGAAGTGGTTACTGTAGCGGTTCCAGCAACTATTGCTGCACCGGCCGTTTCCATAAACCTGCGTCTTGTAAAGTCTGTTGTCATGGCTAAACTCCTTTCCTGGTTTCTGATGGGCTTTTAGAATCTTATAATTTCGTAATTCATCAGGAGGCTGTATATATGAGGTACAAGCCTCCGAGTAAAACGAGAACGCCGCACGTCTTTTTCACAATGATTGCTCCTTTGGATTTTTCGTTCCAGTTCATATATCGCTGGACAAGCTCGGTACAGGTGCCGGCCAGGACGATAACGGAACAATGTCCTATACCATAAGTGAATAATAATAAAACTCCATAAGCCAGCTTTGTTGATGCCAGCCTGAAGGTTACAGCTAACATAGGGGCCATATATGCGAAGGTACAAGGGCCCAGGGCGATGCCGAAGACCAGGCCGATGATAAAAGCGGCGAGCAGTCCTTTTCTTTTCATTCCGATTTGGCCCGGTCCCGACCAGGGCATGGGGATTACACCCAAAAGGTGTAGTCCGACGAGAAAGAAGATGACCGCGACAAAATAATTTCCGAATCGTCCCACGTCGCCCATCATTCGTCCGGCGGCAGCAGTAATCGCACCGATGGCTGCAATGGTAATCAGGATGCCTACGGCAAATAGTGTTGAGGTGGCGAAGGCACGCTTGGTCGAGATTCGGCCTTGTTCATTGATGAAGGCGATAATAAGAGGGATGCTCGCCAAATGGCAGGGACTTAGAATAATACTGAGTATTCCCCACACGAAGGCCGCTGCGAGAGCTATCGCCGGTGTGCCTTCCACCGCATGGGTCAGCGTTGTAAAAAGCTGCTGCACGAATCAAGTACTCCTACAAGATTTTACTTTGGTGAGCATTCACCGATTTTACAGGCCTTGCTTATTTGTTCCGGAGACAGCTTCATCTTTGCTGCCAGGGCCTGGTGAATGCTTATCAGCCTGCCCGTTTCGTAAGGATTCTTTTGTACCCACTTTTTAAGATTTTCCTCATTAACAAAGAAACCCTGATGGAAGCAGCCGGCGGAGCCCCAGGTGCCGTCGAGTTTTTTTCGCTGGCCAAACCAGGCGACCGCAGTTGGCGGTTCGAGTGAGGCGACCTTTCCGTCGAATGTTTTCACGATAATCTTCTTTTTTGTAAGGCGGTCCTTTTCGCGGACTTCTATGTTTTTGCCTGTTCTTACGGCCACGCCCAACGCGCAGTGCGAACAGCAGCCCCATGTGTGTACGCCGCCTTCGACGATGACCTCGGCGGCATCCTGCGGATAGCAGGCGCGTTCACAGAATCCGCAGCGATGGGATAATTCCTTTTGCTGGAGGGTTTGGAGGGCAAGGATGTTGCCTCCACTGGCAGACCGTTCCCTGGTCGCGTTAGCTTGGTCGGCAAAGGCCCTGATCCAGGGCCTGCCCGTTGTTTCATCCTGGCCATAGAGGAATACGGCCTCCATGGCCTGTAGGGGTTTTCCCGCGGCCCAATCCGTAACGGAAACCTTCTTCTCGAAATCGGTCTTGTCCTCAGTGAGACACGAATACATAATGAAATAGCAGTGCGGGCTGCACAACCTCACGGGGCCTTTGTCCGACTGGACCGTCACAAGTGCCATGGGATTAATGTCCCCATCGCACATGAAGCAGATGTTTTCCTTTGGCCGGTTATCGACCTTGGCCGGAGTGAGTCGCTCGAAAGTTGTCAATTTCGGGGCAGTAAGATCCACACCGTGCTCTTTCCACTTTGCGAGAATGTCCTCTTTGGAGTAGAAGCCTTCGTGGCGAAAAAGCTCTTTGCCTGTGGCATTGTAGAATATCTGCGTGGGTATGACTCGAACCTTATACTGTCCTGCGAAGTCGGGATTTATCGAGACATCAAGAAAATCCACCTGAAGTCTTCCGGCATATTCGGTTTTCAGCTCTTCGAGAATTGGTGCCATCAGCTTGCAGGGTATGCATGTTTTGGCACCGACGTCAACCAGTCGCGGCATTGCTTTGGTGTGAATATCGTTTTGCGCAACAGAGGTTGGGGACATTCTTTGCCTTAGGATAATTACGCCGCAGACAGCGAGCACCAATACTGCCACGGTAGTGATTTTTGCAACCTTGCTCATATTTGACCAAACCTTTCAATTTCTGTGTTCTTGTTAAAACAGCCTGAGTTCAGGCGAGCATTTTTTTAATTTCGTCCGGAGAGGGTACTTTGCCGACGACTTTTACCTGTCCGTCCACGGCTAAAGCAGGTGTCATCATCACGCCGAATTTCATAATTTCGTTGATATCCGTTACTTTTTCGATTTCATATTCGATGCCCAGGTCCTTTGCTGCGGTTTCTGTAAATTCTGCCAGCATTTTGCATTTCGGGCATCCTGTTCCAAGAATCTGCAACTTTTTCATATTCATTCTTTCCTTACATTATTTGTATTTCTGATTTATCCCCAAAACGCGCCAAAGAACATCCCGACGATTGTGGACATCACGACCACCAGCGCGATAAAAACAAGGGTCTTACGGTTTCCCATTACCTTCCTGATGACGAGGATGTTGGGCAGCGACAGTGCGGGGCCTGCCAGCAGCAGTGCCAGTACGGGCCCGTTGTGCATGCCGAGTTTCATCAAGGCCTGCGTGATGGGGATCTCGGTCAGTGTGGCGAAATACCAGAAGGTGCCGATGACGCTGGCTACGAGATTGCTTCGCAAACTGTTGTCGCCTACCCAATTGGCGACCTGCTTTTCGGGCAATAAGACGCTGAAGAAACCGACGACGAAGACGCCGCCGAACAGAAGGGGGACGAGCAGCTTGGTGAACTGCCAGGTGTTTAGCATCCATTCGCGGATTTCATCGCGCTCGAACCATCGCCAGGCCATAATTACTACGGCCAGTCCGCACAGACCGGCCAGGTACCAGCGGACATGGTAGATGGTAAGTACCCAGGTCTTTCGCTCCTGCATCTCGGTGATGTCTGTTTTGTTCAGCACTATCTTATCGCCGGCTTTTTCCGGGCCGAGGTCTTCTTCGAGCTGGACACGAACGTTATCCTTTGTCTCGTGGATGACGACGGCGTTGAACTGTCGGCCGTCGTTTGTTTTCACGACAACGTTTCCGGGGTTGAACCAGTCGCTGAAGACCAGAAACAGTACCATGCAGGCAAGATAGAGGGCGGTCTTTGAAATTGGGCGAGGTGGTTTTTCCGGTTCGGGCATCTGGAGGGCGGCTTCGATTTTTGCGCGTTCTGCTTTGCGAAAGATCGCTGCCATCAGCAGGCCGATGACCACTGCGAAAGTCACGGCACCGATGACCCGGCCTGCACCGATGGAAAAGCCCAGAACACGGGCGCTAAGGAATATGGCGAGCACGTTTATTGCCGGTCCCGAATACAGGAAGGCCGAGGCCGGCCCGAGACCGGCGCCAAGCTGATAGATTCCTGCGAACATTGGCAGCACGCTGCACGAGCATACCGCCAGGACACAGCCCGACACGGCTGCTACGGCGTATGCCAGGACCGGATTGGATTTTGGTCCCAGGTAGCGCATGACCGAGGCCCTGGACAGAAACGTAATGATGGCACCTGCAATAAACAGGGCGGGCACAACGCAGGCCAACGTGTGATTACGCGCGTACCACTGGAGCAGGCGAAACGCCTCATAAATGGCCTGCTGAATCTTAGGATTGCCCAACGGCAGAGCGTAAGCGACAACAAAAATGCCGACCAGCGCAGCCAATATTTTCAGTTCGGTTTTCCAGTTCACGGTACAACTCCAACATTACAGGGCGGCAAGCAGTTTTTCGTTATCTTTTGCCTGCTGCTTCAAACAAGTGGTCACACACGCGAAGAAATCAAGGATGCATGGTGTTTTGAGTTTGTAAATGACCTTGAGTCCTTCTTTTCGAGACTGTAGGACGCCGGCGCCGACCATTACGGAGAGATGCCGGGAGACGTTTGAGCGTTCGGAGCCGATATGCTCTGCAATATCGCAGACGCACTGCTCGCCGTCTTTTAGGAAATCGATGATTGCGATGCGCAGAGGATGGGATATCGCCTTTGCGATTTCAGCCTGTTTTTGAAATAAAAGCCGTTTTTTCTTCGTTAACATGGCACAACTCCAACTAAATGACTATGTGGTTATATACTCACATAATAATATATAGTTCGGCTAAAATCAAATATTTTTTAAAAAATTTTATTCTTTTTATTTTGCAGGACCAATAGACATGGTATAATAGGTTTGTAGTAAAAACCAGTTTTTAGGAGAGATTAAAAATGTCGGATGAAGTTGAAAAACGCAGGGCAGATGTTGAGAAGCTGGACCAAATGGGACGGCTGGTGGAGAAGTATGCGCAAAGCCGGTCGCTGCCGCTTTTGATTTCCCTGGCGATGATGATCTTTAATGTTGTTCTAGTGTTATCCGTAGTAAAATTGGTTGTGGCCTACGGTATGCGGATTGGTCAAAGTGGGGTATTAATCATTGTGATTTTGGTGTTTCTCTGGATTTTTTTTTCGTCTATTTGGGTGGTTGGTAAGCTATTGGCCAGATACGGTAGTTGTTTCTATAAAAAAGAAGGTATTATAAAACTCCAGCGAGAAAGAATTCCAATATGGGCGTGGATCACATTTGTAATAACGTTTAATGGTCCGGTCTTTCTAAACATATTCTGGATAATGCCGGCTCGGTGGTCTCTGACGATCTCGCTGACCTCATTCGGTATATTTATGCTTTACGCAGGCAAAAAGGATAAGAAGATAACATTAGGGTTTGTGTACGGGATTTTGTCTTTAGCTGAGGCAGCAGTAACAGCGATGGGTGTTCGGATTCCTTTTGTTAACGAACACTCATGTTTTATGCCGTTAATGATTTATTTAGTCGGAGCTGGATTGATTACGGCGGTGGTGGTTCATATATATAATCGCATGATTCTTCGTAAGCTCAAAAAAATGAGGCCGTTTGGTGAGCAAGAGGCAAGTAAATCAGATTCATAACAGTATCAACAGGATTGTGCACGAGCCGGTGAGGCTGGCGATCTTGAAGATTCTGACCTCGGCTAAAGAGGTGGATTTTAATTTTCTGCTGATGACTCTTGGCGTGACGAAAGGAAATCTTGCGACTCATATCAATAAGTTAGAGTCGACTGGTCTTATCGAAGTTAAAAAACAATTTCGCGGGAAGATGCCACATACATCATACAGGATTACAAGGACAGGGCGGCACCAGTTTCAAAAGTACTGGGAGAATATGAAGGCGCTGGCACCTAAATGAGGTAAGAGCAAAGGCAGGTGCATTGCAATTCGAGAAAAGAGGAGCGAGATTAATACTTTTTTCTGAATCTTGCGGTGGGGATGTTGAGGAGTTTGCGATACTTTGCAACCGTCCTCCTTGCGAGATTTTTGATTCCGGTCTCCGCTAATTTTTTGCGTATCTGGTCGTCACTTAACGGCTTTGCTTTGTCCTCGGCATCGATAATCCGGCGTAATTTGGCCCTTATGGCCTCCCAGCTATATAGGGTGCCGTTAGCGTCTTTTGTGCCACCGCTAAAGAATTTTCTCAGCGGCAACATTCCCCATGAGCACTGGACGTATTTTCCCGAGACGGCCCTGGAGACGGTGGCCAGATGCACGCCGACATCATCTGCGACCTTTGACATCGGCAGGGGGCGAAGATGCAGCTGGCCCTTTTCGAAAAAGTCGCTCTGGAATTTGACCACGGCCCTGGTTACTTTCAGCAAGGTATTCTTTCGCTGCTCGATTGCATCAATAATCCACTGAGCGGAACGGATGTTGTTTTGCAAAAATATTTTTGTCTCTTCAGCGGCCTTGGTGTCTTTTGCCATCTTTGCATAGTATTTGTTTACTCTCAGGTTGGGCACATTAGAATCGGCCAATCGGACGAGGAAGCCGTCTGAATCATCCGAGGGTTCGACTATTACATCGGCGGTAATAGGGAGATTTTGGTTTGGCCCAATTTGCAGGCCCGGGGATGTGTCAAGCTTGCTCAGGCGCTTGACGGCGCGATTGATTGCCTCAACGCTGCACTTCATTTTTTTCGCGATGTCGGGCAGGCGATTTTCAAGCAGAGCGTCCATATGCTCGGCAACCAGTCGGGATTCAAAGGACATGTCCTCGCTGCTCTGGGCCATCTGGATGAGCAGGCATTCCTTCAGGTCGCGTGCGCCGACACCTATGGGCTCTAACCTCTGGACAAGGTCCAGGGCGTGTTGTAAATCATCGAGGGCGAAATCGGTCCTGTCTTTATTATACAACTGTTCCAGTCTCACGGTCAGGTATCCCCTGTTGTCGAGGTAATCTATGATCATACCGCCTGCTTTTTTGACCGGCTTTTCGGCGTCAATCAATCGCCACTGCTCTTCGAGGTGTTCGTGCAGCGACTGCGGTGGTGCAGCGGTATTTTTTATCGCCTGTAGTTTTGGGTCGGGCTCGTCAGGTCGAGCGCGTTTATGAAAGGAGCCGGCCTCGGTCATGTAGTCCTTAAAACCGCCACCGAGACTGTCAAGTCGCTGGAAGTCTTCGACTTTGTTATTGTCTGTGTTAACGACCAAAACCTTTTCGCCAATATCGTCCTGGGGCTGCTCGCTGTCAGAGGCTGGGGCTTCGGGTTCCGAGGGCTCGACCAGTTCCAAAACGGGATTGGAATTGAGCTCCTGCTCTATTCTTTCCTGAAGCGCAAGGATTGAAAGCTGGAGAATCTCCATGGATTGAATCATGTGGGGAGCGAGCTTCATCCTCTGCTCCAGCCGCATGTGTGTGCTCATCTCCAACTTCATAAAGACACCTGAGAAAGTTCATCAGTCATTGAGACTTATCGGAATTACAAAGCACCAGGTTCCGTGTACTTAAAGTATATAATATTGCGGCCTTCCGTGGCGTGACCAATTACAAAATCATATATCGAGCTTATATTATAGATGAGTGAGGAGATTCCGTCAATTATTTGAAAAAAATATCCAAAGCCGGAGATTGTTCTTGATAAGATTTCGGGCAAAAAGTAATTTGGCCACAGCATTTTAATACGTAAGTCAGATTTCTTGAATAAGGGAGTAATTTACCATGCAAACACTTAAACTTGGTTTTATCGGGGCCGGTTTCATCGGCAATTTCCAGGCACAAGCATTGAAACAGGTGCGTGGGGCGGAGCTTGTGGGTGTCTATGCGCTCAAGTGGGCGGAAAAATTAGCTGAATTTGCAAAGGTGAACGGGCTTGGCAAGTGCAAGGTGTATCCGAACGTGGCCGAGTTGTGTAAAAACTGCGATGCGGTGGCTGTTTTTGCCCCCAACTTCGTGCGTATCGAACTTGTGGAGCAGATTGTCGAGGCAGTCAAAGCCGGCGCGGAGTTGAAGGGGATTATCTGCGAAAAGCCGCTTGCGCGAACGGTGTCAGAAGGCAAAAAGCTTTTGGCTCTGGCGAAGGAGGCAAAGTTGCCCACGGCCTACTTCGAGAACCAAATTTATATGAAGGCGGTCAAGAATGCGCTGGCGCAGCTTGGGCCGGCACAGAAGAGTATGGGGCCGATCTCACTTGCGCGAAGCGCAGAGGAACATGCAGGTCCGCACGAGCCGTGGTTCTGGGACCCGACACAGCAGGGAGGCGGAGTGCTTTCAGATATGGGATGTCACAGTATCGCGGTCTCGTGGTTTGTGCTCACGCCGGTTGGCAAGCCGGTTACATTTCTGGAGCCGGTTTCCATCAACGCTGAGACGGCGCTTCTTAAATGGGGCCGGCCTAAATACAGGCAGCAGCTTCTCGACCGTATGGGTGTGGATTATGCGAAGGTGCCTGCTGAGGATTTCTGTACGGGTATGATTACGTTCCGCAATCCAGAGACGGGGCAATTGGTCAAGGCGCAGTTCACCAATTCGTGGATGTACGATAAGCAGGGTCTGCGGCTGGTAATGGAGGGACTCGGGCCGGGCTATGCGTTCGAGGTCAACTCGCTGCGTTCGCCGCTGGAAGTTTTCATCAGCGATGCTGCGGCAGAGGCTGTGGCCGATGCCGAAACCGCATTAGAGAAGGCGACCGCTTCGCGGGGCCTGCTGACCGTTCAGCCGAATGAGCTGGACCTTTATGGCTACGTCGATGAGCTTGACGATATGCGTAACGCATTCTTGGCCGGTAAGGACGCGTTTTTGAACTGGGAATACGGCCTTGAGATTACCAAACTCGTGCAGGCTGGATATCTTTCCGCCGAGCGGCGAAAAACAATCGACCTGACCGACCCGGCCATCCGGAAGGAGCTCGAATCCTATACGCCCCTTATCGCACAGGGCAAAGGCGCTGAAGTGCTTATGTAAATAGATACAAAATGTTATATCTACAAGGTCCAGGGGGAGCGGTAGTCAAAGTGCAGGTTGTTATTGGCTTCGGGGATGTTTGTGACCTTGAAGTTCGGGCCGTCCCAGTATAATTTCCTGCGGGTGCGGAGCGCGACGTTGCCGAGCAGTAAAGCCTGTGTTACTAAGCCTGAATATTCGAAATTGGCGCCGGCGGGTTCGCCGCCTTTGCAGGCGCGGAGCCATTCATCGTGATGGCCAATCGAGCGAGGCAGGGTTTTCGGCGGGCGTTCGAAGGCCTGCATCTTTGATTCGGGTATCAGTCTCGGGCCGCCGCCTGAGAAGCCGCACAGGATTTTGCCTTTATCGCCCACGAAGAGCAGACCCTCTCTGTGGAGCGGTCGGCCTTTGAGCTCGTCCGGCTCGGCAGGGAACATGCCGCCATCGTACCATGTCACGTTGACGGGGGGCATGTCGGCCCTTGCGGGGAACTGCCAGCGAATGACCGAAGCCCGCGGGTAGGTTTCCTTATTGACTTCCAACTGGTTCCACATCTTAGGCGCAAAGGCGGAGCTGCTGGCCTTGACGCTTCCCGGATGTTCGAGCTTTAAGACGCGGAAAATCGTATCGAAACTGTAGCAGCCCATGTCGCCGAGTGCGCCGGTTCCGAAATCCAGCCAGCCTCGCCAGACCAGGGGCAGATAGGCGGGATGATAAGGTCGATACGGGGCCGGGCCGAGCCAGCGGTCCCAGTCGAGGGTTGCGGGGACGGGCGGGGTTTCTTTCGGGCGGTCGATGCCCTGCGGCCAGATGGGCCTGTTGGACCAGTTGTGGACTTCGCGGACGGCCCCGATTGCACCGGCCCATATCCATTCGCGGAGCAGACGCGATTCCTCGGAGGCCTGATTGACGGTGCCGAGCTGGGTGGC
>Ga0209986_10004400_pt1 | contig 11927 bp, 10 predicted proteins | sample BlataG_FD_183168 | JGI IMG/M metagenome (GOLD analysis project Ga0209986, IMG submission 183168) | Deep subsurface microbial communities from Black Sea to uncover new lineages of life (NeLLi) - Black_00105 metaG (SPAdes) (version 2) | ecosystem: Environmental > Aquatic > Marine > Oceanic >...
GGTAACCATGATCGGGATGTCACCGACCACTTCCCGTACCCTTCGCACAATCTCAGCCTCAGGTTTGAGAATGCCGGTTACAGCCATGGCACCATGAAGAGAAAGAAAGACACCATCGATATGACCGACTTTCGTCAGGTCGGCTGCAATCAGACCGGTGTACTTGTCAAAAGCCTCTTGAGTAATCCAGCTTCCTGAAGAACCACCCCGCGCACCGCGTGGAGAAGTGATGCCGACAAGCTCTATGCCTCCGTACTCTTCACAAATGGTTTTAAAGCCGCCGATGTATCCACTATCTGTATTGAGGATATTCCGGCTGGGCGGCCCCTGAAATTCCCAATCCTCGACGGTTGTCGGTCTTGGGCAAAAAGTGCAGGTCTCGTGCGAGAACCTGGCTACCGCAATTCTTATTGTTTTTCCTTCCTCTGTTGCAGCTTTTGTTCCCATGACGAAAAACAAGAGCAGAAAAGGAATAATCCATAAAAACACTTTCCTGAACTTATTTCTTATCCAAAAAGCTAGGTTTTTCCCTGAATAAACTTTTGTGTTATGGCTAATTTGAATTCCCTCCTTTCCTTATAGGTTTATTTTCTTTGTTACGCAGAGATTTTATAACACTCAAACAACAACACGTCAATAAATACGGTTAATAAAGAAGTGCATATGCGTTCAGGACATCTAACCTGGATTATTCACGGATCGAGTTTGCCGCAGATGCAAGGCACAGGGTATGCGGCTGTGGTTTTCCACCGCAAATGCCCTGTAACGAAGCAGATGCGGTGAAATCGGCCCGCCCGAAGGGTAAATTATGCCGACAGATAATAAAAAGAAACGCATTGGAGGCCGATTGAATGTTTTGCTAGAGGTGAAATCAGTGTAACGAGCAGATATCAATGAAAATAAAGATTGGTGTCGGCATAATTTATGAATAAATCAGGCTAATTATGGGGGACACTTAAGAAGAAGTCGGACTGAGTCTAGTATTTTATGAAAAAATAGCTTTCTGGCGTTAAGAATATTTTTTCTATTCTTTTAACTTTTTTATTATTAAGCTTTGCCTCATAAAGAAAAGCATGAATTTCTTTATCTTCAATTAGCTCTAGATATTTACTATCCGCTAAGGCTTCCATCATTTTTTCGAGCGCTTCCTTGCTGGGGATTTCTTTCACGTATATGTCGATATTGCTGTAAGCTCTTTTCAATTCATCCTTATATTCTAAAGGCAATCTCTCAGCCGGTTCGATATGAGCAGCAAATTTTACTCTTATAACTATCTCAGCCCCGATAAATTTATTCATCGAATCATAAAACTCTGTTTCTTCAAACTCCTCTATTTCAATGACTTCCTCATAGGGAATTTGTTCGACTAACGTTATAGGCCTCAACTTGACTATATCGAATTTATCAAGATAGAATACAATCAGGAAAAGAACTGTAGCTATAATTATTACAAATATAGTTCTAATCAATTTTTTTGCGAATGACTTCATCTCTTTCCTCCGACAAAAAAAAAGAAATATTTTAAATATATTTTTTTTACTCTAACAAAAAAACAAGCCTTTTTCAATCGGCACGAGTTTATTTTTAAGGGAATGTGTATATTTTAATACATGTAAATGGGGTCATAAATGGGGTCAGGTCTTGTTTTTTGCCTGTCTTAAAAATCTCGTACAAACGCATTAAAATATCATTGCAAGGATGAAAGTGACACAGGCATCTCCTGTCTTCAGGATGAGATTTTGCCATGTTCGCCTGCCCATTTATAAAAAGAGCGGAGTCGCCCGCAGTCTAATGCAGTGGTATAGATTGCGTTTGTATGAGCACCACATTGCCAAAGGCAAAAAGCAAGACCTGACCCCACATTGGTGCATACTAATTAGCTAAATCAACGGATTAAAAAGATTGGCTAACTCCTCTATTGGGGTGAGGAAAACCCCCTTCATAAGGTTAGTCAAACAGGAACAAATTCACCCTGTGATTCATCCTAAAAGGGCATTGATAAGGCTGAGGCTAAAATATATTAATAAGGCATTATGCTAATATCAATTATCCTTTTTGAATCAATGACACTCGTAGGACAAGCTACGAGCATATCCTCTAATCAGTTTCAAGAAATCCTAAGGATTCTCTTGATACCGATTGTGTGGATATTCCCTATGCAAAGGGCAATTCTCGATTTCTTTTTGCATTCTTCCTCACCTTGGATAGCTGCTGGGAAATTTCTGTTTCTCCTCTTCCCACTCCTGCTCTGGCTCGGCATCATCTGGTGCACACAACTTTCTCTATATACAGTGCCCTTTCGCTCAAAACGCATTAACTTCATCACAACCCTCCTTCTTTCCTGGTGGGATGGAGCACGAGCGGTGTGGCTCTTCTGGACCGGCCTGTTTCGGCTCATATTTGTCCTAATCGGCTGGCTGTTCTCTATTCTGCGGCTCGTATTGAAATTCATAGTGGAATTCATCAAACAGATTGTGACCGCTCCATTCACGATGACCGGTCGGATGACAAAAAGTTTCTTCCGGCCCGGCGTCCCCTGGGTAGCCTTTGTGATCCTTGTGTTCTGGTGCATGCTTGAAGCTGTGATCTTTGCCTATGTCCTTTTCCCGACGATTTCAGAAGTGCTTATGGACATTGTAGGATCAGATAAGTCATCTCCACTAGTGATGCCTATGTTGTATATATTCTTGCTCGTTATCATTATGGGAAGCTTTGCTGCCCTCCAAGCGTTAACAGATGCCATTCAGACAAAAAAAATAAAACTCATCATCCAGATGACAATCATCGAATTGATTGTTATGGGCTTTGAGGTGATGTTCCTTTATCGAGAGCTGGTTGACGCCATCACACCCTGGATAGTTCAGCAGACTGGTGTTCGAATGGGGATTGGCTTCACATTGGGGATTTCATGCATGGGATGGATTGCCATTCGAGGTATGACCTGGTTTTTATTCGGACAGTTCGGTACACCACCGCTTTTAGCTATAATCGCCCGTCGACCTGTAGGCCAGGCAGCAGAGGAACAGAAGAAGTTTGCATCCGACATCCCAGAGACTCTGCAATGGTGGAGAAAACCGATACAAGAGTTTAAAAATGAGATCGAATGGCTACATAAGAAGTTTAATGAACTTCTGGAATTCCTGACTCTACCCATCCTTCAGGTTCTGGCGGTTATCTTGAACTTCTTTATGATCTTATTGACCGCACGGCCGATCTTCAACCTTCCATTCAAAGAGTTGAAGGATGTGATGGATACGCGGGAAATCCTCATAGCAAGAAATTTATCGCCAAAGAAAGGAGCACCATCTTGATGTTGAAATTTAAAAGCCTATCAATCTGCCTGGCCGGAATCGCACTCCTCTTGATAATCGTTACGGCATGCAGCCCGCCAAGCAGCGAAAAAGTATCTCGATTGGTCATGTTTGTCGGTGTGGACGTAAGCGGATCTTTCCAGAGATCAGGCTATTACGGTGATGCTCTGACGTTTCTCTCTCACTACATTTACGGCCACCTCAATGGACTGGGCGAGCTAAGCGGACTGCGGGCACTATTCGTAGGCTCGATCGGAGGTCATGGAACAAACGAGCCCAAGGCGTTCCATCCTATCCATGATCTCGAGAACAAAGATGTGAGACAGATTGAAGCGGCTCTTCGAGAGTGGTTTCCACCAAGAGACTCAATAACAGACTTCAACGCCTTCTTCGCGGAGGTCGCTGCTCAGACTAAGGATAGAAACCTTACCCTCGCGCCGATTTGTATAATGATTATAACCGACGGCGTTCCGGCTACGGGAGTCCGAGAGGAAAAAACCACTTATAAGCAGATTGATCTGGATCCGCTGGAATATCTCTCTCGGCGGGTCACCGTCCGACTCACCTACCTGGATCCAATAGTCGCCAAGCGATGGCGAGACGATGTTCCTTCGCGACGAGTGAGAATATGGACGGTCCCCGGAGAGGTCATGGAAGGTTGGCAGGAACAGATGCAGCCTGGTGTTGAACTGGCTAAACAAGACAAATTTTGGAAGTGGGTTAAAGACAACGTCGATTTCCGGGTGCGTTCTAGAAAATTCTGAAACTACGCTCAACTTATCAACACAACTTAACACATTAAAGCGGCTTATTTTTTATCTTCATTTAAAATCCATTGTATTAACCTTGCTAAAGATCTGGGAAAATTTTCTTAAGAATGGATAACGATTCAGGAAAGAGTTCATTGAGGGTAACGTATCTCCACTCAGCATGCTGAATCTGCCATCTGTCATTTCTTTTTATTAATTTAATCTTCAACCGGTAATTTTCGGTTGAATATCTGATTAATTTGCGAAAAACCTTAGCAGCCCCAGAGGAAAACGCCACTTCAGTTTGAATAGACGCCTCCAGGGAGGAAATTTCTTCTATCTGTGTGCTTAACATATTGATGGCAATTCCTCTGTATCTTTCATAGTATTCATTAATCATATCCTGTGTTTCCTTTTTTCCTCTCCCCTCAAAATCGTGATAGTCATCAGAAAGATTTATCATTATACTGGACATATCCTTTTTTTCAGCATATTTTCCGACATCTTCCATCATTTCAAGGATCAATTCTTCATCTGTTTTTTTCTGGCAAAAGGTCAAAAAGAAAACAAGGAAAAAGATTAATGAGAAAATTAGACCATTATGGATATGATTTTTCATCTGATTTTTAGACTGTACCGTATTCAAATGATACAATAAGACAGAGTCAATATCCTACACCTTTCTTCTGTCGCGTTTCGCTGTCTCTACTCGAGAGCCATCTCAAGGGCATTTAACACCTTGCTGTAGCTTGCATCAAAACGCCCCCGGAAAGGTTTGAGTGAAGCTTCCAGAACATCAGGCAACCCGTCCTGCCAGAGCAGCCGGAAACGATCAGCCTCCATGGCTTCGATCTCAGCCGCTAGCATCTCCCGCCAGGGATCTCTGATCGGACTGACATCAAGGCGTGTCAATTTTGCAACCTGATTTTTCAGCATGGGAAGAATCTGGCGGTGCAACTGCTTAAGCACATCATCCTGGCGGTCATCGAGATTTTCGCTCCGTCTTCTTCTCCAATATACATCTCTTTTCTCATAATCCTCATCCACAAGGTGATATTCGAGGCCATCTCCGGGTGATTTACCTAGCCATGAATAGTACGACACGGCATAAATGAAGTAGTACTCCCCCAGCCCCATTTCAGCATCAAGAAGCGCCTGATTGCGCCTTGTATAGAACTCTGCAATCAGAGGGATTATTCCGAATCCAGTTTTTATCTTTGTCAAAACACCTGGGGATGGCTCTTCTTTGAATTGGCTTTCGCGTTCTTCATCAGAGAGAATATTGATAGAGTTTTCTAATTTTTCTTTAACTGGTTCCATGGAGTTCCGTACAGATAGAAAGGCCTCTACCCGTTCTGGTCCGATGGCACCACCAGGATCAGGGCAGAAATCTTTAATTTCTCCATAACGTTCCGTCAAAGCATCTGCGATGGCTTCTGTTTCCTCAAATCCATTTACTATGTTTTTGACGAAGAAATAGCCGCCTACACCGGCAAAGACTAGCAACAGAATCACCACACCACAGCCAATGCCGCAGCCTATAAGCCACTTAGAAGCAGTGCTAGATCTCTTGGAAGTTACATCTTGAGTTTGCAATTATTTCCTCCATCTTTCCTTTATTTTAATAAACTAATCAACTTTTTTCATTTCCTTATTAAAACATACGGAAAAAAACAATTCTGGTTTTCAACAAGCAAGATTATGGTGCAAATATAGATAGTATAAAGGGGAGGTCCCCAATTCTCTACAGCTTCAAGATCATCCATTCTTTTGTATAAGGAACACTCCCCTGGAGCACACCCTTCTGCTTCGTCACCAGCAGGTTGTCGCTTGGATTATAGCCAAAACCTCTCTCTGGATCGTAAAGCCCAGGTTCAACACTGAATGTCATACCTTCCTTGAGGACTGTATAATCTCCCAGAGCAAGCCAGGGAGCCTGGTGTCCTTCCATCCCTTCTCCATGGGCGGGACGATGATAAATGTATTTCTCCACACCTTGCTTGACCTGATGCTGATGTATCTTATAAGCCACATCAGAACATGTTTTACCAGCCTTGGAGTCCTCTTCCTGGATATGAACACAATCCGTTGCAACCTGCCATAGTTTCTCTCTGTGTTTGTCCCAGGGAAGCAGCTGATAATACCGGTAGAGCTCTCCTCCATAACCCCCTATCCTGACAGCACCAGAAACCTGGAGGGCATCTCCTTTTTCAATCTTTTTGTGGAAAAATTGATTAGGATGAGGGTAGGAGGTGGCGATTCCAGTGCGGCATCCAATTCGAACAGACACGCCCACAGCCGTATGAGGTCTCCCATCCCTTTTGATATCTTCGAGGATCAAATCAGTTCCGTATTCAATGGCTGCATGCCTTACTTCAAAGTCTGTTGCATCTGTTCCTTTCTCAAGAATATAATCCCTGGCAAATGCATGAATCTTGCTGAAATAATTCATAGCTCTTTGTGTCAGAGCACTCTCTTGTTTTGTCTTGACTATTCTCATATTGAGGCAAATCTGGCTTATATCAACAAACTTGGCCTCGGGCAGAATCTTCTTGGCTTTTTTCAACTTGGAGGGAGGAAACTCGGAATCGATACCTATAGTTTTGGCGCCGAATCCTCTTTTTTCCAGCCCCTTAAGCATCCATTCAAAAAGGTCAACTGTTTTACCTTGAACAACATTTCCCAGGTTAGGAAATCCTCCTTCAGCATGAAGAAAATCAAAATAATACTCACTTTCTGTATCCCACCAAGAGGTCACTAAATCCCTGTCTAAGCCAGGGTGATACCAGTAGATTGTGTCGTCTCTGACCGGGAATAGAACATAAAAAGGTCTTTCTGTTGTACTGTGAAATAGCCCTGTATAATAGACAAGGTTCCACCGATTTTGAAGCAGAATCGCATCGACTCCCTTTTCAGCTACTTTTTCCCTTAAACGCTTTACGGTCCCTTTATACCAGCTAAGAGGAAGACGGTCGTATGTTGCTGCTTCAGGGTGGTCAGGATTTTTGACGAGCAGCTTTTCTGAATCATTTTTTCCGCCTTGAGAAGAATAAGCAAGACGTTTTGTTCCTAAACCCAGGCCTGTTAAACCCAATCCTACATTTCTAATGAAATGACGCCGAGATACTTTCATTAAAACCTCCTTCTTTTCTATATATAAAAAAAATTATGCCACAGATGTCAATAATAATAAACCTGATTTATTCATAAATTATGCCGACACCAATATTTATTTTCATTGATATCTACTCGTTACACTGATCTCACCTTTAGCAGAACATTCAATCGATCTCAAAAGCGTTTCTTTTTATTATATGTCGGCATAATTTACCCTTCGGGCGGGCCGATTTCACCGCATCTGCTTCGTTACAGGGCATTTGCGGTGAAGAACCACAGCCGCATACCCTGTGCCTCGCATCTGCGGCAAACTCGATCCGTGAATAATCCAGGTAAAATATAAAATTAAATAAAAAAAATTGGGACATACGCCGAGGTGAAACATTCTGTGAAAATAGACTTCATAAACTTTAAAATTGAAGAGTGGCATTTTGGGGATCATTGCCGGTTTTTTATTATTATACATCAACTTTTTCAGTGTATAACCGACTAAATATAATGGAGATAAGTCATATGAATAATCTGGTTATGAGTAATCACGAAAGAAGAAGACTTTTGCGATTTTATTGCTCGATTCCTTCCGAGTTGGTGGAATTAGAAGGCAAAAATAATTTAGTTGAGGGAGCAACAGTTCTTGATTTCTCTAATGAAGGCTTGAGGCTGAGTGTTAATTTTGTTGAACCCAGGCCAGGCTCTACTACAGAAGTAATGCTCTATATTCCTCATAAACAATTAATAACCTCGTTAACTGGACAAGTGGTCTGGAGCAAACATGTGAAGAATAAGATGGAAATCGGACTGAAGATAAAAGAGATAGAGAAACAAGGAACGAAAGACGTCCTAGACTGGGTCTTCCCCAGATGGCTAGAAAAAGAGAAAAAAATTAGAGACGGCCTTTTCATAGTCTAATTTTATCCTCTTAAAAACCAGACACCTTTTTATCAGAAATTTCATCTAATAATCTTTGTATCAAAGTTGATTTGCCGCTCTTTGGATTGCCAGTTACGAATATATTCATTTATTTTAGTTTTTTTGGATTTAATATCAGCTGTTGGGCTATATCCCTGATTTTAGGTATTTGGCAACAGAATCAATCGCATAGAACATATCAGGGGAAGGAAGATTAAAGCTCGTCTTTATCCGAGTGTATCCATGCTTGTATTCAGGAATAATCAGAATGCTGCCTTTGAATTTATCTAAATCGGTTTGCAACAGCCTGTGCTTGAGTTCATAATCCAGGTTAAGCCTTTGAGCCAGATACTGGTCTCCTTTCCACGTTATATCCGCCACTTTACCCCCAAAAAGTGAGCTTTTCTTTCTCACCATCTTCGTCTTCTTGAGGGGTTCTTCTCTCAAATTGAAGGTGCTTTTTACCAAATATTCGATATAATAATTAACTCCATATTGGCTGGCTACACTGACAACAATAATAAAATCAATATTTCTCTCCTCTAAAGCAACAGCACCTTCAGATTTCTGTGCCCTGGAGATCTTTTTTCCAAGCTTTGCCTGCTCGCTCTCTTTATCCAACTCAGTGAACCTTACCCCTATTCCAGGCAGATGGCGACAAAACTCTTCGAACTTTTTGTGACCTTCTTTCTTTCGTTTGGAGAGAAATAAAGGGAGTAAAACAGCTGATACAAAAGCTATGATTATGGGGATGAGCTTTCCTATGTCCATAAGGCCGTTTTTACCTCATTATTTATAGATTAGAAATTTCCCAAATCATCCATTTCTTAAGAATACCGAATATTTAGACATTAACGCTATTCCGATGCCGGTCCTGGTGGCAAGTTCTCTTTTAGATATCTTGTCAACAATTCATAAAGATGGCGTGTTGTATTTTCGCCCTCTTTAATTCCGTGAGTTCGGTTCGGGTAGGACATCATCGTGAATTGTTTATTATGCTTTATCAACTCATTCACAAGCGCCTCGAAGTTCTGATAATGGACATTATCATCCCCTGTTCCATGAACCAGAAGCAGGTTACCTTCCAGTTGATGGGCAAAGGTAATCGGGGAGCCGTTCTTGAAACCTTCATCATTATCGACGGGAAGCCCCATGTATCTCTCCTGATAAATCGTGTCATAGTAGAGCTGGTTGCTGACAAAGGCTATGGCCATGGCTGTCTGATAAAGTTCCGGGTACCTGAATATGGCATTCAGACTCATGGAGCCTCCCCCACTCCACCCCCAGATCCCGATGCGGCTTGAATCCACATAAGGCCATCGCTTGATTATGGCCCTTGTTGCCGCCGCCTGGTCAGCAGAAGCAAGGATTCCTATCTGGCGGTATATGCTTTTCCGCCACTCCCTTCCCCGCGGTACTCTAGTCCCTCGATTATCCACGCTCATGACCAAATAGCCCTGCTGGCACAGCATAAGATGCCACAGATAGCGGTTTTCGCCCCATCTATCCACAACAGTGGACCCGGCGGGCTCGCCATAAACAAAAAAGAGCAAAGGATAGCGCTTTTCAGGATCAAAATCAGGTGGTTTCAGGCACCATCCGTCAAGTTTCACCCCTTTCTCTATTTCCACCTGGAAAAATTCAACTGGTCGTCTTTTGAGAACGTGGACTTTCTTGCACAGCTCAGAATTATCAACTAGAGTGCGGACCCCTTCATGCTCAGGTAGACGCACAAGTTTGGTTACTGGAGGCTCATCAAATGCGGAGAAGGTGTGAAAAGCCCAGCGTGAATCAGGGGAAATCCGATAGCTGTGTGTGCCGCTTTGATTGGAGGGCGTTACTCGTTCAGCCTGGCCTGAGCCGTCTAACGGCACCCTGTAAAGATAGCGCTGCGTAGGATTTTCAGGTGAAGCTGTAAAATACACCCAGCCTCCATCCTTATCAACACTCTGCAGGTTAACTATGTCATATTCGCCAGGAGTTAGAAGTCCAACTTGTTTCCAGTCCCGTGAGACTATATAAATGTGCCTCCAGCCATCGCGCTCGCTTACCCAAATGAAGTGCCTTCCCTTATCCAGCCAGTGAAGGTCATCCTCCACATCGACCCAGTTATCATCTTGTTCAGTCAGAATTGTCCGTACGTTTCCGCTCTGAATATCGCCCAGCATCACCCAGTTCGTGTTCTGGAGACGGTTAAGGCGCTGGAAATAGACATCTCTTGAGTTTTCCGCCCAATCCATCAGTGCAAGATAATGGTTTCTTGAGTCTCCGGGCAACTCAAACCAGCGAGTCTCACCTCCTCCGGCACTCACCACTCCGATACGGCTGGCAGAGTTGGTCTCCCCGACTTTGGGATACTGGATGGGGATGAGCCTTGGGTACAGTGAATCAGTATTGTTGATTAGATAAAAAGTTTTTACTCCTCCGGTATTAAGCTGCCAGTAAGCTATCCATTTTCCATCCGGACTCCATCGATACCCGTCCCTGAGCGATAATTCCTCTTCATAAACCCAGTCAAAAGTTCCGTTGATGATTGTCTGGGAGCCATCCTGTGTTAACTGCTCTATCCGGTGATCTTTCAGGTCCTCCACGTAGATGTTGTTTTTGATGACATATCCGACTCGATCGCCATCAGGGGAAAACTTGGCAAACATGAGCGTCGAAGGCTCTGCGCCTCCCCCAAGTTTGTGTAAGCCCCAGTAGTTTAAATCAAGAACCCAGTAGTCTCCTCGCGTGTTCTGACGCCAAACACGTTTTGTGTTGGTGAAGATAAGGAGCTTTTTTCCATCCGAAGACCAATCATAATTATCGATTAAAAGAGGTTTTGACTTTCCGGGAGGGAAGAGCCGGCTGGCAGATACAAGAATTTCGCGTTCGCCGCTCTCAGGATCATAAAGGACAACATCCTTGGCGTCCGAATTCGACTCTGAAGATTCAAGGACCGTATAAGCATTCCTGTGCTTCAGCCAGTGCGTGGGACCGAGACGCTCGGTCGTGAACTCCTTGGAGCTAAAAATACGCTCTAAGCTCAGAAGAGGAGAATCCTCTTCTTGCTTCCGCTGTGATGTGCAGGCCAAGAATATAAGAAATACCGGCAGCAAGGATAAAAAAACGAAAAGCCGCTTCATGGCTTCCTCCTGTAGTTTTTTCTGCCCTATTGTAACTCTGGGGGACAAATTTAGCAAAGAAAGGGATAAGAAAAAATGGGGCCAGGCCCCATTTTGCAAGAAAGAGGACATTTTCAACTTGAGGACATAACAGCAGAAAATGGGGCCTGGCCCCATTTTTTCTTCTGGACACATTATTTACTCTCTTCCAATAAGCAATCTATGTGTATTCACTTTGCGACTCAAGGCAGAAAAAAGGTCTTTAATGCAACTTTTACCTAGTTCTATCGACTAAATTATATGCAAGGAAAGTAAGTCCAATGATTTGTAGCTCGGAGATTAGAGAGGAGGAATGAATGAGTAAGAAATTTTATATTAAGGGATTTAATGAAACATTCGATCCCCCGGTCTTTGAAGATAAAGAGGCTTATTCTTGGAGCGAAGCAAGTATAATAGCGAAAAAATATTTTGAAAATAGGGGATTTCTCAGGAAAGTAGTGATCTTTGAGCAAGAAGAGGGAGACGAGGAAAAAATCGCTAAGCTTATCTTTAAGAATGTATCTGGTGCGATCGAGGAAGTAGATGTCTGGAAGCTGCCTGATACAAAAAGAAACAGATAATCGAATTCCTTTATTTTCAGCCTTAAAGTACATATCCAGCGAGCGGCATCCATTAAATTTAACGCCTAAACCCTTATAAATATTACTCCTTTCAAATAATATCCCTTATAGACT
>Ga0209986_10004401_pt1 | contig 11925 bp, 7 predicted proteins | sample BlataG_FD_183168 | JGI IMG/M metagenome (GOLD analysis project Ga0209986, IMG submission 183168) | Deep subsurface microbial communities from Black Sea to uncover new lineages of life (NeLLi) - Black_00105 metaG (SPAdes) (version 2) | ecosystem: Environmental > Aquatic > Marine > Oceanic >...
ACTGAAACGACTGAGCAGAGTCTATGGATCAGAAGAGTTTAGACAACTGATCAAGAGAGCACTGAGAGAGGATGAACAGAGTGTCCTAGTCACTTAGTTGTCCTATTTGCACTCATAGAAACTTACACCTTTCTTGAAAAGGAAGGTATCAGAGTTGTCCTTGCTAATGCGTATCAGGTCAAGAGTGTTTCAATACACAAGACCGACCTGAAGGACTGTGCCTGGTTGGCTGTCCTCCTCAGAGCTGGGTTCATCAACCCCTCCTATGTTCCCACTGGGTATATCAAAGACCTGAGAGACCTCACTCGGATGCGAGCACGTATCCAGAAAGACGTCACTCAGTTGAAGAACCGTTGCCACAGGTTCCTTGACACAGTGCTGATCCAGCTTGCTCTCAAAGACGTGTTTGGCAAGCGAAATCGTACAACACTCCTTCGTGCACTGAGAGGAGATTACAAAGGCCTCAGTGAAGAACAACGTGCTGCCTTCGAAAGTGTGAGTGAGAGTCAGAGGATGATCATCACAGAGTTGATGATGAACATAGAGGAGTTGGAGAGTCGATTAGAGAGATACGACGGTGCAATAGTCCGGGTGGTAGAGGAGCTGGAGAAGGACGATGATCGGGATGTCAGTCTCCTGATAACAATACCAGGAGTGGGTATCTCCAGTGCAGCTGTGATAAAGGCAGAAGTTGGTAGGGTGGACAGGTTTGCGAGTCCCGAGAGGTTGTCATCGTACACAGGACTGGCACCGAGAGTGTACCAGTCAGGGAGTGTGAGTATGACAGGACGGACTGGAAAGATGAGTAACAGTCACCTACGCACAACGATGTTTTTGGTCTCACAAGTGTGTGCACGGTATGGGCCTGAGGGACTGAAAGAGTTTCACAGACGGGTCCGAGAGAAGAAGGGGTACCATGTAGCAACGATAGCACTGGCAAGGAGGTTGATGGTGATAATATGGAAGATGTTGAATGACGAAGAGTCTTTCAAGGATGTGTACGGGAAAGAATTGTTGGAGAGGAAGAAGAAGAGATACGAGAGTGAGGTGAAACGCCTGAAAGGACTGAGCAAGACCTATGGACCGGAGGAGTTCATGGTACTGGTCAGAAGAGTCTTGAAAGAGGAACAGAGTGTCCTAGTCACTTAGTTGTCATATTTGCACTCATAGAAAGTTCTTGGCAGCCGTTGCATACCCTCTATTTCTGACAGAAGCATATCAGTAACATCATTCATTCTCAGGTAAAGGCAATTGAATAATTCGACAATTGTAAGCGTGGTATCGTTTTCTTCTGTTCTGGCATATCAGAGAGCTGAAGATAACGATTACGGCAATAGAGCCGATGGTTACAATGGCTCCTATGGTCCCAAGGATGTCAAGGCCCGTTCCGGGATCTCCGGGTGGCGATGCGTCCGAATACGCAGACACAGTGACCCACACCGAATCACTTGCGGCTTGGCCAAAGGTATTAGTGGCAGTAAGATCAAACCTGTATAACCCAGGACTTAGCCCATCCACACAGACCCTAACTGCTTCGCCAGTAGTATTCCAGTAGCCAGATTTCATCAATTCGTCATCCTTTGTGACTGCAAATGTGTATGGATTCGATCCATTGAGAGTCCACACAATCCAATACCCTGTGTCACCCTCCACATATCTGAGATTTGAAGGATGGCTAATGCCAGGCTGGAGCCCTCCTGTGTGAATTGAGTAAATGTAGAACTCGGAAGATTCAATTTCATCTCTCAGACCCATCCAGTAGATACCTGTGTTTGCAGCATCTGGGTTCTCATCCGGGTCATTGTCAAAGACTCTAACCTTGATTCTATATTCGTGTGCCAGGAAGTCTGTGGCGTTCCAAAAATAGCTTGAGCTGGTGAGCCTTGAAGCCAGTAGGTAATAGGCTTCGCCATAGTCCGGCGAAACCAGCACTTCGAAGAAATGCTCATCATTCCTGTTACGATCACTGTAGGTCCAGCAGATATCTACAACAGAACCGTTTACTGCAACATTGATGGTGTGTAGCTGCGGCGCAAAGAAATTACAGAATGTGAGGCGGGGATAGCTCACCTCGAAATTAAGATTTGTTCTAGTAGCCGCAGAAATTCGCACTTGGAGCGTAATGTTCTGATGGAACCAATACGTGTCAAAGGTGCCCTCAGGCGCCGTTGCAAGGATGTCGAGACCGTCACGTGTGTCGACCGTCAATGTCCATGTTCCAGCCGCAAGGTCGTAGTCGAAGCAACCGACTGCGATTTCACCATCGCGGTCAGCTGTGAATGAGCCGACCTCTGGATGTGCTCCAGTGGACATCACAGATCCAACAAGGTTGTTGCCGTAGGTCCAAGTCGAGTTGTCTACTTCCGTCCACCATACCATGACATCACAGTCACCGTTGGTGAAGTCAACTTCTATGTCGACAGTGTCACCATCTTTGATACCTTCGACAACCATCCAGTCAAACTGGTTAAGCTGGATCGTGCCGGAGAACGGGTCATAAGAAGCATCGGGAATGACTAAAGGCGCACTCCGAACGAAATAGACCCCTGTCAAGAACGACATTGTACTGCGAGTGACCTCGAGTTCCGGCATGTTCATCAAGTTGAAGTCAGGAAAGCTTGCATTGAGAACCACATGGTCACCTATCGCCGTGTCTTCTACGACTGTCGATCCGTACGCCATAACAACAGGAGTTGCCAAATCGTTGGCAGTGTAGCTCAAGATGACATCGGATGAGGACAGCTGCGAATACCACATGAAAATCATGGTGTAGTTTGCGGGAAGCGGACCAGAACCATTGAGGGCAATTGGATGAACGAGCACATAATAGGTGCCTGTACCATTGATCTCAGCGATAACTGCGGTCGTGTACGCCGTTCCGGCGGAACCAAAGGCTAACTCTAGACCTCTTGAATCAAGGACGGCAACTGACATGTTGTACCCCACATCAGACCAGATCACACGAACGCCAAGGTGACTTGCATTTGAATGTGGGACGTGGATGGTAAAGCTTCTAAATTCCCAGTTGTCAGGATCTTCTTCCATGCACCCGTAGACAGGATTATCATATGGACTTAGCTCTGCTCCGTACCCGGAAACAACAACATGCTCCTCGCCTTCCGCGCCAGTCAGATCAGCCACAACAGAGTAGCTGTAAGGAACACTCACATTCTGTATTCCATCGCTGAACATTATGTACCCTTGATGAATGCCAACCTCCGCATCAGCTGGAAGATTCAATGTGACATTGACTGTGGTCCCTGTGCCACCTGCATCAAATGAGAGCACCGGAGTAACAACAGACTCCCAGAAGATGACAGTACAAATGAAATCGTTGCCAGGTGCGCCCCAGTCCGAGTCATGAATTGGGTCATGGATTACGAGTACAATCGATCCATCGATGTGGTCACTGACATTTCCGGGACTGACTGCAAAAGACATCATGTTTGCATTGCTCGGGTCAATTGCACTAGCCAAGCGCGTGAGCTCATCGCCTACGCCCGATGTGGAGTTCCATAGGTTCGGCATTTCGTCTAGATTAGTGTCTTCCCAATCGTATAGAAACATCCATGGTTCTGCGTCTGCAACCTCAATGGCATCGAAAGAAACGCTCACAGTCATGTATGGGCAAGAAATAACCGTGGCATCATAGAAGCTCCCAAGCTCATCGCTGAGGTTGAACCATCCATACATCTGCTCGCCATGTACAACCGTATCGTTGTAAGAATATGTAGTGCCAGGGAAGGTCAAGACAACATCAGACCTCATGTGTGTGGCTGAAGCGTTCCATCCAGCACCCCAGACCATTGGAGTATCGAACATGGCACTTGCAGTGTCGTACAGTGAGAGCTGGAACATAGAGGTACCACTGGCCATGACCTGCCCGAAGAAAACCGCCCCATCTTGATTTTTGTCAGGGAAGGACTCTGTTGTAGGGTCAATTGTAAGCCCTAATGTCGATTGATGGAAAACACCCGAGTACTCCCACGCATCACTTACAATAGAAGCGAAGTTACTGGAAGAGTCTTGGCTGCTGACAATCATCCCGGCCCCATTGGCAGCGAAACCACAGGCCTTCTCAGCATTGATCCTTCCAAAGCCCTGAGTTGCGGGGTCGTATCCTAGGTCATCCGAAGTAGACTGTAGGATGACCTTCACTTCAGCAGGATTGGAAACCCCGCCACCTAATGCTTCAACTACAAGAGCCGCAACTCCCGTCGCCACGGGTGCAGATTGACTTGTGCCGCTGAAGAGGGTGTAATTCTTCCAGTCAAATCCGTTCGTGGTCCAGGATGGCTGCCAAGACGAGGCCATAAGTGGCGCATATGAGGGGACAGCTGCATACCCAGCAAGCCCAGGTGCAAGAACGTCAGGTTTTGGATAACCAGAGAAGGATGGTCCCTTGCTGGAGAAGCTCGCGATGCCTTCTACATCCTGTCCGGGGCCGTACATGTAATCAAGCCAGTGATTGCTTGTGGAAGCACCCACTGTGAGGACTGCTGCCGCACATCCAGGTGGACCCACTGTCATGAATCCCGGACCCTCATTCCCAGCAGAGAAGATGTGCAGCACTCCCGGGTATGAAGGATCAAGAAAGCCCGGGGTTGACAGAATCTCCCAAGTGAAGGATTCGTAATGGAACTGCTTCGATGGCATACTGGCAAAACCCCAAGAATTGGTTATTACGTCAGCCTGATGGTTGCCAGTGTAATAGAATTCTCCTGAGAGGTGGTGTCGATCGAAGCCGCAGGCCCAGAGATACGCTCCAAAGGTAGACCCAGAGCTGAGCGCTCGCACTGATATCAGCTTCGCGCCTGGAGCAACTCCGCGAAGTGTGAAGTGGGTGGCGTTGTCGCTGTTGTAGTATGTATGATTTCCAGATGAAACGATATGAGAGGCAGTGGAGGTCCCATGTGAACTTTCGTCGAAATACAGCGCAAACGCATCTCGGTCCGACCTGAAGCCATTGAAGAGGTATTCGTTGAAAAAGATGTCATCATCGAAGTATCTCGAATCATCGTAGCACCAACATAAGGCACCAAGGCTAAAATCATCGATACTGTCATTCGTGTAATCATGAGAAACTACTGGTTCATCGAGGCCAAATATCTCACCGTCTGTGAACTCGTCGGTGAAGTCCCAGTCAAACTCATTCACTATCTCGTTTTTGTCAACAGGGTCGGTCAGGTTATAGGTTTCATAGTAGAGTCCGCCGGTCCAAAACTTGTTCCAGCCCATCGTATCTTCCCAGTTGACTATCAGATGGTTCTCGTTGTCTGCCCCCTCATAGACAACGGATGGAGCGAATAGCTTTGCATACGGGTTATTGCGCTGTTGGAAGACCCATCCAACTGAGTAGTTTCCATGGACGTTGCCTGGGTCAGGCAGTTTCCAATCATGCCAAATCAGGTCGGCCATGTCATCTACATCGATTCCCCAATGGTAGGCATACAACCATACGAAGCCTACTCGTGAATCATACGGGCTGGAAGGGTCACCATCGCCAATCAGGTAGCGAGCAGCCCCTAGATTGTTTAGCAGAGGGTCCCAGCCCGTCACATTCAGATAGATGTCGCCGCCCGCGTCCTCATAGGTGAGCAGATTGAAAGGGTTAGCAGTCCACATGGCAGCATCAACAGGAGTGGAGTTGGCATGGTACCACGTGAGGGTTAGTCCGTATCCAGTTGGGTCGAAAGATCCGGGATGGTATGCATGTCGCAGGTCTGGGTTACCGAAATCGCACCCGGTGTCAAGATGACCAACAACGACTCCATCGCCTGTGTAGTTGCTGGCTATGGAACCTGTGACTCCAATCTTCTCTCGAATCTCGAACATATCGGGTTCCGCTCCACCAGTGTAAGATCGGGATTCCACAGCCCTGTTGAGATCATCATCGTGGATGTTATGGAGCTCATCAGCATTGACGAATGTAACTCCGTCAATCAGCAAGAGATTCTCCAATGCCATGGTTGAAGACAATGCTGCTCTCACCACTTTGAAACCCTGAAGATCCACGTACCAGTCAACTTGTACGCATTCCTTGACGTCTTCAACATCCATCCACGGCGCACCGAAGATAAGCGCTTTTGGCACACCGCCATAGACTACAACCTCGTCACTGAGCTCGTTTCCTGCGAGCCATGAGGACAGACGCGGGTCGATTTCGGGTTGGTATCCAGGCTGACTCCAAGTTTCCAAGACATCTTCGTACTCGTCTTGTAACGGGCTCCCCTGTGTTGTTTCCGCTGCAGGTTCGTCACATGTCACTGAGGAATCCCTAATACCTACTTCGAGCGGCAGAAATATGGCCGTTGATATGAGAATAAGGAGCACCAGCACTACCGTGGTTTCAGACATTCGGGGCATTGCCCTATTTCTCCACGCTGTTTACCTAACTAAAGCCGTCCTTTTCTAATAAGTCTAGTTTGAGAACAATGCATCTCCACAGTAATAGGAGCGCTTGGTCTACAATTTATATGGGGGCACACGCAAATGGTGAATTCGCAAGCTAAGAACTGGTGACTAGCATGGCAAAGTACAAGCTTGAAGGAAAGGCAGTGATTATCACAGGCGCATCAGCTGGACTCGGTGAGCAGTTCGCTCATGGTTTCGCCGAATCAGGTGCAAACGTGGTTCTTGCTGCACGCAGAATGAAGCTACTAGAGAAGATAGCCAAAGACATTTCAGATAAGCATGGAGTAACTGCAATTCCATACAGGACTGACGTTGCAATTGAGTCGGATATCATCAACCTCGTAAAGCATACGGTTGAACAGCTCGGAACGGTCGATGTGCTTGTCAATAATGCTGGAATGTATATCGTAAAGCCTTTGATTAAGCAGACTCTCGAGGACTGGCACACCGTGATGGATGTCAACCTCACGTCAGCATTCCTGGCTACGCGAGAAGCGGCAAAGGTGATGATTCCGAAGAAGTCTGGATCCATTGTCAACATATCTTCGACATTTGGTTTCGGCGGCACTGCATTTACAGAGGTCAGCTATTACGTATCGAAGGGAGGACTAGTGACCATGACGAAGGCACTGGCCGTGGAACTGGGGCAATACAATATTCGAGTGAACGCAATAGCACCAGGATTCTTTCCAACAGCGATGTCGATTGGAGCTCTAGAGGATAAGAAGTTGCGGGAAACCATGATTAAGCCGCGAACCGCATTGCCCATGCTGGCAAAGAACGAGTGGATTCGTGGCGCAGCTTGCTTCCTGGCCAGTGAGGATGCCAAATACATCACGGGACATACTCTTGCCGTAGATGGGGGATGGCTTGCGTACTAGTCCAATAAGAAAGAAAACAGATGGGCAGGAAGAACCTGACCATCCCTAATCCTGCCTGACAAGATACTATGCAACCCAAAGATAGATGAGCAATTGTAGCTAATTGCATTTGGGCATACGTGCTAGTGGAGGACGCAACATGACAGATGAGAAGTTGACGATTAATGAGTTTCACAAGAAGATTGCAATGGAAACAAACAACGCAATCTGGAGCGCCCTTAACAAAGACGACCCAACTGCTGAGGAACTGGAGGATGCCATGCTCATGGCGTACACATCCACGTATCACTGGGGCAAGATTGGCACTCTTGCCAATGCTGTCAGAGGTCACTATATGATAGCAAGAGTCCATGTCAAAAAGGGACGAGCAGACCCAGCTCTACATTATGCAAAGCGATGTCTGGAGCTTGCTGAGAAGGCCAAGGACAGTGACAAGAACTTCAATGACTGGGATATGCCCTTCGTGTACGAAGTGCTAGCCAGAGCGTATGCAGTGGCTGGGAAGAAGACAGAGTGCAAGAAGTACAAGAAACTCTCTCAGAAGGCTATCGATGAGGTAAGCGACCCTGAGGACAAGAAAATCTGCCAAGGCGAACTAGATAAGTTTGATTGTTAAGTCAAAAGTGAACAGTCAAGAGAAAAGAAAGGCGACCTGCGCCACGGATGGAAACGACGCAGGCCTATTGAGAGAGGATTGTTCGCGTTAGCAGCTCAACATTCTATTCGTGTCTTAGAGCGTCCACCGGATTGAGTTTCGATGCGCGCCAAGCAGGATAGAGGGCAAATACCACCGCCACCAACACACCAAACGCCATGGCTCCCAAGATGATTTCCGTTGTCAAGACAGGCGTGATTGTCATCATGCTCGTAGATGGGCCACCGCCGCCCCCGAACATGTCACCTCCAAACAGTGTACTAGCAAAGGCTGAGAATATGATTGCCATCAAGTACCCAGCGACAACGCCAATAACAGCTCCTACAAGTCCAACCACCAATGCTTCCATAAGGAAGACTCCCAGAACAGTTCGACTCTTCATGCCCAAAGCTTTGAGGATGCCAATCTCCCGGGTTCGCTCCATCAGTGATACGATCATGATATTCATGATACCGATACCGGCTACCAAGAGCGATATGCCAGCGATTCCAACCAAGAATAGGGAGACGATGTCAAAAACTGATGAAATGGTGTCAAGAAGGGCCGTGGGTGATGTGACACTTACGAGGCCATCGAATGCGTCTTCAATAGCTTGAGACACAGTTTCGATGAGTTCTTCATCATCGCTCACCAACTTAACCGCGATTGAGTTCACCTCATCAGTGTCGAAGAAGGATTGGGCCGTGGAAAGCGGAATGTAGAGACCGAGGTCAGACGGTCCCATTGAGAAACCGCCAATCTCCTCAAGAATTGCTACAACTTCAGCAGTGTAATTCTCCTCCACCATTTCGAGGCCAACCCGATGCGTCCATGAAATCAGTATAGTGTCTCCAACCTCAGCAAGCACAGTACCATTATCCCATGGATCTGTAATTCTTGACCCGATAACCACCGAGTCGTTTGCTGGGGTCTCCGGTATCGATCCCTCCTCCGCAACAAAGCTCGAATATAGTGAAGCATAGGCAGTATAATCAACCCCAGTTACACTCAGCGGAAGTTCTGTAGATCCGAAATCAAGCATTACTGATTTCGACATTATGGCAGCAGATGTCTGAACACCTTCAATCTCGTTGATTGTATCGGTGTCATTCACAAGCAAGGTGAAGTCAGATGAACCACCACCAAACATCCCAAACGATTGTGTAGATACTGTCAAAGTATCACTGGAGAATCCCTCCCCCAGTTCGGAAGTTATCGTAACTTGCAGCCCTGTCGTTATGGAGGTTAGCGCAACAATCGCCGCGATACCTATGACTATGCCTAGGATGGTCAGCCCTGCGCGCATCTTTCTAAGCCGCACAGCACCAAAGGCGAATGAAAAAACGTCTCTTGACTTCATCTAGTTCACCACGTCCGATGCGATAACTCCATCCAGCATATGCAGTGTTCGATCTGCTTGGCGTCCAATGTTTTGATCATGAGTTACTACAATCAGGGTAACCCCTTGTTCTTCGTTTAGCTGTTTCACAAGGTCCATGATTTCTCCAGCTGTCTTCGAGTCGAGGTTTCCCGTGGGCTCATCCATAAGTATGAAGGTGGGGTTGGTCACAATCGCCCGCGCTACGGCCACACGTTGGCGCTCGCCACCACTGAGCTCAGATGGCTTGTGGTGCATTCTGTCTTCCAGCCCAACGCTAGTAAGCACCTCTTCGGTGCGTTTCTTTCTCTCGCTTCTCAGGACACCGGCAATGGCCAATGGCAATTCCACATTGCCCCGAGCATCTAGCCGCGGAATTAAATTGAAGAATTGGAAAACAAATCCAACGTTCTTCCTTACATCCGCCAGCTGATTATCGCTGAGAGTCGACACATCAACGCCTTCAATCATAAGTTTCCCGCTAGTAGGTCTATCAAGAGCACCAATCATGTTAAGCATCGTTGACTTTCCACTTCCCGAGGGGCCCACGATTGCGATATACTCGCCGCTCTCAACTTCAAAGCTGAGTCCACGCAGGGCATTAACAGGAATTTCTCCCATCATGTATGTCTTTGTTATGTCTTCTACTTGCAATACTGTTGTCAATTCCTTACACCTTTGAGGTTGATATTGTCGGTTCACCATGTGATTGTTCCGTGAAATCGGAACGTTTGACTTGTACCAAACATAAATGTATTTATTTATAAATAGTTTGGTGAACGCCAAACGTTTGGTAGAATCCAATCGACCCGTACTCATCAAATGTTGCGCACTACTAAGGAGCCCTAATAATATACTCCAAGGTCACCATCTTGTACATTGGGTCGAACTCATGCCGTTAGGTAATCCACTTCCCCCTAACGACACACTTCATTTCGGAGATGTAGGAGTCTGGCTCATTGTCCTCTTAGAAACTGTGAACGGTTGGCTCACCGGACCCTACAGGACGGCACCTGCGCGCAGGACACCGTACTCCATTAGCTGCTTACTCCGCTCCACCAGATTCGACGACTGCGCCTTCCTCCGTGATAGGGGTATCGCCTGATTCGTACTGCGCCTTCAAGGCGTTGAAGTCCGGGTCCAGATTCACCTTGAACAGTATAACAATGGACAGCAAGATGAAGATGGCAGAGATGGGGCCCCAATACAAGTAGCCCTGAGTTACCAAATCCGCGGTGGGGTCGCCCGGAACAGGAACAATAGCAGGTAGGCTGAATATCAAACCCCAGAGAAATGCTGAGAGCGCATTCATTCCATTGATTGGAATCGACGGAAAGCTGGTGTAGAACCCAGCACGACCCTCCCCAGTGATTATCTCATCCTGGTGTGCGAAGTCCGCATATATGATATAGGGGAACAGATAGTAGCCAGCAATCCCGGCCCCTGCGAAAGCAATCAAAGCAAAGCCGCCCATTGCATCTGTAATCACGAGCGTGAAAGGCAGTGACAATACTATCAGAAGCATTGCAAACTGCAGGGTGAACCTCTTGCCCCGGTTCTTGATCATCCTCTGATACACCAGGAAGAAGATGAATACAACAGAAAGCAGCTCCACACCAAAAATCAGAAATTCCGTCATTCCGAAAACAAGATAATCGTTGATGTATGGGAAGGTAGACCTAATAGTCATGGCAATTCCAACTGATAGTAATCCCTGTGCCATGAGCCACCCCACGAAATCGCGATTTTTGAGGGCTCTGCCAATATCCTTAGTGATACTTGGTCGAGGTATGAACTTGCCCTCCCTCTTCAGGTTGGAAACTGGTGCGACGAAGCCAATCAACTGGATTACGCTGAAGAGCAGTATCATGATCAGAATCTCGGTTGGTAATCCCCACGCCGCAGCCTCAATCGCAATGAATGCGGTCCCGAATGTGCCTATCACGAAACCAAGAAAGTTTGCCACGTTCTGCCAAGAGGATACTGAGGGCCGCTCTTCTGGTTCGGTTAGTTCAGGCATCCATGATTGGAAGGGCGTCATCGTCATTCCATAGCAGACCTTGAACAGACTCATTGTAACTAGGGCATAGATGAACAGGCCCATTGAATCACCTTGGGCCAAGAACAAGTGTGGCGTGAAGATGAGGAGAAATGTCACTGCCATCAATGGAGCACCAACCATAATGAATGGCTTTCTGCGGCCCCATCTCTTGGAAGAGAACCTGTCACTTAGATTCCCAAAGGCAATCTCGGAAACCATGATAGAAATGTAGCTCATGGCGATGGCTATGCCGGTGTGAAAAGCCGACAGATCCTGTAATGAGAAATAAAATAGCGCACTCGCCAAGTCAAGCATGTCGAGCATAACGCTTGGCCCCAAACGGGCCATCCCGAAGTAGAATTTCTGTAGCCGAGTTAGCAAGTCAGTATCCTCCACCTAACCATGTTGCCACATTTCCAGAGCTTAAAGCGTCTATTAAGGACTAGCCTAGTCCGAATTCTGCGAAGATAACGAAACCTACCGCATCTTAATATGTTTTCAAATCATCAATTACCTGAGGACACTGTCGCAAGGCACCTCAGGTAGGAAGGCAACAGATGAAAACGATAGAGGTCCC
>Ga0209986_10004402_pt1 | contig 11924 bp, 8 predicted proteins | sample BlataG_FD_183168 | JGI IMG/M metagenome (GOLD analysis project Ga0209986, IMG submission 183168) | Deep subsurface microbial communities from Black Sea to uncover new lineages of life (NeLLi) - Black_00105 metaG (SPAdes) (version 2) | ecosystem: Environmental > Aquatic > Marine > Oceanic >...
TCTCCAAACACTCATTAGTCCCATAATTTAATCAGGCCATCCCAGCCACATGTAACCACCTTACTAGCCTCTAAAGGATGCCACTCAGTCCCAATACACACACCATCATGAGCTTTCAAACTTCTCACTATCTTGGTAGTCTTCCAATCCCAAACAAACAACTTCCCCTCACCATCTCCACTGATCACATACCTGCCATCAGGAGACATATTTGGTTGACAGGCATATCCAGCTACCAAGTGACCTTTGAAGGTCTTTTTAGGATTTCTTCTAACTTTATCCAAAGCGGAGTAGGTGTGAATTTGGTTCTCCATGCTCTGAGCCAACCACCATTTACCGCCTGGGGTGGCGGAGGTAGCAGCAATAGCGTGCATTGAAGGGTCTGCAATGTACTTGGTTTGTACTGGGATACCAAATTCCCATACTCGTATTGTTTTATCGTCAGATGTACTGATGAACTTACGGTTTTCGTCTATAAATGTGATGCTATTCACTGCTCCCAAGTGGTAATCATACTGCTGAATGATGTCACCGCTGTCTAGGTCGAATTGTAAGATCTTTTTATTCTGCATGCCAGCCATTAATACATTCTGTTTATCCTGATCTGGGTGCAATCTGACACAGTATGCCATCTGGTTCTTATCTCCATAAGATCCCAGAACCTGGCCAGTTTCAGTGTCCCAGTATTTAATTTCCTTGTCATAGGACGCAGACACAAAACGCCTGCCGTCGTTGGAAAACCAGACGTCTCTCACTCCCTTGCTATGGCCCATGTATGTCCTTCTAACCATTCTATCACCAACTACATCCCATATCTTGATCTTGCCATCTAGTCCAGCAGATAGTACTAAATGGCCAGTCTTGGGGAACAACCTGATGGCATTGACACCCTTGGTGTGGCCCGTCCAGGTGTGCACCAGACGTTTGGGAATGAAACATGCATCTGGACGTCCGTGTCGTTCAGTTGGGGGAGGTTCCACCCAGCTTCTTCCTTGGTAGTCTGTCTCTTCTTTTCCATGAAAGATGGAGTAGTCTTTACCTGTAGTAGCAGCTGCAGCAGCTTCTTTTCCAGCCTTGTGCGCTTCAGCGTGTTGTTTTTGTTCCTCGGTGAGTTCAGGTTGAGGTTCTGGTTCTTTATCTGCCCATGGTTGGCGAGATTTCAACACAAAGGGGGCTGTTGGATCAAATGATGCTTCTGCTGCTCCTTGTTTCTTACTGCTAGATGTTTTCTGTTTCTTTTGTGGTTGCTCATGTTCACGTTGAATGGCGCTATGGAATTGCCGTTCAAAAACATAAGTATTCATGTGTGATGGATCTACTTGGCCACTCCAATGATTCTGTACACCAGCAGGCATTGTACAGTGGGTACCAGGGGCAGTGGGGCCTAGAATTGGGGCGTGCATTTGGTCAATTGGGAGGTTGTAGTTGACAGTGCGAGCGTTGGCAGCTTGGAGATGTAAGGCGTCGCCAATTGGAGCAGCTTTGCCTTCGACGAGAACAAAACCGGCAGTGTTGACGTCAGGTGCTGATGTGACTTCTTTTCTTGATAATGGGGTGATTGCTTCCTCCCTAGAGTCGTCATCTGCACTGCAATTTCAGAAAAAGAAGAGTATTGTGAGTGAAAGAGTCACAGTGATGGGATATTTTGATACCAAGTGTTTATACGTACCTATATGCTGCTATGAGATCCATTTCTGAGTTGACCAAAGGGAACTTGAATCCAGGATTCTAAAATTGAATTAAACGCCCAATATGCTCTCTTATTCGTTATTCAAGTGTGCGCTGACAGATAGATTGCGTCCCATATAAGGAACTGAACAAAATAAGTGCATTTCCTATCTTCACTTTCATGGCTTACAAGACAGTGTCTCAACGCTCCGCCGACATCGACAGCTGCAGCCATTGCTCACTTTCATCAATTCACAATTGCTCCAGCCTCGGGGGAAGCAGTGCCGTCCATCTAGACTTATTAGGAATAAAATGATATTGGAGGTAGGTCAATAGGTAGGTAGGTAGGTAGGTTTGAAAGATACAGAAAGAAAATTTATTAAAACCCCAAGGTACGAAAATCATCTCCATAGTACTTTCTTATATCATCAATAGCTGCTGGATATTTTTCATACACCTCAGCATAAGGATCAGTCAACATTACTAGTTCCTTACCACCACTACTAGAAAAAGAAGTCATTAGATGTAGGGTTTCATTAGAGAGTGGTGGATTGATGTATTCAGCACCTTCAACTCTTCTAGCATTCATCTGCCTGATAATGTCAGGAAAGTCCTGGTCCATTGATTCTAAATGAGCTACATAGTCAACAGCAAGTTTGTACTTCTTTTTATGATCGTCTTTGTGGGCAATAATGCATGGCGACTGAAGCTCTAGATGCTCAAGGACCCATCCGTAGGACTTCTTGCAGCAGTCCTTTTCAAGCAGGCATTTTGCAGCGTATTTTGAAGGTGCTTGGGCGAACGTTTTGAATGTTTCGTTGCACTTTGGCTGATGCGAGAAGGTATTGATGTGATTGAAAGAGGATATTGCCCTTGTGAAGGGGTTGCGAACCACAGTAAAGACAAAATAAGAGTCCCAGTACTTTTTCAGCTCGGCAATATCATTCATGTATCGGAAACATGGTCCATCTCCCCGACAGTCGGCATAGCAACCTTGAGGCCAACTAGCACATATAGTCGGATTCTCCTTGTACCCTAATGATTTAGTTATAGTGGTACCAGCTGTCTTAGTCAATCTGACAAATATAGAAGTGTAATTGTGATCTATGTAGAAATGGCAGCTTGGAATAGGTGAATGGCTAGGTGGTGAGGTGGCATTTTGGGCGTAAGTCTCTCCAAACCATTTCCAAATGGCTGGCGAATATAGTGTTTGGAGAGGTAGCCCTTCACGGTCAGGAGTGAGGTTGGTTTGATGGTCGTATAGAGATTCAATGTGTAATGGAAGTCCAGCTTTTGACACATTTCCATGGAAGGCGGATCTGGAATTCAATATACTCTTCAACCTGCCCCGAAATAGGTGGAGTCGAAGCCGCCCAAGGAGTGAGAGACCTAGCCTTGAATTCTCGACTGGATGCGGCGAATTATTGCCTACAGTGCACAATAATACTAATAATATCAGTGTAGAGAAGACATATCTACGTAAGTTGGGAATTCGGCTGAAATTGACAAAACCATTTGAAATTGCTTCTTTTGTTAGTCTGCCTTTTGACGTGGAAAACAGACTTATAACACGTCTACGTGGTGACTGAATTGTTGTGATATGCATCGGATTTAATTAAGCGTAATATAACCTCTAGACGCACGGCATTCAACCTACACTGCACATGAACATGCGTCGATGAAACATCGTGATCATCTCTCTAAGAAAAGCAACTATATCAGACAACCAGTATAGTTTCGGGTCTTACTTTGTATTCGGGGATAAATGCCACTTCATGATAATCTGGTCCGTTTTAACGGCCGTAGCACTATTCATTTTAAACTTGGAAGGATTATCTTGGCAGCATTTGTGATCGGAATTGCCACTCTCCTTCTTCCCTCTTTTTCCTGGAAGTTCTACGAAAAAACTAGGCAATCGAGTATCCATCAGCAGCAGGTACATACCCACTTAACTTCTCATTACAAAACAGTCCCTCGTTCATTCATCCAAATGACACCCTGCTCTTCGCCCCTACCTAAAGGTCCTCCAAAACTTGGTCGATGGAATTCGAAAAGAACAGGCAGAGATCGTCCAGAGCTTGGAATCCAAACTTCAGCACATCAATGGAAATGCCGACAATGATGGTGCTAGAAGTAATTCTGAGAAGAAGATGGAGAAATTGTTGCAGCAGTTAGAGGCCAAAATCAAACAGCTTGGTCACGTCAACAGCCAGACGCTTATAAAAAATAGTACTTCTACAGTTGATAATGACGACAGCAACACCCCCAATACAGATAGAACCAGTAGAATATCTCCAATCATGAGGTTGATGACAGATAGGATAGCAGACTTGCCATCAGCTATCCTCCAAATAGATCAAAAGGGTCAATATGTTGCCTCTCCCTCAATCCTCACTCTTCCATCCGGACGACTTCTCGTGGCTTTAGAAATATCTATACCTCGATTCACCCCACATGTTGCAAGTACCTTGATCAAACACATCTACGCCAGTGATGATGGAGGGAAGAGCTGGATAGAGATTGCCACAATGGGTCCCATGAACTGGCCCCAGCTATTTGCATGCAAAAGTGGTATCTACATAATTGGCACACAGAGTCACTTTTCCAAAGATAACAACCTACTCATTTCCAAAATGATGGACACAGAAGGCGAGCAGTGGAGCAAACCAGTCAAAATTTCAAATGGGCTGTCAGTCATAGCAGCCAACACTGGAGTTGACGTGTCTCATGGGAGAGTAACGAAAACATTTGAAATCATACCGTCCATGGCTGAGCCTGTTCCTACTACTGTTGTTGTGGATGGAATGGATGTCGAAATTGAAGGAGGAGTAGGTGGGGCTACATGGTCTAATCCACCAGTGTATGAAGTTAAGGTGGAAGATTCATCTCCATTTGTTGAATATTGCCTGATTAAAATTGTTTTTACAATGACTACTACTACTACTTCTACTGCTACTGGTGAGACTGGGATGCAAAGCAAGGTTCTATTCTTTAGAATACTGAAGAAAGCCGGTCCACCCAGCAATAATCTCACATTGAGGTTGGAGAGATTCAACCTCTTCTTCCAAACCGAGTCCATATCCATTCCCCCCAATGCCAAGCTCGTCCCCGGCTCCAGTTCCGATATTTATGGAGGAGTTGACTGGGTTGCCAGTGCCATCAACGCTGATGAAAACGATGATTTGACTGATCCTCAGGCCTGGACATTCTTATCTCCAGCAATAGGAAATCCAGCATCTATATACTCAAACGAATTCAGAGAATTATTTGATGCCGCATTCAGACCAGATGCTGCTCTGAGAAATGGTATCCTTGGCTTTGACCTCGGTAAGCTTCAAGAGGAGCCTATTGATCAGGAAACTGCATTGGAAGCTGGGTTTGGTAGTCTCTACTGGATGGAAGGGATGGTAGTTAGACAGCAAGATAGACACGGCAGCAACGGCAGGCTGCTGTCTATTATGAGAGTGAACAACGACTTGGCCTGTGACTTGGCTGCTGTGCTTGAATTTGATGATAGTCAACCAGGCAGGTTGGTAGGTAGATTTCTGAGGTATACATTTGTCCCCGGATTAGGCGTGAGTCACCCAGCTATTGTGTATGACATCGAGACTGACCTCTACTGGATGGCCACTAATGTGAATAGAGACGCTACCAGAGGATGGAAACAGCCTGATCAGCCTAATGACATGAACCCGTCGTTGCAGATAGGTCCATCTTCTGCATGTCAAGTAGACAGAACCACCTTGGGTCTGTTTTACAGTACTAATTTGTTCAATTGGATTACAGCTGGTGTGGTGGATTATCACATCACCTTTGGCAGGCATTTCTCATACCCACACATGGCCATTGATGGAGAGGACCTCATCATTGTGTCCAGGGCGACAATCATCCCTGGGGAGAGGGAGAGTACACTGCGTAGTTTTTATAACAATCATAATGCCAATGCAGTGTCGTTTCATAGAGTGGAGAGGTTTAGGGAGTTGGCTAATGTGAAATGGGCTACGTATCAGGGGCCGTATTCTGCAGAGAAGAGGAGAGTGGCTATTGCTTCATGGAATCCTTAGAGAGTGGTTGTCAATGATCTTGTTTATTATTATTATTATTATTATCATTATTTCATCTTTTGTAACCACTTTCTGATTCAAGATGATTAGTAAGCCATAGTTTAGCATTCAATTCTGGTCCCATACTTTCTGTTTTCCCTCCATTGAGTATTATTATGATGGTAGTATCGTACCTATATGCTGCTATGAGATCCATTTCTGAGTTGACCAAAGGGAACTTGAATCCAGGATTCTAAAATTGAATTAAACGCCCAATATGCTCTCTTATTCGTTATTCAAGTGTATGCTGACAGATAGATTGCGTCCCATATAAGGAACTGAACAAAATAAGTGCATTTCCTACCTTCACTTTCATGGCTTACAAGACAGTCTCAACGCTCCGCCGACATCGACAGCTGCAGCCATTGCTCACTTTCATCAATTCACAATTACTCAAGACTCGCGCAGTGTCCTCCATCTAGTGATATATGTACCTAGAACAATATAAAGCATATGTCAAATAACAATCATTATTACATGTGCACGCATCTGAGCTACATAACTTCATCACCACCACACGGAAGAATGCCAAGTTTATTTCGGCAGTCTGACAACTTGTCAAACACAGACCCAGCCGTTTCCTTGGGAAACTTACGCGCAGTTAGATAGCAATCGTATTTAAGCTTCCTAAACCTGGGAATTTTGAACTGTGGGTCACATAAGTCTTGAAGAGCTTCGATTTCCACTGGCCGTGTATCATTCCTCCGCTGCTGCTCTCCGCTTCCACGTGCACCACCACCACCTGCTGCAGAAACTACCACTTCCCCATCTGCATCCTGCCCTAACTTCACATAAAATTCAGATGCAGAATTCATAACCTTTTGTATCTCTGTTTCATTGCATCTGCTACTATCCGATTTCCTCAGTCTCCTCCAGAAATCGTCAGAAGACACGTCAGCCCTGGAGAAGCTTTTCGGGTGAGCCCCCTTCTCACTCCAATCAGTATAGGCAATACCATTACAATTACATGAGCATTCATCATCCAGACCTGCGGATGCTAATACTGTTGGGAAGTAATGTTCGTCACTGATACAATCCATCCACCTGTTGAGCTCGGTATCTTGTCCTATTTTGCAGTGTTTTTCAAAGCTCCGATACACCAGAGTATCCTTGAGTATTGCTGCGACATGTTGACGGGATAGAGAAAACCACTGACTACTCTTCCTCCAATGTTGTTCTTCCAAAACCCCAGGTACTTCCATTTTAGGAGTCCATCTGTGCTTATGAAGCTCCCTCCCTTTTTCTTTGCAGCATTGGATTCGTGATAATTCTTCATGCATAAGCTGATGATGTATGGTGATGGGATCATATAGAGGAATGCCACTTTCACACAAGAGCACAAATTTTTTGTTCAATGGGTCTTTAAAGGCTTCATGTAGCAGATTTCTAGTGGCTTCTGCCAGCTGATGAGATCCCCACCAAGGATGGACTCTCTTGGGGATCAGTCGTTCTCGCCATAGGGGATCCAGGTGTGTGTTGTTCACATCTGGAGGAGCATGCATGTAGACAGAATACAGATGCTGATCATCTAATGTTGTTTCAACTATATCATCAGAATGGCTAGTACAAGCTGAAGGCACTTTGCACTTTCTTTTGATCAAAGAGCCAATAGTGAGTGAACCTTTTGCTGCTTGGAACCACCCTCTCCAGGTCTGGGAGTGGTGGGGGTTGCCCATTACTAGGAATAAAAGGGCTACTTTCCTCATTCCAAGGTCTTGAGCGCACTTGTCTTGGCTCTCAAGCATGACATATGGGGGTGGTAAATATGCAGTGGTATCTTTCTCTGGCTCAGGAGTGACAATTGCGGTATCATTTGATTGGAGGGAGTCACCCTCCAGAGCAGTAATATTTGGGGAGGTGAAATTGAGTGTGTTGTCTTGATCAAGACTGGAATATACTGAAGCCTTCAAGCAAATAGTGTACCATCTACCTTCCATGATGAATACCCAAATGATACATAGGAAGACAGTGGCAACCAACACCCTGTCTCCTGAGCTGGGGTGGAGACGGCGGAGGTGTTCAGGGACGACTCGACGAGTTATATTGAGTTGGTGATGCAACCAATAAACCTTCTTTCTCGAACGAACAGACCATGTTTTTGCGACTTCAGAGCTTGTGATACTCTTAAAGGATATAATCACATGTTTATATGCAGCTTTTATGACTGTGAAGACAAATGTCGAGACAATCAGCAATTTCTCAATTAAGTGGGCACTACTCATATTATCAATGACACGAGCTGATAATGGCTTGATACTATCCATTAGCATCCTTGCTATTAAAATAATAAGATTAGAGAAGGACTTCGACATACGGGATTCTGTAATAAACAACACAGGCAAAAGGTAGTTAGTTTGATGAACGTTCATTGAGCAATGTCTAGCTGGCTTACATTCTGGCATGTTGCTTGCAATAGCAGATGCATTAATAGGTTTTATACCCAAGTTAACTTCAAGTAATAATTTTGATTATTGTCACCCACGAATGAAAAAGTTAAATACTCACATCAGCTTCCTCAACTCAATAATAACTTCAGAAAAGTTTGGTCGCGCAGCTGGATCTTGGGCCCAGCACCTCTCCATCAATGCTACATACCCATCCAGACCTTTGAATTCCTTAGTATCAGGACCAGGGAGGTCCTTCTTGTCTGGGATTTCCAGTCTCTCTCCTCCAGTAACAGCTCTCATGATGTTCCAAGGAGTTGTAATCAACCAGGGGATGTCCCACACAAGAATTTCCCACATTACGACGCCAAAAGCAAAGACATCGTCAGCAGTGGTTGCAGGTGCTCCCTCCAACAAGGCAGGTGAGAGCCAGCGTGGGTTGGAGGCCCCTCCATTGCTTGTCTGCAGCTGCCCTTCCACTTCTTCAATGATCTTACTCAAGTTGAAATCGGTGATTTTGACCTTCCAAGCATTGTCAACAAGAAGGTTGGGAGATTTCAAATCTCTGTGAAGGACCTGAGGGCGGTGGTTGTGAAGGAATAGCATACCTTGGGCTGCATCGACGGCCATTGTCAACCGACGTGGCCATGTGACCTCTTTAGCCACAGTTGGATCTGCCTTTGCCTTTTTCAAAACATCAGTCAGGCTGCCACGATCACAGTATTCAGTCACAATACAAGGTGGAAAGGTGCAGACTCCCAGGAACTGGACGACGTTGGGGTGACGGAGACTGGCCATCAAACCTGCTTCTTGCTGCAATTTACCTAGCAAAGGATTGGAGAGAGACACAGCAGCAGCTGCATCTGCCTGGCTGACAGTGAGAGAGTTGTCAAGAAGCACCTTCGCCGCAACATATGTTTCATGCCATTTTGCCAAGTACACACGGCCAAAGGAACCTGGAGGAAGATGCATGAGATTGATTGAAAGAAGTAGGAATAGATGGGATGAGAAACAAAACACTGCTTTGTATAGACATAAAATATATTGATCTATAATAAAAAATCAACCTTACCTTCACCAATAGCTCTTTCAATACTGAGCTCAGCAAAAGGAAACTGCCATGGCCTCACATCTACCACCCCAGAGCCTTGTGAGCGAGGAGTGGCTCCTGAGCTGTGCCTGCTGAGACCGCTGCTCTGTGTCGCATTTGAATTGACTATACCTCCTCGAGCAAATTCCGCAGCTACCAAACTCATCAATGGATCAGAAGCAATGCTCTTGTTGTTGCTCAACAGGACTGATTTCATGAATGGCGACTGGTTGAAACCGCCAGCGCCATCTCTGTATGTTGGAGATTGAGCAAAATAGGGAGTGTTGTATCCTCCACCTCCTGTCTGAGTCGCAGAAAACTCGGATCCAATGGCATATTGCGGAGGTGGGGAAGAAGGAATAAGCCGAGGATCATTGGCAGCATCTTGTTCAATGATGATCATTTGAGGATGCTGATGGTTGCCAATAGTATTATTCTTTGATAACGCATCCCGTTGCCTCTTCTTGTGGAGAACAAAGAAGCCTCCTCCTATTATTACTGAAATAGGAAAGAGGAAATAATTCAGTGTGAATTTTGGTTTTCAGAATATGGAAATTATAAAAATTGTAGTGGAATTATTTGCAATCAATCAAACTTACACCCTACAACTACCAATGCTCCCACAATACCGCCTGCGATAGCACCAGCATTTGATGATGAAGAAGATGACGATGATGGCGGCGGCGGCGACGGGGGAGGGGGTCTGTAGAAATTTCCTGGTAATAGTATAGGTGGAGGAATTCTAGGGATGGATGGAGGTGGAGGTGGTCTGGAATAGAAATCATCGATATAAGATGGGGCAATAGAAGAGTAGCCAAATAAGTCAAAAACAGAATCATTAATGTCAATATTGTATGGATCCGCCCAAATATCTCCACTGGATTTATCAAACAGCATGCGCTTCCCAGCATGGTAGACCTTCTCCAACTTCTGCATAGAGGATGGCATGTGGCCTGTAATGATGAGAGTTATCTGTAGAAGAATAGCCAAACCCCAGACCATGGTTATAACAAAAAGAGCACGCATATTGAAATTAAGGACGTCGGTAGAGCTGGTCGAATGAGGCGATTGTCAATGTGGGGGAGAGTGCAGCGGTCCTTTTCACGTCAATATAGAGTCTTATTTTGACGTTTACTGTAGTTTAGATATCTTCCAAAGAAAGATTCAACCAAGACAAGGCCTTCAAAGGGACACCCAGGTCTGATGGCTTGAAATCAACAAAACTGGCAAAAGCAAATTCCTCCGTTACTTTGAATCTATAGCACTTTTAAGAGATACTGAAACTTCCAAAAGATAAGATTGATGGCGGCTTGTGAGTTTTGCAAAGTTATATAGGCAGCAGCCAACGAAGAAGGGAGAAAAGAAGGTTCCCTAGGGAGGCCTCCCTTTCTTTCGACCGACTACACAGCTCCCACGCAGTCTGAGCTTATTGAGTGCACACCATCACAGCTCATAGACTGGATAAAGTGGAACATACTAATGCCTCTCTTCAGTGGAGAATAAACCCCAACCATGAATGCAATAATTGCTGCAAAGCCAGTTATCATATTCGGGAACATCAGTCGGGAGAGATGCGTACGCATGCGTGGCCAACTTGCATTCTATAACCTGGATTCTCCCTTCATTTAACTGTTTAACCGTTTTTTCAAACACATATTCAACTTGAAGACATCGCTGAAAACTCATTAGAGCTAAGGCATCTACAAAAATGACCGACGTCACGGAATCACTCGATGCCCATGCTTTCAAAAGACTTTATCCTGACCAATATTATGCCAAATTTATAGCACAGTCACGTAAGTACATCTCTATCCATGCATCATATACTAAACTCCCTATTATTGCCACTCACAGTCACCACTTTCCTCCTCCATCACACAGTCCGCCCCGACGGTCGGCCATTCCATTGCTGTCGACCCGCCAGCATCGCCCTCAACGCCGTCACATCCGCCGACTCCTCCGCTCTCATCCGCATAGGCAACACCACAACTTTAGCAGGCATCAAATGTGAAGTCATGGCCACGACTGACTCTTCCCCAGACCGGGGCAACCTTGTCATCACAGTAGAAATGCCTCCTCTCTGTTCTACCACCACCCGACCAGGCCGCCCTTCCTCCTCATCTGCCATCCTTACCCACAAAATAACCTCACTATTCTCCAAATTAAACATACTAGACAACAGGCAGCTGTGCATAGATAAAGGAAGAGCAGCATGGGCAGTATATATTGATATCTACATCTTGGATGCAGACGGATCTTTACTGGATGCCTGTTTATTAGCTGCAGTTGCTGCTCTTTCTAGCTTACAATTAAAGCCAGTAGAAGTAGATAATAAAGGCAACGTAGTTAATAAAACTAATAATACTATGGATGAAGATAGTAGTGATAATAATAGCAGGGGGAGAATACAATTATCAATGCAGCCGTCATCATTGACATGTGGCTTGTATATAAACAAAAATAACACTGCTGATAGTAATGGTACCTTTGAAGATCATTTGTTAGTAGATCTTACATCAGAGGAAGAGGGCCTGGTAGATTGTGTTATAGAGACTACAATGAATGAAAGAGGGGAGGTGCTAGCAATGGAGAAACCCGGTGGTACAAGGTCAGCTAGTGTGAGTCAGTTGATGGGGTGTGTAGCTGCTGCCAAGGCTAGGAGTGAAGAACTAGCTGGGT
>Ga0209986_10004403_pt1 | contig 11924 bp, 8 predicted proteins | sample BlataG_FD_183168 | JGI IMG/M metagenome (GOLD analysis project Ga0209986, IMG submission 183168) | Deep subsurface microbial communities from Black Sea to uncover new lineages of life (NeLLi) - Black_00105 metaG (SPAdes) (version 2) | ecosystem: Environmental > Aquatic > Marine > Oceanic >...
ATCTGCCACCAAAACCGATGATCCAGGAATCGCTGCAAAACCAATCAGATTATCCATCCAGTATTACTGGAGACCGCCCATCGAGATTATCACCAACAGGTTTGGGCAACAGCCTCCTCAGCATTTTGTTTAACCTTCTCTTCCCTTGTTGACAAATGGCCTCGATCAACCTACTCAAAATCCAGTTGTAGGTATGGTCAGCTTCGATCAGCCACTGCGCCTCTGATCGATCCCTTTCATCCTACTTATCACCAAGTTGGGGATTGTGTGATTCCCTCCAAAAACGGAGGCTAAGTCCTTTCGACAGCCTCTATTTTACGCTGGCAGTCTCGTGCGAACAAGAGATGCAGGTACCAAGGACAGTCGTGTGAACACTACGCCCAATTGTTTAGCCAAGAAGTGCCAATGAAAATACACAGATGCGCTCTCTATTAGATGAAGACTGCGACTTCGTCTTTCACTCGAACTTGAACGACCTCTCGGCAAAAAGCCACAGGCATGCGTCTACCACATTGGCATCATAAAGGACACCTTTCCTCTGTGTGATTTCTAGGAGAGCCTTGTCTATACCGAGAGCCGGCCGGTAAGGGCGGTGAGAGGACATAGCTTCAACAACATCAGCTACAGCTAAGATTCTTGCTTCCAGAAGGATATTCTCACCCGATAGGCCTGAAGGATATCCAGAGCCATTCATCCTTTCATGATGTTGGTACACAATTTGGGCGATCGGCCATGGAAATTCAATGGTCTTCAATATCTCGTAGCCAGCCTGCGGATGCATCTTAATCATATTGAATTCGGCTTCAGATAGTCCATCGGGGTTAGTGAGAATTTCAGCAGGTACACGTATCTTGCCGATATCATGAATAAGTCCAGCCAAGCGGAGTGCACTAGTCTGATCTTCTGAAAGATCCATCTTCTTGGCTATGGCGCAGGCAAGCTGAGTTACTCGTCGCTGATGACCGGCAGTATAGGAGTCTCTCATTTCGACCATCATGGCCATGGCCTGGATGGCGCCTTCCAGGGCCTTTCCCAGCCTCTCTGTAGTCCATTTGAGTTCCTTTTCTGCCTGCTTGCGCTCGTTGACCTCAACCTGTAGTGCTTCGTTGGCTTCTGTCAGTTCTAGAGTTCGCTCCCCGACCTGTATTTCTAACTCGTCGCGAGCCTGTTGTAGTGCCTTCTCTATGTGCCAGCGCTGCAGCGCTACTGATGCCTGGCTTACAAATGTCTCTATGATGCTCGGATTTGTCAATCCAGTTCCCTTGCGGGTAAGGATGGCGGCACTGCCAAACAGTTTTCCTTTCCATGCAAAGCCCATATCATATATGTTACCTAAACCAAGAAGTTGCTCAAGCGCATGGCAAATGGCCTTTGGTATTTCCCCGAAGGAAAATTCGTGTAGGCCTCCGGGGACCTTCACCAGTTTAGCACTGGTGAGTGCGAGTCTCGCTTCATCGTTTATTGAGGTGGTTATGCCAACAAGGTGCCCCCCCATAGTCTTAAGAACAGCGTCCATGTGTCTCCCGATTCCCATGACTGATCGGATGCAAAAGCTACTAGAGGCTTCATCGAACGAACTTATGATAATAATAGAGTCGCCAGCAATCTCTTTTAGCTGTTCCCCTATAAACTGATAGATATCCTCCTCGGGTGAAAGCTCAACGAAATTCATTGCGGTGCTTGCAAGAAACGTAATCTCACTGATATGCACTCTGTCTTTTCCCTCTGCATGCTCAGTTTTCAGTGCCCCCGATTGAACGATCCCCTGGCGTAACAATCGCAAGCCATGTTTGTGCTGCTCTTTTTTCTTAGCTTCGTCTTTCACTTCGCGCGCCTTTACAGATAGGGATAGAGTTTCATGCAACTCAGCTATAGAGGCAGATGTAGAATAATGTGCCTTTATCGCTCTGAGTAAGCCAGGTTTCCGCTACTCAAAGGCAAGGAGTAAACATTTGGGATAGGAGTTTTCAATATCAAAGCTTTCCTATCCGGAATACTTTTGTGTTACAAACGGAACAGACACCTTGTACTGCTGGTCTTTTGTTTTTGAGTGTAATTTGCCTGGGATTCTTGATCTCTACCTTTTTCCTGCACTTCATACAGTAAGCTGTTGGCATTGTATCCTCCTTATTCCAAGCTTTTCGTATTGTTGCTATGAGAATGGAGCTATGTCAATAGTACTTAAGTTGTGACTTAAGTCACAGGCAAAGCTACTCCAACTCCTTCAATATGATGCGTTTAGTTACCATCATTGTTATCAGCTTACTCAATACGCTATTCAGAGGTAGTAGCTAGTAAGGAGGAGCTTTTGGAAGGGAGTAGGGTCTTGATGACCAACACAACAAACCGCTACAAAGGTAGTGGTCGTCTGGTAGCCCGAATGCCTCTTTGAAAGCCCTTCGAAACGTGTCCAGCGTTTCTCCACTTGAGGTCGGATGTCAATAGTGGACACCAAACCTTTCGTGCTGCCAGCAGTCCTGCATAGTATCTTTGCTCATAGGCCACCGGTGATAGGAAGCCGAGTCTTGCCTGCCGGCGCTGCCGGTTATAGAAGATCTCGATATACTCGGTGATATCCCGTATAGCCTCCAGTCTGGTCCTGTACCGGCGGTGATGGATAAGCTCCTGCTTGAGCGTCCCCCAGAAACTCTCCATCGGCGCGTTATCATAACAGTTACCCTTCCCGCTCATCGAGACCTTCAGTCCGAACCGGTCCATGAGATTTCTGTACTCGTGGGAGCAGTACTGGCTGCCTCGGTCCGAGTGGTGAATCAGCCCCTGAGCCGGGCGTTTGGCGGCTACAGCCTTAAACAGAGATTGACTGACCAGATTCCTGGTCAACCGCTCTCCCATCGCATAGCCGACGATATTGCCGCTAAAGAGGTCCTTGTGGCCGGCGACATACAACCAGCCTTCGTCGGTGGGAACATAGGTTATATCGCTTGTCCACACTTTATTAGGGGCGGTAACCGTGAACTGCTGACCCAAGATATTCTCAGCTACGGGAAGCTTGTGTTTTGAATCAGTGGTAGCCTTGAATTTCCGCTTCTGCTTACAGCGTATGCCAAGTTTCCTGCGGATGCGCTTGATCCGGCAGATGCCCACCTGTATCCCATGCTCCGCCAGATCCTGTTGTAGTCTCTCGGCACCATAAGTCTGTCTCGTCCGCTTATGCGCTGCTCTAATCTCTACCTCCAGTCGTGCTTCATCTTGGGCCCACTTAGACAACGGCCTGTCTCGCCAGGCATAGAAGCCGCTGGTTGATACCTTCAAAATCCGACTGATAAGCGGGATTGGGTAATGGAGTCGCATCTGTCTCATTGCCGCATACCGTGCAGCGACTCCCTGGCAAAGTACGCGGCTGCTTTTTTTAGGATATCACGCTCCATCTTCACTTCTGCCAGCTCTTTCTTTGTCCGGGCTAGCTCCATCTCAACCTCGGTCAAGGGCTTCTGGGCTTTACCAATTTCTCCCAGCTTGCCAGACTTATAAGCCTTGACCCAATAAGCCAGTGTTGAGGGAGCCAGGGACAGCCTTTGGGCTGCTTCACGACATGATATCTTATCTTCTACTACCAATTTGACCGCTTCCTGGCGGAACTCCCGTGTGTACCTTCCTTGTGGGATACCTTTCAATCTGACACCTCCGTCTTTCTATTCTACCTCACTTTGGTGTCCATTAAATCCATCCTACCCCAACCTTCACAGGGCGACCTGCTTCACAATTACCGGAAGCCCTGCTTCAGGAAAGTTGTGGACGAAAGACTACATAAAGATATGTTCATCAAACAGGGAACAGCTTGAACAATGGGCTAGAGGAGAGGTTGAAGGGCTACTACATCCTTGCAGAATTTGTAACCCTTAGGTTAGCATCAAAACTGCCTAGTTGATTAGTGACATATGCTCAAAGAGGATGATTGTACAGAATGGCTTTTTGTGTTGGAGGCAGCTGAGGCAGCTTCGTTTGTGTCTCACGCCAAGACCATCACGGGCGGTTGCTCAATCAAGAACCTTAGACTACTATCGCTGCAATGACTGCTCTCGCTCATTGTCCACGCGGCTACGGCTCCTCCATGCATTGGCAGGAATCATGGACGAAGTCGATTTGCTTTGCACCGGCAAGGTAGTCGAAGCGCTCTGGATGACATGTGAGAATGAAGAGCTGTAGCTGGCCAAACCGCCCTTGACCTTCCTGATATGCTGGCTTACCCCGTGCCGCAGACTTGAGGATGTCAAGCATACCGCGGTGTTTGATTGGATCGGCATGAGCCAAGGGGTCATCAAGTATGGCTACTTCGGGCTCATCCTTAGCCAAGATGCCGCCAAGCGCTAGGCGGACCAACAGCGCAAGTTGTTCCTCAGTACCAAAGGATTCTTCTGAGAAGGGGATCGCCGCTTGGTCATCTCCTGCCTCGAAGGAGATAAGTCCAGCAGGGAAGTACGACTGTTCGAACGCGACATCCCGATAATCATCTATTCCGAGATCACGAATCCAACCGAGCACTCGCTCTCTTATCGGGTCCATGGTACTTCGTACCTGGGAGTCGCGCGCATGCTCGAAAAGTTGGCGGAGGTGTTTATGAGCTTGAGCTTCCAGCGTCGCCTCCTCCAATCTAAACGTGATCTCTTGGACAGCCCGCTCAGCCTCTACCATCTCAGCATGGAGGCCCTCGATGCCTTTCAACTCACCACGATACCTCTCAAGAGTTCGCTGGGCTGTCACCAGCCGCGCTTGCCTTTGTTCCAGAGCACCCTTTGCTGCTTTCAGCCGATCATCAATGGTTCTTTCCGCCTCAGTGAGAGTTGTATCGGAGACTTCGCGCTCTGCTTCTCTCTTCTTTTCCGCTGCTTTGTCAAGTGCTCCCTTCAGGGAAACTGAATCGCCCAAATTCTTGAGTTGCTCTCGTAGGTTGTCCACATAGGCGGATGCTTCAATCGCTGCCCCGTTGGCCTGCATATACTCCTTAGCATGCGTCTGCGCCGCCTGCCTGGCATTAGACATAACCTCCTCAGCTCCTTTGCGTGCAGCGGCTAGTTGCTTACTCGTTAGCTGGTACTCGTCTTCGAGTTTGCCTAGCTCTGCTTCATCCGGTGTCCAGTCCCTGAGATTGGGGCACTGGGCTAGAACAACATGTAGTTCCTCCTCTGCTCTCTGGCGATCAGAAGCTAGGACTGCAATACCTGCTGGGGCCAAGTCGTTTAGTTTTGCCCTGCTTCCTTCGAGTTCCCTTTCGAGGTGCGTGCGTGCCATGCTTCTTTGAGCAAGACGGCTAAGAGCCTCCTCTGCCTCCGGGTCTTCTTTCCAAGCTGCTACATTGTCGCGGAACTGTATCTCAAGTGAGGAACATCGGCGAGCCGCCTCTTCAAGGTCGAAGTCCATCTCTTGTCTACCCGCTTCGACAGTGCCGAATTGGGGTATCCTTAGCACAACACGCTGCTGGATGGGCAGGACCTTGGGTATTCCCCCCGAAACGCTAACTTCTTTGGTTTCTGCCGAGTCGCATGACGCGAGTACGATTTGGTCATCAGTGCTAGTCAAGACTACGTTCAGGCCGCTGGCTTTGAGCTGTGTCCTGAGTTTAAGAATTTCGAGTGACATCTCTCTAAGACTATGGAGTTCTTTCTCAGACGGTGCTGGTGCCTTCGCCAACCCATCCTTGAACTCGGCTATCTTGTCCTCAATTGCTGACGCCTTGCTGATCGCTTCCTTCAACCGGGCTAACCTGTTGCTCGTATCGACAAGCCTCCGCCTTCCGTGGAGTTCGGCGCCCTGCTGATTGTGTATGCCTTCACGGTTGCGCGCTTCGGTCGCGCTCGCCTCGGCCTCGAGCTGAGCCGCTGTGCTATGTTCGTGCTTGTGTCTGGCGCTTTCGGCAGCGGCATTGGCTGCGATTAGCTGATTCTCTGCCTTTGCCAAGTCACGCTGCAGCTCTTTGAAGTGATCGTATGCTTTCTCGTGCGAGTTGAGCTCCGTCTCCGCGACTTTCAGCTGTCCTAGTGCCTTCTCGTGAGCTTGGCGGCGTTCCTGCGATTGCCTCTGTTCTGCCTCATGGGCGACGACTTCCTGTTCTGATTCCGCAACTTGTTTCTGATAGGCCAAGATTTCTGTTTCAGTCTTCTCAACATGTAGGGTGGTCTCTTCTGCTTGCCTCAGCTTTTGCCTGGCTTGTCGAAGCGCCTCTTCCTGCCCGTTCCTGTCCGTCCGCAGTGCTACTAAGGGCGAACCGTTCTTCTCTGCCATCTTCTCGGTGAACCAGCGCGAGCAGCGTTTGTCCAATGCCTTCTTAAAGTCAATATCTTCTGACGTTACCAATGTCCCGAGAATAGTCTCGAGTCGTCTCTCAAGCGTCTCGTCCAAGTCCTTCTCTTCAAGGAGCGTGGTTACGCCTTGTTTCAGCCAAAGGAGACGATTCAGACCCTGCTCTGACGAGTAGGAGCCCAGGATCTCCCTCACCCTGCGACTAGCTTCCTTGGGTTCACTAATCTCTGTCACCCAGCGTCCGCTTGCCCATCGCTCGAGCAAAGCCATGCCGGACTTCCCCTTGGAAAAGACCTTTGAGACTCTGTAACAAACTCCGCCGGTTTCGAATTCCACCACTATTCTGGGAGACTTCTTTGTGCTCCGGGGGATAGCGTTCACAATGTCTCTGTGTCCTGAGTCATGATCATAGTCATACAGGCAGCAGCGCACGGCCCTAAATAGGCTGGATTTGCCACTACGGTTAGGGCCGTATAGCACCATGACACCATCAGGCAGATTGGGCAGCCTCGCGTGGTCTATGCAGCACCAGTTCTCCACCTCGATAGTGCGTATGATCATTGTCCCACCTCTTTAGCTATCTGGTAGAGCACCATTATTGCTCGCTCGGCAATGGCCTTGCTTGAGCGAGCCTCTTCTGACTCGTCTGCCGCAGTAGCCTTAGCTTCAGTGATGAGACTTTCCAGAACAAGACGTAAAACGCCTCTCCCGGCAACTTCCCGTATCTCTTCTTCTTCTGGAGTCAGGTGGAGCCTGCTCGTGTCAACCTCATGATAGAGATATCGTTCTTTCAATATGTCCTTCAGTTCATCCAAGCGTAGCATCCCCTTAGCGTTGAGAACCCCCTCTAGGCGAAGTCGTAGCAGTGACCGCTCTGGCATAGGTCGGGTTGCGATTTGAGAGATGAGCTGCTCCACTTCCTTTTCCGTGAGAAGTGTGTAAGCTTCACTCGCCCACTTCAAGTGTCCAACATCCAAGCGCTCAATCTGAGGCTTGGCACGAGGCCGATCTATGGTAACAAGAAGCACCTCGCCTGATCCTTCGTCAAGGAAAATATCTCTGTTCGCATCGGGGGCATAGGAAACCCAGCCGGTGTACGGACTATCAGCGCCACGGAAGCACATTGGCTCATGCACACCTGGGTAGGCGGCTCGACATACGCCGTCGACGTCGTAATATAAGCCCATTTTGTGCCAGTGGCCCAGTGCAAGGTAGTCCAGCCCCTTGTTTTCAGCAGCGTGCTTATCTATGAGATGGTCGTCATCAGGCAAGTTCTCTCTGTCTCGAATACTACCGTGAGCAACGCCAATACGTATTACGCCATCGTCCTCCAATGTAGACCGAGGCGGTATCCATAGGGTAGGGTCCTCCAGTGAGGTCTTGCGAAAGACTGGGCAAGGGAACAAAATTACTCCAGGTCTGACTTCAAGCGACTGTCGGCCGCGCAACACCCTAACCTTGCTTGTGTGCTCTTGGCTCCAAGGTTCCCGTTCCCAAACTGATCCAGGCAGTAGGGGATCGTGATTGCCCGGTAGCACGAATACTGGCACGGTAGAACTTTCAAGAATATGAAACGCCCTTCGCGAGGTGGTCGAGTCAATAGCATTGTCGTCGAAGAGGTCACCCGCAATGATGATGAAATCAGCCGCACGATTCTTTGCTTCCGCCAGAATGTTCTCCAGTGCCTTTATGCGCGCACCTCGAACCTTATCTGCACAATCTTTATCAAAGCGTGTCAAACGAACCCCTAAGTGCAAGTCGGCAGAGTGAATAAAGCTAATCTTCATCACCGTCTATCTCTCATTATTTGAGCGCGGCCAGAACGAACTACCGGATAACTGGTGTCTCGCCGCAAGTGGCAAGGTCGAAATAGTCCCTTACGATGCTGTGTGTGCCCATAGCTCACCTACCACTCTGGCCTCTTTCTGCTATCGTATGCGAAATAATAACAATTCTGGGCAAACAAATCGATTCTGTCTTCCACAGAAAGACCCCGCTTTCTGCAGTATACGAAGGATAAGATTGTTACTAACTGGGGGCACAACATGACGTTCTGTGTGATGCGCCCAATTATCGTTGAACAAAACTGACAATCGTGCAATGGTACTCACTGGTTACACGGTCGCTCGATAGCGGACTCCTTGAGAGCTGTATGTCGTCAGCGAAAACCTTGACCACGAGCTCTCAAAATTCATTTGACATGGGTATCTACCAACTCGGCGGTGTAATGCAAGTGTCCCGAAATACGAGACAAAAAGGGACAAGATATGGGGCAAGGTGAGTCGGAGTAGTTTACCAATGCCCTCACTCAGTGTAATAACTATGAATTTAGGACACTGCTGGCTGCCAGAAAACACCATTATCGCTATAAGAACCGTGTTATTGGCACTTCATAGTCTCCAAATCTAGACCGGCACGTTCTTTGAGTGTGGGGGGTAGTGGCTCAGGGTGGCTCTCGCCCTCTTTTAAGGCTAAAATCGGGGCCTCTGACTTAATTCCCGATGTGTTAGGGCTGGTTTTTCCATTTCTCAGGGGCAATTTTGCTACTTGTCCGGGCCATCTTTTCGGAAAGCTCTTTAAGCTCGGCGCTGTGCTCTTTGGCTCTCTTCCTATCCCTTGACTTCTCGTAAGTCCCCTGCCTTATGGCGAAAGATTTGACCACGAGCTCTGAAAGGTTCCCTTTGACATGATTATCTACCAACCTGGTGTATAATACAAGTGTCCCGAAATGTCCCCTTAATGTTCCGAAATACGAGGGAAAGGGGACAAAATAAGGAGACAAAGGGGACAAGATATGGGACAGGATGAATCGGTAGTAGTTTACCAGTGCCTTGAGTGTGACAACTATGCATTTAAGACCCGGGCTGCTGCCAAAAAGCATTATCAACGCCATAAGCACCATGTTGTGGGCATCAATGCCGATGGTGGAGAGGTGGAGGAAATCGGCAAAGGGCAGCGAGGGCCAAAGCCCGGCTCTGCTATGCCACGGAAAAAAACGGTGGTAAGTGCCCACGGTGATGAGCATATAAAGGAGCATATCAAGGGCTACGCCAAGGAAAAGGAGAGGTTCCTTTTTGTTTTGAACACTGATGGAAGCATAAGGGACTTCAGGCTTGAGGAGCCGCTTCTCCACCCAATTTATGAGCTTATGAAGAAGGAGCGCGGTTATGGCGGGGATTTCCCTCAATTCATGGCTGATGCTGTGGAAACACTATTCGCCAGTGCTGGCTATGAGCTTACTTTGGCTCCCAAAAGCCAGAGTGCAATATACCAGGAGGTAGTCAGGCTCATAAAAGAGGGACAACTGGAATTAGTAGATCGCGAAGGTCAAATAGTATTGGGGGTAAAGAATGGACATAAAGTTGACGGTGCCAAAGGACGAGATTCACTTGGAAGTGAGGAGGCCGGAGGTGAATTTTCCCGAAAGGAAGGGTGATAAGAAGAACCTAGCCAGGCTCAGTGATGAGGAGCCGGCCCATTTGTCTCCCGATGGTCTTTGTTTTCGGCGACTACCTTCCCCACTTTCGCCCCCAGCCGGGGCAATAGCTATGGCTTTTACCAAGCTTGACATCACACTCGGGACAGGATAACTTCATGCGCCTCTTCAAGTGCTGAATAGCGACATGCCCTTGCCATACACCGTTTACCACATCCATGTGCCCCATATTTCAACAAATAGCTAGTACTGCGTCATTCATTTCTTCGGATCAGTGTGAGGATTATGAGGATAAGTAGGGGGCTGCCCTATCCGCGGAGGGAACCACAGCGGTACGCCACCAGCCCAACCGACACCGCCCGCCTCTCCGTAAGGCGACATGCTAAGCTTAGAGCTAGGGCAGCCGGGGCACCGTCATCGAGTCTTCCGCCTCTTAGGCTTTGCCTTCAGCGAAGGCTCCTAGTAGCACAGGTCTGAAAATTTCGCAGCCAGACTTGGGGCTTCTTCGCGCTTTGAGGCATCACCCACTTACTTGAAGGTTAGTCTACTTTCTCCAGGACAGAGTTTACAGCTGTAGAAAATGTAGTCCCGCCGAAGCAGCACTTCTTCCAGTGCACCTTGGAGCTTGCCTTCTAGACTAGGCAGCTCTGATAGCGCGGCTACCATGTTCCTGACCTTCTCTGATTGTGCCCACTCACGTATCATCCTCCAGTGCTCATCTGCGTAGCCCGCAGCATCGCCCTCAGTATATAAAATCGTAGAATTCTCGCAGTCCAAATATTGGATAGCTGCGTCCTTCGGGTGCGTCACCGTCCTATATGCCGGCTTACTGCTTCTAGCGCCTGTGGCGATCTTTATTGCTTGGTCAATAGTCACCCAGGAGAAGTGAGCCGTTAAGCCAGGCCGCAGATCGTTAGCGTTAAGGAGTTTAAGGCCCCATTCCTTCGTGGCTTGCTCCACTGCCTCCTTATGCAATTGCTCACATAATCCGAAGTAATTATCCCACCTAGCCTTGAAACCGTTATAAGTCCTCCACAACTCGGGAAAGGGGAGGTGCTGCCGTATGCTTTCAAAAAGCCGGTTCCGCTCACATCCATCAGCGATGCTCAGGGGATACCGCGAAGGAGATGGTGGGGATGGAGCCTTGAGACCAGAGCGCCACGTTTCAATGAGGCTGCGCACCTCAGCTAGGTGATCGCTCAGGCTTTCCTTGATGATTTCAGTCCTTGCTGCTCTCAGCGTCTGTTCTTCCCGGGCTTGCTTGAATTGCTTATCCAATGTTCGACTGTCCCTTATCCTGAACTCCGCTTTTATATCTGAATACGTAGCTCCATGTTCTAAACGCTCGAGCATTCTTTTTCTTTGTTCCACTGTGAACTTTCGCGGCACGAAAATTACCTCTACTTCATAGAAAAAGAAATTTTACCACTTTGGAGACGATATGTCAAGCATTATTTACACTTTTATCCACTATAGTGTATGATTAAGAAGTAAGGCTGTGCTACTTGACATCTCTTTTCCCCTTAGGTTACAATATAACAAATTGTGAAGGTGATGGCAAGATTAAGGTTCCGGATCACAGATGAGCTGATGGGGCAGATTCTAGTCGAGGCTAACCGTCTCTGGCCGGGGCATGGAACAATAGGTGTGAGACGACTAGTTCGGGATAGCCTAAGGCGGCTCTGGAGATATTGCAGTGGAAATGGTAGATCTAGACATCGAGATGGATAATGACCTGATTGCCAAGACACATGGACTTGCTCTCCGATACTTTGGTGACGATGACGATGCGTCCTTAGCACAGGTGCTCGAAGTTGCGTTCCGAATGCGCTGCTTATGGTCGCGCTCAATGAGAAGCGGGCAGCAGGAGACCGACGAAGCAGTTAGTAAGTGGGAGTTTGCAGAATTGCCGCTTAACCAGGAGAATAGCGGCACAATACGCCATTGGCTATTTAGGAGGTGAAATATGGTAACTACTGAAGTCATGAACAAGGAACGATTGGAGCAGTACATTCTGGAAGGAGCGAAAACAGCTGGTTACGAGGAGGGTTTTGGCATCACAGGATGCGACTTGAACCATAATCGTTGGTGGGTAACGTATACAAGACAGTCAACAAGGGAGCAATCAGAGAATGACCGCTTGGGAGAGTACCTGCTTACCTGCGCGAGGCTGGCCAAGCAAAACGGCGGTATCGTACCGAGAGAATATGTAATATACGATGCTGAATCC
>Ga0209986_10004404_pt1 | contig 11923 bp, 7 predicted proteins | sample BlataG_FD_183168 | JGI IMG/M metagenome (GOLD analysis project Ga0209986, IMG submission 183168) | Deep subsurface microbial communities from Black Sea to uncover new lineages of life (NeLLi) - Black_00105 metaG (SPAdes) (version 2) | ecosystem: Environmental > Aquatic > Marine > Oceanic >...
TAGCGACTTCCGCCTGGCCTATCGCACTGAAAGCTCCGGCAACACCATCATCCTGGTGGAGAAAGTGAGCGATGAAGAGAAGAAACTGAAGCTGGGCATCGGTTATCTGATTCAGAATTTAAGCCAACAGCCGGGCTTGGTCTATCTGCTTCTGCAAAATCCGGAGGGTATTGTTTTCGCCTCCCCGAGTGTCCAAAAAGTGCTCAAGATAGAGAACGACCCATTTCTGGTGGAGGCTCTAAATTTCGAGGAGGCCAGCTCGCGGTTTTACGATTTCGAGGGGGAGGAGGTCTTGGAGGTGGTCAAACCCTTTGCCTCCGGAGGGGAGTTTTACGGGCTTTTTCGGGTGGGGCTCTCTCTGGAGGCTTATGAGCGGATGGCTCTGGGGTACAAAAGACAGCTTACGATTTTCGCCATCATACTCTTTTCGGTGGGATTTGTCCTTGTGGCGGCGGTGCTTATCTATCAAAACTATAGTCTTTTGCGTTCCTCTTACTCCGAGATAAGAAGTCTCACCTCCAAGATCCTCGACGGAATGAAGAGCGGAGTGGTCGCCCTGGACAGGGAAGGGAGGATAAACACCCTGAACAAAGTTGCAGAGCAACTTTTCTCCCTTTCCTCGGAGGCCATCGTCAATAAGCCCTATTCTGAGTATTTCCCCGGAGACGCAATCAAGCTGGGGGAGGTGCTGGAGAGATCGCAGCCGATTTTTGGGAGAGAGATCAAGTATCGAACCCTGGGAGGTGACAGTAGAGACCTTCTGGTGGTGGCCTCCCCACTCCTGGGGGAGGAAGGTGAAACGGCGGGAGCGGTGGCGGTAATTCACGACTTGACCGAGCTCAAGAAGCTGGAGCAGGAGACCCAACGTTTGGATCGACTTCGGGAGATGGGGGATTTGGCGGCGGGGGTGGCGCACGAGATCAGAAATCCGCTGAACGCCATCTCCATCACCGCCCAGAGATTGAAAAGTGAGTTCAGACCCCAGAAGGGTCAGGATGAATATCTAAACTTCACCAGCACCATAATCAATGAGGTTCGGAGACTAAACCAGGTGGTGGACAGCTTCTTGAGCCTGGCCCGCGCTCACCGGCTCGACCTTAATCCCGGGGAGCTCTCCACTCTAGTGGAGGAGGTTGTTGGACTTCTAGAACCCCAGGCCAAGCAGAGGGGAATCGATATATCCTTCGAGAAAACAGAGGTCCCCAAGATCAACATCGATCCCGAGGAGCTGAAAAAGGGTTTGATTAACATAATCATAAACTCCATTCAGGCTCTGGAGGAGAGAGGTCATATCTACATATCCTTAACGGAAGAGGGCTTGCCCTCGGAGGTCACCCTGAGAATCAGGGATGACGGTCGCGGCGTCCCGGAGGAGATGCTACCTCACCTCTTTAAGCCTTATTTCACCTCCAAGAAGGAGGGTTCGGGTTTGGGTCTGGCAATCACCTATCGGATCGTTAGAGATCACGGCGGATCCATCGAAGCCGAAAATATTCCCGAAGGCGGGGCGGAATTCGTCCTCCGCTTCAAACCAGTTAGATGAGGTATGCCTGACCGTTCCAACAGATTCCTGACCCTCCCGAATCTGCTCAGCCTCTCCCGCATGGCGGTCGTACCCTACATCCTTTATCTTTTCTACCAGAGACGCCCGGAGTGTGACCGCCTGGGTTTCATTCTCGCAATCATTGCGATTCTGACCGACATCTTCGACGGCTATCTGGCCAGACGTCTGGGGCAGGTCAGCGAATGGGGGAAACTTCTCGATCCCCTCTCCGATAAAGTCTGCATTGTGGGAGCGGCCATTGTTGCCGTCGGACTCAAAGGCTACCCGGTGTGGACGATGGTTCTCATAATCCTGCGGGATGTTGCCATCCTCTTAGGGGGTCTCTATATTGTCAGGACAAAAGGTCTTGTGATGGTCTCCGACGCTTGGGGCAAGCTGACGGCCTTGATCCTGGCGGGTTCCATTTTGGTTTACCTGATAAATTTGGAGTTGCTCAAGTCACCTCTCCTCTATCTGGCGACGGTGATGATATTTGCCTCTTCCGGCCACTATCTTTTGAGATTCAGAAGAGCTGTCAGCGAGAATCCGGAGGGGCCGCCAGATCTGTCATGAAAAAGCTTCTGCAAAGCAAAGTCATCCGAGGGGGCTTACTCGGACTGGGAGGCTTTGCCATCATATTCGTATTGAACCTGACTTTCGTCGGGGACATCTTCGAGGCCTTCGAGTCGAAGACCTACGACTGGCGGTACCGATACAAGCTTCGTTTCCTCAAATCGGACACCAAGATCGAGGAGATCGTCATCATCGACATCGACCAGAGGAGCCTGGACAGTCTCGGCCGTTTCCCCTGGCCAAGGTCGTATCATGCGCGGCTCATCGATTATTTGAGGGAGGAGGGCATCCTTGCGGTCGGCTTCGACGTTCAGTTCTTCGACCCGGTGAAGGACAGCCTGGAGGATGCAGAGTTGTCGAGAGCGACCCGAGATGCCGGGAACGTTTACAACGCCTTGGCTTTCTCGATGGAGTCCCGGGAGGTTTTCCGCTACAAGATGGAGTCGGATCCCTTTGCCTCTTCTGGTTATGAGATCCGCGGTGGGGAGGGCTTTTACGAGTATGAGATCCTCGATGGCCCCTTTGACAAACTGGCCTTGGCCTCCGCTGGTCTGGGCTTTGTCAATTTCCTCCCCGATGAGGACGGTATCACCCGAAGCTCTCCTCTTTTTATCCGCCTGGGTAATGTCTCTCATCCATCTCTGGCAACCGGGATTGCGATCGACCTTCTGGGAGTAGGAGATCCGATCCGTTTCCCGGGAGACAACGTATTCCTCGGCGAGAGCTTGAAGGTGCCGGTGGACTCTCACGGCCGCATGAGAATCAACTACCTCGGCGGTGCCAAAACCTTCCGCTATGTCTCCTATTACGATGTCCTGGAGGGACGTCTCCCCAAGGGTTTCTTTAGGGATAAGGTGGCATTTGTTGGCTCCTCCGCTCCGGGACTGGCGGACCTAAAGGTGGTGCCCTTCGCCGGCGACTACCCCGGCGTGGAAATTCACGCCAGCAGCCTCTACAACCTACTGACTGCCGAATTCATCAGCTCTCTGCCGGGACACTCAGGCTGGATTCTGACTCTGGTCTTGTCGCTGCTCGCTGGAGCCCTTTTTCTCCGACTGCGGCCGGTGAGGTCGCTTGTGATCTTGCTTTTTTTCAGTTTGGTTTTCATTCTCTCTTCTCAGTATCTGTTCTTCAGAACCAACCTCTGCACTGAACTGGTGAGGCCGAATCTCACTTTGGGCTTGACTTTTCTCATCGTCATCGTCCACCGCTACCTGACCGAGGAGAGGGAGAAAAAGAAGTATCGAGGCATATTGAGTTACTACGTCGCCCCGCAGGTGGTAAGCGAAATCCTAACCGATCTCTCCAAACTCAAATTGGGGGGAACGAAAAGAGAGTTGACGGTGCTTTTCTCCGACATCGTCGGCTTCACTACCCTCTCCGAGAGGGTCGACCCGGTCAGGTTGGTCAACTTCCTCAACGATTATACCACCCGTATGACCGCGGTCATCTTCGAACACGAGGGCACGCTGGATAAGTATATCGGCGACGAGATCGTTGCCATCTTCGGGGCGCCTCAGATGAAGGAGGGGATCAACTACGCCGAGAAAGCTTGTCTGACGGCCCTGAAGATGCAGGAGGTCTCCAGGAAGATCTCGAAGGAGAACAGATCTAAAGGCTTCCCGGCGCTGAAAACCGGCATCGGAGTCAACACCGGCATGATGGTGGCCGGGAACATGGGTTCGGCGGTGAGGTTTGCATACACCGTCATCGGCGATGCCGTCAACCTTGGTTCCCGGTTGGAGGGCCTGAACAGATTGTACGGCAGCTCCATTATCATCTCCGAGTTCACCCGCCGTCAGACCTCACCGGAGTTCTTCACCAGGGAGCTGGATCTGGTGAGGGTGAAGGGAAAGACGAAACCGGTGAGGATCTATGAACTATTGGGGTATGGGGTTCCCTCCCCGCAGGAAAAAGAGGTAATCTCCGGGTTCTCCGAGGGCACTTATCTTTATCGCGGTCGGGAATGGGGCCCAGCCCGTTCGGCTTTCGAAAGTATCTTGCAGAGGTTCCCTGACGACGGCCCCACCAAGGCTTTCGTGGAGAGATGCAAATTCTTCCAACAGAACCCTCCCTCCCCGGACTGGGATGGGGTCTGGGTGATGCGAACCAAGTAACACCGAGATCGCAGAGCTTCCGCTCATCTCTTAAAGCGCTCTTGGGATCGAACCTCTTTTGACTTTCGCGCTTTCATTTATTAGAATTCAATCTGCCGACGGATTATTCTTCAAAGGATGTTCAGGTGAAAACTCAGATTCGTCACACAATCAGGAGAATGCAGTGAGATTTCACAATTGCTCAAAACAGAAACGAGGTGTAAGATGACAGACGAACGGATGAGGAAATATGCGCAAACCTTACTCCAATACTCCCTGGAGCTGAAGAGGGGAGACCTGTTTGCGATTGTCGCCGAGCCGATCTCCTCTCCTCTGGTCTATGAGGTTTACAGAGAGGCGTTGCGTCGCGGCGCGCATCCGTACACCAACATCACTCTGCCGGAACTTCCAGAGCTCTTCCTGAAGAACGCCTCCGACAAGCAGCTACAATATATCTCTCCCTTGGCCAGAGTGGAGGCCCAGAGGATGGATGCTATCCTGCACATTCGGGGTGGCGAGAACACCAAATCCTTGAGCAATGTCGATCCCAAAGCTCAAGCCAAGATGCAGAGGCCAAGAGTCGCTCTGAGAAAGATACTGCAGAAGCGGGAGACACAAGGGAAGTTCTGCTGGTGTGTGACCCAATATCCCACTCATGCCTCCGCTCAGGACGCTCACATGTCTCTGGCCGAATACGAGGATTTCGTCTCCAAAGCCTGCTTCCTGGACAAAAGGGATCCGGTTGCAGCCTGGAGAAAGCTTTCTAAGAATCAGGAGAGAATCGTCAGATACCTCAATCGTTGTGATAAAATCAAGGTGGAAGCGAAGGACACCGACTTGACCTTGCGGGTTAAGGGGAGAAAGTGGATCAACAGCGACGGCCATAAGAACTTCCCCAGCGGAGAAGTCTTCACCTCCCCCTTAGAGAGGAGTGCGGAGGGGAGGGTGCGTTTCACCTACCCGGCGGTGCATCAGGGCCGGGAGGTGGAGGATGTCCGTCTGGAGTTCAAAAGAGGGAAGGTTGTCAAATTCAGCGCCGCCAGAGGCGGAGGTTACTTAGAACAGATGATCAAGATGGACAAGGGCTCCTCTTATCTTGGGGAGTTTGCCATCGGCACCAACTACGGCATCAAGAAGGCGACGCGCAATATCCTTTTCGACGAGAAGATCGGCGGCAGCTTCCACATGGCGATCGGGAATTCCTATCCCGAGACCGGCGGCAAAAACGTCAGCGCCCTGCATTGGGACATGATCTGCGATTTGAAAAAGGGCGGCAGGATAACAGCCGACGGCAAGGTCTTCTACGAGAACGGGAAGTTTCTGATATAGAGCTAGTCGGGGGGACTCTAGTTCAAGCCTCGGAGGTCGGACTTACTATCTCTATCCAGTTTTCACTGGGAACAAACGTCGACTTGGAGTTGACAAGGAGACCATTGGGATCATTGCGTTAAGCTAATACGGCAAGGACACTGATATTTACAGATTGTGGTTGGCCCTAAAAGAAAACTGGAAGTTGACCGGTTTTTCCTGTTTCTTTGCCGTTTTTTAACCCATTTCAGGTAAGTGATATTTCATTCGCACCGTGCTTTTTATAGATATCCAGAGCGGCTTTATGACAGGTTAACACAATGACCTGTCGGTCTTTTGCAAAGTCATTAAGGGCTTCGATTGCCAACGGTCCCCTTTCATCGTCAAAATTGACCAAAATATCATCCATTATGATCGGCATGGATTCAGACCGACTCTCATACTCTTTAATAAGTCCGAGTCGCATGGCAAAGTATAGCTCTTCCTGCGTGCCTCTGCTCAATTGAGACAAGTCTTTAGTGGTTCCATATTCATCTATTACTCGTATTTCATCACTTTCAGCTAACTTCTTCACTTCGCGATACTTGTGGTTGGTTATATTTGAGAATATACTTGAAGCTGCTCTAATCACCCCAGGTTGACGGGTGTTTTCATATTTAGAGGTTGCTCTATTCAGCATAACTTCAGCTATCCGCAATTTGACCCAGTCCCTTGAACAATCTAGCAGTTGTTGCCTCCTCAGTTCGTATTCATATTGGCTCTCCAGCAGCTCTTGACTAGACGAGAGCTGTTCAAGCTGCTTCTTTAATTCCCCGGTAGCACGAATTCCCTTATCGCGTTTCTCTCTTAGCTCTCGAATCGTGTTATTAACTTCATTCAACTCCCGTTCGATTTCTGGTGGCGTGGTGGACGAGACTGTTTCTATGAAATCATCGTAGTGCTTGTCTGTGCCCACATTTGATTGTATGATTCCTTCAGCTCTATCTATCTCCGCATTTAAGGCGGCTTGTCGCGCAAATGCATCACATTTGCGTCTGAGGTTTTCCTCATCAACCGCGCCCGATGAAGAAATGTAATCTCGTTTCTCCTGTTCTTTCTCATCCCTGCTTTCCTTGAGCCTCTGTATTTCACCTGTCAGGTCCCCAATCTGTTCCTCGATATTTACCCTATTCTTTCTTGTATTCTGTGCATTCTTTAAGTGCCGGTCGAGAATCTCCATGTTGACGTTGACATGGTCGCTCAAGTAAGATCGTTCAATGCATGGGGCAACCTGATCATGCAACTCCTTTATCTGATAAATCGCACGTTGCATCCGGTCAATCCTTTCATCGTATTCGTCTAATTGTGACAGGTGAGATTGAGTATCTTGTATGGCCCTTACAACCTCAAGAGCGCCCTCTGGAGATAAGCTTTCATGAAATCTCGTGTCACGTAGAAATGCACGCCAATCTTTATCCAGACGCTCGTATTCAGATTCTGCCTGGCCTAATTCTGCCATGAGAGTGTTCTCCAGCGTATCTATGGATTTGATCTGATCCCAATTTCTAATTTTGAATAAGACAGCAATCCCTATCCCCAAGAAGATTGCTGAGAAAGCAGCGAGGGACCATTGAGAAGACAGTAATCCTCCGATCGTACCCATTAGGCCAAGGCCTGCAACAGCATAGATAGCATATCTATAAGAATTAGGTCCCATAAATCTGAGGGGCGTCTGTGCTGCTCTTGCCTCTCGATGCAGCTTTAATTTGCTCTTAGCACTATCCAGTGTTCGCTTGGCTTCTTCAATTTCTTTCTTATAAGAGTGGACGTTGTCATTCAGAGAGTGGCTTAGCTCAAAATTTCTACTAGATGTTTCTGACCACCCCTCACCGAGCTTTATGATCTCCTTCTCGATTTCTTTCGCTAACGCGTTTCGTTTCGGTTCTACGTCCTCTTTGAGATCTCTCACAGCGTTTTCATATTCTGTCTTCCTTCTTTGCAGAGAAACCACAATTGGCTCTTTGTCAAGTATATCCTTGTTGTAGTCCAATCCACTCAGTTTCAATTCAAGAGCTTTAAGTTTTTCTTCGGCCTTGCTGATCTGTGAATCTAGGTGTGCAATGTCTCTGTTAAGGTTGTCCAGGTTGTCTTTTGCATCTTCGGGAAAATCTGCTAATTCTTCCAGGCCAGACAGTTCGGATTGCGCGTTTACTAGCTCTATATAAGAAGGATACATCTTCCGTTTATTCTCCAGCGATGCCAGCGTTCCCTCAAGATCATGAATTTGCTCTGTGAGATGCGCAGTCTCTTTGATGAGTTCATCTTGCTGTTTTGATAGACTGTCGTATTGTGATAACTGTTGCTGAATCTCCCTTATTTCTTGCTCAAACTTCTTAATCTCATTATGCAGTTTGGCCATTCTGTGGGCTGAACCTCGCAGCCTGTAAAGCGATTCATAGCCTGTTTTCAATTCTCTCTTAATATCACTCAGTGATATGCCGCCCAGACCAAGACCAGCACCATAAATATGACTTTTTACTTCTTCCTCTTGGAGAGATTTCAGTGCCTGTAATTCACTCAGACTTATTGCATACACATTTTCGTAGAACGTGCGTGTAATATGGTCCAATACATCATCCAGCGCTTCTTGGCCAGCTAATTCACGAGAACCCAATAGAGCAGTTACTGGACCGCCATGCGGGCCCCCGGATCTAGCGATTATGACGTTTTCGTCGCCACGTAGCGTACAAATTAGCTTCCCACCTAAGGTTCCACCCTGAAGTGGCGGATAGGGATTGGTACTGGGGGAACTCCGCGGGAACCCAAATAGTATTCGTCTAACAAATTCCAAGAACGTAGTCTTACCACTTTCGTTCTCACCATGGACTACGTTTAGACCGCATTTGAATCCTGTCAAATGCTTATTGGCAAAGATGCCAAATCCGTCTATGTGAACCTCACGAATCTGCATTCTACTTGCTTGTTATCAGCCTGTCCAAGAGCCAATTTCGTGATTCCGTGGCAAGTGCCAACAGCTCCTCTTTGCCCAGTCCCTCTAGGTATCTTTGGCCCTGCCAAGTAGCAAATGGAGCTTTCAAGACCTCCTGGATTTCCGTCCAGTGGTCACTTTCCTCATTCTCCAGCTCGTCGAAAAGGGCTATGATGTCAGCAATGAATTCATTACCCCGCCTTAACACTTCTAGATCATAGGATCCTTGGGTGTTTAATGTGAGTTTTTCAAGCCATATCCAAGGTTCTCTGCCCTCATAAAATTCTCTAACTTCGGTCAATACCTCTCGGACATTGTCGCCTCTCTGGAGTTCAGGATGAAGGTCTGTTCTACCGGTGAGTGATATGCGAATGATGGCATGGCGACCTTCCATGTCATCAGAAATCTCCTGACATCTTTCCTTTATCAAATTCATTACATCATCAACATCAGAGCAGTCTGAGATATCCAAATTATCTGACCTGTAGCGCAGGACGTCAGTTGAAATGAATTCTACATCACTGTCACCATTGGGATAAAGTGTTACTAGACAGCATCCCTTCGCGCCAGTTTCCCTCGGATTCCTTGCCTGGGAATTGCCGGGATAAACGATTGCGGGATTGGCCGTTTTCAGAATCTCATATTTGTGAACATGACCCAATGCCCAATAATCCATACCTTTTGATACAAGTTCTTCGATTGTCGCTGGAGAATAAGGTTCGTGTCCGGTGTTCATTCCTACATTTGTATGTAGGACTGCAATGGCAGGTATGTCATCATCCTGACGTTCAAACTGCAGCGCAAGGTTATCGTTGATATCTCTTTTCGGGAAGCTAATTCCATAAATCTGGGCGATGGGTTGGCCACTCTTCTCAAGCACACAACGTTCAACCTTGTCCCCGCCGAAAATCTTGACTTTATCAGCCCATTTTAGCGTCGCTGACCAGCTATCTAGCGGATCATGGTTTCCGTGGATCACATAACCATGTATGCCGGCGTCAGAGAGCTCCCGTAGGCCATCCCGAAATCTAATCTGGGCCTGAAGGTTCTTATCAGCCGCATCGTAGATGTCACCAGAAACCAGGATACAGTCTACGGCTTTCTTAATTGCCAGCTCAACTATGTTGCCAAAAGATCTGAAAGTTGACTGACGAAGGATATCCTTGAATTCCTGGGGCATTTCTTCTGATAGTCCTTTGAAAGGACTAGCTATATGAAGATCGGCGCAATGGATAAAGCGCACTTCTCGCATTTCATTCCCCGTTGTTCATGGTCATTTCAACTACTTTTTTATCTTTGGGAACTCATCAAAAAGGCCAAGTCAATTTTTACCCTTCATCGTAATCGACATCGTAGCCAAACATGAACCATCCTCAGGCAGCGAGCACCTTCTCCGTTACCCTGCCAGCCTTGATCTTGTGGAAGTGCAGTCCGAGCTCTTTCGGCTCCAACCCCTGGGCTAAGCCCAAAAGCTGGAAGTAGTATATTACGGGGAGCTGAAAGCTCTTTTGATATTTGCGGTTTAAGACGATCTGTCCCAGATCGAATTCATCGAAACAGGTGGGACAGATCAAACCCATACAATCAGCTTTCTCCGCCTCAATAGATTCAATGAGGTCAATGACCATGCGGTCGGGAATATCGTCCGACATACAGGCTTTACCGCAACAGAGCAGTCTCAGCTTGTGTTCCACCGGTTCAGCGCCCGTAGCTCTTACCAGATCTGCCAGAATCGCGGGATGATCGGGATCATCAACCTGCATAATCGCGCTCGGTTTCAACAGATGGCAGCCGTAATGGATACCGACCCTCAACCCCTTCAAAGGTCTGGTCACAGTCTCGGCGACCTTATCGATTCCGATATCATCCCTTATGGCAGTGACGATGTGCCTGACCCGGATGGTCCCCTTGAACTCCTTCCCAACCTTCTTGAGCTTCTGGTTGACCTTCTCCCGAAGCTCTGTATTTTCCTTCAAGATGTGATTGGCTTCGGAGAGAGTGGAGGTGCAGCCGCTGCAGCAGGTAATGACGTCATGGCCGACCTCCTCTGCCACCGCCAAGTTCCTGCCGGCGATAGTCAGCCATTCCATCTTATCCTTGGCTTGATAATAGATAGGATCAGGGCAGCAGGTGAAACCTTCAACATCAGCCAGCTCAATCCCTAATTTATCGACGGTCTTTCTGATCGAAGCCTCGAATTGGGGATATTTTATGCTTACCATGCAGCCCCAGAAAGGCGTATACTTCATGGCTTAATCCTCCAGAATCTCTTTTAGCTCCTCTACCGGCATCTCTTTGAGGGAGGGCAACCCCAGTTCCTTCCGTCGACGGTCAACCAGAGGAGTGATAAAGGTGGTCGTGCCCACCTTCAAGACGCTGTCGGAGATCTTTGTGATCTCTTCGGGATTGGTTCCCCTTTCCACCGAGAGATTTTTTAGGGCAATGATAATCTCTACCGGGCGGACGTCCTGAGGGCATCGCTCGTAGCAGTTATAACAATTGGTGCACAGCCAGATTATGGAGTTCTCCCCGGTCAGCTCCTCCTCAAATCCTAAGAGAGCCCGCAAAAGGATGAGCCGGGGGTTGTACTCGGGAGCATATCGGGCCGCGGGGCAGTCGGCGACACAGGCTCCGCATTGGTAGCAGTAGTTGTGTCTGAAGCCTTCTAAGGTGGCGTCGAGTTTCTGCCTGAAGTCGAAACTTATCTCGGCCTGCCTGGGTTCAGCCGGTTTTACGGTGCTGGTCACTCTTAGATTCTCTCTTTCAGAAACGGCATTTCCGAGCAATTTTCCCGACATAATAACAATGAACCAGCTTCTCGTCAAGAAGTTTCGGAATTCCAGGTCTGGGATTTGACCGAGAGGAGGGATCAAAGCAGGTCAGAGGGGGTGAAAAAGAGGCGAAAAAAACGGGTTTTTTTACTTGACAAGCGGAGGAATTTTTCTATTTTGATAGTTTATAAAAAACCCGACCTCAGGTTGGGTGACGGGGGATTGTTTTTTGTTTGCCGGATTCCTTTTTTGTACTGCACTGAGACCAATCCCCCCTTTTTTGGAAAGGAGTCGCCAGCCACGATCTGCTGAAGCTTCGTTTTCAGTGGAAAGAAGGTGGCCGGTTAAGTTGACATCGGAGATTTCAAAAAGGCCCACGTAGCTCAGTTGGTAGAGCACGTCCTTGGTAAGGACGAGGTCACCAGTTCGATCCTGGTCGTGGGCTTCGGGGAATCATAACGGAGATTAGAACTCAGACGAGAAAGCAGGAGGAGTTTTGGCATGTCCAAGCAGAGGTTTGAGCGGACCAAGCCGCATATTAATGTAGGGACGATAGGTCATGTGGATCATGGCAAGACCACCTTAACGGCGGCGATGACGATGATCTTGCATCGTAAGGGTCTCTCGGCGGTTCGGGATTTTGACAGCATAGACAATGCCCCGG
>Ga0209986_10004405_pt1 | contig 11923 bp, 12 predicted proteins | sample BlataG_FD_183168 | JGI IMG/M metagenome (GOLD analysis project Ga0209986, IMG submission 183168) | Deep subsurface microbial communities from Black Sea to uncover new lineages of life (NeLLi) - Black_00105 metaG (SPAdes) (version 2) | ecosystem: Environmental > Aquatic > Marine > Oceanic >...
ATCTGGATTATAGGTCTGGGTGCGGCAACTGATACTATGAGCATGTCAGGAAGAGAATCGCTTACCGGCTTGAGGTGTGCTCAGGAGGCAGGCAAACAGGCTTATCAGATGGCTGGCATCGGAGCACGGGATATTGATGTGGCTGAGGTTCACGATTGTTTTACCGTATCCGAGATTCTGGCTTATGAAGACCTGGGCTTTGCCAGACCCGGGGAGGGGGTGGGGCTGATAGAGGAGAAGCAGACCTATGCCGATGGGAAGATGCCGGTAAATGTGGATGGAGGTTTGTTATCTAAAGGTCATCCTATAGGCGCTACCGGAGGCTCACAGATTAGAACCATTGTCCGCCAGCTCACAGGGCGGGCTACTGAGGCTCAAGTGAAGGGAGCGGAAATAGGCTTGGTTCATAATATAGGTGGCATCGGGCAATATGGCAATGTAACCATTCTGAGGAGGTAGCTGAATGGGCTTTGAGAATTTTGGCACGGTTAGCTTTACAGCGGAAGCAAAAGCGGCAGATTTTGTAACCTACCTGGAGGCGGGTAAAGTAATGGCAACCAGATGTCGCCAATGCGGGGTTAGTTACTTCCCACCAAAGATGGATTGCCCAAGGTGTCTGCTTAGTGATATGGAGTGGTTTGAAATTAAGGAGAGTGGCAAGCTGAGTAGTTATACTGTAGTGAATTACGGTCCAGCCGGTTTTGAGGCAGATGCCCCATATATTCTGGCTTTGGGCGAGTTTGATGATGGCATTCAAATCTTCGCCCGTTTGAGCCGGGATATTGAGGAGAAGGATATCGAGCTTGGCATGAGTTTGATGGTGAGCCCAGTAAAATTGCCTGACGATAGGGTTGCCTATGAATTTCGAAGAGCCTAACAAAGAGAGCGCAGAAAGATAGGAGGATAGCATGGTTGGTATTACCTCATACGGCGCTTATGTGCCTTTATATAGGTTAAGTCGGGAAGCAATAGCTAAAGGTGCCAGGGGTGAGAGGGCTATTTGTAGCTTTGATGAGGATAGTATAACTATGGCGGTGGCTGCGGCTAGTGATTGCTTAAATGGGATAGACCGTGAGACGGTAGATGGTCTATACCTTGCCACTACCACTTCTCCGTATAAGGAGAAGCTGGGGGCGACTACTGTGGCTATGGGGGTTGACCTCAGGCAAGACATCATTACCGCTGATTTTGCCCATTCCCTGCGGGCAGGGACTGCTGCCCTTAGGTCAGCTATAGATGCAGTTAAGGCTGGCTCAGCTAAGAGGGTGATGGTAGCCGCTGCCGATTGTCGTCTGGGAACACCGGGCTCAGCCTTGGAGCAGAATTTTGGTGATGGTGCCGGCGCCCTCCTCATTGGGGATAGTGATGTTGCCGTCGCCGTTGAAGCCAGCTACTCAGTTTATAGCGAGATATTGGATGTATGGCGGGCTGATGATGACACCTTTGTTCGCTCCTGGGAGGATAGGTTTGCTGCTACCCGTGGCTATTTGGAAGTGGTGCGTGAAGCGGTGTCAGGACTGATGCAGAAGTTCGGCTTTAGCCCAAGCGATTTCGCCAAGGTTGTTTTCTATGCACCTGATGCCAGAAGGGGCGTGGATTTAGCCAGGAGCTTGGGCTTTGATGCTAAGACCCAACTTCAAGCCCCCCTTTTTGATGTTCTGGGCAACACAGGGGCTGCTTTCCCCTTGATGTTATTGATAGCGGCGCTGGAAGAAGCTAAGGCTGGTGACCGTATCCTATTAGCTAGCTATGGCAATGGCAGCGATGCCTTTGTCTTGCAGGTAACCGAGCAAATAGAGAAAATCAGAGACAGACGAGGCATGAAAGGGCACCTGGCATCAAAGAAGGTGGTTGATGACTATAAGCAGTATCTTATCTGGCGGGGGCTCTTGCCGATAGAGCTGCGTAAGGAAACTGTCTCATTTTTGTCAGCGCCAGCCGCTTGGAGGGAGCGTGACGCCAATATTCGCTTGCAAGGGGTTAAGTGTCAGGCTTGTGGAACCGTCCAGTATCCTCCGCAGCGGGTATGCACCAAGTGCCATGCTAAAGACCAGTTTGAACCGTATAGGCTATCGGATAAAAAGGCTAACATATTTACCTTTGCCATGGACTATATAACTTTCCCCCTCCTAGACCAGCCTATAGTTACTACCACTATAGATTTTGAGGGTGGGGGCAGGATGCAGTGCTATATGACCGACCGAGAGCCTGAGCAGGTTAGGTGTGGCTTACCGGTGGAAATGAGCTTCAGAAAACTGCCGATGAAAGACGGGATTCACAATTATTTCTGGAAATCTATACCAGTAAGGACTTAGGTGGTAGAATAAGCAGGAGGTAACCGTATGAAAGGCATTAAGGATAGAGTGGCTATAGTTGGTATGGGCTGCACCCAGTTTGGAGAACTGTGGGATAAAAACCATAGGGATTTAGTGGTAGACGCCTGTTATGAGGCTTTTGAGGACGCTGGGATTGAGCCCAAAGATATTCAGATGGCATGGTATGGCAGCCGTGAGACGGGCTTTACCGGCACGCAGTTGGCTAGCGCTCTAAAGTTGGAGTATATCCCTGTTAGTAGGGTGGAGAACTTCTGCGCCGGGGGGACGGATACCTTCAGGAATGCTTGCTACGCTGTAGCCTCAGGGGTTTGTGATATTGCCCTGGCTGTCGGTGTTGAAAAGTGCAAGGACCACAGCGGCGGCTTCAATCTGGACATTTTGGAGCCATTTGACCGAAGCATGGTGGAATGGGATTTGCCTCCGTCAAGCCAGTTTGCTCAACTGGCGACTAGATATATGTATCACTATGGATGGAAGTATGAGGAGCTTAAGCGTATCTTTGCCATGATTGATGTTAAGAACCACCACAATGGCACCATGTCCCCCAACGCTCAGTTTCGCCGGGAGATAACGGTGGAGCAAGCGATGAATGCGCCCATAATTTCCTACCCCCTTGGATTACTTGATGCCTGCGGGGTAAGCGATGGCTCAGCCGCTGCCATTGTTACTACCCCTGAGATAGCTAAGAGTATGAGAAAGGACTATATCTTGGTGAAGGCAATGGCGCTGACTAATGGCGCTGGTCAGGCAATACTCCAACCCGAATATGACTTTATTCACTTCCCGGAGGCAGTAGCTGCTGCCCAGAGCGCCTATAAGGAGGCGGGAATAACCAATCCCCGTCAGGAGATAGATTTGGCTGAGGTTCACGACTGTTTTGCTATTACCGAGCTTATAACCTATGAGGACTTGGGCTTTAGCCCCAGGGGCAAGGGTCCGGAGGATGTTGAAGCTGGCAGCTTTACCCTAACTGGCAACCTGCCGGTGAATAGCGATGGTGGATTGAAGTGTTTTGGTCACCCCCTTTCTGCCAGCGGGCTGAGGATGATTTATGAAATCTACCATCAGTTGCAGGGTAAGGCTGGTCCCAGACAGGTGAAGAAGGCAGATATTGGTTTGACTCACAATATAGGAGGTATTTGTGGCTTCTTTAATTGTACAGTGGCTGTATTCGGGAAGCCTTAATTTGTAGATTAGCGGTTTCCTGAGACAGCGGGTGCTGATTGGGGCTTAAATTGACGCCTGCCGAGGAAAAACAGGGCTTTAGTGGCAAGTCCTTGTGCGGCAGGCACAAGGATTAATTTTTTAAAATGAGTGGGTGAGAAGGATGTCCAGGGAAAAGAAGGTGCAGATTATTGATAGCCTGCAACAGGTTTTTTCTCGATGTAGCATTGGTATTCTAACCGATTATCGGGGGCTATCAGCTAACGAGATGACTGACTTGCGTCGCAGGTTGAGGGAATTGGGTATTGAGTATAAGGTGGTGAAGAATACGCTGGCTCGGTTTGCTGCCCAGAGGGCAGGCAAGGAGGAAATGGTCAGCTTCTTTGAGGGTCCGGTGGCTATTGCTTTTGGCTATGGTGATATAACTGAGCCAGCTAGAGCCTTGGCCGACTACATTCAAGCCTCGAAGGCAAGCATGAATATAAAGGGAGGCTTTTTACCTGATAGGCTGCTTACTTCGGAAGATGTAGCCACCTTATCTACATTACCATCGAGGGAGATATTGCTAGCCAGGGTTCTGGGTGGGATGCAGAGTCCCATCTCGGCTCTGGTCAGCCAGCTTACCGCCCCTATGAGGGGGATTATAGGGGTGCTACAAGCAAGGATTCAACAATTGGAGGGAGAATAAGATGCCACAAGATGAAGTGAAGAGTAAAAAGACGGCGAAAAAGCCCAGTGTCAAGGCAGAGGCGAAGAAGCCTACAGCCATTGATGAGATAATGGCTACTATAAAAAATATGACTGTGCTTGAGCTATCAGAGCTGGTTAAGGCTCTGGAGGCTGAGTTTGGCGTTAGTGTTCCTGCCATGGCGGCAGCTACAGTGGCGCCGGCTGAGGCAGCAGCTCCAGCGGCTGAAGAGAAGACGGAGTTCAGCGTTATTCTCAAGGATATGGGGGCTAATAAGATTAGCGTCATTAGGGCAGTGAGGGAGCTAACTACCTTGGGGCTGAAGGAGGCAAAGGATTTCGTGGAGAGTGCCCCCCAGACGGTAAAAGAGGGGATTAGCAAAGACGAGGCAACTGCGGTAAAACAAAAACTGGAAACCGCTGGTGCCACTGCCGAGATTAAATAAACCCGAGGGGTTGACCATGCCTCATAGCGATTGTTTGATAATAATGGGCATAGGTGGCTTTTTTGCCCTGCTGGGCATAATCTTGATTGTCTGGGGCAAAATTGAGAAGGGGGCTTATTATGATTCCTTGGCTGCTCGGGGTGATGCCAGGGAGTTTCTGGAGCACTGGCCGGAGCGCCCCAGGGTGGGGGCAGGAAAGATAGGTGGTTGGGTAGCTCTGGCTGTGGGCGTGGTTTTGGTGGTTACGGGTGGCGCCCTTTGGCTCTGGGGTTGAGACTTTTTATCAACCTCACCCCCTTTATCCCCCTCTCCTTTGAAGGAGAGGGGGAACGTTGTTTTTGAAGGGGCTTCGCCCCTTCAATCTACCCTTGAAGCTACACCAGGCTTCTTGGTCTATACTGGATGGCTTCAGCTATGTGGTGGGCTTTGATTATATCGGCATTTTCCAGGTCGGCAATGGTGCGACCTATTTTGAGGATACGGTGGAAGGCGCGGGCGGAAAGGTAGAGCTGCTTCATTGCTGCCTTGAGCAGGCTCTGGGCTGTTTCCTCTACCTGGCAGAACTCCCTTACCTCGGTGGGCGTCATCTCAGCATTGCAGGCTAATTTTGTTACCTCAAAGCGCCTGCGCTGTATGGAGCGGGCAGCTTCAATCCTGGCTTGAACCCTCTCCGATTTTTCTCCTAATCTATCGTCAGTCAGCTTCTCATAGTCAATGTGGGGCACCTCAACAAAGATATCAACCCGGTCAATGAACGGTCCGCTGACACGCTTCTGATAGCGGGCGACCAGGCCGGGGGAGCAGGTGCACTGCCTAAAAGGGTCTCCATAGTAGCCGCAGGGGCAGGGGTTCATAGCTCCCACCATCATAAAGTTGGCTGGGAAGGTTACACTCCCTTGAGCTCGGCTGATGGTGATTACCCTATCTTCCAGGGGCTGGCGCAACACCTCAAGCACAGCATGTCCAAATTCGGGAAGCTCATCAAGGAATAGCACCCCCCGATGGCTGAGGCTTATTTCACCCGCTTTAGGCCAATGTCCGCCACCCACTAGCCCGGCATTGGAGATAGTGTAGTGGGGGGAGCGGAAGGGTCTTTGCCTGATGAGAGGAGTATCTGCCGGCAGCAGACCGGTTACACTGTATATCTTGGTAACCTCCAGGGCTTCCTCGGTAGTCATTGGCGGCAGTAATGAAGGAAGAGAACGCGCCAGCAATGTCTTACCACTACCTGGTGGTCCCATCATCACCACATTATGCCCGCCAGCGGCAGCCACCTCCAGGGCTCGCTTGACATGCTCTTGCCCCTTGATGTAAGCCAGGTCAGTGATGGGCAGGGTGGATGGGGCATATTCCTCAACTTCTTCAGGCTTATATTCCGGGGCTGGTATTTCTCCCCGAAAATAGCTGACCAACTGAGATAAGGAGGCAACAGGGATGATTTCGGTGCCTTCTATTAAGGACGCCTCTCTGGCATCGATGTCAGGCACAATAATGGTGGATATCTTTTCCTGGTGAGCCAGGGCGACCATGGGCAGGATGCCATTGGTATGGCGCAGGCTGCCATCCAGGGACAGTTCACCAAGGAGGATGGTTTGAGAAACATCGGCAGATACCTGCTCTGAGCTGAGGAGGATGCCAACAGCAATGGGTAAATCATAAGCCGGACCTGCCTTCTTGAGGTGGGCGGGAGCCAGATTAACCACAATGCGCTTCATGGGGAAAGCACAGCCGGAGTTTCGTATGGCAGCACGCACTCGTTCCCTTGCTTCCTGGACCGCGGTATCAGGCAATCCGACGATGGTCAATGAGGGTAAGCCGGGGGAAATATCTACCTCAACCTCGACAATAGCCCCCTCCAGCCCAACTACAGCACAGGTTATTACTTTGGCTAGCATCAGTTCCCTGTTGGCTATATTACAGCGGAGCCTTCTATGTGTCAACGGACTTGGGGCTTTTTGCCTTGACACTGTTCCTTTTAGCGTCTTATACTAAACTGGCTTAAATTTGACAGAGGGAGGGCAAGAAAATGGCTGGACCTTTAGATGGGGTTAAAGTAGTGGAGATAACCATGTTTCAGCAAGGACCTGTTTGTGGGACAAAGCTGGGGGATTTGGGTGCTGATGTAATTAAGGTTGAACCTCCAACTGGAGACCCGGCAAGAGGATTCATGAGGATTATCGGGACCCAGGTTGGCTTAAAGGGTCGAAACTACTACTTTGAGAATCAAAACCGTAATAAGAGAAGCATTGTTTTGAATTTGAGAAAAGAAAAGGGGATGGAGGCGTTTTTAAAGCTGGTTGATACCGCTGATGTCTTTATGAATAACATGAGTATAGAGGCGCCACAGAAGATGGGCATTGGTCCTGAGGCGCTATTGGCTAGAAATCCACGGCTTATCTATGCTCAGGCCTCTGGTTGGGGAAGGAAGGGTCCCGACGCCAATGAGCTTTCCTTTGATTATACCGGGATCGGTCGCTCAGGACTTATGATGTCTTGCGGTGAGCGAGGCACCCCCCCAGCCCAAATCTTGCCCGGACTTGGCGATGAACTTGGGGGGATGGTCTGTGCCTGGGCGGTATGTGCTGCCCTCTATGCCAGAGAAAAGACGGGAAAGGGGCAAGTGGTGGATACTTCCTTAATGGGCAGCCTGATGTGTATGGAGAGTCTTGTCTTATCTGCCCCCGCTATTCTGGGTCAGGAATTCCCCAGGGAGATTAGGGCTGAGGCAGGTAACCCAATCTATAACCACTATAGAGCTAAAGATGACAAGTGGTTTATCATCGCTCACCTTCAACCGGATAGATATTGGCCTAATGTCTGCCGGGCTCTGGGTATGCCAGAGCTTGAGAATGACCCCAGGTTTAATAGTATTGAAGCCAGGGGAGAGAATCGGAAAGAGCTTATAGCTATTATGGATGAGAAATTTGCCACCAAGACCAGAGACGAATGGCTTGAGATTTTTAAGAAGGAGGGTCTGATTTATACCCCTATCCAGACGTCCACCGAGGTAATTAATGACCCCCAGTCTGTAGCTAATAACTATGTTGTCTCGTTTGACCATCCGGTGTTGGGTAGGACAAAGATGGTTGGTTTCCCTTGGGACTTCAGTGAAACCCCGGCTTCAATAAGAAGGGAACCCCCAGAGTTTGGGCAGCACACTGAGGAGATTTTATTGGAGCTGGGTTATACCTGGGATGATATTACCAAGTTAAAGGATGAAGAGGTAATACCCTAAAGCTGTGTCTTTTAGAGAAAGGGGCGACATTATGTCGGGAGAGGGTGCTGGTAGGGGGTTGGCGGCGGCAGATAGATATTATCAGGATTACGGCTTTAGAGCCAGAGAGCTAAAACGGCAGGGCAAGAAAATATTGGGTTATTTATGCGCTTTTGTTCCTTTTTGTTAATATTTTAGGGGAGGGTGAATTCTCGGAAAGCTGCTATGGTATAATTAAGGCGCTACTTCGCTGGTAGCGCTTTAATTGCGAATGTTTTTCGGTAGCGGGTGGGAGCTACATTGAGCCAATATTTTGCTGGGGTTGATATCGGTTCCACAATGACCAAGGTAGTGATTATGAACCAGGCAATGCTCGCCTCGGTCATCGGTCCTACAGGTCCAGAGCACAGGAAGTTAGCTAATCGGGTAATGGAGGAAGCCCTAGCTAAGGCAAGCCTATCTTTTGATGACATAACTTATGTGGTGGCTACAGGCTATGGGCGAATTAATGTCCCCTTTGCCGATAAGCAAATAACTGAGATATCCTGTCATGCCAGAGGAGTTGGTTACCTGCTGCCTGAGGCAAGGACAGTGATTGACATCGGTGGTCAGGACAGTAAGGGGATTAAGCTGAGCAATGGTCGGGTGGTGGACTTTGTCATGAATGATAAGTGCGCCGCTGGAACAGGCAGATTTCTTGAGGTGACGGCTGAGGGGCTTGGCGTGAAGCTGGATGATATGGGAAGGCTTTCATTAACCGCCAAAAATGTGGTGAGAATAAGCAGTACCTGCACTGTGTTTGCTGCGCAGGAGGTGGTGGCTAAACTATCGGGTGGGGTGCCATTGCCAGATATTATAGCTGGTCTGCATGAGGCGATTGCCGCCAGGATATATGGGATGGTAGGGCGCTTGAAGGTAGAGAGGGAAGTAGCGCTAACCGGTGGTGGGGCTAAGAATATAGGCTTGGTCAAGGCTTTAGAAGCTAAATTAGGTTATTCGGTGTTGGTACCTCCCGAGCCTTTGCTTACCGGAGCTATAGGTGCTGCTCTGCTGGGCGAGGATATTGTCAAACAGGCTGCTGAAAGCGGGATGCCCTTGCTCAGAAGCGAACGTCGCTTACGGGAGGCTACCTTTTTTACATAATCCTAAAACACGGGCGAGGCTAAAGCCTTGCGCTACGGTTAAAAATTAGAAAGCTATACAAGTTATCCAAAAAGGGTAGCCCGAAGGGGCGAAGCCCCTTCACAATCAACTCTTCCCCCTCTCCTTTTCAAGGAGAGGGGGATAAAGGGGGTGAGGTTCTTAGACAACCTCTATAGCAGTGGTTTATGTTGCTGGGATTGATATAGGTTCCGCTTTTTCTAAAGCGGTAGTAATGGCAAAAAGTGAAATTATATCATGCCATGTAATACCCTCGGGAGGGAATTATAAACTCGCTGCTGAGGAGGTAGTAGGGAAAGCTTTGACCAAGGCAAACCTATCTTTTGAGGATATAGATTATACGGTAGCTACCGGTTATGGTGCATCCAATGTCTCCTTTTCCGATCAGGTGGTTACCGATATATCCTGCCAGGGTAGGGGTATATTTTATCTCTTCCCCTCTGCCCGAACTGGGATTGATATTGGCGGGCAATTCACCAAGGTATTTAAGGTGGATGAAAGGGGAAGGGTTACTGCCTTTTTACTAAGTGAGAAATGCGCTGCCGGGAGCGGACGTTTCCTGCAGGTGCTTGCTCGGGTGTTGCACATTGACCTGGAAGACATCGGTGAGCTATCCCTAAAATCTCAAAGCAGGGTTGACTTCAATACTGGCTGTGCGGTATTCGCTGAATCAGAGGCGATATCCCGGATTGCTGAGGGTACCTCAAAGGAGGATATTTTGGCCGGTCTTCATAGGACTTTAGCCGCTAAAATCCAAACAATGGTGCAGAGGATGGGAATTGAGCCTGATTGCGCTCTAGTGGGCGGTGGGGCTAAGGATATCGGACTTGTCAGGAGCATAGAGGAAAGATTAGGTCGTAGCCTTCTGGTTCCTGAAGAGCCGCAAATTGTAGCTGCCTTGGGTGCAGCTTTGTTAGCTGAGGAAAGAGCTGCTTCAATCGAAGTTTACCACTAATTAGAAAGGGGGCTAATATGTTGGAAACCAAGCTTATATCACAACTACAAAAGATTGTTGGTAAGGAGGCTGTTTTAACTGCCAAGGAAGACCTTAATGCCTATTCCTATGATGGTACCGCTATCTGGGCTCACATGCCCGATGTAGTGGTGCTGCCCATGACCGCTGAGCAGGTGTCTCAGATTCTGAAGCTGGCTAATGAGAATAGAATTCCGGTTACACCGAGGGGGGCAGGCACCAATGTCAGCGGTGGCTCAATCCCGATAAAGGGTGGCATTGTGCTATGCACCACTAGAATGAACAAAATCCTAGATATAAATAAGACTAACCTGACGGCTACGGTTGAGCCTGGCGTAGTCCTTCAGAACCTAAACATAGCTTTAGCTGAACAGGGTCTGTTCTACCCCCCTGACCCACAGAGCTTTTTGGGTTGCACCTTGGGTGGTACTGTAGCTGAGAATGCTGGTGGTCCTTATTGTGTAAAGTATGGTGTAACTAAACAGTATCTTCTCGGGCTGGAGGTGGTTTTAGCCAATGGCTATATTATGAAGCTCGGCGGTGTGACGGTGAAGAACCGCACTGGATATGAGCTGATAATGCTGTTTACCGGTTCCGAGGGAACACTAGGAGTAATAACCAAAATAACGCTGAGACTAATACCAATGCCGCTATCCAACAAGACGATGATGGCTATTTTTGATGATATGGCAGTGGGTGGTCAGGCGGTATCCGATATTCTGGCTAGCGGGGTAGTGCCAGCAAAGGTTGAGTTCGTTGATAACTTTGTTATCCGGCGGATTGAGGAAATGACGCCTATGGGTCTGCCGGTGGACGCCAAGGCTTTGCTTCTGCTGCAGGCTGATGGCTCCCCGGCAGCGGTGGAGGCAGATGCTAAGCAGATTGTTGACATCCTAAAAAAGAGTGGGGCTAAAGAGGTTAAAGTAGCCAAGGACGCTAATGAGGCGGCAGCGTTCTGGAAGATGAGGAGTGGTGGCTTTGCTGCTGTTTTTGGTGCTGCTCATACTGTGCTGGCTGAGGATGTGGCTGTGCCCCGAGATAAGCTGGCTGAGTTCATACGAAGGTTGGATGAGATATCTAAGAGGACTGGTTTCTTTATCCAATACCTGGGTCATGCCGGCGATGGTAATCTTCACCCCTCGATATTTACTGACATTAGGAATAAAGAGGAGTTTGCCAGAGCTCAAGAAACGATGGGAGAAATATTTAGAGCGGCAATGGAATTAGGCGGGGTGCTTTCTGGAGAGCATGGCATTGGCTTGGAGAAACAGCGCTTTCTAAAGGATGCTATGGACCCGGTGGCACTTGACATAATGAAAAAGATAAAGGCAATATTAGACCCCAACAATATCCTTAATCCGGGAAAGATTTGGGAACAGGAAGGGGCGTGACATGGCAGTAACTACCAAAGACAGATATGAGCAGATAGAGAGGTTTGAAGGTGACCTAAGCCAGTGTATGAAGTGTGGCTTTTGCACCTTTTTTTGTCCTGTGTATCAGGAGGAGTGGATAGAATCGTCTGTTGCCAGGGGCAAGAATATGATGATAAGGGGATTGCTGGCTGGCGACCTGGAGTATACCAAGGAGTATGCTGAGCGTCTTAATAAGTGTACTCTGTGCATGGCCTGCACCGCTAATTGCCCGGCTAAAGCCAATATTCCCAATGTTATTGTTGCTGCCAGGGCAGATACGGTCAAGGCTAGAGGATTAAAGTTTCCCTATAATATTGTTTACCGCTGGCTCCTGCCACGCCGGACGCTTTTTGGTAATGTAGTCCGCTTTGCCTCCTGGTTTCAGGGGATTTTCCTGCCCAAGACTGAAGGCACAATCAGGCATTTAGCTTTCTTTCTATCGGCTCTTGGTAAGGGCAGAAATATACCTCAAATTGCCCCCAGGTTTTTAAGACAGATGGTTCCAGTGGTGAATAAGCCGCCGGCCGGTG
>Ga0209986_10004406_pt1 | contig 11923 bp, 10 predicted proteins | sample BlataG_FD_183168 | JGI IMG/M metagenome (GOLD analysis project Ga0209986, IMG submission 183168) | Deep subsurface microbial communities from Black Sea to uncover new lineages of life (NeLLi) - Black_00105 metaG (SPAdes) (version 2) | ecosystem: Environmental > Aquatic > Marine > Oceanic >...
GGTGTATCTTGCCCAGGTCCCAGCAGCGGGAGACGATCTTCCTTGGGTCAGTACTGCCCTGATGTTGGGCACTGAAGATATGAACATATTCCTCAATATTGAGTCTCTGCAACAGGTTCTTCACCTCTCTGGTCAGGTCATAGGGTGAAATCCAGGTGGCCTCGCCTAGAGCCCCGTAGCCCATCCAACCCAACTCAAGGCGCAACCTGTCCCTTGCCTGCCGCATGCGTTCCGGTATGGAGTAGGTAACAATATTCCAGTTGCCGTCCCAGTGGGATTTCTTGCGCTGGAAAATGCGCTGTGCTCCCTCGGTCAGCAAGCTATGCCCCTCACTGGTCAGCGAGTAGTAGGTTTTACGGTTGGTACGCTTTGCCTTCAGGAGACCAGAACGGCACATCCTTGAAACCGCTGACCTTATCGCTTGTTCCGACAGGCCAAAATTGCTGAGCAGTCTGACTAGACTACCAATCCCGATCTCACCACCCCTATGCAGCACGTAATCACCATAGAGGGTCAGCATGGCTGCTCTAGGACGAAACATCAGTATGTCTCCTATTCGGTATTGCGTTGATTTCACGCTATACTAATATAATCATTTACCTACTGCCTTGTCAAGCCCCCAAAAAACCCTGTTAATAGTAGCATCCTCAGTCTGCTCCCATCTACCCGCTGTGCTCTCGAGATTGTTTAGTAATTCTTTAAAAAATTATTTGAACCGGAGCTAGCCAGCCAGCCTTAAAGCTGTTATATTTAGAGAAAGCTGGAGGCCCCATAAAGTTGAATAATGGGTAGGTTATGCTAAAGACAGCACTTTGACCAACCTCATATAAATTCCGGAGGTAAAATGTCAAAAGATAGAAGCGTGGAGTGGGTTGAATATACGAAGGTGAATGCAGAAGTTACTAAGGCTAAGGAAAGAATAGTAACAGAACTTGGTTTATCAATTATCATAAACGGAAGGCATTTTGCCACAGCGATGATAACGCCTATGATGGAGAAGGAGTTTGTCATTGGGCATCTATTTGGGCAGGGAATTATAGAAAATATTGTCGACATAGAATCAATAACAGTAAAAGAGAATATAGCTGAAGTAACTTTGCCCAGGAAAGAAGATAAGGCAAATTGGTCTCCGGAAATACATTCTGATTTTAAAGTTAGTAGAGAAGATATATTCGACGGTGTCAACGCGATCCTGAAATCTAAAATATATGCCGAAACCGAAGCCATACATTCAGCTGGACTGTTTAAACAAGGGGCAGAACCAATTTGCATAGCAGAAGACGTTGGAAGGCACAATGCACTAGACAAAGTTATAGGCTATGCATTGATTAATAAGATTGATTTTAGAAATACATTTGCGGCCTCAACCGGAAGGATGGTCTCTGACATGGTGTCAAAGATTTGCCGAGCGAATATTCCAATTGTGGCGACAAAGACTGCGGTAACAAAATTGGGAGTCGAAATTGGTGAAAGGTGCGGATTGACAATTATAGGATTTGTAAGGGATATAGGGATGAAGGTCACTACAGATACGGATGTGAGAATTGCAACTAAGAGGGGAATGAAAATTTACACGAATCCCCAAAGAATACTTTATTGATACAACCGAGCAGCACAAAGACGCGACTGAGAAGAAATGATAAATGGGGAAAAACCTGATGTTCCTTTGCAAGTGGCTCCAGTGCAAGCTCCTCTCAGCTACTATAGGACTGTTAATTGGATCGCCCAATGAAGAGATCATGTCAATGACTTTCGGTGATAACTGCAGAAGGTTCATTATCTGTGTCACTCTCGCTCTTGAGACTTTAAAATGGCGTGCTAGGGCGGCAGGAGAGGCATATTCACCACTATCCAAAGCGACTCGCCATTCTTTTGCCAGGTAAATGGGATTTCGGTACCGCCGCTTGCAAATTTTGATCAGATTATGGTTAGATTGAATAACAGGCATCTCGAATACGGCTCGAAAAGTTCTGTGTATAGACCCATTCGGGGAGCCAACTATTTCTATTTTAACCGTCCCCAAATTGTTTGAGCTGTAGCTATGCCTATGCTATAATTTCTGCGTAGGAGCAAATCGGCTATGTGGGACAGATTAGAGCAAATAGACAGGCATTACCAAGAGCTAGACCAGCAAATAGCTAGTCCTGAGGTTGCAACTGACCTGAAGCAATTGCGGATATTAGCTCAGGAGAAGGCTGGCATTGAGGACTTGGTAACCAAGTATAGAAAATACAAGGCGACCTCCAAGCAGCTAGAGGAAACGAGGGCAATGCTAGGCAATGGGCTGGATGAAGACTTGGCAGCTTTAGTCAAGCAAGAGATAGAAAGCCTTGAGTCGCAGCAAGAGCATCTGCTTCAGGAGCTGAAGCTCGCCCTTCTGCCCAAGGATGCTAATGATGAAAAGGACATCATTATGGAAATCCGGGCTGGAGCTGGTGGCAATGAAGCCGGTCTGTTTGCTGCTGACCTCTTCCGCATGTATGCTCGGTATGCTCAATCTAAAGGTTGGGGAATAGATATTATTGATAGTAATGAGAGCGGCATAGGCGGCTTTAAGGAAATTATATTTGAGATAAAAGGTAAAGGCTCCTTCAGCCGTCTGAAGTATGAGAGGGGGGTACACCGGGTGCAGCGAGTGCCCACTACCGAATCTTCAGGCAGAATTCATACTTCAACAGCTACAATAGCTGTTCTTCCCCAAGCCGACGAAGTAGAAATAACTATCAATCCTAACGACCTTAAGATTGACTTCTACCACAGTCGGGGGGCTGGGGGGCAAAATGTAAATAAGGTAGCCACTGCCGTCCGTATTACCCACCTGCCTACCAGCATAGTAACCATCTGCCAGGATGACCGCTCACAGCTAAAAAACAGAGTTAAGGCGATGTCCGTGCTCCGAGCCCGGCTCCTAGATTTAGAGCAGCGCAAACAAGAAGAGGAAATAACCAAACAGCGTCGTTTGCAGGTAGGCACCGGCGACCGTGCAGAAAAGATAAGAACCTACAATTTCCCTCAAGACCGTGTTTCCGACCACCGCATTGGTCTAACCTTCCGTAATCTTCCTCGAATCCTAGATGGGGAGCTTGACGAGCTCATTGACGCTATAGCCACCAGTGACCAGACAAAACAGCTAGAGGGGCAACTGGTGTGACCATAAAACAGGCTCTTAGCCGCGCCAGGGGCATTCTTGCTGGAAATAATATTGAGGATGTCCCCCTGGAGTGCGAGCTACTGCTAAGACATGCCTTGAAAATAAGCCAAACCCAGTTATATCTAGACCTCGACTATGAATTAAGCCCCAAACAAGAGGATGCCTTCTGGCGCTTGATTAAACGCCGCCTAAATGGCGAGCCTACAGCATATATAACAGGACATCGCGAATTCTATGGGCTTGATTTCTATGTCGACCTACACGTTCTCATCCCCCGACCGGAAAGTGAGCTACTGGTAGAAACAGCTCTCGGTCTGGCTCAAAATCATCCTTTGTTCACTATAGCTGAGATTGGCACCGGCTGTGGGGCTATTGCCATCAGCCTGGCGCTTAGCCTACCAGAAGCCAAGATTTATGCCACCGATATATCAGCCGCCGCACTCAAAGTCGCCCTACTTAACTGCCAAAAACATGGGGTGATAGATAGACTTTATCTCCTCCAAGGCGATATGCTTGACCCTGTGCCCGAGCCCGTTGACCTTATAATAGCCAATCTCCCATATGTTGAGGAATCGGAATTAGCCCAAATGAGTTCAGCCAAATTTGAGCCGCTGCTGGCGCTGAATGGAGGCTCAGACGGAACTGAGATGATACGCAAGCTATGTTGTCAAGTGGGCAGCAAGCTTCGACCCGGTGGCTGCCTGCTTCTAGAGATAGGACAGGGACAAAGAAGAGCAATAACCGCCTTCCTGCATACCCTCTTCCCTAATGGTGAAATAAAGGTCGTGCCTGACCTGAGCAGCATAGACCGGGTGATAAGCCTCAGCCTCACCACCAGCAAACCTGAACTTGCTAATGCCCAACTCAGTGTCCAGGACTATGAGCCCGAGGGTCCCTTCGATGCCAAGAAGGTTGGTGAAACCTCCCGCGGGGCAGCCATCGCCGCTACTGCCAATAACCCCAGACAAAACCCTCAAGGCAACAAAGGATGAGAGAAGCTAGCTCTACCATGGTCTCGGCAATACTCCTGGCTGCCGGCGAATCAAAGCGCATGGGTAGGCTCAAACAACTAATGCCCCTGGGCAACAGCACTATTGTGGAACAAACCATCGATAACCTTTTGAATTCCAAGGCATGCGAAGTCATCGTAGTGGTGGGGTGTAGAGCTGAAGAGGTGATGAAGAGAATAGCCACCAAACCAATCAAGATTTCAGTAAATCCAATTTACCACCAGGGGATGGGCACATCCATAGTAGCAGGACTAAGCCAGGTTGATAGCAAAGCACAGGCAGTTATGCTCGCCCTGGGCGACCAGCCATTTGTTGATAGCCAGACTATCAATAAGCTGATAGATGAATTTGATACCCATGATAAAGGTATTGCCATCCCGGTCTACCGGGGTAGGAGAGGGCACCCAATCATCTTCTCCCTAAAGTATAAAGCACAGTTATCGGAGTTAAAGAGCGATATAGGTGGGAGAGAGATAATCAGAGAGCACCTCGAGGATATCCTTGAGGTGGCAGTTGACTGCGAAGGCATTAACATAGACATCGACACTATGACCCAAAGTTCAGCTTGACACATCACTGCTCCAATGCTAAATTAATCAATTGGGGTTTTCACCCAAGGCTAAAGACAAGTAGTAAACAGGAGGAATAGGCATTATGAATATGGTTGTCTGCATCAAGCAAGTGGTTGACCCTGAGGCACCGCCAGCCAGTTTCAAGATTGACCCTGCCAGCAATAAGGTGGTGCCGCCTCAGGGTGTGTCACCAGTAGTTGACCCCTATGCTGAATATGCTATAGAGGCAGCACTAAAAATCAAGGACGCCCTAGGGGGTAAAATCACTGCCATAAGCCTGGGCATAAACCAGCTCAGAGACATAGTAAAAAAGCCGCTAGCTATGGGGGCTGATGAGCTCATCCTGCTAGAGGATGAGGCCTTTGATGAGGGTGATAGTTGGTCGACAGCCTATGCCCTGGCTATGGGCATTAAGAAGATTGGAGACTATGATATCATCTTCTGTGGCAGGGAGGCTTCTGACTGGAATGCTGGACAGGTAGGCTCAGGCATTGCAGAGATACTGGGGCTACCCGGTGTAACACTAGCCAGGAAAATAGACATTACCAATGGCAAAGCAAGGGTAGAGCGAGTAACCGACGAGGGCTATGAGGTGATTGAGGTATCCTTACCCGCCTTGATTACAGTAAGCAATGAGATTGGTGAACCTCGCTACCCCACTATAAAAGGGATTATGGCAGCTAAAAAGAAGGAGCCAGTTATCTGGAAACCAGCCGATATAGGGGTTGAGGTCTCCCAGATAGGGGCTGCTGGCAGACGCACCAAGCTGCTCAAGCTATTCCAACCAGTTCGCGAAGCGAAATGCGAGATTGTTGAAGGGGAGAACCCTGAGGAGGCAGCAGTTAATCTAGCCTTAAAGCTGAGGGAGGCCAAGGTATTATAAAAAAAATTTGGGGAAACAATTCGAAGCTAATCAGATACGAGGAATTGTTTTTTAAGTTATGTCAACAAAGCAAGAATATGTTATGTAAACAAAGTATGAATTTTAAGGAGGTAAATCATGGCTGAATATAAGGGTGTTATGACTTTTTGCGAGGTTGCGGAAGGAAAACTGGCGTCAATCGCCACTGAGCTATTGGGCTACGGTAGAAAGCTGGCTGATGAGCTGGGGCAGGAATTATCCGCTGTGTTAGTAGGCAGTGGTATAGGCAGTTTGGCTCAGGAAGCTATTGCCTTTGGCGCCGATAAAGCATATGTAGTTGATGACACGCTGCTCAAAGACTATCAGACAGATTCCTATGTATCAGCAATGGAAAAGGTAGTTAAGGAGGTGATGCCACAGATTCTCATTCTGGGGCAGACCTCTATCGGTCGTGACCTGGCACCCAGGCTAGCTTTCAGACTGAACACGGCTGCCTCCCTGGGCTGCCTGGAGCTAGCTATCGACCCTGAGTCAAAGCTACTGCTGCAAACCAAACCTGCCTACGGAGGGAACGCTCAAGCAGTCTTCATTTGCCAGTCCTACCCACAAATAGCTACCGTCAGACCCAAGGCAATAGCGCCTCTGGAGCGAGATGAATCAAGGAAAGGGGAAGTAATCACCGTTGACGCCGGTCTAGACCCCTCGGCAATAAGAACCAAGGTGCTGGAGAAGGTGCCAGAAAAGATAGAAGGGGTAAGGCTTGAGGATGCTGAGGTAGTAATTGCCGGGGGTAGAGGCATTGGCAGTGCTGAAGGTTTCAAGCAGTTAGAGGAACTGGCCAGGATGCTGAAGGGGGCAGTAGGAGCTACCAGACCTCCCTGTGATAACGAGTGGGTGCCGGCTGGGGCACAAATAGGGCTTACTGGCAAGATTGTTACCCCTGACCTCTACATAGCCGTAGCTCTCTCTGGTTCCAGCCAACATATGTCCGGCTGCTCCAGCTCCAAGACCATCGTAGCCATAAACAAAGACGCTGAGGCAAATATCTTCAGGGAAGCCCGTTTCGGCATAGTAGGCGACTGGAAAAAGGTGCTACCCGCCTTTGCCGATAAGATAAAGGGGCTTCTGGCTGAGTAAAGGGATAGGTAACCCACCCCCTGTAAGCACCCAGAAAAATCTTTGATTTTCCCGGGAACCCGCTTATCCCCCTCCCTTGATAAGTCTCCTGAGGCGACTCGCCTTGTGCGAGGGAGGGGGAATTAGTTATCTAAGAGGGGCTTCGCCCCTCTTAAACGCCCTAAAACACCCCACCACCGAGATTGCCACGCCTTCGGCTCGCAATGACCCCTCTCGTCATTGCGAGGAGCACAAGCGACGAAGCAATCTCAAGGAATAACCCACCACCGAGATAGAACTAAAGGTCGGTTGACAAATCGGTATAGAGTGTTATATATGTTATAATAGTTGTAAAGTGTTTTAACGAATAGTGGTAAAGCATCACTAAGTAGCTAAGTGTTCGTGGAGGATAATAAAGACATGTGAAAATGTTACACTTTACGAACCATGCTAAGGACAGAATGAAAGAGAGGGGCATATCGCGAGAACAAGTAGACGAATGTTTGAATAATTACCAGACTAGCTATCCGAACGCTAATGACAATATGGTATATATTTATAATCTTCCAGACGGCACAAGAGTCAAGGTCGTCGTTAGAGAAAAGTCCCGAGACCACCGAGTCGTTATAACGGTGGCAGACTAGGAGGCAAAATGAAAATGAAATATGACCGGGAAGCTGATGCTCTCTATGTATACCTAAGTGATAAGCCCTATGCTTATGGTAGAGACCTTGACAATGAACGACGCATTGATTATGCGGCTGACGGCACACCAATTGGAATTGAGTTACTTTCCGTAAGCAAGGGGGTCAACCCTGATGACCTGCCAGAGCAAAGTGAAGTTATTGACCTTTTGGAAAGCCAAAACATCAAGATTTTTGCTTAATTACCCACCTAAATTTGACCCTTAGTAGCTAATTCCTCAACAACATGCTTTAGTAGATTATGAAGGCCACTGTTTAGAGTCTAATTTATCAGGGCACCATGGGGATTTTTACCCCATGTAACTTTCACCCACAAAAACTTTACCTTTGCGGGGACCCCATATGCTTCGCCCCTCTTAAACTCCTCTTCTTAAAACTATAGTATCGATTTTTGGGCAGCCCGCAGGGTTAAGTTTTCTCGGCTTGCCTTTCAGCAATAATCTTTTGAGTAACATGAGGTGGTACCGGCTCATAGTGGTTAAACTCCACCTCATAGCTACCTCTACCCTGGGTTATTGATTTCAGGTCTATGGCATAGCGCAAAATCTCAGCCAGTGGCACCTGAGCCTCAATAACATTAATTCCGCCCCCAGGGTTCATTCCCTGCACCCGTGCCCGCTTGGTATTAAGGTCGCCAATAATGTCACCAGTGAAGTCATCAGGGATTGTCACCTTAATATTCATTATCGGCTCAAGGAGGATAGGCTGCCCCTCAGATAATCCTTTCTTCAGCGCCCCCGCTCCAGCAATCTTGAAGCATATTTCTGAGGAATCAACCGGGTGAAAGCTACCATCATAGACTCTTGCCTTTATGTCAATAACCGGGTAGCGGGCTAAAACTCCTTCTTGAATTGCTTCCTTAACCCCCTTTTCCACCGCTGGAATATAATTCCTGGGTATGGCACCACCTACTATCTTATCGACGAACTCATAGCCGCTGCCACGAGGCAAAGGCTCAAGCTCCAGCAAGACATGCCCATATTGACCATGCCCTCCCGTCTGCTTTTTATGCTTATACTCAGCCCTGGCTGGCACAGTGATTGTCTCTTTATATGGAACCCTGGGCGTTTCCAACTTCACCCCCACACCAAATTTGCGCAGCATCTTTTCTGCTGCCACCTCAAGGTGGGACTCACCAATTCCTGATAGAATTGTCTCGTTGGTATCAGTATCACGATGCACCCTAAGGGTGGGGTCTTCCTCAGACAACCTGGATAGCGCCGCTCCCAGTTTATCCAGGTCAGCCTTGGTCTTGGGGTGCACCGCCAGGCTAAAAGCCGGCTCGGGGAATAGAATAGGGGCGAGCTTCATTGGCTGAGCCTGACTACATAATGTATCCCCGGTGCTAGCCATTCCCAGCTTAGCTACCGCTCCCATATCTCCCGCTCCGAGCTTTGATACTGGCTCCTGGGTCTTGCCCCTCAGAACAAATAGCTGACCTATGCGCTCTGCACCACCTCGGGCGGCATTCCACACCTGAGAATTGCTATTAATAGCACCGGTGTAAACACGGAAGTGGGTAAGCTTACCAACATACGGGTCAGCACTGGTCTTAAACACCAGAGCAGCTAAAGGGGCATCCTGACTGGGCTCAATCCTCTCAGCTTGTTTGGCTGAATCACCAACAATTATTACATCTCGCTCTTTAGGCGATGGCAAATAATTATATATGGCATCCAGAAGAAAGGTAAACCCTATATTCTGTATAGCCGAGCCAGCCAAAATGGGCACAATCCTGCCAGTTATTACAGCCTGTCGCAAGCCATTGCCAAGCTCCTCCAGGCTGAGTTGTTCACCTTCCAGATACTTCTCTATGAGCCTATCATCGACTTCAGCCACTGCTTCTACCAGTTTCTCACGAAAAGAATCGGCTTTGGTCTGAAGGGAGGAGGGCAGCTCATCCTCCTTTGCCTGAGAACCGATATAGCTTTTCATCGTCAGCAGGTCAACTATTCCCTGGAAACTATCCTGGGCACCTACAGGCAACTGCACTGGCAGGCATCTAGAGCCAAACCTCGACTGAAGCTGCTCCACAGTTTGATAGAAGTCAGCATTCTCTCGGTCCATCTTGTTGATAAAGATAAGCCGAGGCAGGTCGGCTTCCTCACAGTATGACCATACCTGCTCAGTGCCAACCTCAACACCAGAGGCAGCGCAGACCATGATTACAGCCCCTTCACCGACCCGTATTGCCGCCTTGACCTCACCGACGAAGTCAGAATAACCGGGGGTATCTATGAGGTTAATCTTTGCCCCCTTCCACTGACAGGGGAGCATAGACAAATTTATGCTAATGTGGCGCTTTATCTCATCAGGGTCATAATCTGAGGTGGTAGTCCCCTCCTCGACCTTGCCTAATCGAGCAATTGCTCCAGCGGTAAACAATATTGCTTCTGAGGCTGAGGTTTTGCCAGCACCACAGTGAGACAGTAAAACAAGGTTGCGAATGTTCTCCAGCCCGTATTGCTCCATCTAATCACCTACTCTATTTAACTTATTCCTCCATATTATAATCAGAGCTTGTTGATAGAGCAAGTAACTGTAGAGGGATTATTTTTTAACCTTACCCCTTAGATTTTTATTTGGAGACCCTATCCCCTTTATCCCCTTCCCCTTATCAAGTCTCCTGAAGCGACTCGCCTTGTGCGAGGGGAAGGGGAATTATAGTTTCCGAAGGGGCTAACGCCCCTTCGGGCTTCCCTGTTATTTTAGGGAGGGGGAAGAGAATGGAAGAGGGGCTTCCTCTTTTGTCATTGCGAGGAGCTTCCCCTTCCTGTCATTGCGAGGAGCGTAAGCGACGAAGCAATCTCGGAGGGGGGTGACAACCATGGAACAGCCACGCTTCGCTCGCAATGACAAAACTACCCAAGTCGCTGGAGAAATAATATAGTACTAAAAAATAATCTTATGGTAAATTTATATCAAATAAGTATATAAAGTACATAAAAGTATTGAAAAATACTATAATATGTATTATAATACTATTTACGTCCCGAGGAAGGAGATTGCAGCATGAGCGAATTGCTTACCCCTCAAGAATTAGGTGAATACCTTAAGCTGAAATATACAACGATTCTGCGCAAGGCAAGGAAAGGGGAAATACCAGCAATTAGGATTGGTAAGCAGTTCCGCTTCGATAAAGGTCAAATTGACAGGTGGCTGCTTCAGAAAGCTGTGGGAAAACCAATGCACATTCTGGTTATTGACGACAACCCAGTAATTGGGGAATTGTTTAAGAGTAGTTTAAAGAATAGCCTTTACGAGGTAACAGCTACCCTGAGTAGCATTGAGGCCTTGGAACTCATCGCCAAGAAGAATTTTGATTTAATCTTCCTTGACCTTGTAATGCCAGAGATTGATGGGGGTGAACTTTTCCGTCGTATCCGGGAGACAAACGAGGATACACCAATAGCAATTATCACTGGCTATCCTGATAGCGACCTGATGGAAAAAGCTATGAGGCAGGGACCCTTCCTGGTTATGACTAAACCCTTTGATAGTAACGATATACTCAAAGCAGTCCGCAGTTTCACTCAAGTCGAAACAGCAAAGGAATGAAATGACTGCGGTATGGCAGACTTCTAAATATCAATTTAGGAAGTGCGGAGATGAAATAAGGGCACTGAGAATCGCTAGTCTGAAGCGGTTGCGCGTGCCCCTTTTCGATTTCAGTAGGTTTACAAAGGTAACCTCTTGACACAAGGAGGTGGAAGATGAAGGACACTGATAAAACCAAAGAACAGCTCATAGCTGAGTTGCTGGAGTCTGAAGAAAAATACGGGACTTTGATGGAAGAAACCCCCGTCGGTATATGCCATCTGGACATCAAGGGCACATTCACCTATGTCAACAAAACTATCCTGCAAGTCACTGGCTATTCACCCCAGGAGTTGGTCGGTAAGAATGGGTTCAGGCTTGGTCTAGTTTCCCCTGAAACCTTGAAGGTTTTGGCAAGACGGATGAAAGAGAAGCTGATGGGTGAACCTCCCCGTCCTCTGGAAATACAGTTCAAGTGTAAGGACGGAAAATGGATATGGCTCGAAATAAGAGGCAGGCTGCTCCGGGAGCATGGTGTGCCTGTCGGCGTCCAAATCATCGGACAAGAAATCACCGAGCGGAAGCAGGCGGAAGAGGCGCTAAAATCAGAAACAGACAAGCTGCAATCTCTTATAGATGGATTAGCTCTTACACAAATTGGTATTGATATTGTTGGGATTGACTATAAAATCCTGTTTCAAAATAAAATCTTAAGAGAAAGGTTTGGTGAACTTCCCGGAAAATTATGCTATGAAAAGTATATGGGACTTAAAAAACCCTGTGATTTCTGTCCTATGGTAAAAGCAATAAGAAGTAATAAGGTAGAGAGTGTTGAATTAACAGCTGCCGACGGAAGAAATTATGAACTGCTTTCAGCTCCACTTCCAAATCCAGATGGAACTGTTGATAAAGCAATTGAAGTCGTTATGGACATCACCGAGCGCAAGCAGGCTGAGGAGGCTCTGGGGCTT
>Ga0209986_10004407_pt1 | contig 11916 bp, 2 predicted proteins | sample BlataG_FD_183168 | JGI IMG/M metagenome (GOLD analysis project Ga0209986, IMG submission 183168) | Deep subsurface microbial communities from Black Sea to uncover new lineages of life (NeLLi) - Black_00105 metaG (SPAdes) (version 2) | ecosystem: Environmental > Aquatic > Marine > Oceanic >...
AATGACTGATCAATATACTCTAAACGGTGGTTTTTATGTTGATGACATCTCCCCGGTTTGCTTATTTGCTGACGTAAATACAGTTTCTTCGAGCATTACTGATACATCTTACCAGTTTACTGGACATGCTGAAGGCGAGTACTATTTCTATGCAAGAGGAACCAATGCGGCGTATGGTTGGGGAGATTATTCCTGCCTGGAGAATGTCGACATCGTCATTGGTATCAGTGAGTCACCGAATTTTGAGATTCGCTCCACGATACCGAGTCTATCAGTATCCCCAAATCCGTTTCGAGACAGAATAGATATTAGATTTCAGACAGGGAATATTGAGATGCAAGATGTAAGAAATAATCCTTCGGCTTCGCTCGGGACAGGGACGCAAGATTTCACTTTGGAAATTTATGATGTCTCGGGCAGAATAATCAGATCTTTTAATCTATCTTCTAACCTCTTGCCTCTTGCTTCTACTATCTTCTGGGATGGGACAGACCAAGTTAATCGCGCGGTTCCTGCTGGGGTTTATTTTATAAAGTTTGATTGCGACGACTTCTCAAGGATTGAGAAGGTTGTGAAACTGGAGTAAAACATGAGATTGCTTCTCCCTCGACGAGCTCGGGTCGTCTTTGTTATAATGTTAGGAGACTTTTTATAAATAGGATTTTATGGGAAGACTCAAGTTTTTAATGAAAAACTTTAGATGCAAACAGATTAAAGCGGATGCAAACAGACCAATCTTAAATAGTGTTTCTTACAAGCGAAGCGATACTGCAAGTCCCGAGTTTTCTATCGGGGCGATACTGCATTTCCTGCAAGTCCTGATGTCTTTTTCAGGACGATACTGCATATTTGTTTACTTGCTACTCTTTACTCCCTACTTTCTTTTTGCTCAGGGCTATATCTATTGGCCGGAGAATGGAATTCGGGTGAATCCCTGGGGAATAGCTTCAATGGTGAGCGATGGTAAAGGTGGTGCGATTATATTTACAGGCAGAGATGATTCAATTTTTGTGCAGAAAATAAATGGAGACGGTGAATTATTATGGAATGGCACCCATGGCTATTATGTCTATGGTGGTGAAAGTGGCGAGTTATATGGCGGAGCAATTGCTTGTAGTGATGGTAGAGGTGGGGCGATAGTAGTTTTTGGGGTATGGAGTTGGGTAACATTTGATGATATATATGCTCAACGGCTAGATTCTTTAGGAAATATAATGTGGGGTATTGGTGGTGTGCCGGTGTGCACTGCAGACAGTGCCGAGAGGCAGTATACGGTTATCTCTGATGGTGCAGATGGTGGAATTTTTGCCTGGCAAGACACCCGACATGTTAGTATAAAGGAAGGAGATATTTATGCCCAAAGGGTGGATTCTGCTGGGAATTTAATGTGGACAATAAATGGGGTGCCAGTATGCACATTAGCAAGCAATACAATATATCCAATGGCTGTTACAGATGATTCAGGAGGAGTAATAATTGCTTGGAGTGATAGCCGTAACGGACTTACTGATATTTATGCCCAGAGATTGAATGCAGATGGTTTCGCTATGTGGTCATCAAACGGTATTCCCATTGCAAGTGAAGTAGATTATCAATCTATTTCTAGTATTACAAAAGGGAGTCAAGGAGGCGCAATTATTGTGTGGAATGACAAAAGAAGCGGTGATTGGGACATTTATGCACAAAAAGTGGATGGGTCTGGTAATACTCTATGGCAGAACAATGGGATTCCCGTCTGTATCTTTGATAGTATTCAAGGGGGGGGGCAATCCGTCAGTGATAACAATGGTGGGGCCATAATTTCTTGGGTAGATTGTCGGAATGGTAATTATGATATATATATCCAAAAGATCAATTCTAACGGAGTTAAAGTATGGGATTCTACTGGTATTCCTATCTGCATTGCGGATAGCGCCCAATGGCGGGAGGTACTAATTTTCGATGGTTCTGGTGGCGCAATAATTGCCTGGGTAGATAAAAGGAATTATGGCGCAAGTCCACAGAATTGGGACATCTATGGCCAGCATATTGATTCAAGTGGTACAGCACGCTGGGAGATAAATGGGATGCCGATATGCACAGCTCCAGGTGACCAAAATGGCTGTTCTATTGTCCCTGACGGTGCTGGTGGGGCGATTATTAAATGGAGGAATGGTTATGGTTCTATACCGGGTTGTGGCCAAGTTCAACGGGTAAATGATATACCTCCGCCGTCTTTGCCTGAAATCTCCCTTTCTGATACACTTCATAATTTTGGCAATGTAGTAGTTGGTGATTCAGCATTCTGGGAGTATTTAGTGATTAAAAATCTGGGGCACGGAGACCTGTTGATTGATAGCATAATTTCTACTGATTCGGCATTCAGTATTTCGGAAACATTTCCAGATACGATTTCCTTCTGGGATAGTGTAAATATCTCTGTAAAATTTATTCCTCAGGATACAGGGTATATTTCAGGGTTTCTTGTTATTTATTCCAATGACCCGGATGAAGAGAGCCTAAGCGTGAGATTGGTAGGCAATGGGGTGGTGGGGATTGCAGAAGTAAGAAGCCAGAGGCAAGAAGCAAGATTAAAAATATATCCGAATCCATTCTTTGGAAAAACAACCATTAGATACAGGATACACGATACAGGATTCAGGATAGAAGATATTAAAAGCCAAAAGATGAAAGATGAAAGTCAAAAAATTTCTCTAAAGATTTATGATGTAACGGGAAAGTTAGTAAGAAGTCTAGTTAATGAAGAACAGAGGGCGGGAAGTTATAAAATAATATGGGATGGCGAAGGAGAGGATAGTAGGGTATTGTCAGGCGGCGTGTATTTTTGTATTTTGGCGGCTGAACGCCATAATTTTGTGAAAAAGATGGTTTTGTTGAGATGAAACAAGGTGTTATTCTAAGAATAACAGGAAGTTTGACAGCACAAGTGCTGTCAGTCCATTTTTTGAAAAGAGGAAAGATGAATAGTGCAAAATTTTGGGTTGCTATTGCAGTCCTGTTGGGTTTGAGTGCGACAGGATTTGCGGATGTGCAATTCAACTCTGTCTTCAGAGTTGAAGGCTTGAGTATCAGAGCCGACATTGAACCGGCTGATAGTAATCTCTATCACCATATCCGGCACATTAACTGCGATGTTATGACAATGGATACTGCAAAGCCTTTATTGCCGGTTGCCTTTGTAAGCCTTGTAATTCCATCGGATGAAGAGGTCGCTGGAGTAGAAATTAACTATGCACTCTCAACAAAAATAGAGATACCGGGAGAATACTGGGTCTATCCCTGCCAGCCGCCTAAATATCTTACTGGTATCTCGTCATTTGTTCCTCCGGATTCTGCTACTTATGCATCAAATCTCCCTTATCCAGGTGAACTGGTGAAGGTTGGCTGGGTCGGTTATCGCAGCGGTTATAAGATTGTTAACCTGCGCATCTATCCTGTTCAGTTTACCCCCGCACAAAAGAAATTAGAACTGTGGACAAATATTTACTTTACCATAAGAACGAGGACAGGACAAAACCTTGCCGTGCCTGTATATAGAAGAAGTGAGCTATCTCAACGAATAATTGAGGCATATATCAAGGCACTCGTTTCAAATCCCGAGGCAGTGCAAAAGGGAGAGATGTTAGAAGTTAGAATTAAGAAACCAGAGATAAGGCAACTCGTGATAACCGGATTACCTTCAATAGAGGGTGAGTGTGTAGATTATGTGATAATTACCAATGAGGTATTAAAAGATACCTTTGAGACACTTGCCGCATGGAAGACGAAGAAGGGCGTAGTGACGCAAGTTAGAACTGTAGAATGGATTGACCAGAATTATTGGGGTTGTGATATAGCAGAAAAGATGAGGAATTTTATAAGCGATGCGTATTCATATTGGGGAACGATATGGGTCCTGCTGGCTGGCGATGTGGAATTTGTTTCGGCAAGAAGGGCGATTTACGATAGTCATTTGGGTAGCTGGGGACCCACTGATTTATACTTTTCAGGATTAGAAGGAAACTGGAACGCTAATGGCAACCATCAATTCGGCGAAGACGATGACAATTGTGATTTGTATCCGGATTTATTCATTGGTCGGGCTTCGGTTGAGAACAGAGAAGAAGGAGGTATATTTGTGCGTAAGGTTTTGACATACGAAAAGAATCCACCGACTGATTATTTGACCAGAATTATGCTTTTAGGTGCATCTTTGGAACCTTCTGGATATTGGCTTGGTTGGGGATGCAAGATAAAGGAAAGGTTACAGAAAGATGCGCCTTATGGTGCAAGTCTTGATTTTATTTTTGGACAGGAAAACATCTATGAACTCTATGGGCCGAGATATGATCCCGAATATCCACCACCAAATCCACTGTGCCGTTGGGAAGGCGATGATGAATTGACCGCGGCAAATGCCATAGCGGCAATGAATAGCGGTAGTTATCACATAATAAACCATGCTGACCATTGCGATTATTATAATATGGGAATGGGACGGGAAACTGGAGGCGGTTATTTATATCGGGATGATGCGATGAATCTAACCAATGGGCCCAACTATTTCATTCTCTGGACCCTGGGTTGCGCTCCTAATGCATTTGACCACAAATCCATCTCTGAAGCTGTACTTAATGCTCCAAATGGTGGTGCAGTTGCTTATATTGGCAACTCCAGAACTGCCTGGGCTACCTCCACAATAGAGTATCAAGATGTAAAATTCTTCCGCACGCTATTCGTTGACAGTTTATATAATATTGGAATCCCATTTGCCTCAACCCAAAATCCCGATACTTTCTGGACTTATGAGTGTACTAACATGAATTTACTTGGTGACCCCCAGATGCCGGTCTGGACTGGCGCACCTCATACCCTCAGTGTCGCCCATCCTTTTGTAGTCCAGTTGCCTGAATCTGTCATCACCGTAACCGTAACCGGTATGCAGGAAGGCGATACTGCAGTCGTCTGTCTACAAAAAGGGACCGAGGCATACGGAGTTGCAACAATTGGCTATCCTTCTACAACTGCGGAATTCATCATTAAATGCCATACCTTAGGATATTTAAGCGTGACAGTTACCTGTCCCAATTACTTCTCCTACGAAGGTTTATGCTACATTGCTCCGGCAGATGGTCCCTATCTTTGTCCCCATTCATATTTTGTCTTTGATGATAGCCTGGATACTTGGGGAAAAGTTAATGGGAATAAAGATGGAATTTTAAATCCTGGAGAAGTAATTCAACTCTATTTGAGTATCGGTAATTCTGGTGGCGCTGGTGCATACGGGGTCTATGCAAAATTGAGAACCGCTGATCCATTTGTCCATATTAGAGATAGTGTTGTCTATTATTACATTATTCACCCAGGCGAAGTGGTTTACAAAGACACTCTCACCGGCGGCTATTTCGGGTTCTATCTTGACCCTGATTATAATCTTGGCAAATACCACCAAATCCCATTTGAAATATTTATTGAGGAATGGGGCGGCGAGAATGGTGGAAAATCACCTCATCCTGGGGAATGGCGCTATTCCTTGTTGCTGACTGAATTTTGTGATTCCTTGGCACATAGCGGTCAAAAAGTTGTTGATGTGCCGAATAGAAAATATATCTATCCCCAGATAACCAACTTGGGTTGGGGTTCAGCAAGGGGTGTAAAGGCAATCCTGCGTGCAATATTTGGGCCTTCACCTGTTAGACCAGATACTATCTCATATTTTGGTGAAATAAAACCAGGGGAAACGATACTCAATGAAACTGACCCATTCATAATTCCATGGCCAGCAAACAACTTACAGATTGTAATGCGTGACTATTATGGCAGGGAATGGATTGAACCATTGGTAATTGAAACTATCTCACCACCAGATTCTGTCTGGGCCTATCCCGATGAAAGGGCAATAGATATCTGCTGGAAATATGAAGACATTCCAGCTGCGACCACACTTGCTGGTTACAATGTTTATCGCGCAAAGCAAGTAGGACCTGTAATAGAATGGGAAAAACTCAATTCTGTTCTGATTACAGAAGCAAGTTATTATCGTGATGACGGTCTTCTTGACTGGCGAATGTATTCGTATAGAACAACCGCAGTGGATACTTCAGGCAATGAGAGTGAATTTTCAGAAATAGCATATCAGCGGACATTTCCACCATATCAACAAGGCTTCCCAGTAACTGTGCCGGTTGGTCCGAGGGGCCTGGGCTTCTATTATTCCTCTCCGGCAGTTGCAGATGTTGATGGTGATGGCGAAGATGAAATTGCTATTGGCGCTGAGGGTTGGGTTTATCTTATTAATCATGATGGCACGATTCCTCTTGGTTGGCCGGTCTATCTTGGTGATAACATCTCAATCCACTCATCGCCTGCCTTGGCGGACATAAATAATAATGGCGTATTGGAAATTATTATCGGCACAGGTGGCTGGTGGGGTAGTTCAGATTATAAGGTCCATTGTTTTAATGTTGTAGGCGAGGAGATGCCTGGCTGGCCAATTGCACTGCCATCCTGGGTTTATGCCTCACCAGTGGTTGCGAATATAGACGATGATTATCAGAACGAGATTTTGGCTGTTACGATGGCGGGCGATGCGGCGCTTTATGCCTGGGAAGCTGATGGCAGTAATGTGCCCGGTTTTCCATTTGCAACCGATGCCTCCCAAATATTTGAATCACCGGTGGTTGCAGATTTTGATAATGACGGCACAGAGGAGATATTCTTGCAAACCAGCGGAAGTCCCACAGGCAATCTTTTACTCCTGAAATATGACCCTGCAGTGGGTGAGGTATATATAATGCCTGGCTGGCCACAGATTCCTGGCAGTGCCGCGCCTTTTCCAGCAAATCCAACAATATGCGATATTGACAATGATAATAGTTTAGAAATTCTTGTTGCCGATCGCATCAATAATCGGGTTTGCTGCTTCAATTTTGATGGCACATTACAATGGCAATTTACTAATATTACTAATACTCTTATTACCAATCCAACACCAGGTGATATTAACATAGATGGATATGTTGAAGTGGTGTTTGTTGACAACAATGGTCATGTCTATGCCTTGGATAACCAAGGTGCTCTTTTATGGCAAACCAAAACATTCAGTTATGCCACTGGCGGCACTTGGGCAAAGGCATCACAAGGTATCGTGATTAGCAATGTTGATGATGATATTTATCCGGAAATACTATTCAGTTGCAAGGAGCGCCTTTGGATATTAAAAGACGATGGCAAGATCATGAAAGGCGCGCCTTTCAGATTAGAATGCGATGGACATTCTACCCCGGCACTTGCTGACTTAGATAAAGATGGCGACCTTGAGGTCATCTGCGCCAGCGGCGGCGATTGTGAACTTAAGGTTTGGGATTTAATCACCCCATTTACTCAGAGTGAATGGCAAATGTTCCAGCACGACATCAAACATACAGGGAGGTACGAATACATTGATGCTGTGCCACCTACAGCAAGAATTATCTCACCAATGCATGGCGCCTATCTGATGCCACAGGATTCATTACCCATCTTTGGCACAGCAAAGGACTTACATTTTACTAATTACCGGCTTAAATACTACAATCCCTTTACTGGTGAATGCTTTCCTGTTGAACCAGATTCTTATGCTACTGTGCCAGTTGATTCAGGACTTTTAGGCTACTGGAATACAACAGCACTTACTGGTGATTATGCGTTGTGTCTTGAAGTTTCTGATTCGTTTGACAATGTCTCGGCTGATACGATTAAAGTTAATTTCCTGCCCATTGGTGCAACGCCACCAATTGTTGACCCGGAATTTGCCATTTTTTCCTCTTTTCCGATTGATGTTGCAACCGATGCCCTAAATTATGTTTATGTCACGGACACTGGTGATGACAAAATCTGGAAATTTTCTGAAGAAGGTGATTCACTTTTGGTATTTAGTTATGACTTCAATCATCCCAAAGGTGTCGCAGTTGACGAAAATGGCTTTATCTGGGTTACTGATTGTCTCAATCACTGTGTTAAGCTATTTGACCCGTTCGGCACTTTTGTCTATAAATTTGGCAAGCATGGCAATAATCCCGGTGAGTTCAAACAACCTTGTGGCGTTGCAATTGATGGAAATGGCAGCCTCTGGATATGTGATAATAAGAATGACCGGGTGCAGAAGTTCAATAGCCAAGGGAATTTTATTTTACAGATTCCCGAAGATAAAATACAAAAATCGGATGCAGGGCAAGTCCTGAATCAAGTTCAGGGCAGCCTTGCAGGAAAAAATCGAGGCTGGGAAGCCTCTCCTACAACTGATAATGAGAGACTGGGAGACAGAGAGATTTCTTTAAAACAGCCGACCGGTGTTTCGGTTTTGGGTGCAATGGTCTATATTACGGACAGCAAAAATAATCGAGTCGTCGTCTTTGATACATCTGGCAATTTCATACGAATAATTGGTGAAACAGAAAGGCTGAAACAACCATGGGATAATCAGGTTGATTGCTTTAGTAATCTCTTTGTTGCCGATGTGCATAACGATCAGATTATTGAGTTTAATCCCTGGGGTTATAAATTACTTGCATTCGGGGTAAAGGGTAGTGGGCCTGGACAGTTTAAAAAGCCACATGGCGTTGCTGTAAGCACTGATGGGAAATACCTTTATGTCTGTGATACATATAATAATCGTATTCAGAAATTTCAGATGTATCTCGGACCTGAGGGTAAACGTGTTAGTGGGCCAATGGCTTTAGGTGATGCAAATTTATTAAAAATCTATGCCCTTTATCAAAACTATCCAAACCCCTTCAGGAAGGCAACCGAATTCAAATACCAGATAGCTGAAGTAGTGAGTGTTAATAAGAAGGCAGAAGTCAGTTTAAAGATATATGATGTAACGGGAAGGTTGGTTAAGACTCTGGTCAATGAACCTAAAGTTCCAGGTATACACACTGTGCGATGGGATGCAACTGATAATAATGGAAGGAATGTAAGTAGTGGCGTTTATTTCATTAAACTAAATGCCGGTGATTTCGGTGAAACACGAAAGACAGTGCTACTGCGATGATTCATTAAACAAAGAATCTTTAGAAAAAAGGTTCTTAAAAGAGGAGTGACTTAACATTGTCACAGCCAAAGTAAAAATGCATAAAATCAAGATTAGAAAAAAATGATACAAAAGAGGTTTTATGCAGGAAAATTATTAAGATGAAATAAGGAAAGTTGATGAAGAAATTAATTGCTGCAATATTTGTTCTTTTCTGCATCAGTCTGGCGGCTGGAGAGCAGACTATAAGATTGGTTAAAATCAACCTGCTGGATCACGATGAAGTCTACAAACTGAGGAAATTCGATATAACAATTATTGATGCAGGTAAGACTTTTGCAAAGGCACTGGTTAATGACAAAGAGATAGCTGAATTAAGAACAGAAGGTTATCTTGTTGAGATTCTTATAGAGGATTACAAAGCATATAAAGATGAAATATTTCAGCGGGGGTTTTACCATACCTATGATCAGGTTTATCTTGTGCTTGATTCATTCGTGACCAATTACCCGGCAATATGCCGGCTCGATACGATCGGCTATAGTGTGCAAGGACGGGCGATCTGGGCGATGCGGGTCACGGATAATCCGGATATAGAAGAGAACGAAACAGAGATAAGGTTGCCGGGAAATATGCATGGCGATGAACATATCGGTACTGAGGTTCCGCTTTATTTTCTGAGGTATTTGCTGACCAATTATGCCTCTAATACGCAGGTCCAGGATCTCGTTAATAACCGCGAGATCTGGGTTTTACCGACGATCAATCCTGATGGTAAAGTCGCCAATACCAGAAGAAACGCCAATAATGTTGATCTAAACCGGGATTATGGTTATTTCTGGGGCGGCGAAGGTGGTAGTCCGAGCCCGTCTTCTCAGATCGAGAACAAGTGGGTAATGCAGCATCTTGAAGAGAATAATATATCTCTGGAATATAACTATCATTCAGCAGCTCAGTATGTGAATTATCCATGGGATTATTCTAATGCGGATCCGCCGGATAGTCAGCATATAATCAATATTTCGCAAGTCTATGCAAATGCGGCGAATCTAACGATCATCAATGGCTATGACTGGTATCAGGTTACTGGTTCAGTCCAGGATTTCACAATTGGCACAAATGGTGTACTTTCTGCAACGATTGAGACACTTGAACCTTCAGGGTCTTCGCAGATAGATCAAATTTGCTATGAAAATCGCGATGCCTTAATGGATGTATGTAACCGAGCTGGCTGGGGTATAGAGGGTGTGGTCAAGGATTCCTTGACCAATACACCTTTGTACGCACGGGTGGAATTCATGAATCCTGATAGGATTGATGTGTATACTGATCCTAATCTCGGCGATTTCCATAAAATGATCGCGCCGGGTACCTATGATGTGCGGCTTTCAGCAAACGGCTATGCATCTAAAACTATCACTAATGTTACAGTTCCAGCAACTGGCAGTATTTCTGTGGGTGATGTTTTATTAGCACCGGATTCAACGTATTTACACGCTTTCAAACCGGTCTTGTGTCGTTATGCAAATCATGCCGAGCAATCGAACAAAACACGGCCCCGGGCAGCGCTCGGTCCTCCGGATGGTTTGTTCTTTTCACTTGGGCAAAATGGTTTTGTGGTACTTGATATGGGGCCTGATACGCCGATACACAATTCACCAGGTGATGATTTTACAGTCTATGAAGGTGATGACGGCACTAATGAAGGTTATGAAGTCCTGGCAAGCGATGATTGGGACGGACCCTGGTCTTCCTGCGGCACAGCGATTGGAACCGCGAGTTTTGATCTTTCCACAGCAGGGTTGAGTGAGGCGCGTTACATAAGGATCAATGATGATGGGAGTTCTTCGAGTGGTCAGTATGCAGGATTTGACGTCGATGCAATCCAGGGGACACCGCCGATTAATGCGCCACACTTGCTCGTTACTGATTACCTGATACTTGATGGTAATAATAGTATTCTTGAACCGGGTGAGACAGCTGATTTTGTCGTGACCTTACACAATTCAGGGCTTATCTCGGCGGATAATACACACGGTAAGCTAAAGACCAATGATGTCTATATCACAATTAGCGATTCGCTAGGGTTTTATGGAGATATTCTGCCGGATTCTGAAAAGACCAATACGGCGGATCCTTTTACTCTTTCCGCGTCTTCTTCAACCCCAATTGGGCATACGGTAAATTTGGATTTGATCGTTACTGCCGATGGTTATCTTGATACCTTTGAGATCAGCCTTGTCGTTGGCAAGAAGCACTATTATATCTGGAATCCTGATCCCACGCCGACGTCGGGAGTAGGTTGTCATACAAGGTTAGGTAACCTTGGTTATAGCGGTGATTATGGTACGACATTAGCCCCTGATTTGACCTTATATCAGGCCGTCCTTGTTTTTGTCGGTATTTACTCGAACAACTACATTATCAATGCATCTAGTGCTGAGGCTGCGGCTTTAGTTGATTTTGTGCAGAATCAGGAAGGTCGGATGTATTTAGAAGGTGGTGATGTTTGGTATTATGATCCGCTGAACCAGGGCGGTTATGATTTTGGTCCGCTCTTTGGCATCAATGCGACGGCTGATGGTGCGAGTGATGGTGGTCCATTTGCTGGTCAGAGTGGTACGTTTACTACAGGTATGGACTTTGCCTATGCTGGTGAGAACTTTTGGATCGATCGTATCTCGCCGACTGCTACTGGTTTCTTGATATTTTATGATATGGACAATGCGTATGATGCTGGTGTTGCCAATGATCCTGGTCCTTATCGTACCTGTGGTTTGTCATTTGAGTTAGGTGGTTTAGTTGATGCAACGCCGCCTTCGACGCGTGAGGCATTATTAGATTCGATCATGAAGTTTTTTGGCTGTCAGATAAACCCAGGGGTTGAAGAACAAACTGATATGAAAGGTACACCTACACAAACA
>Ga0209986_10004408_pt1 | contig 11916 bp, 9 predicted proteins | sample BlataG_FD_183168 | JGI IMG/M metagenome (GOLD analysis project Ga0209986, IMG submission 183168) | Deep subsurface microbial communities from Black Sea to uncover new lineages of life (NeLLi) - Black_00105 metaG (SPAdes) (version 2) | ecosystem: Environmental > Aquatic > Marine > Oceanic >...
ATAATATAAGAGACATATAATTACGCTGTCATCCACACTCCTTTTTGTCATTCCCGCGGAAGCGGGAATCTAGAAATATGAAAAAGTTTTACGTTTATATCCTTTGCAGTAAACGAAATGGCACTTTATATACAGGTGTTACTTCTGATATTGTAAAAAGAGTTTATGAACATAAATATGGTTTAGTAGAAGGTTTTACCAAAAAATATAATATTCATCACCTAGTTTGGTATGAAAGTCATGAATCTGCGGAATCTGTAATTGTAAGGGAGAAACAGATAAAGAAATGGAAAAGGGCTTGGAAGTTAAAAATAATTGAAAAAGAAAATCCACAATGAATTGATTTATATAAAAGCATATGTGAATAGTCATGGATTCCTGCTTCCGCAGAGCCTGCCCATGTGAAAACAGGGGAATGACATTATTAAAAAAAAGCATTCATTTTTTCAACTAATTGGGAGATGAACCAAAAATAAAAATCTTGTTATTTTTACTGATATGTGATATATCACATATCAATACAGGTGGTTAAAATGGCAGAAAAGAGTTTGCTTAATCTTAAATCTTTAAAAGATCAAGTATATGAATACTTGAGAGAACAGATGCAAAAGGGAGAAATTCGCCCTGGCTCATTCATTAATATGGAAAATACCAGCCAGAAATTAGGGGTGAGTAAAACTCCTCTCAGGGATGCGCTGCTTCAGCTTGAGATGGAGGCTTTTGTATCAATTTTACCCCGTCGTGGGGTTGTTGTTAATTACCTTACACTTCAGGATATCAGAGATTATTATGAGATTATCGGGGCCCTCGAGAGCGCAGCGCTGTTATTCGCCTTTGATAAGATAAAAAAAGAAGATATAAAAAAATTACAGAATCTCAATATCGGAATGGAAGAAGCTATTAAACGTGATAATTTTACTTTCTATTACATGAAGAATCTTAAATTCCATAACGTCTTTTTAGATCTGTGCAAGAACAGCAATCTTGTGAGAATCGTGAATACCCTTAAGAAGAGATTGTATGATTTTCCCCGTCAGCAAGGTTTTGTGAAAAAATGGGAAGAAGCATCAATAAAGGAACACAAAGAATTGGTGGATCTTATAGAGCAGGGAAGGCGAGAGGAGGCTGCGAGTTTTTTAAGAGGTGTCCATTGGTCTTATGAGGTCCAGGAGAAGTTTATAAAGGAATATTATAAGCATGCTTCAACGATTTCAGAAAAAGTGGAACCGTAAATGATAAAAGGAACAATTTTTGACATAAAACGTTATGCAATTCATGATGGGCCAGGGATTCGAACAACAGTTTTTCTTAAGGGTTGCCCTCTTCGCTGCCAGTGGTGCCAGAATCCAGAAGGCCTGGAGTCCAAACCTGAAATTATGGTGAGATTTACCCGCTGTGAAAAAGAGTGTGATGCCTGTGTTTCTGCCTGCCCCCAGGGGGCAATTTTAAAAAAGGGATCACAAGTCGTGATTGATAAAGAGAAATGCGATTTATGTGGAAAATGTGAAGATGTTTGTGTATATGATGCCCTGAAAATTGTTGGGAGGGAAGTTACGGTTCAAGAAGTTATGAATGAGATTGAAAAGGACAGGGTATTCTTTGATGAATCAGACGGAGGGGTTACATTTTCTGGAGGAGAGCCTTTGATGCAGCTCGGTTTTTTGGAGTCCCTACTAAAAGAAATTAAAAAGAAAAATATCCATGTTACTGTAGATACTTCAGGATATGTTTCTTTTAAGGATCTGGACAGGATCAGCGACAGAGTTGATCTGTTCTTGTATGACCTTAAAATCGTGGATGATAAAAAACATAAAAAATATACCGGGGTGTCAAACAAGCTCATTCTCGAAAATTTACAGAAACTATCAGAGAGAGGAAAGCGTGTAATTGTCCGCATTCCGCTCCTCTCAGGGATTAATGATGAAAACCACAGCATTCAGATGTTTGTAAAATATCTTCATACTCTAAGAAATGTGAAGGAAATTAGCCTCCTGTTTTATCACTCAGGAGGATGTGAAAAGTACAAAGGATTAAGAAAGGAAGGATTATTAAAAACCTTCCGTCCTCCATCAAATGAAAAAATTAAAAAGATAAAAAAAATCCTTGTTGATTCAGGTTTTTCCGTAAAAACAGGAGGTTAAGATATGAAAGCCAGGATAAAGAAGCTGAGAGAGCAAAGCCTGAGTATTAAGCCTTATGTTACTCCAGAGAGAGCACGGCTCATTACCGAGTTTTATAAAAGGAGGGAAGCAAACAGCGTCTCTGCGCCTGTTCAAAGGGCATTAGCCTTTAAATATTTGCTTGAGCACAAAGTCATTTGTTTTAACGATGGGGAGCTAATCGTGGGAGAACGAGGGCCTGCTCCAAAAGCCACTCCAACTTTCCCTGAAGTGACTGCTCATAGTCTTGAAGACCTCAGAATACTGGATACAAGGGAGAAAACGTCTTTTTCAGTAGATAAAGAGACAACAAAGTTATACAAAGAGGAAATTATTTCTTTCTGGGCAGGCCGGTCCATAAGAGATAGGATCTTTGGTGAAATGTCCAAGGAATGGAAAACAGCTTTTGAATCAGGTGTATTTACTGAATTTATGGAGCAAAGAGCTCCCGGCCATACAGTTCTGGACGGTAAAATATACAAGAAGGGATTTCTTGATTTTAAAAAAGATATCAAGAAGAGCAGGGAAAACCTCGATTTTTTAAATGACGCGGATGCTTATAAGAAAAGAGAGGAACTAAAGGCCATGGAAATTTGTGTGGACGCGCTGATTATGTATGCGGAGCGGCACGCGGAAAAAGCGAGAGAACTGGCAAAGGATGAGAAAAATCCGGAGAGAAGGAAGGAATTAATAAGAATTGCAGAAATCTGCTCCCATGTTCCTGCTCACCCTCCCAGGGATTTATGGGAAGCGTTACAGTATTACTGGTTTGTGCACCTTGGAGTTATCATTGAGTTTAACACCTGGGATTCATTCAATCCAGGAAGGCTTGACCAGCATCTTTATCCTTTCTACAAGAAAGGATTGGAGGAAGGAACTCTTACCAAGGAGAGAGCAAAGGAGCTTTTACAGGCGTTCTGGATAAAATTTAACAATCAGCCTGCGCCTCCAAAAGTCGGGGTGACTGCAGAAGAAAGTGGGACCTATACAGATTTTGCATTGATTAATACAGGTGGAGTCAAGGCTGATGGTTCTGATGCAGTCAACGATTTATCTTATGTTCTCCTCGATGTAGTCGAAGAAATGAGGATTTTACAGCCGAGTTCTATGGTTCAAATAAGCAAAAAAACGCCTGATAGTTTTTTAAAAAGGGCGTTAAAGATTGTAAAAACAGGATTTGGGCAGCCCTCAATATTTAACACTGATACTATTGTCCAGGAGCTTGTGAGACAGGGAAAATCGGTTGAGGATGCAAGAGACGGTGGAGCCAGCGGCTGTGTTGAGACGGGCGCTTTTGGTAAAGAATGTTATATCCTTACTGGCTATTTTAATTTGACTAAAGTTTTTGAAATCACATTAAATAACGGAACTGACCCCAGAACCGGGAAAAAAATTGGCCTGAGGACCGGTGATCCTGTTGCTTTTAATTCTTTTGAAGAAGTATTTGAGGCTTTTAAAAAACAGCTCGACTATTTTATTAATATTAAAATTAAGGGGAATAACATTATTGAAAGGCTTTATGCAGATTATTTGCCAGCCCCTTTTCTCTCTCTTCTTATAGACGACTGTATAAAAAATGGAAAGGATTACCATGACGGAGGAGCGCGCTACAATACATCCTATATTCAGGGTGTAGGAATTGGGACCATGACTGATGTGCTGACTTCTATAAAGTACAATGTCTTTGATAAAAAGTTTATTAAAATGGAAGAGCTTCTTGAGGCACTGAGAAAGGATTTTAAAGGTTATGAGCCTCTGCGCCAGAGGCTTTTGAACAAAACTCCCAAATACGGGAATGACGAAAATTACGCTGATGAGATTATGAGGTCTCTTTTTGAAATTTATTTTGATGCAGTGAGTGGAAGGCCTAACGCTAAAGGAGGGTTTTATCAGATAAATCTTTTGCCTACAACAGTTCATGTTTATTTTGGAAAAGTTACAGGGGCAACACCGGACGGAAGGGAAGCTAACAAACCTGTATCAGAGGGAATTTCTCCTGTTCAGGGAGCAGATAGAAAAGGACCAACTGCGGTGATTAAATCAGCTTCAAAAATGGATCATGTGCGAACAGGTGGGACTCTTCTCAATCAAAAATTTACTCCCCATCTTCTGGCGGATGAAGATGGGATCAATAAACTGGCTTCTCTAATAAGGGGATATTTTAAGCTTGATGGCCACCATATTCAGCTTAATGTTGTTAGTGCCGATACACTTAGAGATGCACAGAAGTTTCCTGAGAAATACAGAGACCTCATTGTTAGGGTTGCAGGTTACAGCGATTATTTTATTGATGTTGGTGTGGATCTTCAGAATGAGATCATTAAACGCACAGAACACGAATTTTTCTAATAAATGGGGACAGGCCCTATTTTTTTTAGTTGATTTGTGTGTGAGAGATTGATATATCAAGAATCCTGGAGAAAAAAATAAAAGATAAGGAGATAAAAAATGTTTGATTCTGAAATTTATGCTCAAAGGAGAAACCGCCTCAAAGAACAAATCAAATCAGGCTTGATTCTCTTCTTAGGAAACGTGGAATCTCCTATGAATTATCCGGATAATCCATATCATTTCAGGCAGGACAGCTCATTTCTCTATTTTTGTGGTCTTGACTTTCCTGCCCTTGCTGCTGTGATAGATGTTGACGACAACAGGGACATTGTTTTTGGGGATGATGTTGGTATTGAAGATATCATCTGGATGGGCTTTCAGCCTTCCCTTAAAGAAAGAGCTGAGCAAATTGGTATTAAAGAAACATTCTCCTTAAATAAGTTGGAGGAGACAATACAACGTGCCATCCAGCAGGGCAAGAAGATTCATTATCTTCCTCCTTATCGACCTGAGACAAAACAGAGGATTGCCCAATTACTGGGACTTAACCTGGATAATGTAAAAGAAAAGGCTTCGGAGGAACTGATAAAGGCAGTTGTTGCACAAAGGTCGACAAAGATAAAGGAAGAGATTGATGAGATAGAAAAAGCTCACAGTGTGACCTATGAAATGCATACAACGGCGATGAAGATGGCTAAACCCGGTGTGGCTGAAAAAGAGATTGTGGGAAGAATAGGGGGAATTGCTCTCTCATCCGGATATAATCTTTCTTTTCCGATAATATTAACCATTAACGGACAGATACTGCACAATCATTATCACGGGAATATCCTTAAGGAAGGCCGCCTTCTTGTGAATGATTCTGGCGCAGAGTCAGGGCTCCACTATGCAGCCGATATCACCCGGACAATTCCGGTGGGTGGGAAATTTTCCCAAAGACAAAAGGAGATTTACGAGGTTGTTCTCGAGTCAGAAATAAACGCTATTCAATCGATTAAACCCGGGATTAAATACAGCGACATCCATCTCAAAACTGCAAAAATTATTGCCACTGGCATGAAAAACTTGGGATTGATGAAAGGAGATATGGATGATGCGGTAAAAGAAGGAGCCCACGCCCTATTTTTTCCACATGGACTGGGTCATATGATGGGACTTGATGTTCACGATATGGAAAATTTGGGAGAGGATTATGTAGGTTACGATGAGGAGACAAAACGTAGCGATCAGTTTGGTTTTGCCTATTTAAGACTTGCCAGAGAGCTTCAACCTGGTTTTGTTCTGACGGTTGAGCCCGGGATTTACTTTATTCCTGCTTTGATCGATAAATGGAAAGGCGAGAATAAGTTCACTCAGTTTATAAATTATGAAAAAGTTGAAGAGTATAGAGATCTTGGAGGGATTCGAATAGAGGATGATGTCCTGGTTACTGAAGATGGGTATAGAGATATCGGTAAATCAATACCAAAAACAGTTGAAGAGATAGAAGAGATTGCCGCTTAATTTTAATTAACATCTTTTTGTCCATGTAAGTAGGGGCTTGATTTATTAATCCTCTTCAGGGGTTTCTTTAGGGCCAACTACAACTTCCACTACTTTTTTTGGATTGAGGATATCTTTGATATAAACGTTTACTTCTTCAAGGCTTATGGCATCAATCTCACTAGAAAATCGGCTGAGAAATCCGCAGCCAAGGCCATAAGCTTCAAAAGAGGCAAGACTGCTTGTTCTTTTATCTTTTGTTTCATTATCCCTCAGGAAATAAGCCTTTGAGTTGGTTTTTGTCACTTCAAGTTCCTCTTCGGTTATCCCGTTCTCAAAAAGTTCGTTAAGGACTTTTTTGAGTGCTTCAAGGGCTACATCTTTTTTCTCTTTATCTGTTTCAAGATAGGCTTCGAGTATTCCTCCGTCTTTCATTTGTGTTGCCCGGGAGTTCACATTGTAAGCCAGCTTTTCTCTTGACCTTAAAGGCCAGAGTCTTGAATTAACTCCTTTCCCCAAAAGGTTTTCTAACATATAAGCAAGCGTAAAATTTTTAGATGTGATCTGCGGTAGTGGGAAAGCAAGAGAGATGAAGAGTTGTTTTGTGTCCCTTTCTATAAAAATATTTTTTTCTTCAGGGATGGATACGGCATTCTGTTTTGATTCAGGCGGTTCGCCGGTGGGGAACTTGGCAAAATATTTGTAAAGGATTTCACTAAGAACCTCTTCTTTTAAATCCGAAATGACCGCAACAATCATATTTTTTGCAGTGAAATAATTTTCATAGAAATTTTTAATATTCTTCTTTTTTATAGCTTTTAGCGATTTTTCGCTGCCTAAAACAGAGCCTCCATAACTTGTGTTAGCGAACAGCTTCTCTAGAAGAGCATAATATCCTACTTGGATAGGATCGTCTTCCTGCCTTTTCCTCTGGTAATCCATCTGTTTTTTGATGATGTCTATCCTCATGCCTGAAAAAAGAGGTTTCAACAAAATTTTGGTTGTGATTTTTAAGGTTTTCTCCAGATTCTCAGACAGACTCATAATGTTGACGAGCGAATAATCAGCTTGGCCCATAGAGTAAATACGGGAGGCCTGGCTCATCATATCCTGAACTTTTTTCTGGTCTGGGATTTCTAAAGCCAGGCGAGTTGTAAGATAAGCTAATCCTTCCTTACTTTCCGGTTCAGCTCCTTTTCCCCCCTTGATAAGGATTTGAAGTACAGTGATGGCAGAAGATGTGTCTTTCTGATAAATCAGAGTGAGGCCGTTATCCAGGACTTTTTTCTTAAAAGGATTCTTTAAAAGAGAAGCTTCCTGATTAGATAAAACCGGAAGGAAAGTGAAACACCATATACCCATTAAGGCAACAAGTACAAATAAAGCTTTTCGTGAAGTCATTTTATGCGTTTCCTGCTATTTTTTCTTCTTTGGAAGAATAGAAACAATGACATAACGTCCTTTGCTCAAGTATACACCTGCAAATTTCCTCAAGTCCTCAGAGCTTATCCGGGCAATATTTTCAATGTAGCTTCCTCGCTCTTCGATTTCATTAAGAATCATATACATAGCGAGAGATGAGGCAACAGCTAGGCCTTTTTCCTGGGATTTGTGAAATAAAAATTTGAGCTGATTTTTAGCACTTTCCAGGTAATCCATAGCATAAAGTTGGGATTCACCAATAAAATCCTTCTTTGAATAGCTCAGTTCCCTTGTTTCTTTAAGAAATTTAATCGCCTCTCTTCTCACAGCCTTTATGTTTTTCGGATCCAGGGTTACATATAAAAGAATGGAGCCTCCATATTTGAATGCACCATATCTCATCCAGGTGTTATAGATAAGATTTCTTCTTCCTCGCAAACGAGTATTAAGAATTGGATTTACGCCCCCACCAAGAATTTCTGTCAGGATGTCTATGCAGTATTGGTCGGGATGATTATAATCCGGGCCTGTCATTCCTATCACCAGATAAGCTTGATTGACATCCATTTCCAGTTCAATCTCTACAGTTTTTTCCAGAAAATGAACTTTTTCAAATCTTGCGGGAGATATCTCTTCGTTTTTTAAATCCCCAAAGGTTTCTTTTACTTTTTCTTCCATTCCTTCAATGTTGAAATCACCCACAATGGAAAGAGCGCAGTTTGATGGGACAAAAAACTTACGATAGAATTTTTCGATTTGCTCTACAGTTGCTGACTCAATTATCTCTTTTTCCCCGTAGATTGGTTTTTGATACGGATGGCCCTTAAAAAGGTTTTGGTAGATAAGGGAAGAGGCATATTTTATGGGGTCATCTTCAACCTGGCTTATCTCTTCGAGAATCACCTTTTTTTCTTTATCGAGTCCTTCCTGAGTGAGTTTCAAGTTGAATAATATTTCCTTTTGATTATTTAGGGCAAAATCAGAATATTCAGCAGGAAGGGATATTTCAAAGACTGCCAGATCGAAACCTGTGTGGGCATTAAAATAGGCACCATGCCGGCGTATGTCCTGGCTGATCTTTGTGCCGCTTCTGAATTCAGTCCCCCTGAAAAGGATATAATGTTCAAGAATGTGAACCAGTCCGCTTGTTTTTTCTGATTCATCTTTTGTGCCAAGATTTACGGCAATCGCTATATTTATTAAGGGGAGAGTATGCTTTTCATAGAGAAAGACCTTAAAACCGTTTTTGAGCTCAAATTGTTTTGTTGGGATTTTTTCCGGAATAAGAGGGCTAATTAAAAGCAAGCAGAAGAGCGTTATAGCTGCAGGTTTGTTTATTTTATGGCTTTTATAGTAATCTTTGATCTTTTCTTTAAGCAAGAATAAGTGAAAAAATTTGTAACTTTTCAGTGTTACGCTCCAAGATAGAAGTTATTGAATTGATTTATTGTTTTTTTATCTCCTAAAACAAGGAGGATATCGCCTTTTTCTATTTTAATATCAGGAGAAGGATTAAAAACAATGTCTTCGCCAGGTTTTTTCACAGCGACTACAATGACATTAGCTGTTTTTCGTATATCACATTCTCTCAGGTTGCGGTTAACAATCTGAGAGCTCTTTTTGACTACAAATTCTTCCATATACAGGAGAAGTTCTTTTCTTCTGATAATAAGGTCTATAAAATCTACCACAGTCGGGCGGATCAGAGCTTGAGCAATTTTTAAGCCGCTCAGTTTAAATGGGCTGACAACCCTGTTGGCTCCAATTTGAAGAATTTTTTTCTCAGCTTCTTCGTCAAGAGCTTTAGAGAGAATAAAAACCGAAGGATTAATCAGCTTGGCAGTCAGAACGAGGTAGAGGTTATTAGCATCAGTGGGAAGAAGTGCAGCCAGGCCTTTAGCTTTTTTTATTCCGGCTTTTATCAGTATTTCTTCTTGGGTGGCATCACCCTTGATGTAAAGGCATCTATTGCTTTGTTTTAGTTCTTCTAATTTTTCCTCATTATTATCTATTATAACAAACGGCAGTTTTTCCTCTTCCAGCCTGTCTTTCACTACATTTCCCATCCGGCCCAGGCCGCAGATGATATAATGGTCTTTTAGATTTTCTAGCTTTTTTTCCATTTTTTTTCTCCGAAAAAACTTATTGATTCCACCCTCAAAGACGATTTCAGTTATCTTGGTGAAGGCAAAAATGGCAGTCCCTACACCGCCCAGAATAACAAAAATGGTGAACACCTGGCCCTGGGGTGAGAGCTCTTTTACTTCCCTGAATCCAACAGTGAAGATCGTGATGATTGTCATATACAGGCAGTCCAGGAACGGCCAATTTTCGATCACATGGAAACCTATAGTACCTATTAATATCACTAGAAGTATTAGAACTAATGGTTTCCACATCCTGAATTTATCTTACACTAACGCTAAACATGAGGCAATTAAAGAGGTGTTTTTTATAAATAGAACCATCCCCATTTTTGTGTTAAAATTTGTTTGGCTTTAAAGGAAGAATAATTATGAAGAACCGTCGCAAAGCAAAAATCCTGGTCGTGGATGACGAGGAAAACATCCGTAAATCCCTCAAAATGATTTTAGAATACGAGGGTTTCAGTTTCATTGAAGCAGCGGATGGGCTAGAGGCTCTGGACGTCATAGAAGAAACAGTGGGATTGGATTTAGTCGTACTTGATGTAAAACTACCCGGAAAGGATGGTCTGGAAGTCCTGGCGGAAATGAGAAAAAAGCCTTATACGCCAGAGGTCATCATGATATCTGGACATGGCACAATCAAGACAGCAGTGGAGGCAACAAAACTGGGAGCATTTGATTTTCTGGAAAAGCCTCTTCACAGGGAGAGAGTTCTGCTTTGCATCCGGAATGCGTTAAAGCAGAATAAGCTTTTAAGAGAGTGTCAGGATTTAAGGAAAAAAGCTGAGAAGAGATATGAGCTTATAGGAAATCATCCTTCGATGAAAAAACTCTGGGAAGAGATGTTGAGAACTGCTCCCACCAATGCGACAGTCCTCATTTATGGTGAAAGCGGGACAGGAAAGGAGCTTATTGCCCGGGCTATTCATGACCACAGTTTGAGAGTAAATGAGAGGTTTGTCCAGGTGAACTGTGCTGCAATTCCTGAAGAGCTGATAGAAAGTGAACTTTTTGGCCATGAAAAGGGCGCTTTTACAGGAGCTACAGAAAAAAAACTGGGAAAATTTGAGCAGGCAGATGGAGGGACGATTTTTTTGGATGAAATTGGTGATATGAGCTTAAAAACTCAGTCCAAAGTTTTACGCGTCCTGGAAGAAGGGGAAGTACAAAAGGTTGGCTCAAGTAAAATCAACAAGGTAGATGTAAGAGTAATTGCCGCGACCAATAAGGATTTAAAAAAAGAAAAAGAAGAGGGGAACTTTCGGGAGGACCTCTTTTTCCGGTTAAATGTCATTCCACTTTATTCACCTCAATTGAGAGAGAAAAAAGAAGACATTCCTCTTCTTGTGGAATATTTTAGTAAAAATTACTCTGATGAAAATAATTTTAAAGTCAAAAAATTTTCTAAGGATGCCATTGAAGCTATGATTAAATATCTCTGGAAAGGGAATGTCCGGGAGTTGAAGAACGTTGTGGAGAGATTGATTATTATGACCGATGCCGATATAATTGAGAAAAAGGATCTTCCGGACCAGATCAGAAGAGAGATAAATATTTATCTTCCTGATTCGAAAGATATAAAAACACTAAAAGAGTTCAGGGAGTTAGCTGAAAAAGACTTCATCCTGGCAAAGCTTAAAGAGAACAACTGGAATATCTCTCAGACTGCGAGAGAAGTTAGTACTCCTCGGAGTAATCTTTACAAGAAGTTAGAGCATTATGGCATTAAAATAGAGGCTGGAGTAGGCGAGGCGGTTGCCCCATCTTCTCTTGAGAAGAAAGGGGAGGAAAGTCCGAACTCCAAAGGGCAGGATGGTCGCTAACGGCGACTCCGGGCAACCGGAGGAAAGTGCCACAGAAAACATACCGCCCCGTGAGATAATGGCTTTTGCCATCTCATGAGGTAAGGGTGAAAAGGTGAGGTAAGAGCTCACCGTTCTGGTGGTGACATCAGAAGCATGGTAAACCCCATCCGGAGCAAGACCAAATTGGCCCTTTAAAAGATGGCCCGTCTTATAGGGTGGGTAGGTCGCTTTTCCCCATGAGCAATCATGGGGTTAGATAAATAACCGCCCCTGCTGGAACTTCAGTGGGCACAGAATTCGGCTTACGTCCTGCTCCCGCCACTATTTACTAAAGATGTAGGGGTTTGATTCATCAAACCCACTAGTTGCTATAATAAAATTAGGTTCATCTCCCAATTAGTTGGCAAAATAATATAAGAGACATATAATTACGCTGTCATCCGCACTCCTTTTTGTCATTCCCGCGGAAGCGGGAATCTAGAAATATGAAAAAGTTTTACGTTTATATCCTTTGCAGTAAACGAAATGGCACTTTATATACAGGTGTTACTTCTGATATTGTAAAAAGAG
>Ga0209986_10004409_pt1 | contig 11914 bp, 13 predicted proteins | sample BlataG_FD_183168 | JGI IMG/M metagenome (GOLD analysis project Ga0209986, IMG submission 183168) | Deep subsurface microbial communities from Black Sea to uncover new lineages of life (NeLLi) - Black_00105 metaG (SPAdes) (version 2) | ecosystem: Environmental > Aquatic > Marine > Oceanic >...
AATAAAGGCATAGCAAAATGTTTTTGGTATACTGAAATTAGTATTTAAACGGGGCTCGTGAAAACTGATGAAATTTCATTGCTTTTGACGGGGCTAAAGCCCCTACTCCACTAAATCAACAGCCTGATTGAGTAATTATTACTCAGAACCTTAAATAGTTTAATTTGATAGTTCTCCATGGTTTGCTACAGAGTTTCTTCTGTCATTCCCTGGCTTGCCTGTCCTCTGACTAGATCAGGGGGACCAGGGAATCCAGGAAAATAAGGAAATACAAAAGACTGGATTCCGCATCAGGTGCGGAATGACGACATACATTGAGCAGTATTTGATTAAACTATGTAATGGTCTCCTTAGTAAGTAATTGGGATACGATGAATTGTTGAAATGGTGGTATATGTTAAAAGTAGTTGACGCAGGTTGAATTTTAATTATAATAGACGCACAGTGCGCTATCTTGCCATTGTATGCATGCTTTTGCTCACAACCTGTTCCCAGAGAAAGGGTGGTATCATTATTGCTGGTTCTACATCAGTTCAACCTTTTATCGAGAGAGTCGCCGAGCGCTTCACCGAAGAAAACCCAGGTATCCAAGTAAATGTTCAGGGTGGAGGGTCAACTGCCGGGATTCAGGCGACCTTTAATAATATTTGTCATATCGGCGTCTCATCGCGAAACCTTAAAGGTAGCGAAAAAGCTTTGCACGAATTCCTGATCGCAGTTGACGGTATTGCAATCATTGTCCATAAAGATAATCCAATAGATGATTTGACCATCGAGCAAATACAAGGTATCTTTGCTGGAACCTATAAAGATTGGTCAGAGCTCGGAGGTGAAAGTGGGGAGATTATTCCGGTCACCAGAGAAGAAGGGTCAGGTACCAGAGGTGCGTTTGAAGATATGGTTATGGGTGACCAGATAATCAGTGATGCCTGCTTGGTGCAAGATTCAAACGGGGCGGTCCGTGAAATAATCGCCACAACACCTCAAGGAATCGGCTATATTTCAGTTGGCTTGGTTGATGAACGGGAAAAGGCATTGGCAATAGATGGTGTTAAACCGACGCTCGCCAATCTGTTGAGCAGTCAATACGGTTTTACCAGACCTTTTCTCCTTTTGCTCCTTGAAGAACCGAGTGGTAAGGTAAAGAAATTCATTGAATTTGCACTTTCTAAAAAAGGTCAGGACATACTGAAAAGTGATGGTTTGATATCAGTTACAGAAATAGGTAAGTACTAGCATATGAAAGATAAGATTGCTGAAAAACTTTTACTCTTCATTGCTTTTTCTGCAATCGGTTCACTTCTTCTCATTACTTTTTTTATTTTTCAACAAGGTATTCCGTTGATTTTCAAGATCGGGCTGAGTAATTTCTTTTCAATGCACTGGTCGCCAACCAGAGGTCAATTTGGTATTCTATCGATGATTATCGGGTCCTTAATGGTCACGGTCGGTGCCCTGATTGTTGGCATACCTTTTGGCCTTGCCTGCGCAATATATCTCGCTGAATTCTCCTCAAAAATGGTTCAAAAGACCTTGAAGCCGATTATTGAATTATTAGCCGGTATCCCTTCAGTGGTCTATGGCTTTATCGGCATTGTTATCCTGGTGCCGTTTATTCGCACTCATTTTGGAGGGCCAGGGTTTTCAGTGCTGGCTTCGAGTATTATTTTGGGCATAATGATTTTGCCAACCATTGTCAGTATATCCTATGATTCACTAGTTGCAGTGCCCAATACCTATCGTGAGGGGTCTTATGCATTAGGCGCAACCAAATGGCAGACCGTAGTTAAGCTGCTTATACCAGCGGCTCGCTCAGGTATCGTAGCCGGTATTATCCTTGGCATGGGTCGAGCGATCGGTGAAACCATGGCGGTGATTATGGTCGCTGGTAATGCACTAAAAATACCCCATTCAATATTGGATTCGGTCCGTACTCTAACTTCGACGATCGCCTTAGAATTAGGCTATGCAACCGGCGATCACCGCGCCGCACTTTTTGCCTGTGGAGCTTTTCTTTTCATTATTATTACAATCTTAAATATTATTGCAATAAGGGTAACTGGACATAGAGAATGACTTTTAGAATCGGTCCCAGAACAAGCCAAATAATCGCCTATATCATCCTTTTACTCATGACGATCATCACCATTATTGTACTTTTTTTCATAATCGGGTATGTTTTCAAGAACGGCTTTGCTCAATTGAGCCTTGAATTCCTATTTGACAAGACCAGGGAAATGGGCAAAGAAGGGGGTATCTTACCTTCAATAATCGGTACGTTATTTGTGACGGTTCTTGCCGTAATTATTGCAACACCTTTGGGCGTTGGAAGTGCTGTTTATCTTGTTGAATATACTGGAGGCGGATTATTGCGCAGGATAATCAGTTTTGGAGCAGATTGCCTTGCGGGTGTTCCCTCTATTATCTTTGGTTTATTTGGTTTTATATTTTTTGTAATACAATTGAAATTAGGTTGGAGTATTCTATCAGGCAGTTTGACCCTTGCGGTAATGATAATACCGACCATTATACGTACCAGTGAAGAAGCCATAAAAGCAGTGCCCCTTTCCTACCGTGAAATCAGTTACTCATTAGGCGGTGGTAAGCTCGACACAATTTGGAAGGTAGTTTTGCCAACGTCATTACCCGGTATCCTTACCGGTGTCATCCTTGGCATCGGTCGCGCAATTGGTGAAACTGCCGCAGTTATATTTACGGCTGGTTCTTCTTTGGGTATGCCGACTTCAGTATTTTCCTCGACGCGGACCCTGGCAGTTCACTTTTACATACTTGCCCGCGAGGGGATATCTATGGAGAAAGCTTATGGTACAGCTACGGTTTTGATTATTATTATCCTTTTTGTCAACTTCGTTGCTTATCGATTAATGCATCGTTTCATGGAACGCTATTACTAACGTATGAATCGTCAGAAGATGATGAAGATATCAGTTGAGCAACTTAATCTTTTCTATGGACAAAACCAGGTTTTAAAGAACGTTAGCCTGGAAGTCTACGAAAAGGAAATCCTCGGGGTTATTGGACCAGCCAATGCGGGTAAAAGCTCTTTATTGCGTGCTCTTAATCGACTTTATGAAATCGATTATGCCCGTATTTCTGGTAAGATAAGGTTAGACGGAGAAAATATTTTCAATATACCGGTCAATGATCTCAGGAAGCGTGTAGGCTTGATTTTTGCAACGCCGGTAGTACTACCGGGTTCGATTTTCAAGAACATGAGCTATGGCCCGAGACTTCACAGAAAAATAAAGAAGCAGGAACTAAATGATATTGTTGCTGATGCATTAAAGGCTGCTAACCTATGGGAAGAGGTGAAAGATAGACTATACAATTCAGCATCAACCCTGTCAGGTGGTCAGCAGCAGCGTCTATGCATCGCAAGGACCTTAGCAATGAATCCTGAAGTGATCATGATGGATGAGCCGTGTTCAGGTTTGGACCCGATTTCAACTGCTAAGATTGAAGCAACCATGCTTGAGCTGAAGGAAACGTACACATTTATTCTGGTGACCAACAATACAAAACAAGCAGCGAGGACTGTAGATCGAACTGCTTTCTTCCTGGCTGGCGAACTTATTGAGATTAACAAGACCGAAAAGATTTTCACAAAACCAGATGATCCAAGAACCGATGACTATATTCGAGGGAGGTTCGGATGATTGTTGAAACATCGAATTTGAATCTCTATTACGGGAGTTTCCAAGCCTTGAAAAACATCGACCTATCAGTCAAAGAAAACCTGATTACTGGAATTATTGGGCCGTCGGGTTGCGGTAAATCTACTTTGCTCAGGGTCTTTAACCGAATGAACGATTTGATCCGGGGTGTAAAAATCACCGGTGGTGTGCTGATTGACGGTGAGGACATACATTCACCGGTGTGCGACCTTATTCTATTGCGCAAAAAAGTCGGCATGGTGTTTCAACGACCTAATGCTTTTCCATTATCGATATTTGACAATATCGCTTATGGTCCAAGGATCTGGTCCATTACTGATAAAAAAACATTACGGGATATTGTTGAACGTTCGCTTGCTGCAGTTGATCTGTTCGATGCATTAAAAAACCGATTAAAAGAGTCGGCGTTGAGTTTATCTGCAGAAAAACAGCAGAGGCTTTGTATTGCAAGACTTCTGGCAGTTGAGCCGGAAATACTGCTTATGGATGAACCGTGTTCATCCCTCGACCCTATTGCTACTGGCAAAATTGAAGAACTGATGCTGCAACTGAAACGAAAATATACGATCATAATAGTAACTCATAATATGCAACAAGCCGCACGTATTGCTGATGAGGTTGGTTTCATGCTCCTTGGTGAACTGGTCGAGTTTAATAGCACAAAAAAGATTTTCACTAACCCATCAGACAAGCGGACGTTTGATTACATTTCAGGGAGGTTTGGATAAGTTTTGCTGATAGCCAGTGGCTAATTGCTAATGGCTAAAAAGAAGGAGGTATAATGGACCGCCATTTTGATGAGGAACTGCAAAAGGTAAAAAAGAACCTTTTAGAGATGGCATCACTTGTCGAAGAATCTATCACCAAAGCGCTGGAAGCGCTCAAGAAGAAAGACCTTAAAATGGCGTCGGAAATCAAAGAGATCGACCATAGAATTGATCGTTTCGAAATCGCCATTGAGGATCAGTGTATCGAACTCATTGCGCGTCACCAACCAGTAGGTACTGATTTGAGATTCTTGATTGGTGTCATCAAGATGAATAACGATATGGAGAGAATGGGTGATCACGCAGTGAATATTGCCGGCTCAGTTGCTTTCTTGATTGAACAGCCGCGTATCAAGCCGGTAAGCAATATCTGGTCAATGGCCAGTGAGGTAAAAGAGATGCTAAAAGACAGCGTCAAGAGCTTCATGGATAATGATGCGAAAAAGGCTCAGCAAGTCTGTGCAAGGGATAACGTGGTCGATGAAATGAGAGATGAGACAATAAGGATACTGCTAACTTACATGATTGAACAGCCAGATAAGATTGGTTCAGCTATACCACTTCTTTTAGTTGCCAAGAACCTTGAGCGCATTGCCGATCTGACAACGAATATTTGCGAAGATGTCATATATATCGCTCAAGCACGTATCATTAAACATCATGCCGAGGAACAGAAATAGTTCACTTACCCTTGACATTTAAGGCTATTTTACTATAATGGACATGGATGAACGCGGCGTGGGTGTTAGAAAGCTTAGGGAATGCACAAAATTCATAACAAGTATCTCTAGCTGAAAGGATTACCAAGGGGTTGACATGAAACTTTTATGTGAGATGTTATGTCCAGAGTTTAAAGTTTGTAATAAGCAAGTGTTATATTATTAGATGATTGAAAGGAGGTCTAATAGGGTGAAGGCAGACCCAAGTGGTGTTTTAACGGGCACGCATAATCTTAGTGGTAATAAAGCCTGTGCAGAAGGTGCGTTGTCTGCGGGATGTCGGTTCTTGAGTGTTTATCCTATCGCCCCGGCATTAGAGGTCAGTGAAAGATTTCTCCAGCGAGCAAAAAAGGCGGGCGCGACATTTATTCAAATGGAAGATGAAATTTCAGCCCTTGCGGCGGTGATTGGTGCTTCGTGGACCGGTAAGAAATCGATGACCGTGACCTCGGGTCCTGGATTATCGCTTATGATGGAACATCTCGGTCTAGGCATTATGCTGGAGACACCCTGTGTGATCGTCGATGTTCAAAGGGTTGGCCCGGGCCTCGGGTTACCCAGCCAGCCGTCTCAAGCAGATATGATGCAAGTGCGCTGGGGTTCACACGGTGATTATGAATTGATCGCACTGGCGCCGAGTTCTTCACAGGAAATGTTTGATTTTACAATCAAGGCATTTAATTTTTCAGAACGCTTCCGTATCCCCGTAGCTGTGATGTCTGATGAGTATCTTGCCCATTTACAGGAAGATGTAGTGATTCCGCGGGCTGAAGATATTAGACTTGAACCGCGCCGATATTTTGACGGTCCGAAAGACAGCTATCTACCTTTTAAAAGAGATGAAGATATGATCCCCCGTATGGTTGACATTGGTCAGGGATACAAGTTTCACGTAACTGGGTTGACCCATGATGAGCGCGGTTATCCAATAATGGATGAAGAATGTCAAGAGCTCAATGTGCATCCGCTGGTAAAAAAAATCCGGGATTATACAGATGAGATTATTGAAATACAGGAAGCCAATACCGAGGATGCTGACGTCGTCATTGTTTCATATGGAACGACATCAAGAGCTGCGTTCAAAGCAATGGAACAAGCAAGGGGTTCAGGGTTAAAGGTTGGAAGTCTAAAATTAGTCACGGTCTGGCCATTTCCAGAAAAGCGCGTGGCCGAACTTGCTGAGAAGGTAAAGGCATTTGTCGTCCCGGAAATGAATTTGGGACAGGTTGTTTTAGAGGTCGAACGGTGTAGTTATGGCAAAGCAAATGTTTTTTTCATAGCGCATGGTGAAAAAGGCGTTGAAAACACTGATGATATTCTCAAGGCGATAAATCAAGCGGTCCAGGTGGACAATATCAAAGACGGGATTGTTAAGGTCAGATAAGGGGATAAAGAATGCAAACACCAAAAACAAACCAGCAAAAGGAAATTCAAGTTGATCCATCAGGTATGGACAGAATCCATCCGATGGAAAATGTGCTTCGTATGGATAGGATACCACACATCTGGTGTCCGGGTTGTGGGATTGGCTTGGCAGTTACTGCATTTGCAGCGGCGCTCGAAAAAGCCGAGATCGATCTTAACAAAATAGTCATTGTTTCAGGCATTGGTTGTACGGGCAGGGTTGCCGGGTATGTGAAGCTTGATTCATTCCACACTACTCATGGTCGGGCTATTGCTTTTGCTACGGGCATCAAGATTGCTAATCCCGACATGAAAGTTGTGGTCTTTTCTGGTGATGGCGATCTCATTGCGATTGGTGGAAACCATTTCATTCATGCCGCTCGAAGAAATATCGATATGCTCGTTGTATGCGTAAATAACTTTATCTATGCGATGACCGGTGGTCAGGTTGCTCCAACAACACCGCTTACTGCATATGCAACAACCTGTCCTTTCGGGTGCGTCGAACCGCCTTTTAATATTCCATACTTGGCAGATTCTTCAGGTGCTGTGTATGTGGCGCGCTGGACCACGCTTCATGTCCGTCGGCTTACTAATGCATTTGTTGAAGCACTCAATAAGAAGGGGTTTTCTGTGGTTGAAGCTATATCGCCGTGTGCCCAGTATTATTCAAGGATTAACCGATTAGGGGATGGTCTTGATATGATGCGCTACTACCATGATAATGCAGAAATACGTAATGGCGAAGATACGAAGAATCTTGATATAGATTTTCAGGGAAAGATCATAGTCGGTAAATTCATTGACCGGGAAAGACCGAGTTATACAGACCGCTACAACGAGTGGTTATCCGAAGTCAAAGGTGGTGAAAATGAACCCGGTTAGACCTTATAAAGACGGGGGCACAGAGAAAAAATATTTAACCTTTGGAATAGGTAAGCGTTATATTAACAGGTGGTTGAAAGGAGGTATAGCGGGGTGAAGGCTGATCAAAGAGATGTGCTCACCGGCGTCTATTATATTGATGGTGATGTTGCTTCAGGTTACGGAGCGCTTGCTGCCGGGTGTAAGTTTATTGCTGGTTATCCGATTACACCATCAACCGAAGCGGCCGAGGCTTTTGCGCGTATCGCACCAAAAGGCGGTGCGATGTTCATTCAAATGGAAGACGAGCTCGCTTCGATATCAGCAATAGTCGGTGCGGCCTGGGCCGGCGCGAAGACGATGACCATAACGTCTGGACCTGGTTATTCTTTGATGATGGAGACTATCGGGTATGGGGCTATGATTGAGACACCGTTTGTATTGCTCAATATCCAGCGCGGTGGTCCTTCAACTGGTGTTCCAACTAAAACCGGGCAGGCAGATATGATGCAGGCGCGTTGGGGTTCACACGGTGATTATGAACTCATCGCCATAGCGCCAGATTCTCCTCAGGAACTGTTTGATCACACAATAAAGGCATTTAATCTGGCAGAAAAATATCGTTGTCCAGTTATGATAATGGCTGATGAATGCGTTGGTCACATGACCGAGAAAGTGGTCATCCCACGGGCTGAAGAGATCGAGCTTGAACCAAGACGATGGTATACAGGTCCACCTGATGAGTATATACCATTTAAACCAGATGAAGATCTTGTGCCAAAAATGGTAAAAGCTGGATCAGGTCACAAGTTATTCATTTCAGGAAGGCTGCATGATGAACGCGGTTATCCCGTTGACAATGAACATTACACATTAGAGTATGTGAGAAGATTGATTGATAAGATCATGCGCAACAAAGATAAGATCATTGAGTTGAAAGAAGAACAGCTTGATGATGCAGACGTAGTGGTCGTATCTTATGGTATTTCATCAAGGGTTGCGGTGCGCGGTATAGAAATGGCGAGAGAAAAAGGGATAAAGGTTGGTAACCTGAGACTCATTACGGTCTGGCCATTCCCTGATGAACGGATTACTGAACTAGCCAAGAAAGTAAAGGCGTTTGTGGTTCCGGAAATAAACTATGGACAGGTAGTTTTTGATGTTGCAAGATGCTGTCATGGTAATGCAAATGTTGTACTCGTCCCGCATGGCGGTGCGGGTGTCCATATGCCTGATGATATATGTGATGCAATTCTATTAGGGGCAAAGGAAGAGCGGAAAATCGAAAAGGTTATTGAATTCAAGACACAATTAGAAAAGTTAGTTTTCAAAGGAGGTCCCAAATTAAAGGAATAAATGGGATAATTACGACGTTTGCCAAAGGTCTCGAAAAAACAGGGATAAAATCCGATCGAGTCTGTGTCCCTTCGGATATTTTATTTGAACCAGCAATAGTCAAACATTTTGGTTTTGATTATTTCCACACGACGCGTGGTCGAGCCATTGCTTTTGGTACGGGGCTTAAATTAGCTAACCCCGCTCTTAAAGTTGTTCCGTTTACCGGTGACCTCATGACGATTGGTGGCAATCACTTTGTGCATGGCAGTCGAAGAAATATGGAGCTTACCGTGATATGTATTAATAATTTCGTGTACAGAAAGATCGCTGGTAAAACGGTGTCCTTCACGCCCCCGAAGTTCTCACCGTATTCAACATTCGAAGAGCCGTTCAATATCCCGCATCTTGGAAACTCATGCGGGGCAATATATACTGCGCGCTGGACAGCTTTGCATACTGAGGAACTCGCCGATTCGATTGCCGAGGCTTTAGATAAGAAAGGTCTGTCAATTATTGAAATCCTGGCACCCGGGCCTGATTACTATACAAGCATCAGTAACGTGAATGTTGATCTTGTACGTTTCTATTATGATAACTCAGAGATAAGGAATGATGAGGATCCAAGGAATGTGGGGATAACACCGGAGAACAAAATTATCGTGGGGAAATTCACGAGCAAAGAAAGATCAACATTTATTGATTCCTATAATGCTCAACTCAGCAACGTGTTGGGTGAGAAATTCACTCCATACGGCATTGAGCCCGGGAAAGAAGGAGCAGGAGGCAAGAATGGCTGAGGTTAGATTCGCAGGTTACGGGGGTCAAGGTATTATTAGATCCGGGATAATTGCCGGCAAAGCCGCCGCGATTTACGACAATAAATACGCTACTATGAGCCAATCCTTTGGCCCAGAAGCAAGGGGAGGTGCTTGCAGCTCTCAGCTCGTCGTGTCAGAAAGCAAAGTATTATATCCCTATGTAACCGATGTCGATGTTCTGTTTGCTATGTCACAGGAGGGTTATGATAAGTTTGAACCAGGACTCAGTGAAAATGGTATACTGCTCGTTGACGAAGATATGGTGAAGCATAAATCACCCCGTGGTAATATTAAAGTCTACTCTATACCGGCAACACGTTTCGCTGAAGAGCTTGGTAGAAAGATCGTGGCTAACGTTATTATGTTGGGGTTTTTTACCGCGATAACTGAAATTGTGACTTACGAAGGGATGAAAAAGGCTTTGCCTGGGTCGGTTCCCGAGAAAGCGTTGGAGCTAAATATGGCTGCATTTGATCGTGGCTTTGAATATGGTAAAGAGTTATTGAAAAAGAAGAACGGTTAAGCTATTCCAAGATGAGGATATCAGAATATCTGAATATCAGGGAATCAGACTGTACGACTATCATACCATCCAACTGTAAAACTATCAGATAAATTTAAGAAATAGAAATCGATAACAGCACGACTGAATTGTTGACTGCTGGACAATTAAAGAATATGATATGTGCATGAAACACTTTTATGTTGGTGTTGATGTTGGCGGAACAAACATCAAGTCAGCATTAGTGAAAAATGGTAAGGTTTTGCGACGAACGAAGTTGCCGACCAATGGACAGCAAGGACCGGTGCCAGTTATTAATCAGATAAAGAAAGCGATCCGCACTTTTAGCGAACCAATAGCTGGTATCGGCATCGGTATCGCTGGTATTATCGACTCGAAAAAAGGGATTGTCAGATACTCGCCAAACCTCATTGATTGGAATAACATTAAACTCGCCCGAGCCATAAGAGACGAATTCAGCATTCCCGTGCATATTTTGAACGATGTAAATGCGATATGCCTTGGTGAATGGAAATTTGGTGCGGCAAAAGGACATAACAGTGTTTTTCTATTTACGCTTGGCACTGGCGTTGGCGGTGCTGCAGTATGTGAAGGGCACCTGCTATTTGGCGCCAATGGTTTTGCTGGCGAATTCGGTCATTCAACTATCAAATATAACGGCAAGAAATGTACATGCGGACAGTTTGGTCATCTTGAAGGGTATGTGGGTGCACGATTCATTGTTGCACGGGCGCGCCGTATGATGAAGCAACAGCCGAGTTCTCTTAACAAATACAAAAAAATTACGCCGCATATTATTGCCCGGGAAGCAAAAAAAGGAGATGCGGTTTCAAAAAAGGTATTTGAACAGATAGGATTCTATATCGGTATCGGTGTATCGAGTATTATTTCTTTGTTTGATCCAGATATTATCGTTATTTCAGGAGGGATATCAAAAGCCGGAAGAATTCTCTTTGAGCCGATTCGAAAGACCGTAGCTCAGCGCGTCATGGGTGCTCAGTTTCGTAAATACAAAATTGTCCCGGGCAAACTCGGTGACGATGCCGGCATCCTCGGTGCGGTGTATTACGCGTCTCGGGATCAGGTCTTGATTTAGAGACATAACAATTTTTTCTTAAACTAACAACTTCCCTGTCCGATTTCCCCTTATGCCTGTTCCGTAAACGAAGTTGTATAGGGTCATTGCCCGACTCGATCGGGCAATCCAGGAACACCTCCTATTATTCACTGGATTATCCAATCAAGTTGGATAATGACAAAACGAAAGGATCCTTACCCTACTTCCCCTTATGCCTGTCCCGTAAAACGAAGTTGTACGTTGTCATTCCCTGGCCCCCTGATCAAGTCAGAGGACAAGCTTGACCCGTTGTCATTGCCCGACTCGATCGGGCAATCTAGTCTCCTGGATCATCCGGTTAAACCGGATGATGACAGGAAAGTAAACCGGATGATGACACTTGAACTTATGACGTTCATTATTTCGTAAAATACACTCTTGATGCTAAAACATTACCTGACCCTTGATTCTACTTGACCACCAGTCTTCTTTGTCTGTTATACCCAAACACCTCAGGCGTATACATCTCTTCAGCTTTGGTCGGTGGCATTGTAAAGTTCCCAAATGTCATTGCTCGTACCAGATAGGAAAAGGTATGTTCACCCGCTCTTAAGGCGTCAGCGAATAACAGGACTTTATCGTCATAGATTTCCCAGTGGTCAAATGTACCCCATGATGGATAATAATAGTAGTAGTCATCATACTCACCATCGTAATAATCTTCCACAT